>Ga0268299_1000301_pt1 | contig 173909 bp, 152 predicted proteins | sample NOBtaG_FD_193484 | JGI IMG/M metagenome (GOLD analysis project Ga0268299, IMG submission 193484) | Activated sludge microbial communities from bioreactor in Nijmegen, Gelderland, Netherland - NOB reactor | ecosystem: Engineered > Bioreactor > Aerobic > Activated sludge | place: Netherlands... | reverse complement strand
ACCACCAAGGTCAGTTATGGCCTGTACTACCTCGGCCTGGCCGCATTTCTTGGTATCATGAGTTATGAGACGCATCTGCTGCTGCCCTCCGGACGAGGTTAACCGGATCGTCCATTCCCGTCACTTCTAACCGGGTTGGATGTTGTGAACGCGTTCACGGCCGAAGTGAGCCGCATTCAGGATCTGACGCATGACGTGCGGGCGATCGAACTGCGGCTTCTGGAGCCGGCGAGCATCACGTTCAAGGCCGGGCAATTCGTCTCATTCGAAGTGCCGACGGCGGGGCAGTCTCGACCGTTGACCAGGCCCTATTCCATTGCGTCACCGCCGGGTCAGCGGGACCGGATCCTGCTCGTGCTGAATCTCGTTCAGGGTGGACCGGGGTCAAGTTATCTGTTCGGCTTACGGGAAGGAGAGCGAACTTCTTTTAAAGGGCCGGCAGGGGCCTTCTATCTGCGGGACGATGGGGCAAGAGACCTGTTGTTCGTCGCGACGGGAACGGGGATTGCTCCCCTCCGCAGCATGATCCTGGCTCAATTGGAGCGTGGGGATTCGCGATCCGTCACGCTGGTCTGGGGACTCCGCAGTCAGCGGGACCTCTATTGGCAGGAGGAACTGACGGTCCTGGCGGCGGACCATCCCAATTTTTCTTCTGTGACGATGCTGTCCAGGCCGGAGCCCGGGTGGCAAGGTGAGCGTGGTCGAGTCACGGCGTGGGTCGATGCGCGGATCTCCTCCGTCAGCAAGCTCGCCGTCTATCTTTGCGGCGGGAGCGGGATGATCAAGGACGTGACGGCCGGGCTCAATGCTAAAGGGCTGTGCCCGATCTATAGAGAGAAATATTACGACTAGCAGGCCGATGAAAGAGGGCGCTAACGGCGTTCTCGCGTCGCTCACTCCTTCGACGTACAAATGGTAAAACGGGAATACGGGTTGAGTGTATCCGCTCGCTCGCTGCGGCCTTGTTCGCGACCTCTTTGAGCAGCCCGGAGGCCTCTCCCCTTCCGGGGCAGGGGACCTACTCAGTCTTGGGGGCGCATTTGGTCGTATGCTGAAACACGCACTTGGGGCAGGTATAGTGAATGAACCGGTCGCCGGCGACCAGACGCTTGGTCATGGGGACCTTGCACCAGGTGCAGAGACGTTCCGGCAATTCAGCGGTCGGCGCAGAAGGATTCGATGGGGGTGTCGACGTATCAGCCATGGTCGGCATTCTCGCTAAGGGGTCGAGAGTTTGTCAATGTGCGAGAAGCACGAGAAATTTCGGAGATAAATATTTACAGGGTTTCAAACGTTCAGTATATTGCAAACATGTGTGCTCACTCCCACCATTCCCAACAGAAAGGTCATATCGCATATGCACAACGCAGAAGGTGCCACCTCCGACGACATCTCATCATCTTCAGCCAGGGTTGCTGACTCCGCAGTCCATCCGGACTCTGTCGGACCCGGCAAAGCCTGGGGCATTTGCACCTCTGTTGACCTCCATGATTGCATCCCCGAACGCATTCGCGACGCCAAACAAATAGAAGCCTACGTTGTGCAGCTCTGCGAGCTGATCGAAATGAAGCGGTATGGCGCCTGCCAGATCGTGAATTTCGGAGAAGGCCGCGTGGCGGGCTACAGCATGGTGCAGTTGATCGAGACTTCCTTGATCAGCGGGCACTTCGCCAACGACACCAACAGCGCCTATCTCGATATTTTCAGTTGCAAGGGCTATGAGCCGGCCGTCGTCGAAGAATTCTCCAAAGCCTTCTTCGGCGCCCGTCGTTCGAGCCATCGGGCCATGTTGCGGTACTAGACCAAGGGCACAGATACTTCCGGTTTCCGGCAGGAGGCGTTGTCTTGCCGGAACCATATCCCATGAATTCGACACCACCGAAAACCGTGCGGGCGTTTTTCTCCACACTCGCCGGTAAACTCGATCCTGAAGCAGCCGAAGGACTGGATGCCGTCTACCAGTTCAACCTGAACGGCGCTGACGGAGGACAGTACCAACTGCAGATCCGGGACGGTGTCTGTCAGGTTTCTGAAGGCACCCACCCGGATCCGCACGTGACCCTGGCGATGTCAGGGGAGGATTGTCTGAAGGTGTTGAACGGTCAGGTCAGCGGCACGATGGTGGCCATGACCGGGCGGCTGCGTATCAGTGGTGATATGGGCCTGGCCATGCAGCTCGCCTCCCTCTTTCCCAGTCTCCGCCCGTAAGAGTCCATCCGAGTCATGCCATTCTGCTGCTAACGAGCGGCCGGCATCTGCGTCGTTCTCGGTCGCACGCCTCCCTGCGACGTACCCGGAGGGTACGACTCAGTCATCGTGCTTCCTGATGCCTTGCTGGACGGCCTCTCCGAACAGCCTACGATCCCACGACATCAGGCCATGCGCCTTCGAGAATGGTGTGGTTCGGCGCTCCTCGTAGCGTGTCAGGGTCCTGTTAAGTCCGTTGCCCCGCCAATATGCCCTGATCCGGCTCCTGCCCAAGTTGATCCGCCCGCCGCGGGAACCGCTCCTCCAGCATTGTGTAGACGGTGGGCACGAGGAACAGGGTCAGGATCGTTGAGACCGTGAGCCCTCCCACGACGGCGCGCGCGAGCGGGGCATTGGTCTCGCTGCCGGTGCCGAGTCCGAGGGCCATGGGCATCAGTCCGACCACGGTGGCAAGTGAAGTCATGAGAATGGGGCGTAGTCTGGTGCGCGAGGCCGTAACGACGGCGGCGGCGAGGTCCAGGCCCCGGCGTCGCAGCACATTCGTATAGTCCACCAGCAGGACGCCGTTGGAGACCACGATTCCCAGCATCATGATGATGCCCATGAGGGAGGAGGTGGAGATGGTGGTGTTGGTCAAATAGAGGATCACGATCACACCGGGGATTCCCATCGGCACGGAAAACATGATGATGAAGGGGTCGATCAGCGATTTGAACTGTGCGGCCATCACCATGTAGACCAGGATCAATGCCAGGGCGCTGGCATAGGTGAGGCCTTCGAACGTCTCGCGTTGTTGTTGGATTTGTCCGGCAAGCCGGATGCTGAATCCCGGCGGCAGCTGCATCTGGGCGAACGCCGACTCCAGGTCCTGGGCAATCGAGCCGAGGTCGCGGCCGACAGGGTTGGCGGTGATATGGACGACGCGTTGGAAGTATTTTCGCTCGATCTTTACGGGCCCCGCGTTCAGCTTCAGCGTCGCCAGGTTTTTGAGGAGCACCGGCTCTCCGTTCTTTGTCGTCAACAGCACATTTTCGATGGCCGACAGGTCCTTGCGATGTTCGTCCGCGAGCCAGGCGCTGATGTAGTATTCATTGCCGTTCTGGGGGTCGGTGAAGATGATCGGATCGGTCTGGCCGTTGCCGTTCAGTGAAAACAAAACGGCGTTGGCCACGTCCGTTTCGCTGATCCCCAAGAGCGCGGCCTTTTCCCGATCCACGACGACGTTGACCTCGGGGTAGTTTTCCTCCCGGCTGACCTCAATGTCGGCCATGCCGGGAATCTTGTGCATCGTGTCCTGTACCTGGTGGATGACGGTGCGGGCCTTCTCGAAATCGTAGCCGTATATCTCGACATCGATCGACTTCTGCGAGCCGAAGCTGGTCACGCGTTTCACCAGCCCTCCCGGATCGAAGAACATCGCGACGCCGGGGAAGAGCTTGATGATTGCCGGTCTGACGGCGTTCATGATCTCGACCTGGTTGCGCCGGCGCTTGTCGGGCGACACCAAATAGACCGAAATGACCGAGGTGTGCGGGCCGGTGTTGGGATTGAACAGGGACGAGCGTCCTTGCGCCAGCACGCCGGTACTGGAGGCGATCGCTTCCAGTTCATCCGGGGGGATCTTTTCCCGAAGCACACGCTCGACCTCGGCGACCTGATCCACGGTTTTTTCCACCCGCTGGCCGACCGGGCCGCGGAGCACGATCCGGAACTGGCTTTCGTCCGAGACCGGGAGAAATTCGGTGCCGATGAAGGGCAGCAGCAGCAGTGATCCGACGAAAATCGTGATCACTGAAACCAGCAAGGTGCGCCGGTGTGCCAGCACCCAGCGCAGGCTGCGTTCGTATCCTTCATCGAGCGCGTCGTACCGGCGCTGGCTCCATTGCATGATGTTCACGAACCAGGAAGGCAAGGAACGGTGCGCCTCCTCTTCCGGCTTCAAGAAGCGATAACAGAGCGCCGGTGTGACGGTGCGGGAAACGAAGAACGAGGTGAACAGGGCGATGGCGATCGTGAGGGTCAGCGGGATGAGCAGGAGCCGCGCGATACCCACGATGAAAAACATGGGCAGGAAGACGACGACGGTCGTGACCGTCGAGGCGAAGATCGGCATGGCCACTTCGCGGGCGGCGTTGACGATGGCATCCCAGCGGTTCCGATCGACGTTCAAATGGCGCTGAATGTTTTCCAATTCCACGATGGAGTCGTCCACCAGCCGGCCGATGCCCAGCGCCAACCCGCCCATCGTGAAGACATTCAGCGTCTGGTTGCTGAAATAGAGGACGATAAAGGTCACGAGAATCGACAGTGGAATGGCGACGGAGATGATCAGCGTGCTGGTCAGGTTCCTCAGAAACAGCAGAATGACCGCCGCCGCGAGCAGCGAGCCATGGAGGGCCTGCTCGATGAGGTTTTTGATCGATTGCCGGATATAGATCGATTGATCGAAGGAGATGCCCAGTTGCACGCCGGGCGGAATGCCGATCATTTTGGGAATGGCCTTCCGTAAGGCGTCGACCACTTCCACCGTATTGGCGATCGGCTGCTTGTTCACGCGTAAGTAGACCGATCGTTTGCCGTCCGTGCGGACAACGTTCGTCTGAATGTCCGACGAGTCGCTCAGGACGCCGACATCACGCACACGCACCGGGTTACCCCGTTGGTCGATTTTCACCACGACGTCGTTGATGGGCTCCACCGTCTTGAACTGCGTGTTGGTGAACACGTTGTAGTCGAGGTTCCCGGCTTTGATGTCGCCCGACGGCAGAATGAGATTGGAGGCCTTGACGGCTTTGACCACGTCCAGAATGGAGAGGCCGCGTGCCTGGAGCAGGGCCGGGTCGAGATTGATGTTGATCTGCCGGATCTTGCCGCCTTCGACGGTCGCCGCCGCCACGTTGGAGATCTGTTCGATCTGCGGGGCGATCGTGTTGTAGGCCAGGTCGTAGAGCGCTCGTTCGTCCAGATCGCCGCCCGATGCCGTCACGAAGGCCACGGGAATGTTCGAGACATCGAATTTGACGATGAACGGCTGCAGAATCCCGGGCGGCAGGCTGTTCAGAATCTGGGTGATGCGCTGCATCACCTCCATCTGGCCCACGTTGATGTCCGCGCCCCAGTTGAACCAGACCTGCACCGCGCCGATGCCTTGTTTGGCGAAGGACTCGACATGTTCGACGTTCGAGGCGGAGCTGACGGCCTTCTCGATGGGGTAGACCACGCTCTGCTCGATATCGAGCGGGGGTGCGCCCTTGTAAATCACGCCGACAAACGCGACCGGAACTTGAATGTTGGGGAAGAGATCGACCGGGAGGCGTTCGAGGGAGGTGGCCCCCAGGATCACCATGGCCAGGGACAGCATCAGGATGCCGATGCGATTGCGCAATGCGAGCAGTGTCAGCCACATGATTGAGACGTGAGCGGTGAGACGTTAGATGTGAAACGAAGCAAGCACAGCGTCAACGCAGGAGGTCCCTTCATCCGGCACCTGTTACGATTCACGTTTCACGGCATCCATCGGCTGGGTCTGAACCGGCGCGCCCTCGCTCACCAGATCTTTGCCGGAGACGATCACCTGCTCGTCTCCGGCAAGGCCCTTCACGACTTCGACGCGATTCTCCGCGCGGGCTCCCAGCTCAACCGGAACCTGATGGGCCTTCCCGTCCTTGACGACATAGACATATTGCGACTCTTCGAGCCGGCTCACCGCGTCCAGGGGGATCTGAATCGCCTGGGGATGCTTTCCCACCAGGACTTCGACGCGGGCGAACATGCCGCCCTTGAGCCGATGATCTTTGTTGGGGAGGTCGACCTCGACGGTCATGGTGCGGGTGGCGCGGTTGAGCGCTTGGACGATGCGGGTCACCGTGCCTTCGAAAACTTCGTTCGGGTAGGCTTCGGCGCGCACATCCGCGCGCTGCCCGACCTTCACCAGCGGCACATCCTTCTCCACGACCTCGATCAGGGTGCGGACGGTTTCGACGTCATGCACGCTCAAGATTCCTCGCGACATCGTGGACGTGCTGGCGGTGGTGCCGCTCACATAGGCGCCGGGGTCAAGGTTGCGTTCCGCGATATAGCCGGCAAACGGGGCCCGGATGGAGGCATAGGCCAGATTGGTGACGGCCTGGGCCAGCGCGACGTCCATCTGTTGCACCTGTGCGCGCAAGGAGTCCTGCAAGGCCAGCGCCGCATCGCGGTTCACCAGCGCCGTATCCAGGTCCTGCTGAGAGACAAACTGATCCTTGATGAGGGCCTGCATGCGGTCGAGCGTGAGGGTGGCGTTACGCACCGCCGCCTCCTGCTGCACGACCTTCGCTTTGGCCGACAGGAGATTGGCCTTGGCCTGATTCACCGCATGCACGTAGTCGGTGTGATCGATTTCGACGAGCAGTTGATTGGCCTTCACCAGGTCGCCTTTATCCACGTAGATCTTGGCGATATAGCCGTCCACGCGCGAAAAGATATTCACGAGTTGGTTGGGGATGAGATCGGCGGTGTACGTCAACCGGACGTCGAGGTCCTGCTTGATGGGGTTCATCGTGCCGACGGTGAGGATGCGGTTTTTCCGAGGGTCGCTCTTGGCTCCGCTGCTGAGGCGGAGCGCCACCAATGCCACCACGGCAACAACGAGCATGATGCCGAGGGTCACGATCGGATGCCGTTTGATGAGATTAACGGACACGCGACAGCCTCCGTGTCTTCGATGTGGACGGATGCCGCAATCCATTCAGGAACAACTCCACATAGGTATCGACAATCTCCTTGTGCGGGCAATGCAGCGGCACGTCGAAAATTTCATGCAGCAGCCGGTGGTGCACGACCATTCCGATGAAGGCGCGCGCGGCCAGCAGCGGATCGATTTTTCGGAAGACACCTTCTTCGATCCTGGTCCGAATGTATCCCGCCAGATAGTCGTAGAAGACGCGGTGCTGCTTGCCGAAAAACATGTCGGCCAGTTCGTGGCCCTCCAAGGCGCTGAAGAGCAGCAGTCGCAGCATGGTGGGATCGGCGCCGGGACGGATGCGGTACCCGGCGATCAGTGTGAAGACCCGCTGGTCGTCGCGCTTGCGTGCCACTTCGTCGACGGCGTTCAGGAGCTCGCTGAGCGGGGCTTTTTCGGCGAGGATCGCGGTGTATAGCGCTCGCTTGGTCGGGAAATATTTGAACACCAGGGCTTCGCTGACGCCGGCGGCGCGCGCGATTTCTTTGGTGGTCGTGCCCTTAAAGCCCTTGGCTGCGAACAGACTGGCGGCCGAGGCGATCAGGCTGGCCTGGCGGTCTTGGCCCGGATTGCGGGAGAGGGCGGCCGTCTGTTTCATGCGCTCGTGGGTCAGGTGAGTGAGTGGTTACTCACCTGTCAGGCTATCACGGGCCAACTCGGCAAGACAAGAATCTCGTGGGTTTCGGGATGAGGGATTCGGCCGTGGAGGCAGGGCGAGGCCTCAAAACGTCGAGGGCGAATTGCCCTCGTTGAACTTGGCGCGAAAGGCTTCGCTCTCGAAGAAGATGACGCCCTGGCTGGTGCGCAGGTCATAGCGGAGGATGATTTCGCTCTCGTCTCCCTGCCAGTTGAAGAACTTCACGGCGCCGCCCGTGACCTGGCCGGGAGTCTGGTCGAGAGGGCCGAATCGTTCCTGCAGGTAACTCAGTATCCGGTCGTGTGCCTCTTTGCCGCTGTAGCGCACCATGACTCGCGCGAATTTCCCATCGACGGTGTTGAACTTCATCGAATCGACCGTCGCCGGCCCCAATGTCCGGTCGGCGGTTTTCAGTTCATAGGTCTGGACCCGGCCTGTGTCTTCGACCTTCACGAACGTGTCGGATTCCGAGAACGACGCACCCCAGGGAATGCCTTCGAACCCATTCGGGTCGTTTTGCATGGGGACGGCCAGCGCCAGCGCGACCGGAAGCAGCAGCGTGGCAATCAACGCGGTGAGGGCCGTGGGCCATTGCCCACGAGTGATGAAGAGGGGCTGCGTCATGTTATTCCGCCGTGTCCGACATCCGGTCTTGAAATCTCGGCGCGAGGTTGCGACTTTCGATAAAGATAAAGCCCCGGTCCCGGTTGGCCTCATAGGTGAGGCTGATCTCGGTATCCGTCCCTCGCCAGGTGTATTGCTGGTTCAGGCCCCGCATCATCTGCCCGGGAATCCGCTCGATCCTGCCATAGGACCGTTCGAGGAATTGCAGCACTTGCGCGTGGGCTTTCGCGCCATTGTACCGAATAGTCACCCGCGCAAACTGATCATCGACAGTCGAAAGGTGGACGCTCTCAACCGGAATATCGGCATAGACCGGCGGACGATCGCGAAACTGGTAGTCAATCGTATGCGAATTGGATCGTGTCACCGTCAGTTCCGGAATGTCGGTGAGGGGGATGCCCCAGGTGAGATGGTCGAAGCCATGAGGATCATTCGCCATCGTGATGGCAAATGCGGGCACGGCCAGGATGAAGATGAGGACAACAAAAAGTCCCAGGCGGCGCGCCATTCGGAGAGAGGAGCATATCCAAAACGCGTTGGGCATGGCCTTCAATCGTTTCTCAGCAAACGCTATCACGGTTCTCGCGGTGACGGCAACTCGGTGGCGCTGTTCTTGTGAATGGAGGACCCCTTGGCTATAATGCGCCTCTTGTGCCCAAGCCGGTGCGACACGAGGAGCGGGGGTCATGATTGAGAGCGATGTGTTTGTGCAAGCGCTCGAGAATCTGGGCGTGAATTTTTTCACGGGTGTACCGGATTCGTTGCTGGGCGGTATTATCGAAGAATTGTTGACGCGCAAGCTCTACACCCCTGCGGTGCGTGAGGATGAAGCGGTGGCCATGGCGGCGGGCGCCTACATGGCCGGAAAAGTTTCCGCTGTGCTCATGCAGAATTCCGGGCTCGGGACGGCGTTGAATACGCTGATTTCGCTGAACATGATCTATCGCCAGCCCTGTATCCTCCTGGTGTCCTGGCGGGGCTTCGAGGGCAAAGACGCCCCGGAACATCTGGTGATGGGCGAGACGATGCCACAGTTGCTCGACACCATGAGAATTCCACACCGGACGCTGTCGGAACCGACGATGATGGACGATCTCCGGTGGGTGGGGCAGACCGTGATGAAGCAGCGTATTCCGGTCGCGCTCCTGATTAAGAAGGGTATCATCAAGGGGTTGCATCCATGAGGCCCGAACAAGGCACCATGCAGAGCCGGGCGCAGGCCATGGCGGCGCTGCTCGAATTGCTGACCGATCAGCCGGTCATCATCTGCAATGGATTTCCTTCGCGGGAAGCCCACAAGCTCGCCGATCGCCCGACGCATTTTTACATGATCGGATCGATGGGAAATGCCCCGGCCATTGCGCTCGGTGTGGCGCTTTCCAAACCGGGCAAGCAGGTCATCGTCTTCGACGGCGACGGCAATGTCCTCATGGGGATGGGCACGTTGGCCACGGTGGGCGCTTTGAAGCCGAAGAATTTTATCCATGTGGTGTTCGACAATGAGGTCTATGGCTCGACGGGGAATCAGCCGACCATTTCCAACGTCGTACAGTTGGAAAAAGTGGCCAGGGCGGCAGGTTACGTCAATGTCGAGCGCGTGCTGGACCGGGACGACCTCGTCTATGAATTTAAGGACATGTTGAAAAAAGACGGCCCCAGCATGTTGCTGGTCAAGGTCAACGAGTTTGTCGAGGATGCCGGGCGGGTGGCGCTTGAGCCGCCGGCCATCACGGCTCGATTCATGAACGCAATTGAATAGCACCGATGTGCTGAGTGCGATGTGTGGGGCCGCTCCGCTCAGTCCCGATCCACAGCCTGAGGCATGAACATGATACTTCTGAATCCAGGTCCGGTGAACGTGAGCGAACGGGTGCGGCAGGCGTTGTTGCGTCCGGATATCTGCCATCGCGAGTCCGAGTTTACAGATCTCCTGGGCCGTATCCAGCATAAACTGCTGGCGGCGTTTGTGCCCGGGGCCGAATCCGACTACGTGGCCGTGTTGTTGACGGGTTCAGGCACGGCGGCGGTGGAATCCGCGGTCATGTCCTGTCTGCCGATGGCCAAGCGCATGTTGGTCCTCAACAACGGCGTCTACGGCGAGCGGTTATCCAGCATGGTCGGACTCCATCGGCTTGGAGTGTCCGAACTCAAGTCGGAGTGGCACATCAAGCCTGACCCTGAGCGAGTCCGTTTGGCGCTACGCCAGCACCCAGAGGTGCATGCGGTCTCCATGGTGCACCATGAAACGACCACGGGGTTGATCAATCCGGTGAAAGAAATCGCAGAAGTCGTCGATAGTCTGAATCGGGTCTTCGTGCTCGACTCCGTCAGCGGTCTGGCCGGGGAACCGATCGATATCGCCGGATCCCACATCTATATGGTGGCGGGGACCGCCGGCAAATGCATCCAGGGATTCCCGGGTGTGTCGTTCGTCCTGCTGCGCAAAGGATTCCTGGAGCGGATGCGCAACTACCCCAAGCGATCCTGGTACCTCAACTTGACCCACTATATCGATGACCAGGGCAAAGGCATTGTGCCCTTTACCCCGGCCGTTCAAATTTATTATGCCCTTGAAGAAGCGTTGAACGAGTTGCTGGAAGAGGGCGTGGCTAATCGGTTCCAGCGCTATAAGCGGGCGGCGGTACGCATTCGGGAACGGATGGCGACCCTGGGGGTCACGACTTTGTTGCCGTCGGATTCGCTCTCGAATACGATCACGGCCTTTCACTTGCCTCCCGGCATCAGTTACGCCACGCTGCACGATCAATTGAAGGCCCGCGGGTATGTCATCTATGCCGGACAGGGCCAACTGGAATCCAAGATTTTCCGTATCGCCAACATGGGCGCCTTGACCGAGTTGCAGATCGACGGGTTCCTGGGGGCCTTTGAAGAGGTGGTGACGGGAGCGGTTGCCCGCGCATGAGAGCGATCATCCTTGCCGCCGGAGTGGGGAAACGTCTCTGGCCGGTGACCCAGCACAAGCCGAAATGCCTGATCGAGATCGGGGGGCAGACCTTGCTGTCCCGGTATCTCGAATCCCTGGCGTCGGTCAAGATCCGGCAGGCCACCATCGTGGTCGGCTATAAGCAGGAAATGATCAGGGCCGCAGTCGGTTCGCATTGCCACGGGGTCGATATTTCCTATCTGGTGAACGAGGAGTTCCACCGGGGGAGTATCTCCTCGTTATGGATCGCCCGGCCGGCTTTGTCCGACGACGTGGTGATCATGGATGCGGATGTCTTGTTTCATCGCGAAATTCTCCGCCGGTTGGTAGCCTCCCCCTACGAGAACTGCCTGCTGATGGACGACACGGTGAAGCAAACGGGCGAGGAATGTATGGTCGTGGTGCAGGGCGATCGAGTGGTGGCCTTGAGCAAAAAGATGCCGGATCGGTACGATATTGCAGGCGAGGGCGTCGGATTTCTCAGGGTTCGTCGGGCTGATACCGCCCACGTGATCGGCTCACTCAAGGGGTATATCGATCAGGACCGCTGGGACATGGAATACGAAGACGGGTTGTTGCAGTATTTCCGGGACGTGAAGGTCGGACATGAAAAAATCGGCGGGTTGCCGTGGACGGAGATCGATTTCCCCGAGGATGTGACGAAGGCGGAGCGGGAAGTTCTGCCGCGGCTCTAACGGTGGCTCGCCTCGTGTGAATCGTGAAGCCTATCCCATAGATATCCGGCACCTTCACGCTATGGCTATGGATCTCCAGTTTCTTTGCGAGATACGAATGACGAGAGACGAACGACGAATCCGACCATGAGTGAAAGTACATTACAGCGCGGGGCGGAACTCCAGGGATTGAGCACGGCCATTCTGTTGCCGGGCGCGGGTCTGTTTGGCGATCGGCCGGGTCGTGGTCTGACCGATGTCGGTCCTTTGACCCCTATCGGCGGCTTAAGCCTGTTTCAGCGCACCGTGCTCACGCTGCAACGCGGCGGCATGCGCCAATTGATCGTACTGGCGGGTTCCGACGAAGAACTGCTCAAGCATGCCTTGGCGCGGGGGGCCCGGGTGACGATTCCTGTGCGCTGGATGCCGGTGCGGGAGTTCCCGCTCGATGATCCACGGACATGGGAATCACTGGCCACCGAAGTGCGGGGATTTTGTCTGATCGCAGGTGTGCAGGCCGTGTTCTCCAAGGGATTGATCGAACACTTGCGGCAGTCCGTTCGAGACGGTGAGGCGCTCGTTGTGACGCGGGAAGCCGGTCCGATTGAGCCGGCGATGGGCCGCCGCAATCCTGCGGTCGCGCTTCAGGAAGGGCGGCTGATCTCGTTTCACAATCATCCGGGACAGGAAGGCCACCAGGTCGCCGCTGATTTGGTGGTGTTGCCGGCTAGTATTCTGACTCCGCCGAACGGAGCGGCCGCATCTCCCTCCGGTGCCGCAGAGCCGGCGGGCATGATTCCGGTACGACGCTGGCTGGAACGGGCGGCGGTGGAAGGGCGAGTGCGAGTGGTGGCGGCTGCGGCCCACGCAGGTTTGTGGTACCGGGATGTGTGGGATCCTACCAGCGCCGGATTGGCGGAGCGCACCCTCTTCCGCTCATTGAAGGGCGAGGCTGAAGGATTCGTCGATCGTTATTTCAACCGGACGTTCTCGCGGCTGCTGACTCGACTGTTTCTGCGGATGAAATGTTCGCCCAACGCGATCACCATGGTAGCGACGGCGGTCGGAATCCTGTCGGCCGTGGGGTTTGGTATCGGTACGTACTCGGCCGGGATCGTGGCCGCGCTCCTGTTTCAGTTGGCGGCGGTCATCGATTGTTGCGATGGCGAGGTGGCTCGGCTCACGTTTACGGAATCGCCGTTCGGTGCCTGGCTGGATATCGCCATGGATAACGTGGTGCATATGGCCATCTTTGCCGGGATCGCCTGCGGAGCCTATCTCCGGCAGGCCGGTACTGAGGGCGCGTGGGTTCCATTGGCGCTGGGCGGAGCGGCGGTGCTCGGCAATATCATGTCGTTCTGGCTGGTTACAAAGGCGCAAAAAATAGGCGCGACGCGTGGTTGGAATACACCCAAGCAGGCGGCGTGGTCCGACTTCATTCTGAAGAACGTCGCAAGTCGGGATTTTTCCGTGGTGGTCTTTCTCTTTGCGCTGCTGGATAAACTGGATTGGTTTCTGTGGATGGCCGCACTCGGCTCCACCGTCTTCTGGTTGATGATGGTCTGGGTGATTCGTCCCTCGGCACGGGCCCGTGCTTAAGGCGGCCCTCCTTCTGCTCGGGGCCCTGACGCTTTCTGTACTGGTCTGGCATATCGGCATCGGGCGGATCTACGAGGCGGTCACGCAACTCGGTCCCGCCGCCATGCTGGTGATTCTCCTCCCCTCTCTGCTCATGTACATTCTTGAAGCCTACGGATGGCTGGTCACGCTCGGCGCGTGGGCGACGAACGTGCCCTTCTGGCGCGTGCTGGCAATTCGCACCGCCGGAGAGGTCGTGAACATGACGACCCCCACGGCCTACGTGGGCGGAGAGCCGCTTAAGGCGTTTCTTCTCAAACGGCAGGGCGTGCCGATCGTGGAAGGGCTGGCCTCGGTGGTGACGGCCAAGACAACGATGACGATCGCCCAGATTCTCTTTATCCTGTCCGGCATCGGGCTCGCGTTCTGGCTGTTGGGCACGAGAGGATCGGCAGGACAAACCGCCATGGCCGGCCTTGTGTCTGTGGGCCTGCTGGGATTCGGGATCGGAGCGTTCGTGGTGGTGCAACGCCAGGGCATGTTCGGGTGGATCCTGAAGATGCTGCGGCGCCTCGGTCTGCGCATCCAATACCTGGAATCGCGTGAGCAACAACTGCTCGACTTGGATCGCACCATCGCCGGATTTTATGCGACGCAACGCTCCGCCTTTCTCCTTTCGACCGGGCTGTTTCTCCTGGGATGGCTCGCGGAAGCGCTGGAAGTCTTCGTCATGATCCTCTGTCTGGGCCAACCGGTCACAGTGTTGTCGGCGCTGGCCATCGGAGCCCTCGCGGTGCTGATCAAAGGGGGCACCTTCTTTATCCCGGGTAGCTTAGGCGCACAAGACGCCGGCAATCTCTTGCTGCTGACGGCTTTCGGATATGGAGATGTGACCGGCATCACCTTTGCCCTGTTGCGGCGCTTTCGGGAATTCGTCTGGATTGCCATTGGGTTGGCGTGCCTTGCCATGCTTCCAAAGGGCGAAGAGCCTCCAGTTCCTGCCCCCTGATCTGTCTTCCGGCCGTCGTCCATTTGACACAACAATACCTGTCCTTTTTCCTACACCCGCCTCGGCACGGGGCGATATTTATCGCCCATCCAAACCATTTTGGGGGGCGTTATCGCGTGAACTGGATGAAAACGATTCTCTTGCTACACTTATGTGGTTGGAGATTCCTTGTGCCGACCGACGGCGCGGCTGTCGGGCGACCGAAGGCCGGACGTTGTAGGGAAAACCATGCAACCACCATATAAACGCGCTCCTCCAGCCCCACCGGCTGTGCAGGAGCGTAAGACTGTGACCAGTGCGGATCGGGTCGGCGACCGAATGCTTCCGCCTTTGGAGGACCCGGCCGAGGCCTTACGATTTTGTCGCGCCGTGGCTTCGGCGCTTGAACCTGCCTCTGACGGCGAGAGACATGCCCTCACACCGGCAAACTTCGCGGCCATGATGGGACAGGCGGAGCCATCGACCGGGCGACCTGAGCTCTCCGTGATCATTCCGGTGTTCAATGAGGCGGAGAATCTCCCCACGCTGCATGGCCGTCTCACCAGAGCGTTGGTGAATCTGGGAATGGAGTATGAAATCGTTCTGGTGGACGACGGCAGTCAGGACCAGAGTCCGGACATCTTGCGAAGGATGGAAGCGGAGGATCAACGGATCGTCATTGTGGAGTTTGCGCGGAATTTCGGGCATCAGGTGGCGATCAGTGCCGGGCTTGAGCAGAGCCGGGGACGAGTCGTCTGCATTATGGACGCCGACCTGCAGGATCCCCCCGAGGTGTTGCACACCTTTCTGGCCAAGTGGCGGGAGGGCTGGGAGGTCGTCTATGCCATCCGGACCGAGCGTAAAGAGTGGTGGGGGAAGCGATTGGCCTATGCGGGGTTTTATCGCCTGCTGCAGCGGGTGGCCAATATCGACATCCCGTTGGACGCCGGAGATTTTTGTGTCATGGACCGGCGAGTGGTGGACCTCCTGGTGCGCATGCCGGAGCGCAATCGTTTTGTCAGGGGGATTCGGAGTTGGGTGGGGTTCAAACAAATCGGCGTGCCCTACGAACGCCACGCCCGCCATGCGGGGGCGCCCAAGTACACGTTTAGGAAGCTCCTCTATCTCGCGCTGGACGGGCTGATCTCCTTCAGCCATATGCCGCTGCGCATCATTACCCTCCTGGGGTTCAGTGTGTCGTTCCTGTCGTTCCTTGTCGCGTTGTTCTATTTGGTCAAGAAGTTCACGCTGGGCACCGGCGTGCCCGGCTTTACTACACTGGTCGTCTCCATCTTCTTTCTCTCGGGCATTCAACTGATGACGATCGGGGTGATCGGCGAGTACATCGGACGGATTTCAGACGAAGTCAAACGGCGCCCTCTCTATGTGGCGCGCCGGGTGACCAGGAGATAGCCGCCATTCGTATTCTCATGTTCGATAATGAGTTTCCTCCGCTGGGCGGCGGCACCGGGGTGGTGAACTATCACCTGTTGCAGGAGATGGCGTCGCATCGGGATGTGGTCGTAGACCTGGTGACCTCTTCACGGACCAGGGCGAGGTATGAGACCGAGCGGTTTGCGGAGCGGATCACGATCTATAAAGTTCCCGTGGACAATCGGAACATCCACCATGCGACCAATCGCGAGTTGTTGCGGTACAGTTGGCGCGGCCTGCGCATGGCGCAGCGCCTTCTGCGCGCCCATCGGTACGATGTCAGCTTTGCCTTTGCCGGAGTGCCGGCGGGGGCGATCAGTTATCTGTTGCGCTTGACCCATAATGTGCCCTATGTGCTGTCGCTCCAAGGGCCGGACGTGCCCGGCTTCGAGGCGCGATATGCGTACCTCTATCCGGTGCTGACGCCGTTGATCAAACGGATCTGGCGGCATGCGGGAGCTGTGACGGCGATTAGTGCGGAGCAGGAAGTCTTGGCGCATCGCACGCTGCCGGGTCTGCCACTGGTGACGATTCCCAATGGCGTCGATACCGCTCTGTTCACTCCCGTCCATCTGGCATCCAATCGGCCATTCACGATTGTCTGTGTCGCGCGCTTGATCGAGCGCAAGGGGCAGCATCATCTGCTGAATGCGTTTGCGCAATTGCGGGCCACCTGTGAGCAGCCGCTACAGCTGCTATTCGTGGGTACCGGCGATGCCGAGACCGCCTTACGGGAATCGGCCGCCCGCCTCCAAGTAGGGGACTCTGTGACGTTCAAGGGATTCGTTGCGCGGGACCGGATGCCGGCCGTGTACCAGGAGGCGGATGTGTTTGTGTTGCCGTCTGAGCAAGAGGGCATGTCGATTGCGTTGTTGGAGGCGATGGCCTCCGGGTTGCCGGTCATTGTGACCGACACGGGAGGAACCGCGGAGTTGGTGACGAAGGGGGAGAACGGCGAGATCGTGCCCTGGGCCGATGTGCCGGCGCTGGTGCGCGCCTTGAGGGAGTTGCTGCAGGCCGATGATCTGCGACGACGGATGGGTGCGGAGAATCGCCGGCGGGTGCTCCGGTTCGGGTGGCCCGCGCTCGCGACCAGGTATCTCGAATTGTGCGCGAGGGTGATGGCCTCCGCGCCGGCAGCCAGGCCGGTGGCCGGTCGCTCCACTGCGGATACCGGCGGCGGGTGGCAGAGGGAGCCACGGGCATGAAGGCGCGGCCGCATGTCTGCATTCTGACGAGCCAATATTTCGACTGGGGGATCTACGGCGGATTCGGGAGCATGTCCCGGAAATTGGCCGAGAGTCTTGTGCGGTCCGGCCACCGGGTCAGCGTCATTGTTCCCGGGCGACAGGGACAACAGCCGAGTGAAACGATCGGCGGGGTGGAGATCCGGAGTTTTTCACCACGGAACGTCGTGGCGGCTTGCCGGCTGATTCGGGAATCCAGCGCCGATATTTTCCATTCGCAGGACCCGACCGTCCTGACCTATCTGGCGCAACGTCTCCACCCACGCCGCGCCCACCTGGTCACGAGTCGCGACCCGCGCGAGATGAGCGACTGGTGGGTTGAATTCCTGTATGCCACTCCGATGCGTCGCCTCTTGACCCCCCTCAACTACCTCACCGAATCCGGGTTGTTGGTCAGGCGGGCCGTGCGTCGGGCTGACGCGGTGTTCTGTCCGGCCCATTTCCTGAAGGAGAAGGTCAAGCGCCTCTATGGCCTATCGGTGCTGCCGACGCTGCTGCCCAATCTCATCGATGTTCCCGCCACACTGCCCGAAAAAAGCGCGCGCCCCACGATTACTTTTGTGGCGCGGTGGGACAAGCGCAAACGCCCGTGGCTGTTTCTGGAATTGGCGGCACAGTTTCCGGCGTACCGGTTTGTGGCGGTGGGGCAGGGGAGTGCCTCGGCTGAATCCGGTTTCGACGCCCAATTGCGCAGGAAATTTCGGGATGTGCCGAATCTCGAAATGCCGGGGCTGATCAATCGTTTTCGTGAACCGGAGCGGATGCACAAGATTCTGTCGGACACGTGGATCTTTGTCAGCACGGCAGTCCGAGAGGGGCTTCCATTAACCTTTTTGGAAGCAGCGGCATACGGCTGTCCGATCATCAGCCGGGTGGATCCGGACCAGTTTGCCTCCCGATTCGGGAAGCAGGTGCACGATGATGACTATGCCGCCGCGATCCGCACTCTGTTGGCCGAGTCGCCGTTGGAGAAAGGCCGTGCAGCCTACGACTACGTGCGAGAGACCTACGAAACGTCCACGGCTCTGGCGGCTCATCAAATACAGTACGAGCGGTTTGCGGCCTGATCGTTCAAGCGTTCGTCCCGTCTCCCCCATGAGGGCTCTGCGGTCGATCGGAAACAAGATTCATGTCGGCGAAAGCGGTTTCTAAAGGCATCCTATCCATCGGCAGCTGGTCGATCGTGAAGATGGCCACCTCGGCCTTGGTGTTGCCGATCCTCGCCCGCATGCTCGGCATCGAAGGCTACGGACAGTATGCCTATTACATAGCTCTTCTGTTGCTCGCCTCTCAATTCGCCAATGTCGGCATGATGCAGACCATGACGAAACGTATCGCGGAGCGGCCGGAGGACGTGGCATGGTGCCGGGCCGTGGCGCACGCCGGTGCGTTGATCAATGCGGTAGGCCTGCTGTCGGTGAGTGTCGTGGTGGGCCTGGTGGTCGGGGCGACTGCTCCGGCCGGGACGGCGGCTCTGCCTATCGCGTTGGTGATCGTCGGCGTGCTGATGTTCGATCAGATCTGGTTTTATGCGCGCGGGGTACTCCACGGACTTCGACATGAGGAACGTGCGGCGATCCCGGGCATGATCGGCGTGGTATCGGCAGGCCTGTTGGGTGTGCTGGCGGCCGCGGCCGGTTTGGGAGTGACCGGGGTGTTTGCCGGGTTGTTGACGGCCAACTTCTTCGTGGCCATCGCTTGTCTCAGAGCGGTACTGAAGGTATTGAGTGAGCGCGAATGCCGGGAGTCTGGTCGGACTGTCTCCTCAGTGACAGGCCCTCTGTTGCGCTTCGGGCTGCCGGCCATGCTGTTTTCGGTGCTGAATATGGCCCTCTGCTCGTTGGATGTGATTCTGGTTCGGCATCTCGCGGGTGAGGCACAGGCAGGTCTTTATGCGGCGGCGATTCAGTGGTCGCAATTCGTGTGGTTCATTCCGATTGCGGTCGAAGGCGTCATGTTGCAGGCGACGGCGCGCCTGTGGACAGAACAACGGGTGGATGAGGTGAGCCAGTTGGTCGGCCGGCTGGTGCGATACGTGGTGGTGGGGACGACGTTCCTCCTCCTGTTGGTCGCGGTCCTGGGCGAACAGATTGTGACGGTCTACTTTGGCCCTCGTTTTGCCGATGCGGCCCTGGGGTTGCGGCTGTTGGTTCCGGGGGCCTTGTGTTACGCGGTGGCGCGTGTGTTGTGGCCGGTGATTCAAGCCGGCGGGGAGGGGGGGCATTTGGTCCGCCTCATCGGGATCATTGTGCCGGTGGATGTGGGGCTTTGTGCAGGCTTGATTCCGCGCTGGGGCGCTGCCGGTGCGGCGCTGGCTACGTCCATTTCGTTTGCGCTGGTGGCAGTGGGATATGTCCGGATGCTGCATCGGCGGGGGGTTCAGGTCTTTGACCAAGTTCATCTGTTCAGATGGCTGCTGCTGTCGATGGGCACGGCTCTGGCTATCGCTCTGGTTGCGGCATGGGTGACGCCTCCGCTGCTTTCGATTCTTGCCGGGTCGGTGGCGGGGACAGTCCTGTACTGGGTTGGCGTCCTCCGGCTTGGGCTTGTGCGGGTCGAAGAGATCGAACTGATGGTGCGCAGTCTGCCGGGCGCGTTCCGTCTGGCAGGAGAACGGCTGTTCGGGTACCTCGCACCGGTGTTGCTGCGCCTCAAGGCCGCAGCGTGGAGTTAGGTGGTCTATGCCTTTGGATCGACACAAGATATCAGTCATCGTTCCCACGGTGGGACGAGACTCGTTGGCACTGTGCCGGACTGCGTTGGAGCGGCAGACCAGGCCGCCGGATGAGATCGTTATCGTCGTCGATGAATTCCGACGCGGTGTGGTATGGGCCAGAAATGAGGGCATTGCCAGATCCTCGGGTGACGTGATCGCGTTTGCGGATGACGACGTGATTCCACCGGCGGATTGGCTGGAGCGGCTGGTCGGGGCCCTCGATCGCTGCGATGCCGCAGCGGCGGGGGGCACGTTCCAGGAGACCGATCCGTTGCTGGACGCGATCCGTCGGCGCAATCCATTTCCCGAACGGGAACAGATGGATCACGGAGGATTGGTCGGCAACAGCGGGAATCTGATGATTCGACGGCAGTGGCTGGCACGATGTCAGCAGGAGGACGGGTACGTGTTCAACCCCTGCTTCGGAGGTTCCGGGGAGGACTGGGAGTTAATGTGGAGACTGCGGAAACGAGGGGCCAGGATGGTCTACGTACCCAGCCGGGTACAGCATCTGCGGCGAGCGGCGGTCGGGCAGCATCTGCGCCATTCGTTTCAACGGGGAGTCGGTATCGCGAGGCTCTTTCTTGTGATGCGTTGCGACCAGAGCGGGGTCGTGCCGCAAGATAGTCTGTTGTGGGGGAAGGGAGGGCGGAGGACGGATCCCCGCTGGTTCCAGGCCCTGTGGAGCAAGCTCATCGGCCCGTTTGACGGGAAGGGGTTCCAGTCCAGGCGGCAATTCTGGGTGTTTTGGCTTGGAGAAAAATGTCAGGCGGCCGGATTTCTTTGGGAGGTGGTGACGGGCCTGTTGTCGAAACGGCTTGTGCCTCGCCGAGCAGTTCCGCAGAGCGCCGGGTCGACGGCGATAGGACCTAAGCTGTGACCCGGATGCGGTTGCGCACGAAAGCATGGTTCGGGGATGAAGAGTTGACGATCGACTTCCCCGCGTCGTGGAAGCTGATCGAAATCGGTCCCCGCGATGAACCCGCGCTGACGGTGGAGGCCATGCGGGAGTGCCTCTCTCGGCCCATCGGGACGCGCAGGTTGTCTGAGATTGCCAGGGGTAAGCGCAATGCCGTGATCGTGATCGACGATCTGACGAGGCCGACGCCGGGTGCCGATCTGCTTCCGCTCATCGTGGATGAGTTGACGAACGGGGGGATCTCTGCGCACGACATTACGGTGATGTTGGCGGGCGGTACGCACCCGCCTGCCTCGGCCGACGAGAGGGCCAAAAAGGTCGGATCCCGGCTGTCATCGGCGGTGAAGGTCCTGGCTCATGACAGTCGGGGCGATCTGGTGAATTGTGGACGATCGCCTGCCGGGCTCCCGCTCCATATCAATCGACTGGTGATGGAGAGCGAGGTCAAAATCGGCGTGGGCTGCATCTATCCTCACCCGGTGGCGGGATTTTCCGGTGGTGCCAAGATCATTCTCCCGGCCGTCTGCGGCGTGGAGACCACGCGAATGATGCACGACTACCTGCGCGGTTCACGCGAGCGCGGCGGGTCCATCCAGACTGAACTTCGGCAGGATATGGCCGCCGTGGCACGACGGGTCGGGCTCGATGGTATTGTCAATGTCACCCTCAATCGCCATCGCGCCATCTGCGGTCTGTTCGCGGGGGACGTCGTTCAGGCACATGAAGCAGGCGTCCGCGCAGCGCAGCGGCTTTACGCCGTGCCGATGTCTCCGGAAGCGGAGGTCGTGGTGGCGGACATGTATCCCTTCGATACAAGCTGGCAGTTTGCGCAGGATCGAGGAATGTGGCCGGTTGAGCAGCCGACAGGAGACGTCTCACGGGTGGTCATTGCCGCCTGTCCTCTTGGCATGGGCACCCATGAATTGTTTCCCGTAGACAGTCCGCTCTGGTCGCGCATTGCCAGGCGGCTCAGCCATTTTCGCCTGGCTGATCTCGACCGCCCCCTTGAGAAGCTGAGGACCATGGCCCAACTGATCCGCCGGAAGCAGCATCACCTCATGGTGTTGTCGCCAGGCTTGAAGGGGCAGGACCTCACGTCCATGTTCCCTCATGCGCAGCGATTCGGAGATTGGCCGGCTCTCAGGGCCGCCCTTCTGGCACGCCATGGCGAAGGACCTGTGACCGTGGCGGTCTATCGATGCGCGCCGTTTCTTATTCCAACCGCAGCCGTACTTGGGCAGGAGGGTGGAGCGCCGGAGTCGACCCTCACCAGGCAACCGACCTCGGCCTGAAAAGGCAGGAGCGGAGGATGTCGTCTTCCGCGATGCTTCGACGACCTGTCCGTTTTTGGAACGTCATCCGCTATGCCGACCGCCTCTCACCTTCCGCTGCCGCCTGACGACGGTCATGATGCACGCCCTAGCGAGTTCGACTCCGTGGCGGCCGGTGCCTCACCTGCAGCCGGTTCCGTGGTCGAACGGCCCGACTCCGCTTTATCGGTTGTGGACGGAGTGGTTGCCGGATTCTTATTCTTGTTCGTGTTCGGCAGCGGCCTGATACATATCCAGAGTTTTCCCCCGCTATGGTTCGATGAAGGCTGGACGGTGTGTGTCGCGCGCACCTGGGTCGAGTTAGGCCATTACGGGTGCCTGCTGCGCGGCGAGCCGGCGCCCCCCTCATTGGCCGCTCATTTCCCGGTGGTTTTCTCGGTGGCGGCGAGTTTTACACTGTTCGGCGTCGGTGTCTGGCAGACGAGACTGGTGGGATTGCTCTACACCTTCGTCGCCTTCCTGCTGCTCTATGCGTTGGCCCGTCGCCTCTACGGCCGGTCTGTCGCGATTGCCGCCTTGGCGCTGCTGCTCCTTGTGCCTCTGAAGTGGTCGATCCACCCCCTGTATATTGGTCGACAAGTGCTGGGCGAAATGCCGCTCTTGTGTTTCCTCCTGGCCGGGTACATCTGCTTTCTCCGGAGCACACACCGGCCGCTCTGGCAGGTCGCTGCGATTGGCTGCTGGGCGCTGGCATGGATGACGAAGACGCAGGTCGCGCCATTCCTTGTGGCTTCCTTTGCGGGGACCATGCTGCTCATGAGCCTTCGCGGGGACTGGTCGGTTGTCGGTCGGCTGGCCGTTGCCATGATCGGCTCATGGGGTGGGTGCCGGCTTCTTCTGTATGCCAAGGATTGGCTGTTGGCAGGCCACATCATGCCGCATCCGCCCGTAGACGGAATGACAGAAGCGATTGCGTTGGTGTTCGTGCCGTCCATTCGTCTTGAGACGATCCGATACCTGTTCGTGTCGTGGCCTGAGTATCCGCTCGCACTTGCCTATGCGGTCTGGCGTTTACGTGGAACTGCCGGTTCAGGTGCCAAGGCTTCTGTCGAACAGACGGTGCAGACCATGTTGCTGCTGCTGGCAGGGAGCTGGCTGGCCTGGTTTGCGTGTCTCAGCGCCGGTGAACCGCGCTATGCCCTTCCGGGATTATTTCTTGCTGCGCCCTTCACGGCTGTACTGTTTCACGATTTCACCAGAGGATTCGATGTGGCGTTCCTGGCGAGGAGCCTGGCTGGCCTCCTGGAACGCAGGCGCGTGACGGGGCAGGGCATCAAGGCGGTCGTTGTCGTCATGCTCCTGGTGATGATGGGGTGGGTTGCCGTGCAGGAGCGCTATGCGTTTCGCGCGCGTGAGGACGATCAGGACCTGTTTGCGGTGACGCACTACCTGAATACGGCTACGCCGCCGACCGCATTGATCGAGACCTATGACAGCGAACTCTTTCTATTCCTGCAGCGACCCTATACCTATGCTCCGCCCCGCGTCCTGGTTGAGATTATCCGGCGCGAACAGGGAGAGACGAAGGCCGTCACGTACGATCCGTTGGAAAGCAGGCCGGACTATCTCGTGGTCGGGGAGTACGGCCGATGGGCCGGATTTTACAAGCCGTTGATCGCGCAAAACCGGGTGCGACTCGTGACCAGCATCGGGCGCTATCAGATCTACGAGCCTGTGCGCCGGTAACCGTCACGCCGCAAACACCCCTCCCCGCGCGCGTGAATAGGTTCATGTCTATTCGGCACGTGATGCCAGGCGGGTGGCAACGACCATCTGACGAATGGTCTCGCTGACGAGCGTCGGCTGATCGAATTGAACGAAATGACTGCTCTGGTCGGCAAACACCTGGCGACTGTTTGAGGAGAGTGTGGTTAAATTCTGCTGCAGATCCAGCCACATTTTCTTGAACTTGGCAGGGTTCACCTGGCCGGGCATGTCCGGCCACCACAGGGGGCCTGTTGCGGTGATGACGACCAGCGGAAGATCGCCGAGTGAACGGGTGTGGCGCACCTGTTCCAGAGTGTCTATCAGCGCATCGCTTTCATCGGTCAACGTTGAGAAATAGCCGGTCCGCAGCCAACTTGCACGTAGCATCGGTCGAATCTCCGCGGGTACCTTCTCTTCCTGTCCGGTCAACAGCGGCGGCAGTTGGTCAGCCGAGGCCATCAGGCGTGGAATGCCCAGCATCGTCATGGCCCGAATGACGGGGAGCATCGATTTGCCGGCGTTGGCGAAAGCTCGAAATTCAGCCTGGCGCATTTCCGATTCATGTCCCGCATCGACCAGCACCATACCGACGACATCCCGGGGATGTTCTTCGCGGTAGAGCCGGGTGATGAAGCCACCGAGCGAATGGCCTACGAGAATGTAGGGGCCTTGAATACCGGCGCGCTCGAGCAGGCGACCGAGTTCCTGCGCCAGTCGTCGGCCGGTACGGGGCAAGGGGCCACGGTCGCTCCAGCCGAGGCCGGCGCGATCATAGGCGCAGACGCGGGTGATGCGTGCCACTTCCGGTTGCACCATGCTCCAGTAGAGTGACCAGCCGGGCGCGGCTGCCTCCAGCACGACCGTCGGGCTGCCCTGCCCCATGCAGTAGAGATGAAGCCGATGACCGCCGATGTCGATCAGCCGGCCGATGGGCGGATGCTGCCGCCGATCGAGCACCATACCGACGATTTGATACAGCGCGCCGATTGTCGCCAGCGCAATGAACACACCGAGAGACCATTTGAGTCCACGCATGGAGACATGATCACTCGCAACAGGTGTCGGAAGCAAACTGGAACGAGTTGACGTGTCGCCCGAGACCGGGCGCACAGTCTTCTCGATGCTTCAGACGGAATAGTGTTCCTGCAAGTGGTCTCGCTGAAAACGCACGATGTACCTGATCAGCAACTCCCGGTTCTGAGTGGTCATCCTGACGAAGCGGGCGTGGAGGCGGTGCGCACCGCCTGGGACCGGAAGGGGATCAAGGCGCAACACCTCGATAGAAGATTTGAAGGGAACTTGCTCGGGGAGGAGGAGTGTGAGAGAGAGGACTTCACCGGGGGTGTAACGCTCGATGACCGTCACGCCGACACCGCCGCCACTGAGGTTGACGGATTTCTCAGTGAATTCACCTTCTGCCTCGTCCGTCTCAAGCTGAATGCAGATGGGCAGAAGGACGGTGATGCGATAAAATTCGCGGCGTTCTCTCCCGGACGGCTGTGAAGGCATGTCGGGCGGCATGGTGTAGGCAAGTATAACAAAGTCGTCCCGCACCTTGCCCTCCAGCATGAAGCGGTGCCTCGTCGTTTCCGTGCTTTTGCACGAAGCGGGTTGGCCCCGCGTCGATCCCATCTCTGTCCGTTTATGCTAGGATGCCGCGCATGAAAATGGCGTATCGTCTGCTCTGGGCGCTCCTCTCCATTCTCGGTGCCGTGGCCTTGGCTCATGTCACCGGCCTGGTCAATCCTCACGAGAAAGTGAACGGGCTATGGCTTGTGGTGGCCGCGGCCTGTATCTATGTGCTGGCCTATCGCTTCTACGGTCGTTGGCTGGCTCGGCACGTGGTGCAACTGGACAATGCCCGCTTGACCCCGGCCGTGCGGCTGAATGACGGGGTCAACTTTCACCCCACGAATCGGGTCGTGTTGTTCGGTCATCACTTTGCGGCGATTGCCGGAGCGGGGCCGTTGCTGGGACCGGTGTTGGCGGCGCAGTTCGGGTTTCTTCCGGGTTTTCTCTGGCTGGTGATCGGCGCGGTACTGGCGGGGGCGGTGCAGGATTTCATCATCCTGGTCGCGTCGATGCGGCGTAACGGACGCTCGTTGCCTGAAATCGCCCATGACGAGCTCGGCTCGATCACCGGGACGGCCACGGCGGTGGCGGTACTCTTTATTGTTGTCGTGGCGCTGGCGGGACTGGGCTTCGCGGTGGTGAATGCGCTCTACCACAATGCCTGGGGGACGTTCACCATCGCCATGACGATTCCCATCGGGTTCATCATGGGTTTCTATCTCCAGAAGTTCCGCCCCGGCGCGGTGGCTGAAGTGTCGGTGATCGGGGTGGTGCTGCTGGTGGCGGCGGTGCTCTTCGGGCGTGTGGTCGGACAGTCGTCTCTTGCCTGGCTCTTCGAGTTCGAAAAGCCGGCGTTGGTGTGGCTGCTGGCCGGGTATGGTTTCCTGGCTTCGGTGTTGCCCGGCTGGATGCTATTGGTGCCGCGTGGCTATCTTTCCACCTTCATGAAGCTCGGCGTGGTGTTCTTACTCGGCCTCGGGGTAATCCTCATGGCGCCGACGATCGAGATGCCGCGTGTGACCGCCTTCGCCAACGGCGGCGGGCCGATTATTCCCGGCACGTTGTTTCCGTTTCTCTTTATTACGATTGCCTGCGGGGCCGTGTCTGGTTTTCATTCGCTGGTGTCTTCCGGCACGACTCCGAAGATGATCGAGCAGGAGTCGCAGGCAGTGGTGGGCTATGCGGCGATGCTGCTGGAAAGCTTCGTCGGGGTGATGGCATTGATTGCGGCCTCGGTACTGATCCCCGGCGATTATCTGGCGATCAACACGATGTTGTCGGCGGAGACGTTGACGGCGATGGGTTTTGCACCTTCCCGCATCGCGGAGTTGTCGCAGCTGGTTGAAGTGAATGTGGCGGGGCGGCCGGGAGGGGCGGTGTCACTGGCCGTAGGCATGGCCGCTATCTTTTCGGCGCTGCCCGGCATGGCCGGGCTGATGGCCTATTGGTATCAATTCGCCCTCGTGTTCGAGGCGCTGTTCATTCTGACGACGATCGATACGGGCACCCGTGTGGCCAGGTATCTGATTCAGGAGATGGCCGGGCGTGTCTACGCGCCGTTTCGTCAGATGAACTGGTGGCCAGGTGTCCTGTTGAGCAGCGCCTTTGTGGTGGGGTCGTGGGCCTATCTGATCGGGACGGGCAGCATTTCGACCATCTGGCCGATGTTCGGCGCCGCCAATCAATTGCTGGGCACGCTGGCGCTGTGCATCGGGACGACGGTGTTGATCAAAATGTGGAAGTCGCCTTATCTCTGGGTGACGGCGCTGCCGATGTTATTCGTGGGAGGCATCACTTTGGCCGGCTCGTACGAGATGTTTTGGATGTTTTTGGCGAAGGCGGCGACACTTGCGGCGGGGCAGGCCTTTGCGCTGTATCTCGATGCCGTGCTGGTGGCGGTGGTCGCGATGTTGGGCCTGGTCGTCTTGAGCGACAGCATAAAGCAGTGGTATGGGTATGTGATTCTGAAGCGCCCGTTCCGCAGCAGTGAAGTAATGGCCACGGCCGGCGGTGGATCGGCCGGCCGCGTGCAGACGGCGATTCACCGGCATGATGAGCGCGTGTTTAAATTGCCGCCTGGCGGAGGATGCTGTTAGGGGCGGAAGACCTGACGAACCAGCAGGAGGAGGGGATCGTGGCTGATCAATCATCGTTTGATGTGGTGTCGGAAGTGAATATGCAGGAGATGAAGAACGTCGTTGATCAGGCGACGAAGGAAATCAAACAGCGCTTCGATTTCAAAGACTCAAAGACCGAGCTGACGCTGAAGGAGAAAGAAAAGGAATTGGTGGTGCTCTCCGACGACGAGTACAAGCTCAATGCGGTCATTGAAATTATTAAGACCAAGTGTGTGAAGCGCGGGGTCTCGTTGAAGGCCTTCGAGTACGGCAAAATCGAGGAGGCGCTTGGCGCTACAGTCCGGCAGGTGATCAAGATTCAAAGCGGTATCTCATCGGAGAAGGCCAAGGAAATCACCAAGGCCGTGAAAGAGTCCAAGATAAAGGTACAGGCGCAAATTCAAGGCGAGCAGGTGCGCGTGATCAGCAAGAGTAAAGATGATCTGCAGACGGCGATTGCCTTCCTCAAGGGGAAGGATTTTGGGATTGATCTGCAGTTCACCAATTACCGCTAGCCTGGGATGGTGAAACAGGCCTCCAGCTTCGCTCTTGCGTCGCCCAGAGGCTCGACGTGCAACTCAGTACGCCTCGCCTCCTCGCTCGCTGCGGCCTTGCCGGGCAGCCTGTTTGCCCATCCCAGAAGGAATTCCCCGGTCCCAGGATGCCCAGACGTCTCCTCTGTCTCTTAATGTTCGTCTTCGCTCTCTGCGGATGCACCGGCAGCGACCCGATCGTCGTCATTCAACTGCACCCGAGCAATCCTGACATTCTCTACATCGCCACGAACGACTACATTTACAAGTCGCGTGACGGCGGCAAGACCTGGAGCAATCTCTCGAAAGGGATGAGCCACTCGCGCGTCATTGCGATGGCGATTGATCCTGCCTATCCCGCGACGATTTATGCGGGCACGAAGGGCGACGCCGTCTATAAAAGTTACGACGGGGGGCAGCGATGGACGTCCATACGTGGCGGGCTCGACGACGCCACGATTTCCTCAGTCGTGAACCAATTTGTCTTCGACCCCGCCGACGACACCCATATCTTTCTGGCTACGACCATGGGGGTGTTCGAATCGAGGAATGCCGGTGAGCGGTGGACGAAGCGGATGGACGGAATGAAGGAAGTGTTGATGGTGGTCACGCTGGGGATGGATCCCTCGCGATCGTCCGTGCTCTATGCCGGCACCAGCGGCGGCGTCTACAAGTCGGTCAATCAGGGGGCGCATTGGCGGCAGGTCAACAATGGTTTGGTGCCGGAGGGGATGGTGAAAACCTCGCGCGCGCTGAGCGTCACGTCGGTGCAAGTCGATCCATTCACGCCGGAGACGGTCTACGCTGCGACCCTGGCCGGGCTCTATAAAACCACCGATGGCGCCGCTTCCTGGGTACGCATCGGCGAATCGTTAAAGGATCAGATGATCGTGTCGATGGTACTCGATCGTGCGCGGCCTGGAGTGATGTATGTGGCGGCCCGGGACGGCATCCATCGGAGTGAGGATGGCGGCAAGAGCTGGGTGGCATTGAACGAGGGGTTGGCGACCACCAATATCCGGTCACTGGCCCAGAGCCCTCTGGATCCACAGCTGTTCTATGCAGGCACGAACGGCAGTGGATTGTACCGGAGTACGGACGGAGGGGCGCATTGGGAGGCGCTTCCGTCGATGTTTCCCAAGGAGTAACCGGGTAGAGATCCGGCCGGCGCGAGTCTATCGGCGGGACTGGTTATTGAGGGGGGAGTCGCCGATGTCGGCGCCCACACCCCGTGTCTGCACCGACGACGAGCGTTCGGCGTTTTCCGCTGAATTGATGTCAAAGCCGAATGCATTCGGCAGGGTGGTGTCTTGGGTGTGAGTGCCCACCCGGTCCGGCAAGTTACTGTCTTTGAGATCTTCCCCCCTGCGGGGGCGCAGGGATTCGTTGACGTTGCTGTACGGCGAGACTGTGGCTCCGATGTCGGCGCCGAAGCTTGGGTTGAGGGATTGATTCAAATGGGTGTTCTCGATGTCTCCGCCGATTCTGGTCGGGATGGTGGTGTCCTGGATATCCATGCCTGTCGGTGCTGAGGCCGGTGGCCTCTTGGCCCGAACGTCATGAGCAATGGCTTCGCGTTCCTCGTCGATGCGCCGTGCTTCTCTTCCGCGCTGTTCATAGTCCAATGAATCGAGCTTCTCGAATCGGTTTCCAAGGGCCTTGATTCGCGCCCTGATTTTTGTGAGGTCGTCTCGAGCGATGGCGACGGTTCCGACGATCTCGCTGAGTGTCCACTGGCGGGCAAACGTGCCAAGTTTCGGAGATTGACCGGGGCCGCCGCCGAGCCCTCCTGCCCCGCTTCCCACGCCGAAGCCCGCACTGTTGTAAATGCCTTTTTGTTGCACCGACATCAGAATGTGGTTCGATTGGTCCAGGAGTTCGTCGATGCGTTCGACGGAATCGAACTCGCCGGCGCAGCACTCCAGGAACTCGCGATATTCACGGGTAAACTTCGACGCTTCATTCTGGATGTCAACGATCTTGAGCGGCTCCTTCGGAGTGGAGGCGTCATGATCAGACGGGTCCGGCTTCTCCGGTTTCTTCGCGTCGCGCTCCTCATCGTACAGAGCCGTGCAGCCCGCATCGGGAGTGGCGGTGATCCGCTTGTCTGCCGTGCGGTCCGGGCACCAATAGATTTTTCCGGGCCGGTTTAACGGGTTGTCGGTTCGGAATTCCCCTGCCAGTGCGGAGGGCAACAGGCCCAGCAGGAGAAGCGCGGCGAGCAGCGGTGTACGTGATCGGGGATGGGGGAGCAATATGGTGTGCATCATGATGTGATGATGCCCCCGGCATGACATTGTGTCAACGAAAGGGGGGATTTATGATGCGCTTGAAAAGCCCGTGACTGTTGGTTACCCTCCGGCACACCTCTATCTGAATAGGATGACCTATGTCTGTGATGTATATCGATGAAGCGGCCGCCCATGCCGGGCAGGAAGTGACGATTCGAGGATGGCTCCGCAGCCGTCGCGACAAGGGGAAACTCCATTTTCTGATCGTGCGGGATGGAACCGGGGACATTCAGGCGGTCGTGAGCAAGGCGACGGTGGGCGATGCACAGTTTGCTCGATCGGCGGAACTCACTCAGGAGTCCAGTCTTGTCCTCACCGGTACGTTACGGCAGGATGCGCGTGCGCCAGGCGGGTATGAGCTCGATGTGCTTCGCCTTGAGGTGTTGCAGGTAGCGGAGTCGTTTCCCATCCAACCGAAAGAACACGGCACGGGATTCTTGATGGAGCATCGCCATCTCTGGCTGCGCTCCAGCCGACAGCATGCCGTGCTCCGCATTCGCCATGAAATTATTCGAGCCTGCCGAAACTTTTTCGACGATCGTGGTTTTACACTGGTCGATGCGCCGATTTTCACACCGAATGCCTGTGAGGGCACGACCACCCTATTTCAAACGCAATACTTTGATGAGACGGCTTATTTGACTCAGAGTGGGCAACTCTACAGTGAGGCCACAGCTGCGGCATTTGGAAAAGTGTATTGTTTCGGGCCGACCTTTCGTGCGGAAAAGTCCAAGACGCGCCGCCATTTGATGGAGTTTTGGATGGTGGAGCCGGAGGTGGCCTTTGCGCAATTGCCCGATATGATGGATCTGGCTGAACAGTTCCTGTCTCATATTGTGGCGGCGGTGCTGAAGAGTCGTCGCGCCGAGCTGCTCCTGCTTGAGCGGGATCCGGCGAAGCTGGAGCGTGTGACGGCGCCGTTTCCTCGCATCACCTACGAAGAGGCCATCGACATTCTGCAGCGGAAGGGAAATCCCGCGAAGCCTGGTGACGATTTTGGCGCCGATGATGAGACGATTCTGTCCAAAGAATTCGATCGACCGGTCATCGTGCACCGGTATCCTGCGGCGCTGAAAGCATTTTATATGGAGACGGATCCGGAGCGGCCTGATCTGGCCCTCTGCATGGATGTGCTGGCGCCGGAAGGCTATGGAGAAATCATCGGCGGCGGCCAACGCATCCATTCTCACGAAAAACTTTTGGGACGCATTCGGGAGCACCATCTACCGGTCGAGGCGTTTCAATGGTATCTCGATCTTCGCCGGTTCGGCTCGGTTCCGCATGCGGGGTTTGGAATGGGTATTGAGCGCGCCGTGGCCTGGATTTGTGGCCTCGATCACGTGCGGGAAACGATTCCCTTTCCCCGGATGTTATATCGACTGTATCCATAGCTACGAGCCCCTCCATTTCTGCCTGCCTTTCGGCGAGCGTGATGACCGAAATGCAGGTATTTCATCCATCTGATTTTTTGCTGGTCCCCACTTTTTCGTGATAGAAAATTGTGCGAGAACAATTGCCTGGTGGGTGAGTTTCCCACAGACTTGTCCACAAATGTGGATAACTTTCCCGTAAATTCCGGCCAGATTAGACATGTGTCTAAACTGAACAATATTCTTGATAAATAGGGGTTAATTCTGTTGACAGCCATTTGGTTGGGTGTATACTCCACCCAACGAGTGGGGTGAAGTGGGTGGAAATGGAAATAGATTCTGCTCGCGATTCCCATGAGCCGGTTTTAGTCGAAGAGATCTTGTTCTGGCTGCAGTGTAAACCAGGTGGTGTTTACGTGGACTGCACTCTCGGATATGCAGGGCTCGCTGCTCGCCTTCTCGATCGCACCGCTCCAGATGGCATCCTTGTGGGGATTGATCGCGATGCCGCGGCACTCGCGGAGTCACGCATGCGTCTGCGAGAGGTTGCGCATCGGGTGCATTTCCGGCATGGAAATTTCTGCGATCTGAAAGCGTTGATCATCGGGAGCGGGGTGTCGCGCGTGGATGGCGTGATTTTCGATCTGGGTGTGTCCTCGCCTCAGCTCGATCGTGCGGAGCGCGGATTCAGTTTCCGGGAAGACGGCCCGCTGGATATGCGCATGGATCAGCGCGAAGGACGCACGGCTGCGGACCTGGTTCGCGATCTGCCCGAGACCGAGTTGGCCGATTTGATCTATCAGCTCGGTGAGGAGCGGTACTCGCGCAGAATTGCCCGCGCGATCGTGCAGGCCCGGATGCAGGGGGTGATCGCAACAACCTGGCAGTTGGCGGCAGTGGTGGAACGCGCGGTGCCGGCTTCGTATCGGCACGGACGGATTCATTGCGCCACGCGCACCTTTCAGGCGTTGCGGATTGCCGTGAATCGTGAGTTGGACGTGTTGGAGCCGGCGCTCCGGGATGCGGTGGATATTCTGGCGCCGGGCGGGCGTGTCTGTGCCGTCTCGTTTCATTCGCTCGAAGACAGGATCGTAAAGCATACGTTTCGGGCACTGGCGAACGGCCCCGAAGCGTCGGTGAGGGTGTTGACGAAAAAACCGGTCATCGCCTCGGAAAACGAGCGTAACCGAAACCCGCGGTCACGGAGCGCAAAGTTGCGAGTCGTGGAGCGGATCTCCAAGGAGTATGTGAAATGAAAGCCGTCGCGTTTGCCGCGGTCACGTCGCTGGTGTTGCTCTTTGTGTGGGAGCGGGTGGACATCGTTCGCATCGGCTACCACATCGAACGGCTGAAGGCGCAGAAGGTCCTTCTCGAGCGGGAGCGCGATGAATTGCGGGTGAAGCTCTCCGGCCTCACGGCACCTGAGCGGATTGCGCGTCTGGCCAGCGACAAGTTGGGGATGATGCAGCCGGAGAAGGGCCAGGTCGTCGTCATCAACATCGAGCCGGAAGCGCCGGCCAATCCGGTCGTGGCGGAGGGTGAGGTGCGGATCGCCAAAAACATCGTCACGCGGAGAGCCCGATAGTGGCTTCGACCTCTTTTCGCAGTCGTCGTATCGTGGTGGCCTGTGGGCTGGTGGTCGCGTTCGTGCTGGTCATTGTCCGTCTGGTGAATCTCCAGGTAATGCAGTCGGCGGAGCTGACCGTGAAGGCCGATCGGCAGCATCAGAAAAATGTCACGCTGGAAGGCGCGCGCGGGACGATCTACGATCGAAACAGCAAGGTGTTGGCGATGAATATGGATGTGCCGTCGGTATTCGGTGTTCCGGCTTCCCTCGGGAACCCGGGCGTGACGGCGCGCAATCTCTCGCCGATCTTGCACGTGAAGGCGACGGAACTCGAAAAGAAGCTGAAGCAGGAAAAGCATTTCGTGTGGTTGGCGCGAAAGCTTGAGCCGGAGCAGGGGCGGCGGCTTGAACGACTTGCTCTCGATGGAGTCGGGGTTGTGATGGAGGGGCGCCGTTTCTATCCCAAGGGGCCGCTGTTGTCGCACGTGCTGGGCTTTGCCGGTATGGACGATCGCGGGTTGGAAGGGGTGGAGCTGCGGTACGAGCAATATCTGCGTGGTGAAAAGCGGGCGGTGGTGTTGCAGCGTGATGCATTGGGGCGCGCCGTATTCCCGAAGGGACTCAATGAGGAGGGTGCGGCAGCCGGACACAGTCTGACCCTCACCGTCGACGAAGTGATTCAGTACATCGCTGAGAAAGAGCTGGATGAGGCTGTGAGTCGATCGAATGCCAAGTCAGGCACGATCATTGTCATGGACCCGAAAACCGGGGCCGTGTTGGCCATGGCGGTCAGTCCGCGATTCGACCCCAACACGGTCGGTGCGCTGGCTCCGGACCGATGGCGTAACCGCGCCCTGACGGATACGTATGAGCCTGGGTCTACCATGAAGGCGGTGATCGCGGCAGCGGCGCTGGAAGAGAAGGTGATGACGCCCGGAAGTATGATTTACGGAGAGAACGGGCAATTCTCGATCGCCAACACCGTGATTCACGATCATGAAAAGTCGGGGTGGATCACGTTTGCGCAGATGATTCAGAAGTCGAGCAATATCGGCGCGGCGAAGGTCGGCATGGCTTTGGGGGAATGGCGGGTGTTCGATTATCTCAAGGAGTTCGGGTTCGGCGACAAAACCGGCATTGATTTGCCCGGTGAAGCCGTGGGGTTGCTGCGGGGACCACGCCAGTGGGGCAAGCGTTCCCTGGCTTCGATTTCGATGGGGCAAGAGGTCGGCGTGACGCCGCTGCAGATGGTCACCGCCGTTTCAGCCATTGCGAACGGGGGCGTGTTGATGAAGCCCTTCGTGGTCTCCGAGATCCGTAACGCCAAGGGGCAATTGGTGGCGCAAACCATGCCGCAAGCGAAGCGGCGGGTCATCTCCTCCGATACGGCGAGGACATTGACGACGCTGCTTGAGGGCGTGGTGACGAACGGCACCGGAGGGAAAGCGGCGATCCCGGGCTTTCGGGTGGCCGGCAAGACCGGTACGGCTCAAAAGGTCGATCCCCGCACCGGCGCCTACTCCTCCACGCTGCTGGTCGGGTCGTTTCTCGGGTATGTGCCGGCGGAAGATCCGCGGCTGGCGATGATCGTCGTGATCGACGAGCCGCGTGGCGAAGGCTGGGGCGGCGTCGTAGCTGCGCCGGTTTTCCGTCGGGTAGGTGAGCAGGTACTCAACTATCTGGGCGTGGCAGTGGATGAGCCGGTGAAGTTGGCCATGGCCGGCCTTGAATCCTGATATGACACTCGATGAATTGATCGGTCCGCTGCATGGGCGCCTCGGTGTGCTGGAACGGAACGGAGACCAGCGCGTGACCATTGCCGACCTGACTGACGATTCACGGAAGGTGGGGCCCGGGTCCCTCTTCGTGGCTGTGCAGGGAGAGCGCGTCGATGGCCATCAGTTTCTCGACCGTGTGGTTGCTGCGGGGGCGGCGGCCGTCGTGGTGCAGCGAAGCGGCGACGTCGGGGCGATCCCCTGCGTCCGTGTGCAGGACTCGCGCGCCGCGCTCGGGATTCTCGGCAGCCGATTCTATGGCGATCCGTCATCCTCGTTGCGGATGGTCGGTGTCACGGGCACCAATGGGAAGACCACGACGACCTATGTGGTCAAAACCATGCTGGAAGCCGCTCGACGCCAGGTCGGGCTCATCGGGACGGTCGCCTATCTCGTCGGGAAAGAATCGATTCCCGCATCGCATACGACGCCCGGCGCGTTGGAGTTGCAGAAATTATTTGCACGAATGCGCGAGGCGAGGTTGGATACGGTGGTGATGGAGGTGTCGTCTCATGCCCTCGCCCTGGATCGGACCGCTGGTTCCGAATTCGATGTCGCCGTGTTTACGAATCTCACGCAGGACCACCTCGACTTTCATCTCGACATGGAGCGGTATTTCCAGGCGAAGCTGAAACTCTTCGCCGAGTTAGGAAGGGCGGGCGCGGTGAAGCAACGGAAGCGGGCGATCATCAATGCGGATGATCCCTGGGGCGCGCGAATTCGATCGGCCTGTACCGTTCCGGTTTGGACCTACGGCCTGCACCAGCAGGCCGATATTTACGCCGACGGCGTGAGGCTCTCGCCGGCCGGCACCAGTTTTACGTTGCGCAGTCCCGTCGGGACCTGTTCGATCAAGAGCCGTCTGGTCGGAGAACATAATGTGTCGAACCTTCTCGCTGCCATCGGGGTGGTGTTGCATGAAGGGCTGACGCTCGATCAAGTCCGATCTGCCGTCGAGACGGTCACGAACGTGCCGGGGCGGTTCGAACTGGTCGAAGCCGGTCAGGACTTTTCCGTTGTGGTGGACTATGCGCATACCGAAGACGCGCTGGTTCGGTTGTTGACCGCAGCGCAGGCGCTTCGCACGGGGCGCATCATCACTGTCTTCGGGTGTGGCGGGGACCGTGACCGGACCAAACGCCCCAAAATGGGACGTGCAGCCGTGAAGTATAGTGATGTGGTGATTCTGACATCGGATAACCCGCGTACCGAAGATCCTGCTGCGATCCTGCGCGAGGTTGAAGTCGGAGTCAAGGAGGCGCTGGCGGAGCGGGGTCATGTTCGGTATCGCATGGTTGCAGACCGTCGCGAGGCCATCGAGGCCGCCATTCGTGAGGCGAAGCCGGGGGATATGGTGTTGATCGCGGGGAAGGGGCACGAAGATTACCAGATCGTGGGCACCACGAAACATCACTTCGACGATCGGGAGGTCGCGCGCGACACGATCGGCGCACTCCTATCCGGAGCCTGAGCGAGGGAACGCATGCGGGAGCATGGGAATCGCGGTGTGATGGCGCTGTTTACAGTCGAGGAAATATGTGAGGTCTTGAGTGTCAGACCGCCGGCCGGCGTCACCCCTCAGGACTTGAAACAACGAATCCGTCGCGTGGTGACCGATTCGCGATCGGTGCGCAAAGGTGACCTCTTCATCGCTTTCCAGGGCGAGCGGTTTGATGCGCATACCTTCGTGCCGAAGGCGCTGGCCCAGGGGGCGGTCTGCGCCATCGTGCAGGAGGACTACCGTTTGCCGCCGGCGCCGAAACGCACCGGCGTGCCCGTGCTGCTCGGGGTGAGAGATACGCTTGAGGCCTATCAACGGCTGGCCACGCATTATCGCAACCGGTTTCCCATTCCGGTGATCGCCATCACGGGGAGCAACGGCAAGACGACGACGAAGGAAATGGTCGCCCAGGTGGTGGCACAGCGCTGGAAAACGCTCAAGACCGAGGGCAATCTCAATAATCGAATCGGAGTCCCGCAGACCCTGTTTCAATTGGCGCCTCGCCATCAGGCCGCCGTCATTGAAATGGGGGTGGATCAGCAGGGGCAGACCACCCGGCTGTGCGAAATCGCGAGACCGACGATCGGTGTGATTACCAACATCGGCCCGGACCATTTGGAGTTTTTCGGCAGTATGGAAGGGTCCGCGCAGGCCAAAGCCGAGTTGCTCGACCATTTGCCTCAGGATGGGGCGGTGGTGTTGAACGCCGACGATGAATATTTTGACTATCTCGCGGCCAGGGCGCAGTGCCGCGTTGTGGCGTTCGGGATATCTCCCAAAGCCGCCATCCGCGCGGCCAATATTCGGGTCGATGAAAAAGGCGGAACGCTGTTCGGCCTGGTCGTGCCGGGAAAAAGTCGTCAGACGGAAATTCGCATCCGGGCGCAGGGGCAACACAATGTGAGCAATGCCCTCGCGGCGGCTGCGGTCGGGTATGTGTTGGGGTTATCGGGGACGGCCATCGCCGAGGGGCTGGCGAAGTTTCGTCCGGCCGCGATGAGATCGCAGATCAGCCTCTCCCACGGGGTGCAGGTGATCAACGATTGCTACAACGCGAATCCGGCCTCGATGAAAGCGGCCGTTCAACTGCTGGCGGAACTCGGCCGGGGAAAACGATCGATCGCGGCCCTGGGCGACATGCTGGAGCTGGGCACGGACAGCAAGCGGATGCACCGGGAAGTAGGGGCCTTTCTGGCTGCACAAGGGATCGGACATCTGCTTGCCTGCGGTGTATTGGGACGAGAGTTGGCCGAAGGCGCCCGGCAGGCCGGGATGGCGTCCGACCGCATCACGGAATTGCCCGATGCGCCGGCGGCCGCTGCTGCCCTGGCGCGGATGGTCCGGCAAGGCGACGTGGTGCTGGTCAAGGCCTCGCGGGGTATGCGCATGGAGCAGGTCGTGGAAGCCGTGACGGGGATGCGACGAGTCGCACGAAAGGCCTGCTAGTCGGCAGGCACATACAGAGGAACTTTAGGGCCCGCTGGTCCATGGCGGGCAAAGATGCCGTAGGATGTTATACAACTGGTTATACCCCCTTCACACACAGTTTTCATTCCTGAACGTTTTTCGGTACCAGAGCTTCCGGATTATCTATGCGGCGGTCACGGCGTTTTTGATCGCCTTTGTGATGGCCCCCTGGGTCATCCGGAAACTGCAGGAAATTAAGCTCGGTCAGCAGATTCGCGACGATGGGCCGAAGCGGCATTTGGCCAAGAGCGGCACGCCGACCATGGGCGGGATACTCATTATTTTCGCGGTGGTGTTGTCCACGTTGCTGTGGGCCGACATGACCAACCGGTACGTGTGGCTGGTCGTGGTGGCGACGGTGGGTTTCGGTGCGATCGGGTTCGCGGATGACTATCTCAAGTTCATCAAGCGCCAATCGAAAGGTCTTTCGGCGGCACAAAAATTCACCTGCCAGATTCTGGTCGCGCTGACCATCGGCGTCTTTCTTTACACGTTGCCCAGCTATACGACGAAACTCAGTGTGCCGTTCTTCAAATTTTTCACGCCCGACCTCGGCTGGTTCTACATCGTGTTCGTCATTCTTGTCATTGTCGGCAGCTCCAACGCCGTCAATTTGACGGACGGACTCGACGGGCTGGCGATCGGTCCGGTCATGATCGCCTCGCTGGCGTATACGATCGTGGCCTATGTGACCGGGAACCGTGTGATGGCCGAATATTTGCTTATCCCCTATATAGAAGGCGCAGGAGAAATCGCCATCTTTACCGGAGCCATCCTGGGATCGAGTCTGGGCTTTTTGTGGTTCAACACCTATCCGGCCTCCGTCTTCATGGGCGATGTGGGATCGCTCCCCTTGGGAGCAGCGCTCGGCACCGTCGCGGTGATCAGCAAGCACGAACTGCTGTTGCTCCTGGTCGGCGGCGTCTTTGTCATCGAAGCGTTGTCGGTCATCCTGCAAGTGGGGTCCTATAAGCTCCGGGGGAAACGTATCTTCAATATGGCGCCCATTCACCATCACTTTGAAATGAAGGGGTGGGACGAGCCGAAGGTCGTGGTGCGGCTGTGGATCATTGCCATTTTGCTGGCGTTGCTCAGCTTGAGCACGCTCAAATTACGGTAGGCGAACAGCAGTGAACGTGAAAGATCTCCAAGTCACGGTTGTCGGACTAGCCCGAAGCGGAGTGGGCGCGGCACGCCTGTTGAACCATCTGGGAGCCCGGGTCACCCTGGCCGACCGGAAGGAGGCGCATGAACTGACCGCCATCCTGTCGCAGGTGGACCGGTCGAGCATCGCCGTGAAGGTGGGGGCGCAGTACGAGTCCGCGCTTGAAGGGGCCGATCTTGTCGTGATCAGCCCGGGTGTGCCGACTCATCTCGATGCGCTCAATCGTGTGCGGGCTCGCGGGGTCCGGGTCATCGGGGAACTGGAGCTGGCCTCCCGCTTTCTGACGGCGCCGGTGGTGGCCGTGACCGGGACCAACGGGAAGAGCACGACGGTGACGCTGATCGGCAAGTTTCTACAGGAGAGCGGGAAACGCGCCTTCGTCGGGGGCAATCTCGGGATAGCGGCCAGCGAGGCGGCCTTGGCCTCTGTTCAGGCCAAGGCGGGGAGCGCCGCTCCCTATGAGTATGCCGTGCTGGAAGTCTCCAGTTTCCAGCTCGAGACGACCGAGCAGTTCCACCCCTGGATCGCTGCGATTTTGAACGTGACCTTGGACCACATGGATCGTTATGCCTCGGTGGAGGACTATGTGGCGGCGAAGGCGACCATCTTCGCCAACCAAACGGCCGGCGACTATTCGCTGTTCAATCTCGATGATGCGCGCGTGGCCGCGCTTCGCGGGCGCACCAAGGGCACCGTCCTGGGCTTCAGCCGCAGCGGCGCCACGGTGTCGGGGGTGGCGGGGGCTACGGTGCTTGACGGCGACCTGATCGTGACGACGGTTCGCGGGCGGCGGGAGGAAATCTGTCGCCGGAGCGACATGCGGCTGATCGGGCTGCATAACGTCGAAAATGTGATGGCGGCGGTGACGTATGGTCTGCTCTGTGGCTGTTCAATCGAGGCCGTTCGCGCCGTGCTGCGATCTTTCCCAGGGCTGGAACATGCCCTGGAGGTGGTGCGCGAGCGTCGCGGCGTTCGCTTCGTCAACGACTCCAAAGGCACCAACGTGGATGCGGTGCTGAAGGCGTTGGAAGGAATCGACCAGCCCATCTGGCTGATCGCCGGTGGCCGCGACAAGGGCGGCGACTTTTCCCGCCTCGAAAGGGCGATACGGGAACGGGTGAAAGGGCTGATTCTGATCGGGGAGGCCGCCGGCCGCATTCAGGCGGCGATGGGTGATTTTGACCGGTGTCGTCCTGCAGCGACCCTCCGCGACGCCGTGGAGCTTGCTGCTCGCGAGGCGCAGCCCGGCGAGGTGGTCTTACTCTCGCCGGCCTGCGCCAGTTTCGACATGTTTGCGGATTATCAAGACCGGGGACGGCAGTTTAAGGCCCTGGTGCAAGGGCTGCCGGCGTAACGCGGAAGCCGTGTGGGAGGAACGACAGCTGATCGATGGCACAGCATGCGCTCGGAACACTGATGTTGCCCTGGTCGACCTCGACCCAGCGGGCGACCAAACGCGTGCCGGTCGATCCGGCCCTGCTGGCCGTGACGCTCACTCTTGCCCTGGTGGGAGTGGTCATGGTGTTCAGTGCCAGCGCGGTGGTTGCGGGGAATCGGTTTCACGACCCCTGGTACTTCCTGAAGCGCCAGTTGGCCTGGTTGGGCGCCGGCCTTCTGGTGATGCATCTCATTTCGAAGATCGACTACACCATTTGGAAGAAGTTGGCGATTCCGCTGCTGTTCGGGACGACGGTGTTGCTGGTGTTGGTGCTCGTTCCGTCGCTCGGCAGTGTGGCCAAGGGGGCGCGCCGGTGGCTGCATCTCGGTCCGATCAACATTCAACCGGCCGAGTTGACCAAGTATGTGGCGGTCATTTACATCGCCGCCTACCTGACCAAGAAGCAGGATCAGATCACCAATTTTGCTCGAGGCCTCTTACCGCCGCTGATCGTGTTGGGGTTGCTGAGCGGCTTGGTTTTGCTGGAGCCCGATCTGGGAACGGTCGTGGTGATGGGCCTGGTGGTTGTGACGGTGTTGTTTCTGGCAGGGGCACGCATCAAACATCTTGGCCTCCTGGCGCTCGGTGCGCTGCCGGCGGTGGCGGCTTTGATTTTGGGGTCCAGTTACCGACGGCAGCGTCTGATGGAGTTTCTTCGTGCGGCCAAGGATCCGACCGGGTCCGGATATCAAATCCATCAATCCTTTCTGGCGTTCGGCAGCGGCGGCCCGTTCGGTGTGGGGCTGGGCGAAGGGAAACAGAAGTTGTTTTTTCTGCCGGAGGCGCATACCGACTTTGTGCTCGCCCTGGTCGGCGAAGAATTGGGGTTGATGGGGACCGTGACCATCGTGCTGCTGTTTGGGCTGTTCGTCGTCAAGGGCTTTCAGATCGCGGGGCGGGCGCGCAACCCGTTCGGTCGGCACCTGGCCATGGGCATCACGCTCCTCGTCGGCATGCAGGCTTTGGTCAATGCCGGAGTGGTCACCGGACTGCTGCCGACCAAAGGGTTGACCCTGCCCTTTGTCAGCTATGGCGGCTCCTCGTTGATGGCCAATTTGTTCGGCGTCGGAATTCTGTTGAGCATTTCGCGCGACCGTCAGGGCGGGCAGGACAGCAGTGGGCCGCGGGTGGCGCGCAAGCGCGGGGTGGTGACGGAATGAACGTGGTGATTGCGGCAGGCGGAACAGGGGGCCATCTTTATCCAGCCATTGCCGTCGCGCGCGAGTTTTTGAAGCGCGATCCATCCACCAGGATTCTGTTTGTCGGCACCACGCGTGGAATCGAACGCAAAGTGCTGGCCCACGAAGGCTTTCCCTTGCAGTGCATCGATGCCAATCCTTTGATGGGCAAGAGTCTGCTTGAGATCCTGAAGGCCCTGGTCACGTTGCCGAAGAGTCTGTGGCAGTCGATGGGCATACTCAAGAAGCAGAGTGCCGATCTCGTGTTCGGCGTGGGAGGGTACACCAGTCCGGCGATGCTCCTGGCGGCGTTTCTACGACGGATCCCCGGCGTGATCCTCGAGCCGAACGCCTACCCTGGCATGGCGAACAAGGCGGTTGCGCCGTTCGTGCAGCGGGTGTTCCTCGCTTTCGAATCGACGGTGACATTTTTCGATCGATGCAAAAGCAGCGTGGTAGGCACACCGGTCCGACAGGCGTTTCTAGACTCTGCCGCTCCGGCAGCGAGCCGGGCCGAGGAACGCAGCACTCAACACCTGTTGGTCTTCGGCGGCAGTCAGGGCGCGAAGGCCATCAACTCGGCGGTGATCGAGGCCTTGCCGTTGCTGCGCTCCATGAAAGGGGGGCTCACCATCACCCATCAAACCGGTGAGGCGGATTACGCCAGAGTCGTGGCTGCGTATGAACAGGCTGGAATGCCCGCGCAGGTCGTGCCCTTTCTCTACGACATGCCCACGGTGCTGCGAAACGCCGATCTCGTGGTGGCGAGGGCCGGAGCCATGACGATTGCCGAATTGACGGTCTGTGGGAAGGCGGCGATTCTGATTCCGCTGCCGACGGCGATCTACAACCATCAACTGCGGAATGCCGAGGTGATGGCGAAGGCGGGCGGCGCTGTACTCCTGCCGCAAGCGGAATTGACCGGGGCCGGACTGGCGCAAACCGTCATGCAGATTTTGACGGAGCCGCATCGGCTTCAGAGCATGAGTGAACAGAGTTGGAAAATGCGGCGCAGTGATGCCGCAGAAACCATCGTTCGTGAGTGTTATGACGTCATAAGGAGGCGCCATGAGACCAGCGGGAGCGCTCGCGCCCTATGAACAACGAGAGCGGGAGACACAGCACCATGACCGGAACGGTGCACACAGACCATTTCGTGCGCAAGGAGTAAGGCGGACGGCGATGTTTAGAAAGACACAACATATTCATCTGGTGGGCATCGGTGGATCCGGGATGAGCGGGATCGCCGAGGTGTTGTTGACGCTCGGGTATAAGGTCAGCGGCTCGGACCTCAGCCAGTCGGAAACGACGCGCCGGCTTGAGGAACTAGGGGGGCGCATCGCGATCGGTCACCATGAGTCCAATATCGGCGAGGCACAGGTGGTGGTGATCTCCTCCGCAGTGGCCGCTACGAATCCCGAAGTGGTCGCGGCGAAAGCGCGGCAGATTCCGGTCATCCCGCGTGCGGAGATGTTGGCGGAGTTGATGCGGCTCAAGTTCGGTGTGGCGATCGCCGGCGCCCACGGAAAGACGACGACGACCTCGATGGTGGCCAATGTTCTCGCGCAAGGCGGATTGGACCCCACCATGGTGATCGGCGGCAAGGTGAATGCGCTCGGGAGTCATGCCCGGCTTGGGCGCGGTGATCTACTCATTGCGGAAGCGGATGAGAGCGATGGGTCGTTTCTGCGCCTTGCGCCGACCATCGCCGCCGTCACCAATATCGACCGTGAACACCTGGACCACTACGGCAGCATGGAGAAGTTGAACGACAGTTTTCTGGAATTCGTCAACAAGGTGCCGTTCTACGGCCTGGCCGTGTTGTGCTCCGACGATGAACGGTTACGAAATCTACTGCCGCGCGTGGTGAAGCGCTATCAGACCTACGGCCTGCACGAGCACCCCGGCCATGTTCCCGACTTTCGCGCCACCGACATCAGCTTGCGGCAATGGGGCTCCGAGTTCCGGGTGTTCTTCCGTGGGCGTAACCTCGGTCCGTTCCGGTTGTCCATTCCCGGTATTCACAATGTGTCGAATTCACTGGTGGCGATTGCCATCGGCATGGAGTTGGATATTCCGGTCGACCTCATCCGGAAGGGCCTCGCGGCGTTCAGCGGGGTGGAGCGGCGCTTCCATCTGCGCGGGGAGAAGGCCGGCATTATGGTGGTGGACGACTATGGGCATCATCCGACCGAGGTGCGGGCCACGATTGCGGCCGCGAAGCAGGGATGGGATCGACGCGTAGTCGTGCTGTTCCAGCCGCATCGCTACAGCCGTTCTCGCGATTTGATGCAGGAATTCGCCCATGCGTTCGATCAGGCCGATGCGCTGTTCATGACGGAAATTTATGCGGCGGGTGAACAGCCGATCCCTGGCGTGTCCGGCGCGAAGCTGGTGGAGGCGGTGCAGGCGGCCGGGCATCCTTCGGCCACCTTCGTCGAGCGCAAGGACACCATGGCGGAGCAGGTGCTGCCGACCCTGAAATCCGGGGATCTCGTGATTACCCTTGGCGCAGGAGATATCTGGAAAACGGGATTGGCGATCCTTGAGCGATTGCCGGCTTAGGGGGCGACGAGGCGAACAATAGTGTCACGTGCGGCGGGCAAAGATCATGCGGCAAGAACCAGGAAAGACTGGGCCCGTATTCTTGCGGGGGTCCGTGGAACGGTCACGTATGAGGCCTCGCTGCAGGCCTATACTTCGTTCCACATCGGTGGACCGGCCGAAGTCCTGGTGGAGCCGGCCGATGTGGAGGACCTTTGCCGGGTGGTGGCACAGGCTCGTGGGGAACACGTTCCGGTCTTTGTGGTGGGCGGGACCAATGTGCTCGTTCGTGACGGGGGCATCCGCGGAATCGTGGTTAGCCTGCGGCAATTCAAAGCCATCCGCCAGGAACCGGACCACGTGCTCTATGCCGAAGGGGGCGTGGGCATGCCGACGTTGATCGGATATGCCATTCGCCGGTCACTCGCCGGCCTGGAATGGGGCGCCGGGATTCCCGGGACTGTGGCGGGGTGTGTCGTGATGAATGCAGGCACGCGCTTGGGCGAAATGAAGGATTCCGTCAAGGCCGTCCGGATGGTGGATCCTCGCGGCCGGGTGGTGGATATTCCCGCCGCGGATATTCCGTTCAGTTATCGACGGGCGCATCTGCCGCGCGGCATCGTGGCGGGAGTCTGGGTGCAGTTGCGGCCCGGTGATCACGACCGGATTGAAAAGACAGTGAAGGACTATCTGCAATATCGCAAGCAGACCCAGCCGCTCACCTTGCCGAGCGCCGGATGCGTGTTCAAAAACCCTCCGCAGGACTCCGCCGGTCGCCTAGTGGACGCGGTGGGCCTGAAGGGGGCTCGGATCGGAGACGCGCAGGTCTCGGAGAAACACGCGAATTTCATGGTGAACCTGGGCCATGCGCGCGCGGCCGATGTGTTGGCCTTGATCAGGAAAGTTCGCGCGGCCGTGAAAAAGGTGTCGGGCGTGAAGCTGGAATTGGAACTGAAGGTGGTCGGTGAAGCCTGACGCGGATCGATGAAGGGAGTGGATGTGACGGAACGGAAGCCGCTGACGCGTTCAAAAATCGGAGTCCTGATGGGCGGGCAATCGTCTGAGCGGGAAGTGTCGCTGAAGACCGGCGAGGCGGTCTATCGCTCGCTGGTGCGAAGCGGCTACGACGCGGTGGCCATCGATGTCGGTCCGGATCTGTCCAAGACGTTGCAGGAGCAGGCGGTTGAGATCGGGTTTCTGGCGCTGCACGGACCGGGAGGCGAGGACGGAGCGATCCAGGGATTTTTGGAGACCCTGGGCATTCCCTATACGGGATCCGGTGTCCGGGCCAGTGCCATCGGGATGCATAAGGTGGTGACCAAGACAGAATTGGCCGCTCAGGGCATTCCGGTCCCGCGCGGGACGGTGGTGCTTCGCGGCACGGCTCCTAGTCTGAATCGAGTGCTGAGCACCTGTAAGTTGAAGTTGCCGGTGGTCGTCAAGCCGGCGAGCCAGGGATCCACGATCGGAGTGACTATTGTCCGGAAGCCGTCGCAGTGGAAGGAAGCTCTTCGTGCGGCCCACCGGTACGACGAAGAAGCGATGGTCGAGGCGTTTATCCCGGGACATGAAGTCACGGTGTCGCTGTTGGGCGGCCCCGACGGGGTGGTGACCGGGTTGCCGGCCGTGGAGATCGTGGCGCCGGATGGATTTTATGACTTCTCGGCCAAGTATGAGAAAGGTCGAACCCAGTACCTGTGCCCGGCGCCGCTCTCGGCCGCAGTCACTCGGCAGATCAAGCAATTGGCGATCCGGACCTATCAGGCCTTGGGATGCAGCGGGGCAGCCCGGGTCGATTTCCGTATCACGCCCAAGGGCAAGCCGTTTGTGCTTGAGATCAACACGGTGCCGGGGATGACGGAGACGAGCCTGCTGCCCATGGCGGCGGGAAAGGCCGGATTGTCGTACGACGCATTGACGGAGCGGATTCTCCAGTCCGCGCTCGGGCGGGCCGGAGTCGGATCATTTCGAGCCGTGAGGTAGCGATGTCGCTGCGGTGGCGCAAGGTACGACCGGTCAAAGTGAACCCGCGGGCGAATGCCCGGTCGGAATCCGCGCCGGGTCGCCATCGGACCGGTGAGACGGGCGGGTATTGGTCCAGGCTGGGGCGGGGCCTGCTGATTACCTTGCGGGTGGTCGCTACGGTGACCGTGCTGGTCGGCGGTTGTTCGGGGCTGTTTGTCCTGGCGCGGGAAGTGGGGCCTCTGACGCGGGAATGGTTTCTGGTGCGCTCCGTGTCGGTGAGCGGGCTTCACCACGTGACGAGGAAAGAAGTGATCGGGAGATTGGCGTTGAAGCCTGATACCGCGCTCTACTCCATTAACCCGTCCTGGTTGGCCGACCGGATCAAGACCCATCCCTGGATCAAGGATGCGACGGTGGTGCTGAAGCCCTTGCATGAAATTCATATCGACATCGTCGAGCGTGAGCCGGCGGTGGTGGTACGCACGTTGGCGGAGAACCTCCTGGCCGATTCGGACGGGTTCTTGCTGGCGCATCTCGGGTCGGCGGATGATCCGACCCTGCCGATGTTGTCCGGTGTCGACGGCAAGCGGTTGGTGCAGGGGAAGCCTGACGATCGTCGCCCCGTGCAAGTCGGTGCGGCCCTGGCCCGCATGGTCGGACAGACGACAGGAGGAAGGCCGGATATCAATGTGGGGAATCTCAACAATTTGGTGGTCGAGGTCCAGGGCGTGACGTTTCAATTCAGCGAGTCGTCGATGAACCAACAATGGTACCGGTTTCTCAAAATGCGGCCCGCACTGCGTGATGTGGCCTTTGACGGCGAGGGCGCCAGGGCGAATGAAATCGATCTTCGCTTTGCCGACCGCGTCATTGTTCGGGGAAGGGGGTGAGCCGAGTGTCTAAGCGGGATCATATCCTGGTCGGACTCGACATCGGGACCACCAAGATCTGTGCGATTGTCGCCGAAGTGCCGGAGGAGGGCCCGCTGAATATCATCGGCGTCGGCTCCTGCCCCTCGCGCGGGCTTCGCAAGGGTGTGGTGGTCAATATCGAGAGTACCGTGGAGTCGATCAAGAAGGCGGTTGAGGAAGCGGAGCTCATGGCGGCCGTGCAGATCAATTCGGTCTATACGGGCATCGCGGGGAGCCATATTTCTGGGGAAAACCTCAAGGGCGTCGTGGCCCTCAAGAAACAGGAAGTCACGCGCGACGACATCAGCCGTGCAGTGGAAAGTGCGCGAACCCTCGCCGTGATTCCTCACGAGCGACGCATCCTGCACGTGTTACCGCGCGAATTCATGGTCGACGATCAGGAAGGCGTGCGGGAGCCGCTGGGCATGTCCGGTAACCGGCTTGAGGTCAACGTTCATGTCATCACCGGCGCGGTGACGTCGGCGCAGAACATCATCAAGAGTGTGAACCGGGCCGGGCTCGACGTCGTGGACATCATCCTGCAACCCCTCGCATCGAGCGAGGCGGTGCTGAGCGCCGAAGAGCGGGAATTGGGAGTCGCCATGGTGGACCTGGGCGGCGGCACGACCGACCTGGCGATCTTCCTCGACGGCAGCATCCGCCACACGGCGGTGCTTCCGATCGGCGGACAGAATCTGACGAAGGATCTCGCGATCGGTCTGCTGACCTCGCAAACCGACGCGGAAAAAATCAAAGTGCAGCATGGCATTGCCCGCACCGAGCTGGTGCATGGGCATCAAATGGTGGAAGTGCCGTCCGTGGGCGATCGGCCCCCGCGGCAATTTACGCGCCGTGATATCGCGGAGATTCTCGAACCGCGCGTCGAGGAAATGTTCGATCTGGTCAAGCGGGAAATCGTGCGCGCCGGCTATGAAGGTATGCTCGGTGCCGGCGTGGTGATCACGGGCGGAACCTCATTATTGGAAGGGATGCCGGATGCTGCCGAGCGAGGCCTGAATCTGCCTGCTCGTCGCGGCATGCCGACGGGCATCGGTGGGCTGCGCGATATCGTCAGCAACCCGATGCACGCGACCGGTGTCGGGCTGTTGTTGCATGCACGTCAACATGCCGACAACTTGGAGGCTGCCGGCATCCGTCACGGCAAAGGGTTGGGGAAAGTGTTCGATCGCATGCGATCGTGGATGTTCGAGTTTTTCTAACTTTTGCGGACGGCTTAAGACCACGTCCGCACCATCGTCAAGGGAGGTGCCACGATGTTTTCATTTCAAGAGGAGCCGCAATCGCCCGTTCGCATCAAAGTGATCGGTGTCGGAGGAGCGGGGTGCAACGCCGTCAATACGATGATCACCGGCGGATTGTGCCGCGTTGATTTCGTGGCCGCGAATACGGATGTGCAGGCGCTCGAGCGGTCCCAGGCGTCGTATAAGATTCAGATCGGTCCGGAACGGACTCGCGGCCTCGGCGCCGGCGCCAAGCCCGAAGTGGGACGCGACGCCGCGTTGGAAAGCAAAGACGAGATTCGCGAGAGTCTGGTCGGCGCCGACATGGTGTTCGTCACCGCCGGAATGGGCGGCGGCACCGGGACAGGCGCGGCTCCGATCGTGGCCAGTATTGCACGTGAACTGGGGATTCTGACCGTCGCGGTCGTGACCAAGCCTTTCCAGTATGAAGGACACCGACGGATGAGCCACGCCGAGGAAGGCATTCGCGATCTCGGAAGGCACGTCGATACGCTCCTGATTATCCCGAATCAACGATTGCTGGGCATCGTGGACAAGGCCACCCCGTTGCTGGATGCGTTCAAGGTGGCGGACGACGTATTGCGCCAGGCCATTCAAGGTATTGCGGATGTGATTACGACCATCGGGCTCGTCAACGTGGACTTTGCCGACGTGCGGACGATCATGGCGCACACGGGTCGCGCGGTCATGGGAATGGGCATCGGGCGCGGTGCCAACCGGGCGCAGGAAGCGGCGCAGAAGGCGATTTGCAGCCCGTTGCTGGAAGAGGGCAGCGTCGAAGGCGCCCGCGGCGTCCTGCTGAATATCACAGGCGGTCCGAACATGTCGTTGCACGAAGTGGAAGAGGCGGCGTCGATCGTTCAGCATGCGGCGGATGCCGAAGCGAACATCATCGTCGGACAGGTCATCAATCCCGAGATCGGTGATGATCTGATCGTGACCGTGATTGCGACCGGATTCGAGCGTGAAGAACAACCGGCCGCGCGACCGGCCGTCACGGCCGAACGTCCCGCGACGCGGACTCCCAATGGACGCCCGGCGCAACAGGTGCTGACCGGCGTGCATGCCACGGGATCGGATCGGCCCCATAAAGACTTGGATCGGCCGACCTTCCTTCGCCGCATGGGCGAGACGCGGGAAGCGGTGGAGCGGATCGCGGTGGTCGGCGACGATGAGTGGGATGTGCCGACTTTTCTGCGAAAGCAGGCCGACTGAGCACGAAGCGGTATCGGTAGCTGCGAGGCTTGGAACGAGGATGGTGTCAGAGGTCATCACCGCGTCGTCGTTTGCGACGCCTGCGGATGGGGTGGAACATTTTTTCGGCACCCGGTTGTCGTCCGTCTCGGTGACACCGGGTCGTGCCGCTGCGCCAGTGGCCCTGCATCGCGAGCGAGGGGCGAGCGTGATTCTGTCCGTCAAACAGGTTCACGGGACGGATGCGTTGATCGTCGATCAGCCGGTCGAGCAGGGCGACACCTTCGAAGGTGGCTGGGATGCCTTAGTGACCGATCAGCCGGGGGTCATGGTGACCGTGCGGACCGCGGATTGTGTGCCTGTGCTTCTGTACGATCCAGAGCGACGGGTGGTTGCGGCGATCCATGCAGGCTGGCGGGGTGCGGTGGCCGGTATCGTGCCGAAGACGGTGGCCTTGATGGTGAGCCGGTTCGGGGCGACCGCCGATCGGCTGCAGATGGCGATCGGTCCTTCCGCCGGTCCCTGCTGTTACGAGGTGGATGAGCCGGTTCTGGCGCGACTGCGGGAGGTCTTTCCCGAGTGGCAATCTGTCGTGAAACCGGTGAGCAGCCAGAAGGCGCATCTGGATCTGCGGGCCTTTGTGCGCCGGCAAGCGCTGGTTGACGGACTGGCCCCAGAGCGGGTCGCAACGGTCGATGCCTGTACCATCTGTCAGCCCGAGCGGTTTTATAGTTATCGTCGCGACGGGGTGGTGAAAGCGACGATGGTCAGCGGGATTGCCCTCGTGCCCCACCGGTCGGTGTGAGCCCGGCCGGCCGCCGGCTCGAGGTCCGACGCCGTTCGGATGGCCTGCCACGAATGGCACGGGGTGACGGAGAACATGGAGCCGTCGGCAAGGCAGCAAGATGAATGCAGCGTTGGGGACGATTGCGGGTCGGGTTCGAGCGGTGCTCGACGAAATGCAGCGTGCGGCGGCCCGTGCGGGGCGCCTGCCGGAGTCTGTTCGTCTCATCGCCGCGTCCAAGACCGTATCCGTCGAACGGCTGCGTCAGGCGGTGGACGCCGGGGTTCGACACCTGGGAGAGAATCGCCTTCAGGAGGCCTTGCCGAAAATCGACACGTTGGAGCGCGAAGGGGTCGTCTGGCACTTTATCGGGACCCTCCAACGGCGCAAGGTAAAATCGGTCGTCGGGCGATTTGAGACGATTCATTCCGTGGATAGCCTCGCCCTGGCGGAAGAGATCGACCGGCAGGCGAAGACCGCGGGGCTGCGGCAACGTATCCTGCTGGAAGTGAATCTTGCCGGAGAGGCCAGCAAGGGAGGATTTGAGCCAACGACACTGGTGGCGGCACTGGAATCCCTGAACGGGTTCGAGCATCTGGATATTCGCGGCCTCATGGCCATTCCCCCACCCACTCCGACGGCGGAAGACGCGCGTCCCTACTTTCGACAACTCCGGACCCTCGCTCAGGCATTGACAGCGCGGGGGTACAGGAACATTAATATGCAGGAACTCTCGATGGGCATGTCGCACGACTATCCCGTTGCGATTGAGGAAGGGGCGACCTACGTGCGAGTCGGAACGGCGATTTTCGGAGCGCGAGGCGAGTAAATCGATGCTGACAAAACCGATTGCATTCCTCGGCGGCGGGCAAATGGCAGAGGCGTTGATCGGCGGACTCCTGGCTGCGGGTGCCTGTGAGCCTGCATCCATTTGTGCGACGGATCCGGTTGCGGCCCGTCGCGACGTATTGAAATCGCGTTTCGGCATTCGTGTCGGCGATGAGAATGCGAAGGCCGTCCGGGAGGCCGATCTGGTGGTCCTGGCAGTGAAACCGCAGGCGATGCCGGCGGTGCTCAGCGATGCGGGGCAGGCCTGTGCCGGGAAATTGATCGTGTCCATTGCCGCCGGTGTGACGACCGCCTGGATTCGCGAGCGGATCGTGACGCCCAGAGGAATCGTCCGGGCGATGCCCAACACGCCGGCTTTGGTGCGGGAAGGAGTCACGGCATTGACCTGTCAGTCCGACCTCCGATCTGACGATCTGGCTGCGGTACGGACATTGTTTGAGGCGGTCGGGTCGGCCGTGTCGGTCGAGGAGCGACTCATGGATGCGGTGACCGGCCTGAGCGGAAGCGGCCCTGCGTATGTATTCGTCGCCATTGAAGCATTGGCCGACGGCGGCGTCCGGATGGGATTGCCGCGTGCGACCGCCGAACTCCTGGCCGCGCAGACGGTTTTAGGTGCCGCAAAAATGGTTTTGGAGCGGGGTGAACATCCGGCCAAGTTGAAGGATCAGGTGGCGTCGCCGGGAGGCACCACGATTGCCGGGTTGTACCAGTTGGAGGCCGGAGGGCTGCGGAGCTGTCTGATGGCGGCCGTCGAGGCGGCCACGAAACGTTCACAGGAGTTGGGACGCTGATGTTTGTCTTGAGCAATGTACTGCAAGGGACTGCCACGGTGCTGGATACGGTGTTGTGGCTGTACATGTGGGTCATTATCGCCCGCGCGTTGATTTCGTGGGTCAATCCGGATCCGTGGAACCCGATCGTGCAGTTTCTGGAGCGCGCGACGGAGCCGGTGCTCACGCCCATCCGTCGGCTGGTAGGATGGCGTATGGGCATGGATCTGTCGCCGATGATCGCGATTCTGATCCTTGTCTTTTTGCAATATGCCGTGGTTCAATCGTTACGGGATTTCGCCGTGCGGATGCATTAACCGTCGGGCAAGAGGTGTCGCATGAAAATCACTCCCATCGACATTCAGCAGATGGTCTTCCAGGTCAAGTTCCGGGGTTATGACCGGGACGAAGTGAACCGGTTCCTTGAGGAGCTGGCATTGACCGTTGAGAACTTAAATCGAGAGAACAGCGCGCTTCGTGAAAAGTTGACCGCGACCGAGCAGCAGGTCACCGACCTGCGACGCACGGAAACGACGTTGTCGAATACCCTGGTTTCCGCCCAGACGCTGGCCGAAGATGTGAAACGGTCTGCGCAGCGCGAGTCCGATTTGATCGTGAAGGAAGCCGAGCTGAAGGCGAGTGAAATTATCCGGCAGGCCCGGGTGAGTCTCTCCGAGATGCAACGTGGTCTCGCGGACCTCCAGAAACAACGCTTGATGATGGTGGAGCGATTCCGTTCGACCCTGCGCTCGTTCGAACGTATGTTGGAAGTGGAAGAAAGCGACGCCTATCAGTCGGATGCGGCTTCGGTCGAAGGGAAGTTGGCCGGCGAATCAAGCACGGCGCGTTGAGCATTCTGCGCTCCCTTGGGCGTCCATCTTCGCCTGCGAGCGGGGGCTATCAAGGGGCTCCTCCCTTCCGTTCTCCCTCCATCTCTCCGTAAACCTCCTGTAGGCGTGATCGATGGCAACACCACATCCCATTCAGGCCGCTTTGCAGGCAGCGGTCGATGACGGCACGTTTCCCGGAGCGGTGTTGGCTGTCCGATTGCGAGGAACGTTGATCTATGAAGATGCCGTCGGCCGCCTGTCCCCGCAGAGTCCGGGCGAGGGGGTGACGATCCACACCTGCTACGACCTGGCCTCTCTGACCAAGGTACTGGCGACCACCACGGCGTTGCTGTTGCTGATGCAGCGCGGCCGACTGGTGCTGGAAGACCGGATTGATCATGTCCTGACTGGACTGCAGGGCAGTGCCGCGGGTGCGGCCTCTATCCATCACCTGCTCACGCATAGCTCAGGGCTTCCGGGGTGGCGACCGTACTACGAGCGGCTTGCGTCGCTTGAGGCAGAACAGTCCGGATTTCCGGGACGTACGGCGGCGCGTGAGGCCGTGCTGGGCTACATAGCCCAGGAGGAGTTGGTCTATGAGCGGGGTTCGCGCAGTCTCTATAGCGACCTGGGGTTCATGCTGCTGGGTTGGGCGGTGGAGCGGCTGGCTGGAGAGTCGCTGGACCAGTTTTGCGCAAACCAGATCTATCGTCCGCTGGCGGCACACCCGCTTGCGTACATCCCGCGCGGGTTGCAGGCCATGCCTACTGCCTTATTGGAATCATATGCGATCGCTCCGACCGAAGACGATTCTTGGAGAGGACGCATGTTGTGCGGCGAAGTGCACGATGAGAATGCGTTTGCTTTGGGTGGTGTGGCCGGCCATGCCGGATTGTTCGGCACGGCGCGCGCCGTACTCGCGGTGGCGAAGGCATGGATGGATGGTTGGCGCGGCAAGGCGGGGTTGTTACATCCTGAACTCGTCAGGTTGTTTACCACCCGGCAGCAGGGAATACCGAATGCCGGCTGGGCCTTGGGGTGGGATACGCCGTCAGTCCCGTCTTCTTCCGGAGCGCGCTTCACGCCCGAATCATTCGGGCATCTCGGCTATACCGGGACTTCGTTATGGATTGATCCGGTCAAGGAATTGGAGGTGGTGCTGCTGTCCAACCGGGTACATCCGACGAGAAAAAATGAACGAATCAAGACATTCCGTCCGCTCATTCACGATCTGATATGTCGGGAATTTGTCGGAGACTAGGCTGGCAGGTCCGGATAATCGGTCCAGGTTTCTTTTTCGGCCAGGTAGCGGTTGCCCTTGAAGTTCAGGCGGGTGCGCAATCGGGTAAACCCGACTCCCATGAGCTTTTCAACGACGGCCTTGACGGCAGCACTCGTGGTGGAGTGCGCGGGGCCTTCGACGGCATAGGCCTCGTAGGTGACTTTTCCCGTATAGCCCGCGGCCACGCGACTGACGAGCACCGCGCGATTAAAATACCGGTCGCTCGGGTCGATCCCCTCGACTTGATGCCGTTCGATTAAGCCCTCTTTCTTAAAGAGGAGGGGGAGTCCACTCATACAAACCTCCGTCCATCATCCGCCGGGAGCGTCTTACGGGTCCCGATTATAGGGACCTCCTTTCCGGAGTGCAACCGTCGTTGACAAGGTTCTCCAGGGGTTTCTATGATGCGCGATTCGCGTGACATCGTTCGCCAGTCGAGGGGCCGATTCAAACACCAGCTGTTTCGATGAACATGAACGTTCCCAACAGTCTGACGATGCTACGCATTCTGTTGATCCCGGTGTATGTGGGGTTGCTCAACTATGAGCAATTCGACTACGCGTTGGCGACGCTCTTCATCGCCGGGTTGACGGATGCGCTCGATGGAATCATCGCGCGTGTGGCCGATCAGCGGACCAGGCTCGGGGAAGTCCTGGATCCTCTGGCGGACAAACTCATGCTGACGACGGGATTCATCACGCTCTCCGTGATGCATCTGGTCCCGCTATGGCTGACGATTCTGGTGGTCAGCCGCGACCTGATGCTGATGTTGGGGGCGGCTGTCGCCCATTTCACCCATACCCAGGTCGATATTTCGCCGACCGTGCTGGGGAAGGGCACCACATTGGTCCAACTGGCGACGCTGGTCTCCATCATTTTCTTTGCCTCTCGCCGGCTCGATCTCGCCACGCTCGACCCGCTCCTGTATCTCATGGGCGGGGTCACCCTCATGTCCGGCCTGCATTATCTCTCCCGCGGTTATTGTCGCATCACGTCCAGCCAGGTTTAGCGCGCTGACGATTCGGCGCCGCGTGTCTCCTCCTCTGTCGCCGTTCCGGCTTTCGTGCATTCGTTTGACAGTTTTTGGGTCGTCTTATAGACTTCGATCATAGTTTCCCGCTGCATACGTACGTGTCCTGCCTGGGGTCTAAAGGAGTGGAAACCGCGTTATGAGTACATTCGCCTATGTCGGACGGAACCGCCAGGGTGCTGTGAAGAAGGGCGAGCTCACCGCCAAGACCAGAGACGAGGCGGTGGAGCAGCTTCGCAAGCAGCAGGTCGTCGTGACCAGCCTGGAAGAAAAGTCCGGCATGGGAGGAAAGTTCAAGTTTAGCCTGGGGAGTGGGCTTACCGACAAGGATCTGGTGGTCTTCACCCGCCAGTTCGGCACGATGATCAATGCCGGATTGCCCCTGATCCAATGTCTCGATATTCTCTCCACTCAGTCCGAAAATAAGGTGCTGCGAGAAACGGTTGGCGATGTGAAGAACAGTGTGGAAGCAGGATCCACATTCTCCGATGCGTTGAAGCGACACCCGAAAGTGTTCGACGACCTCTATGTGAATATGATTCATGCCGGTGAGGTCGGCGGTCTGCTCGACACGATTCTGACCCGTCTGGCCAAGCACATCGAAAAGGCGATGAAGCTGAAGGGCCAGATCAAGTCGGCCATGGTCTATCCCACTGCCATCGTCGGGGTGGCCGTCATCATCATCAGTGTCTTGATGGTGTGGGTCATTCCTGTGTTCGCGCAGATGTTTACCGAAATGTCGGGAGGGAAAGTCGGATTGCCCGGTCCGACCCAGATCGTCATCAACGTGAGTAACTTTTTCCAGAGCTATTGGTACGCCATGGGCGGGGCCATGGTCGCGACGATCGTGGCGATCAAGCGGTATTATGCCACCGTGAACGGGCGGGTCGTGATCGACCGGCTGTTACTCAAGGTTCCAGTCGTCGGAGATCTGATTAGAAAAGCCTCCGTGGCGAAGTTCACCCGCACGCTGGGCACGCTCATCACCAGCGGTGTGCCGTTGCTCGAGGGGCTGAGCATCTGCGCCAAGACCTCCGGCAACAAGGTGATCGAGGAGGCGCTGATGAATGCGCGGGTGAGCATCAGCGGCGGAAAAACGATCTCCGAACCGCTGGCAAAGTGCAACGTGTTTCCCAAGATGGTCACGCACATGATCGCGGTCGGCGAGTCCACCGGCGCGCTCGATGCCATGCTGGGCAAGATTGCGGATTTTTATGAGGACGAGGTCGATCAGGCGGTTGAGACGCTGACCTCGCTGCTCGAACCGATCATGATGGTGGTATTGGGTACGATCATCGGGTTTATTGTCATCGCGATGTATCTTCCGATCTTCACGATGGCGCAGGCCATCCAATAGCGACGCGGCATCGTCGCATCCGTTCTCCGGCGCATGGTCCGATGGTCGACACGGGCCATGCGTCGCACATCCATCAGGGCAATGCGCCCCCCATGCTGTCCTCGACTCTTCCTCCTCAAGCCGCCGGCGTTGGACCATCCCTCAACTCCACTTCTCTGAAGTCGCCACTAGCAGATCCGCCTCATGTGTCGCCGGGCGAGCGCTCGATGCCCGAGATCAAGACGAGGCTGCATTGGCTCATGGGGCTTCGCGTCGTCGTGGTGACGGTGATGCTGGGTTTGTCCCTGGCGTTTCAGTCCACCCGCGGCGAATCGGCCCCTGCCTTTACCGCATTAATCATCTTTACGTACACCATTACCATCGCGTACGCGCTGGTGCTGAGGAGACTCGCGTCTCCCGCTGCCCACACCGCGTTCACCTGGGTGCAGGTTGGAGTCGATATCGTGCTCGAGACCGTCCTTATCGTGAGGACCGGCGGTGTTGAGAGTCCGTTTGCGGTGCTGTACGTCATCACCGTGACGGTTGCCAGCCTGGTTCCGCACCGGCGTGTCGGCATTGTCACGGGAGCCGGTTGTACCCTCCTGTTCGGTGGCATCACGGTCGTTCAATATTTTGGGCTCTTGAATGCCGCCGGGTGGCTGCCTCCCAGCAAGTTGGAAGGGCCCGAAGTGCTGCAGACATTTGAGGTGTACGGTCTGGCGTTCCTGGTCGTTGGGTTCTTGAGCGGGGCGTTGGCGGACAAACTACACCATGCTGATCAATCGTTGCGCGAGAAAGAGCAAGGTCTCAGCCGGTTGCAGGTGTTTCATGAGAGTATCGTACGCAGTATCAGCAGCGGTGTGTTCACGACCGATGAGGAGGGGCGGATCACGTCCTTCAATCCGGCGGCGCATGAGGTCACCGGCTATGCCTTTGCGGCCGTACAGGGACGCCTCTGGCGTGATGTCTTCAATTGGCACCCCGGGACCCCCTCCGAGGAAGCCGCGTTGACGTCCCTGTCTCCCTTGCGATTTGAGGTGGAATGTTCGCACGCCAACGGTAGCCGGCTGGTGTTGGGAATGACCGTGTCTCCGTTACAGGAACAGGGCACGCAGCGAGGTCTGGTGTGTGTATTCAAGGATCTGACGCAAATTCGATATTTGGAAGAGGAAATGCGTCGGCGGGCATGGCTGGCCAATCTGGGTGAAATGTCGGCGGGCATGGCGCATGAAATCCGCAATCCGCTCGGCGCGCTTGCGGGGGCGATGCAGATGCTGCGGCAGGATGTCGGATCAGACGACACCAGTCAGCGTTTGATGGATATCGCGATTCGTGAAGCCAGGCGGCTCGACAACATCATCACCGAGTTTCTGCAGTACGCCCGCCCCCCCGCGTTGAATTTGGCCGAGCACGATTTGAACAAAGTCCTTGCCGATACATTGGATCTGATCCAACATGAAGCGCGGTCCCGAACCGGCATCACCATCGTTTCCCGCATGGCGCCGAATCAACTCATGGCCCAGGTCGATCAAGACCAGTTGAAGCAGGTCTTCTGGAATTTAGCCACCAACGCCTTTGACGCGATGTCCGCCGGAGGAACCCTGACGATCGCTACCGGATCCCGACAGGTGGAGGTCGGCGGCCGCCGATCCGACGTCATCGAAATCGCATTCCAGGATAACGGGGAAGGCATTCCTAAACAGAATTTCGACAAGATCTTTCTGCCGTTTTTTACGACGAAGAAAGAAGGCTCCGGGTTGGGGCTGGCCCAGGTTCATCGCATTGTGGAGTTACACGAGGGGTGGATCAAGGTCGAGAGCGAGATCGGGCACGGGGCACGGTTCGTCGTGTGTCTCCCGCAGTCCGCAGAGACGGGTGTCCGCCTCCGGGATGAAGGAAGGGAACCGTGGAAAAGATTCTAGTCGTCGATGATGAGCAGGGCTTGCGCGATGTGCTGAGCATCATGCTCAAGCGCGCCGGATATGTCGTGACCGTGGCCTCGGACGGGGACGAAGCGATCGCGCAAGTGCAGAAAGAAATTTTCGATCTCGTCATCACCGACCTCAAGATGCCCAGAGTGGGCGGGCTCGAGGTGCTGAAGGCCGTCAAGGCTGCGTCTCCGGACACCGTGGTGTTGATGATCACGGCGTTTGCGTCCGCCGATTCGGCCGTCGAGGCGATGAAGCACGGCGCCTATGACTATCTCACCAAGCCGTTCCAGGTCGATGAAGTGCAGCTGATTATCCGCAACGCGATCGAGCGGCGCCGGTTGTCGACGGAGAATATGCTCCTGAAGCGGGAGCTGGCCAGCCAGTCGTCGTTCTCTCAGATCATCGGGCAGAGCGAGGCGATGCAGAAGGTCTATGACGTCATCAAGAAGGTGGCCGATTCGAAAAGCAATGTGTTGATCGGCGGGGAGAGCGGGACCGGCAAAGAGTTGGTCGCCCGGGCGATCCACTTCAACAGTGCGCGCGCCTCCATGCCGTTCGTGACGGTGAACTGCAGCGCGGTGCCGGAAACGCTGCTTGAAAGTGAACTGTTCGGCCACATGAAGGGTTCGTTCACCGGGGCGATCTCCAATAAAGCCGGTTTGTTCGAGGTGGCGAACGGGGGGACGATCTTCCTCGATGAGATCGGCGATACGACCCCGGCCATCCAGGTGAAGCTGCTGCGGGTGATTCAGGAGCGTGAGTTCCGGCGGGTTGGCGGGACCCAGGATGTGAAGGTGGATGTCCGCATCGTTGCCGCCACGAACCGTGATTTGGAGAAAGCCGTCGCAGAGGGCGCCTTCCGGGAAGATTTGTACTACCGGCTGGATGTGATCCCCATCAAGCTTCCTCCGTTGCGTATGCGGACCGGCGACATTCCGTTGTTGAGCCAACATTTCCTGGAGAAATTTGCCAAGGAAAGTGGTAAACCAGTGCCGACGATGAGCCAGGAGGCCATGCGCGTGCTGTTGGCGCATGAGTGGCGAGGCAACGTTCGGGAATTGGAGAACGTCGTCGAACGTGTCGTGGCCTTCACAACGGGATCGTCGGTGACGGATGCGGATATTCGCGGCTGGCTCCATAAGCCGGTGAGCAACCACCAGGCCCTGCCGTCTGAGTTGCCTGAAGATGGCCTGGACCTGGAAGGGCTCATCAATACGATCGAGAAGGATCTGCTGTTGAAAGCGCTCGAACGGAGTCAGTGGGTCAAGAAGCGCGCCGCGCGGTTGTTGCGGTTGAATACCCGGTCGTTCCGGTACCGTCTCGAAAAGTACGAAATCAAAGGAGGCCGGGATTAGCGCCGCCCAGTAATCTGCGAGTGAATTCTACCAGCCTGCGTGTTCTGACCCCTGCGAAGGTGAATCTGATCCTCCGTGTGCTCGAACGGCGTCCTGACGGCTTTCATGCCGTCTGGTCGTTGATGCACACGGTCGGACTCGACGATGAGCTGACTCTTACGATCCAGCCCGGCACGACTTCCCGCATTGCTTTGCACTGCGACCATGCCGCGCTGGCGGCCGATCAGAGCAATCTTGTCTATCGAGCCGCGCAGCTCGTGTTGGCGCGTATCGATCGAGTCGTCGATCTGTCGATTACCCTGACGAAACGCATTCCGCTTGGGGCCGGCTTGGGGGGCGGTAGCAGCGATGCGGCCGCGACGATTCTCGGCCTGACTCGCCTGCTGGGATTGAAGTGGTCGATCGATCAGATGTCGGAATTGGGGCAGCAGTTGGGCAGCGACGTGCCGTTCTTTTTTGTGGGGCCGGCTGCCTGTGTCACCGGTCGAGGTGAACAGGTGCGAGCCGTGCAGGTGACGGGCGCCCGTTGGATCGTGCTGGTCAATCCCGGCTTTCCTGTCGAAACCAAGTGGGCGTACCAGCAGCTGTCTGCCACCAGGGCGGGGGTGCGTCCTTTGTCCGCGGAACTCCAGCGACTGGGCACCCGTGCTGTCGTGGATTGGTCCGAGATCATTCCTTTGGTGGAGAATGATTTCGAGGCGCCGGTTTTTTCGCAGCATCCGGTATTGGCCCGACTCAAGAGCGAATTGCTGCGTCAGGGCGCTGAGGTTGCCCTGTTGTCCGGGAGCGGGGCCACGATGTTCGGGATATTTCCCGGGCAGGCCGATGCGGAGCGGGCCGCCGCTGTGTTTGCCCGCGACCCGAAGATGAAGACCTATGCCGTACCGGCGGCAGGTATTCCGGTCACGAGCGCAGTTGAAGCCCGAAGGCCATAGTCCTCAGGGGCAGCACGGTCAGGGAGCAAGGCCACGATCTATCAGAAAGTGGCTGAACGTACCAATGAAGGGCGCATGGCGGACGCGTCACCTGCCGCAGATTGGTTGACAACTTCCCAGCGTTTTCGCTATTGTGCTGTGCTTCGGTAGGCGTCCTCTTGTCCTGACAAGTGCGCGAGGTCAGCGGGACTCACAACGGGTCCTGTCCGTGCCCACCGTTTTTACGAACTCGACAAGCACCGTTACAGCATAGGCATCGCCTCGTACGGCATCGAAGGGGTCGGATGAACAGGGAACTCAAGCTCTTTTCGGGCAGCGCCAATCCTGCGCTTGCGCGGGCGATTTGCTCGTATCTCGATCTGCCCCTCGGCGCGGCGACGGTGTCTTCCTTCAGCGACGGGGAAATCCGGATTCGCGTGGAAGAAAACGTGCGTGGCGCCGATGTGTTCGTCACCCAATCCTGCTGTTCCCCGGTCAACGATTCGATCATGGAAATGCTCATCATGATCGATGCCCTCAAGCGCTCGTCGGCCAACCGTATTACGGCCGTGATTCCTTATTTCGGGTATGCCCGGCAGGACCGCAAGGATCAGCCGCGTGTGCCGATCTCCGCGAAGCTGGTCGCCGATATCATTACCACGGCCGGTGCGGACCGTGTGCTCACCATGGATCTCCATGCGAGCCAGATCCAGGGGTTTTTCAATATTCCAGTCGATAACCTCTACGCTCTGCCGGTGCTGATGGACTACATCACAAAACGGAAGGTGTCGGATCTGGTGGTGGTGTCGCCGGATGCCGGCGGAGTGGAGCGCGCCAGAGCCTTCGCGAAGCGCTTGCAGGCCAATCTGGCCATTATCGACAAGCGGCGCGAGGGGCCCAACCAGGCGCAGGTCATGAATATCATCGGTGACGTGCAGGGCAAGAGTGCGTTGCTCCTCGACGATATGATCGATACCGCGGGAACGATCGTCCAGGGCGCTCAGGCCTGCCTGGATAAAGGCGCGCGTGAGGTGTGGGCCGGTTGTTCACATGGCGTGTTATCGGGGCCCGCATTGGAGCGGCTCCAACAGTCCGGTCTGACGGAAGTGCTGGTGACCGATTCGATTCCCCTGCGTGGCAAGGAACAGAAGTGTCCGAAACTCAAGGTGTTGTCGGTGGCGCCTCTCTTCGGAGAAGCTATTCGACGTATCCATGAAGATGAATCAGTAAGTTCGTTATTCGTGTAGGCCGTCCGCGTCGAGCGACTGGTCGAGGAGGAGTATCATGAAATTCGATTTAACCGTTGAAAGCAGAGAGGGTGGGGGCAAGGGGCCCGCGCGTCAACTTCGTCGTGCCGGTCGGGTTCCGGCCGTGTTGTACGGGCAGGGGGAATGTTTGCTGCTCTCGGTGAAGCCTGACGAGTTGGTAAAGATTCTGCGGTCTCAGGCCGGATCCACCGCGCTGATTTCTCTAACCATCAACGGCGCGAAAAGCAAGGCCAAGCGCACGGCGTTGCTGCGGGATTTTCAGGTTGATCCGATCGCAGGAAGCGTGCTCCACGCGGACTTCTTTGAAGTGGCGATGGATAAGCCGATCCGCGTCAAGGTTCCCGTGCATTTGACCGGCGGGCAGCCGATCGGTTTGAAGGAAGGCGGTGTGCTGCATCATGTGTTGCGCCAGCTGCACATCGAATGTCTCCCGTCTGTCCTGCCCGATTTTATCGAAGTCGACGCATCGCAGCTCCAAATCAACCAGGGCATCCATCTCAAGGACATTCCGAAGACCGAAGGATTGCGGTTCTTGGACGACCTTGAGCACATGGTCGTGAGTGTGGCTGCGCCGATGACCGATGCCAAACTCGAAGCATTGCTTACGGCCGGGGCGCCGGGCGCTGAAGGGGCCAAGGAGCCTGAAGTGGCGGCGAAGGGCAAGGCGGTGGCTGAAGGAGCGGCGGGTGCGGAGGCCGGCAAGGCGGGAGACGCGAAGGCTGGGGCTGCCGCGCCCAAGGCCGGAGCCGCGCCTGCGAAGAAGGAAGCGGAAAAGAAGAAGTAGTTGCGTTGCGCCTGCTCGTTGGATTGGGCAATCCCGGAGCCGACTATGCCGACACACGGCATAATATCGGTTGTTGGGTGATCGAACGGGCCGCAGCGCGGTGGTCGATACGTCTCACCAGGAAAGGCGCGGCCCAGCGAGGCTCGGGTCGCGCCGGTTCCAAACTCGTCGAACTCGCCAGTACCCTCGACTGGATGAATCTCAGTGGTCCTCCCCTCAAGAGTCTCCTTCGCGAACTTGGCCTGACTCCCGAAGCTCTGGTGGTCGTGCACGACGATCTGGATTTGGAACCGGGTCGTTTGCGGATCAGGCAGGATGGGGGCAGCGGCGGACACAACGGCATCAAGTCTGTCATTGAAGCATTGGGCACGCCGCAGTTCGTGCGGCTGAAGATCGGCGTCGGTCGTCCGGCACCGAGGCAGGATTCGGCCGACTACGTCCTCGAACAGGTTTCAGCTGAAGAGCGGGCGATCTATGCCCCCTGCCTCGAGCGAGCCGTCGATGCTCTCGAATTGCTCCTCAACCGCGACGTCGCCACGGCGATGAATCAATTCAACGTGCGGGAAAAGGCCGAGGGCGGCGAGCGGGCGAGTTAGCGCTCCCGTTAACCACTGCCGCGCAATCATCTGGTGGATTCACCTGATCCTGGTGCAGTACGCTGCTTCGCTGGAGACGGTTTGACTGTGGTAGAGTGAACTATGTTCGTCTCCCGTGGAAGCCACCATGACGACGTCTAGCCATCAGCCCCTCTCGCTTGCGCAGTACGACATCTCTCCTGAGCGAGGCTTCCTTCCGGCGACAGATCCGTTGGCGCAGCTGCCGGATGAGCCGATCTTGAATCAGATCGGTGCGGAGCTTCCGAAGTTCCTCACGGCGCGACAATTTCGATCGTTCGTCCAGGACCATCAGCAGCTCATGGGCCCGGTGGCGGATGATTGGGGCCTCGATGTCTTTCGTTGCGCGATGCGTACGCTGTCGTTTTCCGGTCATGCCTACGTCTGGGAAGATCCCGACCATCCTGCGACACTTCTCCCGTCCAGTCTGGCCTTGCCGTGGGTTGCCGTTGCGCAACAGCTCGGCCGGCCGCCTGTACTGTCCTATGCCTCCTATGCCCTGCACAACTGGCGGCGCCTCGATCCGCACAAGCCCATCGAGTTGGGCAATGTGGTGCTCCTGCAGAACTTTCTCGGGGGCCTGGATGAAGAATGGTTCGTCCTGATCCACATCGATATTGAGGCAAAGGCAGGTCCGGGGTTGGTGGGGATGCTGCGGGCTCATAATAATGCGCGAGACAATAAGCCGGATGACGTGCTGGAAGGACTACAGGTCTTGGCGGTTGCGCAGGAGGCGATGCGGGAGACGCTGCTTCGCATGCCCGAGCGTTGTGATCCGTACATTTATTACAGCCGCGTGCGACCCTACATCCACGGTTGGAAGAACAGCCCGTCATTGCCTCAGGGCGTCGTCTATGAAGGGGTTGCAGACTACGCGGAGCAGCCGCAACAATTCCGTGGCGAAACCGGCTCGCAAAGCTCGATTGTGCCGGTTCTCGATGCCGGCCTTGGAATCTCTCATGCGGACGACCCGCTGACGCAGTACCTCATGGAGATGCGTGACTATATGCCTCCGCGACACAGGGCGTTCCTGGCGGCGCTCGAAGCGCGCAGAGATGAGCAGCATCGGCCGCTGCTCTACGGCTATGCGCGCGATCGCAAAACGACGCACCCCGAACTATGGACGGCCTTCTGTACCTGTGTGGAATTACTCGCGCAGTTTCGAGACATTCACATCGGGTACGCCGAGCGGTATATCTTCCGGCAACACCAGTCGCATGCCAGCAATCCTACCGCCGTCGGCACCGGCGGGACGCCCTTTATGCCCTATCTGAACAAGCATCTCGAAGAAACGAAGCGATTGATACTCGATTGAACCTCAGGCCTGCGCTCCTGACACCCCTTGTTCTCCAGTGGAATAATGGAGCCAGACTTCGTACACTGCGGAAACGTCACGTTGATGTATGCGAAAACCCGGCGAACCCATCTACCTCTGGATTCATCTGCTTGCGTTACTGCTGGTCATTGTCGCGACGGTGGCGTTGCCGCGTGCAGCGGAGTTTTTCGTGGGGCCGCTAAGTTTCGGTACGCGTGCTCTGGCGGGGCTGGGTATCGCCGTGGCCGGCGGGATCGGACTGTACGTTCTCTATAATTCATCCGCTCGAAATCAACCGTAGCAGACCGTCGGCAGAACTCTCTCCCTATCCCGCTCCCGAACCAAGGGCGTTCTGTCCGTGACGCATTCGACATCCCTCAGTCGATCAAGTCAAAGTTGTCCAGTCTGCCGCGCAGATTGCCTGATAAGATTCAGACATGCCTCGCCCATGGAGTATGGACCATGGTGTGGATCAGACTTGTGCGCAGCGCAGGGTGGGCAGGGCTGCTGAGCTGGTGGGTCCTCCTGTTTTCTCCCTCTCCGATCCAGGCTGAATGGTATGCGGCCGCGCAGCTGGGCGTGAACTTTGCCGATCCCCTCCGGAATGTGCGCGGGAGCGGGACGCTGGCTGGTCTGGATGCGCCGAACTTCAATCTCAAGACCAGTCCTGCCTTCGGAGGCAAGCTCGGATTTTTCCCTTCGCATGGCCTCTTCGGGCTTGAGCTGGATGTCTCGCATAGTACCCCGCATATCAAGAATCTGGACGATGTTCCGGGGATCCACCTTTCCGTGACCAACATCGGCGGCCATGTGGTGTTGCGCTATCCCGGTGTGACCTGGCAGCCCTATATCGGCGGCGGTCCGGCATTGCTCGTAGCGCATCTTGGCCGATCTACGACCACTGAAAGTGACACACAGATGTCGGTCGGCGGGAATGTCCTCGTCGGAATTCGAGCATTCGTCACGCCCAAGGTGGCGATGTTTACCGAATATAAATACACGGACTCGACGTTTCGTTTCGGCGGGGCGTTCGGGCCGGTCGGCGGCTTTGATGCGACCTATCGAGCCCATCAACTCTTTGTGGGCCTGTCCTATCATTTTTAGACGGTGCGGGCATGAGACGAGCCGTTGCATTCCTATTCGGTGCCGCTGCGGTGATATTCATGACGGCTTGTGCGGAATCGCTGCACCAAGGGCAAGGTGTTGCTCCCCAGCGCGCCCACTGGAACGCCGGCGATCTGGAGGCGCCATCCTACGGGCAACGGCCCGGCGCCTGGTGGTCTCCGTTCGGCTACTATGGTTCTGGCTATGGATGGCACCGTGGAGGGGGTGAAAATCAGCAGTCGAGCGCACCCGTGCCACGTCCGACACCACCGGCCAATGCGCCGCCGCAGTTTCAGAAGAAATATTGATTTGATGCGAACGTCTGTGTCTGAATGAAGGAGCGTGAAGTGTCAGGTCTCTGAGGATGCAGCCATGACTCGATTCGTGCCTGGGTTCATCGCGCTCTGCGTCATCCTGCTCCTGACGGGTTGTGCGCAATCGGTTCATCAGACGGAACGGTTGGCGCAGAGTGACTTTCTGGTGGAGCCCGGCTATGCCGGCAGTCAGTCCTATTCCTACTGGCCCGGTCCAGGATACGGGCCAGGGTATGGGATTGGATATGGTCCCGGTTATTGGGGGCATCCGCTCGGGTATTATGGCGGTCCCTACGGGCCGCTCGGGTTTGGCTGGTATGGTGGGTATGGCGGCTTCGGCGCAGCGCGTCCTCCATCCGGGACACCAGGCGTTCGCCCCACGCCTCCAGCTCACGCACCCCCGCAGTTCAGAAAAAAATTGTGAGCCTGGGTATCATCTCGGAGCCGCCGCATGGTTCCTGTGCTGTTGCGTTCTGCGACGGCCGGCCACGCGATGTGGGGCCTCGATCATTGGATCGTGCCGGTCTCGGCATCGCGGGAAAAGCCGCTCACCTGTTTGACACATTCTTTCAAGCTGTGCTACCTTCGCCAGCTCGTCCCGGCTTGTCCGGCGTACCTACACCTCGCTCCCATCTGTGAATGGGGGCCGATGCCCAGGAGGATTCTGCATGGAACTCTATGAGTCCCTGTTTATCATTCGTCCGACCTTAAGCGACGAAGAAACCACTGCATTGATTGAAAAGATGAAGGGCACCGTGACCAAAAACGGAGCCTCGCTCGAGCGGGCCGAGAATTGGGGCCGCAAGAAACTCGCCTACGAGATCAAGCGCGAGCGCAAGGGCACGTACGTCTACTTCTACTTCAAAGGGCCGGGAGCGGTCATCGCCGAACTCGAACGCGCCTACCGACTTGAAGATTCCATCATTAAGTTTCTGACCGTGAAGTTGGAGCAGGAGCCTGCTCCGCCCAGAGGTGCCCCCGTGGTCGCACCACAAGGAGCCACCGTTGGCGGGGTTCAATAAAGTCATCCTGGTCGGGAATCTGACCCGCAACCCCGAGTTGCGCTATACCCCCAGCGGAACGCCGGTTGCCAGCTTTGGCTTGGCGACGAGCCGTCGGTTTAAGCAGGGGGATGAACTCAAGGAAGAGGTCTGTTTCATCGACATCGTGGTGTTCGGGAAACAGGCGGAACATTGCGGGCAATATCTTAGCAAGGGCAACGGCGTCATTATCGATGGCCGGCTCCAGCAGCGCCGTTGGGAGACCGAAGACGGACAGAAACGCAGCAAACATGAAGTTGTGGCCCAAGGCGTGACCTTCCTGCCGAAGCGGGGCGAGGCAGGAGGCGAGAGCGGCGGCCTACACGAAGAACCTTCTTACGAAGACGAACAGCTGTAGCAGACGGAGGCGAGTATGGAACGAGGAGATCGCGGGAATGGCGGAGGCGGAGGCGGTCGGTTTTTTCAGCGCCGCAAGCCGTGCCGGTTTTGTGTCGATAAGGCGCCGATTGACTTCAAGGATGTCGGCCTGTTGCGGAATTTTCTGACTGAGCGCGGACGAATCGTCCCACGCCGCATTTCCGGAAATTGCCTGCAGCACCAGCGCGTGTTGACGGTGGCGGTAAAGCGGGCGCGTCAGATCGCCTTGGTTAGTTTCGCTGAAGAGCGATAGGGCGAGGGATAGGTTTTGGTGAGTCTTGGATCAAGTAGCCGGGCAGCCTGTCTTCCGCTCAGTTCGGGGGCGGCGCTTCCCGTCATGACGGTGCTGATGGATACGCTTAACCCAGCGATTGTCGATATCGCCCCAGAAGGATTGTCTCTGTCGTGCGAGGCCACGGGGACTGAGCTCGGCTTGGATGAGCCCGAAGAGAAGTTTGAGGGGCCGCTTACGATTCAATTGGAACTTGTCCGCCATGACGGTCCGATCACGGTGACCGGCACGTTGGAAGGGACGGCGATCCGTCAGTGTGTCCGCTGCCTCACGGAATATTCCGACCCGCTTTTCGTGAATCTCTATGCGGAGTATCTTTCTCAGGCTGGCGTGGCGACCAAGCCGGCTCCGGCGGAACAGGGCCGAAGAGGGCCGAGGCGTGATGCCCAGCCGGTCGAGCCTGTTGACGAGGCGGAAGAGGCGGACGAAGTCTATCTGTATCAGGGTGACCACCTCGACCTGGTTCCTATGGTGCGCGAGCAGGTGATCCTGGCTGCTCCGATGCAGCCGTTATGTCGGGAAGATTGCCTTGGTCTCTGTCCGCAGTGCGGACAGAATCTCAATGAGCGTCGCTGCGGCTGCCCGCCGGAGCAAGGGCCGAGTCCCTTTCGTGTGCTGAAGGGGCGCCTGTCCAAAGGTGGAAACGCATAGTCTGTTAACCGGGGCATGTACCCGTTGTAAGGAGTCGTCATGGCAAATCCAAAACACAAACATTCACGGTCCCGGCGGGATATGCGGAGAACGGCCAAGACCAGGCTGGTTCCCCCTGGGTTTTCCTTGTGCCCGCAATGTCACGAATTGAAGTTGCCGCACTATACGTGCATGAATTGCGGGACGTATAAGGGGAAGGCCGTCATCGTCGTCGAGGAAAGCTAGCCGAGTTTTATTTTCCAGACGTGATTCGGGTACAATTGCGCACCGTGATCACGATCCGACGCTATGTCATGCGTGAGGCCGTTCAGGTCCTAGCCGGCAAGGCGTCTCTACACGATTCTTCACATCTCTATCCGTGGACCGCTAACCGCACATGAAGATTGCCGTCGATGCGATGGGCGGAGACCACGGACCGGCCCCGGTCATTGAAGGCGCGATGCAAGCCGCGCAAGAACTCGGTGTCGGGATCATTCTGGTCGGCAAGCAGGATGAGCTGGCCGCCGCATGTCAAAAACTCGCGTGTGCCGATGCCCGGATCACGATCCACCATGCCCCGCAGGTGGTGGAGATGCACGAGTCGCCGGCGACCGTGGCACGAAAGAAGCGTGACTCGTCCATCTGGGTGGCTACGGAGTTGGTGAAATCCGGTGAAGCCGATGCGGTGGTGAGTCCGGGGAATACCGGCGCAAGCATGGTCGCCTCGTTTTTTGTGCTCGGATTGATCAAAGGTGTGGAGCGCCCGGCGATTGCTACGATGCTGCCCACCTTGACCGGGAGCGCAGTGATGCTGGATGTCGGCGCCAATGTCGACTGCACGGCACAACATCTTGAGCAATTCGCCCTGATGGGGAACGAATTCGCTAAGCACGTGTACGCCAAGCCGAATCCGCGTGTGGGGCTCTTGAGTATCGGCGAGGAAGACAGCAAGGGCAACGAAGTCACCAAGGAAGCCTTTAAACTGCTGAAAGCCAGTCCGCTGAATTTCATCGGCAACATCGAGGGGCGGGAAGTCTACAGCGGCAATGCCGATGTGGTGGTCTGCGATGGATTCATCGGCAACGTGGCGCTCAAGATTTCCGAAGGGGTTGCGGACGTCATCAAGAAGCTCTTGATGAAGGAGATCTCCGGCTCATGGCTCGGACGATTGGCCTACCCCCTGATTGCGAAGCCGTTGCTGAACCTGAAACGGAAGATCGATTATGCCGAGTTCGGGGGGGCGCCCTTGCTCGGAGTGAACGGGACCACCATGATCTGCCATGGCCGGTCCTCCGCCAAGGCGATCAAGAATGCGATTCGCCGCGCGAAGGGGTTGGCCGAGACTAGGCTGGACGAATTGATCCAGCGCGATATTGAAGAAAGCCTGAGGCGGCACCAGGACGAACGGCCGGAAGGGAAGCAGGCGTGATACGAGCCCGAATCACCGGAACCGGGTCCTACGCCCCGGACCGGGTGATGACCAATGCCGATTTGGAGAAACTGGTCGCGACGTCCGATGAGTGGATTCGCGAGCGCACCGGGATTCGTGAACGTCGCATTGCCGCCGAGGGGCAGGCCTGTTCCGACTTGGGCCTGATTGCCGCGGAACGCGCCTTGAAGGCTGCAGGCATTTCAGCCGGTGAACTCGACATGATCCTTCTGGCCACCTGCACGGGAGACATGCCGTTACCTTCCACGGCCTGCCTGCTCCAGCACCGGCTGGGAGCGACCCGTGCCGCGGCTTGTGATGTGTCTGCCGCCTGCTGTGGATTCGTCTATGCGCTCGGGGTGGCCGATGCCTATATTCGAACCGGTATGCGGCATGTGCTGGTCGTAGGGTCGGAAGTCATGTCGACGATCACGGATTGGACGGATCGCAATACCTGCATCCTCTTCGGAGACGGCGCCGGTGCGGCGGTCGTGAGTGCATCGGAAGGTGAGCGCGGGGTGCTGTCCACTCACTTGCACTCGGATGGAAGCCTCTCCGATTTGATCGTGGTACCCGGCGGTGGAACGCGCATTCCCCCGTCAGAGGCCATGGTGAGCGAGCGCTCGCAGTACATTAAGATGAAGGGCAATGAAACGTTCAAGGTGGCGGTGCGGACTCTTGAGGAGGTGGCGCGGGAGACACTTGCCGCGCATCACCTGTCGGTCGATGAGCTCGATGTCTATATCCCCCATCAGGCCAACTTACGGATCATTAAAGCGGTTGCCGACCGGCTGCATTTGCCCCTGGAAAAAGTGGTGTTGAATATGGATCGCTACGGCAATACCTCCGCCGCGTCGATTCCCATCGCCTTAGATGAAGCGGTGCGGGATGGACGGGTCAAAGAGGGACAGTTGGTGATGTTCGGCGCATTCGGGGCAGGGTTGACCTGGGCATCGGCATTGGTTCGCTGGTAGGGGGGAAGCGCCTGATCGGGCTGGTCGGTCGCGACTGATGTGCGGGGCTCGTTCAGCTTTTTCCCGTTGACATTGAGCGTGGTTTCTACGATACCTTACGCGGCTATGATGGCGTCACACATTGGATTTTTGTTCCCCGGACAGGGGTCTCAGTCTGTAGGAATGGGGCGCGGGTTTTACGAGGCGTCTCCGGCGGTCAAGGCGGTCTATGATGAGGCCTCCTCGATTCTTGGGTACGATGTCGCGCAGCTCTGTTTCGAAGGTCCGGCTGAACGGTTGAATTTGACGGAGAATACCCAGCCGGCGTTGCTGGTGAGTAGCGCGGCGGCGCTCAAAGCATTGGAACCGGCCGGGTTGAAGCCGCTGGCCGTGGCAGGGCATAGTCTCGGTGAATATTCGGCGGTCTATGCGGCCGGCGGGGTGTCCTTTCGGGATGCGGTGGCCCTGGTGCAGAAGCGAGGGCGCTATATGTCGGAAGCGGTTCCGCCCGGAACCGGACTCGTCGCGGCGTTATTGGGACTTACTGCCGACGTGGTCAAGGCCGTCTGTCAGGAGGCCGCTTCGGTCGGCGTGGTGGCGGCGGCGAATTTTAATTCTCCCGGGCAAGTCGTGATCGCCGGAGAGAAGGCCGCAGTCGAACGGGCCATTGAGATTGCCAAAACCAAGGGATGTAAAAAAGCGATTCCACTTCCGGTCAGTGTCCCGGTGCATACGCCGCTTATGCAGAGGGCGGCAGACCGGCTCGCAGCGGAGTTCGGTGGAGTGGCCTGGCGTGATTTGGCCGTGCCGTTGGTGAATAATGCGGAAGCAACGGCCCTGCAACGCTCCGAAGACATCCGGGCCTCACTGGTTCGGCAGTTGCCGTCATCGGTGAGGTGGGAAGAATCCGTGCAGACGATGGCCAGGCTCGGTGTCACGACTTTCGTCGAGATCGGGCCGGGAAGCGTGTTGACGGGGTTGGTGAAGCGGATACTTCCGGCCGCCGTCACGGCGAATGTCAATGATCCGAAGTCGCTGGAAGCGACGCTCACGACATTGGGCGTGAACAGTCAGGCATAAGACGAGTTGAGATTGCGGGGAGCAGGCTGATGTCATTACAGGGAAAAGTAGCGATTGTCACCGGTGGGGCGCAAGGAATCGGACGCGCCATTGCAGAAGCGTTGGCCGAAGACGGAGCAGACATTGCGGTTGCCGACCTCGATCCGGCGCGTTCGCAGGACGCGGTCGCGGCGATCCAGAAGCTGGGGCGGCGGGCGCTCAGCGTGAAGGTGAACGTGGCCGATTGGAACGATGCCAAGGCCATGGCCGATCAGGTGATGCAGGAATGGGGGAAGATTGATATTCTGGTCAACAACGCCGGTATTACCCGTGACGGATTGTTGCTTAGAATGAAAGAAGAAGATTGGAACCTGGTTCTGCAGGTCAATTTGAACGGGACTTTTCATTGTACGAAAGCGGTCCTGCTCCCGATGACGAAACAGCGGTATGGACGAATCGTCAACATTGCCTCGATCGTCGGGGCGATGGGGAATGTGGGGCAGGCGAATTATGCGGCGTCCAAGGCGGCGGTGATCGGGTTTACCAAGACGGTCGCGCGCGAATATGCGAGCCGGGCGGTGACGGTGAATGCCGTGGCGCCGGGCTTTATCGATACGGCGATGACCCAGGGGTTGTCGCCGGAGGTCAAGGAAGCCTTGCAGAAGCAGATTCCGCTGGGACGCCTGGGGCTTCCCTCCGATATTGCGGCGGCGGTTCGGTTTCTGGTGTCGGATGCAGCGTCGTATATCACGGGGCAAGTGTTGCACGTGAACGGTGGCATGCTCATGGTATAAGTGAGTTGGGTCGGGTGTCCGGGTTGGTGTCCTCGATCCGGAATCTCCCGGTGAGGAATGTGGAGGTCAAGTAAGATGGGGAAGGAGGTGGGCAAGTCCATGGCAACAGTAGATGAACGGGTGAAGAAAATTATTGCCGAACAGTTGGGGGTCGAGGAAGAAGAAGTGACGCTCGAGGCCCATTTCGTCGAGGATTTAGGCGCCGATTCGCTCGACACGGTCGAATTGGTCATGGCTCTGGAAGAAGAGTTCGAGATCGAAATCCCCGATGAGGATGCCGAAAAGATCCTCACTGTCGGCAAAGCGCTGGATTATATTAAAGAGAAGGCATAACGGAACCGTAGGTATGCACGATCGACCTGCCAGACGTGTGGTGGTGACCGGTCTCGGACTGGTAACTCCGCTTGGAACCGGGGTGGAGAAGACCTGGAAAGCGCTGTGCGCCGGGGAGTCGGGGATCGGCCGAATCACACGATTCGATCCGACCGGCTATGATGCGCAGATTGCCGGAGAGGTGAAGGATTTCGACCCGGCTCAGTTCATCGAGAAAAAAGAAATCAAGAAGATGGACACCTTCATCCACTATGCGGTGGGGGCGAGTCAGCTGGCGGTGGACGATGCGAAACTCAAGGTGGCCCCTGAAGAAGCCACGAGGGTCGGGGTTTATATCGGGTCGGGTATCGGCGGGCTGGGGTCGATCGAACATTACCACGACGTCCTCAGGGAGAAGGGACCCGGGCGGGTCTCTCCGTTCTTCATCCCGATGACGATCATTAACCTTGCCTCCGGGCAGGTGGCGATTCGGGTCGGCGCTAAAGGGCCGAACTCCTGCGCCGTGACTGCCTGTGCCACCGGTAATCACTGTATTGGCGATGCCTATCGGCTTATTCAGCGCGACGATGCGGATGTGATGATCGCCGGCGGTGCGGAGGCGGCGATTACGCCGCTCGGCGTGGCAGGGTTTGCCTCGGCAAAAGCCCTCTCCTTCAGAAATGACGACCCGACGAAGGCCAGCCGTCCGTTCGACAAGGATCGAGACGGGTTCGTATTGGGTGAAGGGGCCGGCGTGGTGGTGCTCGAAGAACTTGAACATGCCCGCGCGCGAGGCGCCCGCATATATGCCGAAGTGATCGGGTATGCCATGAACAGCGACGCGTACCACATTACCGCCCCGCCTGAAGAAGGAGAGGGGGCGGTCCGTTGTATGGAAATGGCCTTGAAGGATGCGGGTGTGGCCAAGACGGACATCGGCTATATCAACGCCCACGGCACGTCTACCATGGCGGATGCCATCGAGACCAAGGCCATCAAACATGTGTTTGGGGAGCAAGCCTACCGGATTCCTGTCAGTTCGACAAAATCCATGACGGGACACCTTTTGGGTGCGGCCGGTGGTATTGAGGCGGTCTTTAGCATTTTGGCGCTGCATCACGGCATGTTGCCTCCCACGATCAACCTTGATCATCCCGATCCCGCCTGCGATCTTGACTATGTGCCCAATACGGCGCGTCCGGTCCAGACTCAGGTGGTCCTTTCAAATTCCTTCGGCTTCGGCGGGGTCAACGCCTGCCTGCTCTTTCGCAGGTGTGATCAGTAATCCACTTCAGGGCGTGAGTCAGGTCGTATGACGCCGGCAACGTCAATTGAGGCGGTCCAGCGCCTTCTCGGCTACCGCTTCCATCAGCCTCGCCTGCTGGAGGAAGCTCTGACTCACAAATCCTACTCAAACGAACGGCGCAGCAGAGATCGAACCCAGAACGAACGCCTTGAGTTTCTCGGCGATGCGGTGCTCTCGCTTGTCATGAGCGAGTATCTCGCTGCCGAGTTTCCAGGCAGCAACGAGGGCGGGCTTTCCAAGCTCAAAGCGCACCTGGTCAGCGAAGCGTCACTCGCGAAGGCAGCCAGACGTATGAAGCTAGGTCGGCTGTTGCGACTGGGGAAAGGCGAAGAGCTCTCGAAAGGGCGTGAGAAGCATTCTCTGTTGGCCGATGCGCTCGAAGCGTTAATCGCCGCCATCTACCTGGACGGCGGTCTTGAGGCCAGCCGAAAATTCACCTTGCAGGTGCTGGAGGAGGAATTGCTGGCGACGCGTGCGGAGCAGGCCCGGCCGGGAATGGAGGATTACAAAACGCAGCTCCAGGAGGTCTGTCAGAAGCGGTATGAAAGTCTGCCGCAGTATGAGACGGTTCGGGAGTCGGGTCCTGACCATGAGAAAGTCTTTGAGGTCGAGCTGACCATTCAGGGAGTCATGCGAGGGATCGGGCGCGGTCGCAGTAAAAAGGAAGCAGAGCAGATGGCGGCGAAGGAAGCGTTGACGCAGTTGGCGTGAGCAAGCGGTCGCGGACCGACTAGAAGGAGGCATGATGATGGGACAGCGGCGATGGAGCAATCGATTCAGGATCGCGGGAATGATGAGTCTGTTCATGGTCGTCGGAATGACAGGCATCGGCCTGGCCGCCGATGCCGCTCCGGCTGGAAGCGAATCTGTCAGTGCGAGTAACGCGCGTGCGGTCATCAAGACGAAGTTCGGCGATATCGAGATCAAGTTTCTTCCCGATGTCGCCCCGAAGCATGTCGAGAATTTCATCAAGTTGGCCAAGTCGGGGTTCTATAACGGCACAATTTTCCACCGGGTGATCCCGGGATTCATGATCCAAGGCGGCGATCCCAACACAAAAGATTCGCTGAAGAAGGGGGCATATGGCCAGGGCGGCCCCGGGCATAATGTGAAAGCCGAGTTTAGCGATCTCCCTCACAAGCGTGGCGTGGTGTCCATGGCTCGGGCTCAGGATCCGGACAGTGCAGGATCCCAGTTTTTTGTCGTCGTGGAGGAGTCCCGGTTCTTAGATCGGAAATATACGATCTTCGGCGAGGTCGTCAAAGGTATCGGAGTGGCGGACAAGATCGTGGCGTTGCCGCGAGTCATGTGCCAGACCGGCGCACCGAGTCCTGCGGACAAGGGGCCATGCGACAACCCGATCGATCGGGTTGAAATGACTGTGACGATTATTGAGTAGGTGAGACAGTGGTGTGTCCGGGCCGATCTCTTCACGAGTATCGGCCCGGAGCAGACCGATCTCGGTCAGAAGGGTTGGTTCTGCTGTTGGGCGCGGACTAACCCTAAGAAGTGAGCGAGCGCCTTGGTCATTCGCTCGGCATGAGAGGCGGAGCGAAACAGCAAGGTATCTTCAGCAAACTGTGCTTCGAGTTCGGTGACGGCTCCGGTACAGAAGCTGGTTTTCATGATGCAGGGGCCGTTGCTCTTGCAGGTGATGCGGACGCCGTACAGGATCAGGTTGTTCTCTTTCGTGTCTTGGCCCTGGTACTCGATCGTATCGATGTCGTGCAAATCGAAGTGCGTGAAGCCGGTATTGACCTCGTCATGTCCGTGATTGAGTTCGACCGTGCCGAGTTTGGTCCCGGTTGGAATGACACTGTAGATCTCGGTAATTTTCGTCGGTTTTCCCGCCTTCGGATTTCTGCAACTCAGGCTCCTGACAAAGCCGTGTGTGTTGGCCATGTCGGTGATGAACTGCACGGTGTCGTCCAGGCTCTGTCCGGCGGCCGCTGCGGGTAATAAGATCATACAGGCTAGTGCCCATGCCAGGCCCGTTGTGTTGCGCGACTGCTGTCGCCGGTTCCTATTCCCGTGATGCATAGTCATTCTCCGTGAAAGCTTCGTGCTGGATTGGTCAGAAGGCGACCCCTACCGTACTGAAACCGCATACACACTGCAATCCCTACTTTGTCATAGCGGGAGCCATGGCGTACTCCCGGTGGCCGGGCGATGCCTTCGTGGGGAGTATCGACGGGCTACGCCACGTCTTGCGCGATTTCAGCAGAAGGAAGAGCCGGGAAGATGGTCGGATCGAGAGGCATGATCGGTGACAGGTCGATCTGTTCGGCGATGGGGCCGAATCGGAATGTATTCATCAATGTAGAGATCCGGAACTCCATCTTGTCGAGGTTGAGATAGTGGAAGAGTTGCGAGAGCATCGGCCCTTCCATGTGCGGCTGGTGAGGGTCGAGTTCCCACGGATGGAAATACATGACCAGGGGACGGCCTTTGTGTTCAATCCGTCGCAACAGTCCGCAGAGGGCCGGAAATGGCAGAAGCCGAAAGTAGCTACCACCGGCAATGGGAAGCCGCACTCCGCCGAGGCTGACCGTGGATGGGGGAACTTCCCAAATGGGGCCGGAAGAGGTCTGTCTCAGATGGTGCCAGGGATCGGACCCCGGCAGGCCGCAATGGTCGTGCCGGATGGGGACAAGGCTGGAATCGTACGTATGACCTTCCTCTGCCAGAATCGGCAAGGCCCACAGCGTTTCACGTGTAATGGTGAAGCCAGGTGCGCGATAGCCCTGGATCGGAGAGCCCGTAAGGTCTTCGAGGATCTGCTTGGCTTTTCTCACGTCTGCACGAAACAATTCAGGCGTCTGGGCGGTGACCAGCTCATGGCCGTACCCATGTGAGGCGATTTCATGGCCACATTCGGCGATCTGCTTAATAAGCCCGGGATGACGCTCCGCAACCCATCCCAAGACGAAGAAGGTTGCCCTGGTCTGATAGCGGGCGAGGAGATCCAGCACCTTGCAGGTGTTTGGAGTGACTCGACTTTCAAATGATCCCCAGTGCCGTCGACGAATTGGCGAATCGAAACGGGAAACTTGAAAATGTTCTTCGATGTCGAATGTCAGGCAATGCACTGGTGCGATCCTTGGGTGTATGGTTTCGCCTACTAGGTGAGCCAGGTACGGTTTGCCATCAAGAAGTTTGAGCGGGAGATCACAGAGCGAACCTTTTTTCCGTGCTTTGTATACTATGTGCGCATGACGAAGTAAAGCAAAGTTTAAGCCATGCCATTTCCCTAGGTATTTCAAGGTGATATTCAACGGGAATGGGGGATCCAGTGCAGGACTGTATCGAGGTATCGTGTCGGTTCGTATCTTAATAGATACAGATCGATCATGGGTTTGCGTGATGAGCCGAGCTCAGGGGAGGAAGGGACCAAAGGTGCGAGGAGATTGGCGGTTCAGGCTGCTTCACTCCTCCGGTTACTGTTCGCCAGTGGTTGCTGAAGCGGCACGGTGAATCGAAAAATGGAACCGGATCCTGGTTCGCTTTCCGCTCCGATATGCCCACCCATCAATTCAACAAGCTGTTTGCAGATGGCCAGTCCCAACCCGGTTCCACCATATTTCCTGGTGGTGGACCCGTCGGCCTGCACAAACGGCTGGAATAATTTCGAAAAGGCGCTGGGTTCAATGCCGATTCCATTGTCCGAGACGGAAAATCGTATATGCGTCACCCGCTCCTGCTGCGCCGACGGTTCGCCATACCTGGTCGCAGGAAACTCAAGGCCTTGTTCGGCTGGCCTCTGATCGAGTTCCACCAGGACAGAGACGGATCCGTGCTCACTGAACTTGATGGCGTTCGCGAGCAAATTGCTGAGGATTTGCTGCAGTCTCGCCGGGTCACCGCACAAGCTGCCTGGCACGTCCTCGGCGATCCGTGATGTCAGCAACAAACCCTTCCGTTGTGCCCGTTCTCCAAACAGTGCCATGACACGGTCTAGAAATGTGGGCAAGTCGAAGTCCAGCAATTCAAGGGACAGTTTCCCGGATTCGATTTTGGAGAAGTCCAGAATGTCGTTGATAATGACCATCAAGGCATCGCCCGATGAGCGGATCGTCTGGGCGCAGTCAAGCTGTTCGGCGGTAAGGGGCGTGTCCAGCAACCAATCCGTCATACCCAGGACGCCGTTCATGGGAGTACGGATTTCGTGACTCATGGTGGCAAGAAATTCGGATTTGAGTCGGGCTCCCTCAATTGCAGCATCGCGGGCTTGCGTAAGCGTGGCCTGACTCTCCCGGAGTTCCTGGAGCACCTGGTCGGCGCGCACCATATAGCGGATCCTGTGCGTCAGCAGCATCGCATTCAGCGGCTTGACGATAAAATCGGTCGCGCCGGCATCGTAGGCCTTCGTAATCGACTCAAAGTCGTCCAGTCCGGTCATGATAAGAATGGGGGTATGTTCGCCGCCCGGCAGCCGGCGTAACGCCGCGCAGGTGGCGAATCCGTCCATCCCGGGCATCATGACGTCGAGCAGTACCACGTCCGGCGGACACTTCTGGAAAAGTTCGCAGGCCTCACTTCCGTTTTGAGCCTCTTCGACCACCCACCCGGCTTGTTCCAGCGCTTCTCGGGCGAACATACGGATGATGATATCGTCGTCCGTAATCAGTGCATAGGGTGCCCGGCCTGGTATCAGGAGGCTCATGTCTGGTTCTCCTTGGCGATCTCATTTCGAAAGACAGTACAAGCAGCGCGATAGTCGGATTCCAACTGGGCAAACATCTGGTCGGCATCGACGAGATTCTTTCTGTTCCCCATGCTTTCGAGCTCTTTGCAGCAGGCGGCGACCGCAATGGCGCCGAGCTGCGCGCTGCTTGATTTGAGGCGGTGGGCGATTGCTTCCAGGGCCATCGGGTCGTTGGCGCGGATAGCGTCACGGAGTGCGTCCACGCTTTCTCGCGAATTGTCGAGATACTTGCGAAGCACAGAGGCCAGCACGTCCGGCCGGTTGGGACGTTGCAACGCGCGGATGCCATCCAGGGCCTTGAGGTCCATTCCGGGCGATCCAGATAGGGTGTCCGCAGCCGGCTCAGTCGTGGGTTGAGGTGCCATAGATTGATTTCCGGGAGCGGTCGTGTTCGGCTGTGCGGCCTGCGAGGGGGGCTCATGGTGACTCAGCCATTTGCGGACGATTCCCTGCAACTGCATCTGGGTGAACGGTTTACTCAGATAATCGTCCATGCCGGCTGTAAGGCAGTGTTCACGGTCCCCCTGCATGGCATGCGCCGTCAAGGCTATGATGGGGAGCCGACGCCGACCGGAGGCTGTTTCGCGACGGCGAATTTCTCCGGTGGCCGTGAGCCCGTCCATTTCAGGCATCTGACAGTCCATCAGCACGATGTCGAAATGGTCGCGTTCGGCGGCCGCGAGTGCCTGCCGGCCGTTTTCCGCCACCTCGACTTCATAGCCCAGTTGCTCCAACATGCCGACGGCCACTTCACGATTGACCGGACTGTCTTCGGCCAAGAGAATTCGCCCGCTCTGTTTGGGACTCGGCGCTGCTGCTCCCGCTTCAGTTACCTGGGGGGAAGGGGTGTCGCTTGTTTGTCCGGGCGAGACGAGGGGATCTGCCCATTGCGTATACGGCGCGAGCTTCGTGGAGAGTCCAGATCCCAAGGGTTGCAGATCGAACCGGGTGGTAAACGCGAAGGTCGAGCCGCTTCCCGGTGTGCTTTCCACGGTGATGGTCCCACCCATGAGGCCGACCAGTTGCTTGGCAATGGAGAGGCCCAGACCGGTGCCGCCGTATCGTCTGGTGGTCGAACCGTCCGCCTGAGAGAATGCGTCGAAGATGCGTGACTTGGCCGCCGGCGGGATGCCGATGCCGGTGTCGGTCACCGCGAAGCGCAGCAGGGCCTGGGTGGTGGTTCCCTCCACATACTCGGCGCTCAATGAGACACCCCCGGTTTCGGTGAATTTCATCGCGTTGCTCAGCAGATTCATGAGGATCTGGCGGAATCGGACCGGGTCGCCCTTGAGGTAGCGCGGGACCGCGTCGGCGATGTGTTGCGACAGACGAAGCTGTTTCCGACGGGCCGCTTCGCCGAACAGTTCGAGCGATTCCTCGAGCACCGGGAGCAGGTCGAAGTCGACGCATTCCAAATCGAGTTTCCCGGCTTCGATTTTGGAGAAGTCCAGAATGTCGTTGATGATGGCCAGCAGCGTTCTTCCGGAACGATGCACGGTCGATGCAAGATGTCGTTGTTTGTCCGTCAGCGCACTATTGAGCAGCAGTTCGGTTGTGCCCAATACTCCGTTCATGGGCGTGCGGATTTCGTGACTCATATTGGCCAGAAACTCGCTCTTCGCTTTGCTGGCGGCCTCTGCGGCTTCCTTGGCCGAACGGAGTTCCTCTTCGGTGCGTTTTCGGTCGGTCGTATCGATGTGGATGCCGACCATGCGCGCGGTCACGCCATACAGGTCTCGAATCAAGCTGCCGCGGGACAGGATCCAGCGATAGGAGCCGTCTCGGTGTCGAAGGCGATGTTCAAGTTCGAACTGGGATCGTTGGCCATCCAGGCAGGCTTGGATGGTCTCCTGCACGAACGGTTGGTCGTCAGGATGGATCCGCGTTCGCCATTCGTCGAAGCTATTGGGAAGCGTGGTGTCGTCGTAGCCGAGCTGGTTCTTCCATTGCGATGAGAAATAGATTGCGCCGGTGGTGAGATTCCAATCCCAGATCCCGATATGCGAGCCCTGCACGGTCATTGTCAATCGTGCTTCGCTCGTGCGCAAGGCTTCTTCCGCCTCTTTTCGTTCCGAAATATCCACCACAAAGGCGGTGAAGGTATAGGCGTTCTCGATACGGAGGGGGGTAATGGCCAGCTCGACCGGGAACTCTGTGCCGTCGCGTCGCAGCGCCGTGACCTCGATCCGTTTGTTCAAGATCGGGCCGTCCCCCGTCTTGAGGAACCGCTCAAGCCCGCGTTGGTGGGTCTCGCGGTGCGCATGCGGAATGATGGTGTCTGTCATCGCACGGCCGAGGGCCTCCTGGCGGGTCCAGCCAAAGATCTGCTCGGCCTGTGTATTCCAGCCGATGATAAGGCCTCGCTCGTCCATCCCAATCACCGCGCTCAGTGCAGTGTCGATGATCAGTCTGGTCCGGCCCTCGCTCTTGCGCAACGCTCCTTCCGCGTGAAGCCGTTCGACGGCTTCGAGAGCCAGAGAGACCAAAGAGGCGATCGCATGACCGAACTGCTGTTCCTCCAGCATCCAGGGGCGAGGCGGGCCGATATGCTCATTGCAGAGCACCCCGACGAGTTTTCCTTTGAAGCGGATCGGAATATCCAGCATGGCGCCGATCCCGAGGGGCTCGAGATAGCAGGCGGTGAACTCACGGGTGCGAGGGTCGCTTCTGGCATCTGCGGCATCGATCACACGCTCGGAAAGAAGTTCACGGAAGTATTCGGGAAAGTGGGCCGATTGGAGATCAATTCCCGAGGAGTGGCTGTGCGTCGACGATTCATAGAGATCTTTGCATCGGATTGAGTCGTGATCTTCACTCAACAGCCAGATGCTGGTCCGGCTCACTCCGAGGGTCATCGCCGTCGCGCGGGTAATTTCCTGCAACGCCGGTTCCAGGACACCGCTCTGAATGATGCTGTTGCGCGTCAGCTCAAGGAGGGTGGTCTGTTGCCGCCGCAGCAAACTCTCTGTGTGGCGACGGATGTCCTCGGTCTGTTTGCGCTCCGTAATGTCGCGAAACACGAGCACGGCCCCGGCCGAGCGGTTCTCCTGAACGATCGGTGCCAGGACGCACGACACCGGAAACGAACGCCCGGTGATCGAGGTCAGCAACCCGTCATCGGTCCGGAAGGAGCCTCCCTGCGCCGTATCGTCCAGCAGAATCTGGGTGAAGATCGGTTCCGTAAGCTTCGTGCCGTAGGACAAGGAAATCATGTCGTGCAGCCGGCGACCGACGACCTCTTTTTCGGTCAGACCCCACAGCCGTTCGCCTTCGGGATTCAACAGCACGATGTTCCAGTGCCCATCGACCACGCAGAGGCCGTCACCGATGGAGCGGAGGACTGTCTGCAATTTGTCCCGTTCCCCGGCGAGCTGGCTTTCTGACGTACGACGGAGTTGCTCGTTCAGCTCCTGCATTTCCTGCGACGACAGCGCGATGGAACGTTCCAGGAGTTCGTGCCCTTGGTCGGACTCCAGATAGCTCTGGCTCACTCGTTCGAGGAGCTGTTGCCAGCTGTCGAGCGAGGGGGGCACGGTGTCCGCCTCCAGCCCGATGCGCTTCAGTTGTCGTTTAAGCAGCGGATGCATGGAGATTAGTGTTCGGCAATGGTCGTGAGCGTCATGGTTTGGTTATGCAGATCGCAGGCGCCGCTCTTGTAGGGCGAGATTTCGCCATAGGAGTAGAAGCCGATTTGCCGACTGCCTTTCGGCAGGATCTCCAGTGTGGCTTCGATTTCCTCTTCCGTCCGTTCACCAAGCACCAGGCGTCGGCCGACACAGCTGATCGCGATGGAGAGCGTCGGCGAATCGGAGTACGAACCGTTATGGTGATCGAACGTGAGCGTGGCGGCTTCAGAGGCGCCCTGAATCAGCCGATCGAAATTCGCGCGCATCAGCTGCGCAAAGACCCCTTCGGGAATGTCTCCGGCAAACGTCATGGATTGGGTGGCTTCGTCCACGGCCAGAATGGTGCGGACCAGGACTTTCCCCTCTGCCTGCGAAGTTCTGATTGCAAGAGGGAACAGGAGCCCGGTGGCGGGTAGTCCGGAGGCGCGATCCCCCAGATATTCTTTGTAGAGCCCCAGTGCGGGGCGGCCGTCCAGTTCATAGAGTACATTGCCGATCGATTTGGTGACCTGACGTTCCGGGCCGAATTTATCCCAGCCCCCCTTCGAGCCATGTCCAAGCCGGATGTGGTCGCCATAGAATCCGACGGCGGTCACGTAGCCGCTTTGAGGCGTGCGATCTTTCAATACCCAGGTTCGTTTGAAGTGGGTCCCATCGCCCGCCAGCCCGCCGGTGACGACAACGGCCTCTCCCAGCGTGTCATTGAGTCCTTTGACGAGTTCGCTGCCGTTAACATTCAGGCCGTCGGAGAGGACCAGGACACCTCGTAGCGAAGGTTGGGCGAGCTGTGTGGCGATCGCGCGTCCGGCGGCGTACGAATCGTGTGGGGAGTGCACTGCCGCTTGGGCGGTGCGGATGGGGGTGTTGTCGAAGCGCAGGGTGGCAACGGCCATGCTGTCATCGGAAATTTCGCATCCGTGAATTTCACCCGCCGTCGAACAGCCCATCACGTGACTCCGGGGACAGGCGTCGACGACCTCCCGGATTCGATGCGGCGCATCGATCAAGTCCGGGGCTCCGAAGAGCAGGACGAGGGTTTCCTCCGAATCCAGTGTGGAGAGCGACGCAGGGGAGAAGGAACCGCCGGTTTTGATAGAGCAAGTCTCGACATGCATGTGAGTGATCTCCTTCTAGTTGTCTGGTTGCTGTCGTGTCGCCATGGTGAGGGGTGCCTCATCGGACCTGTGCGGCTGCGATTCCGTTTCTGGTGAGGTGCTCCTGTCTACGGAGATCGTGAACCAGAAGGTCGTGCCTTGTCCGGGTGTGCTGGTGAGGCCGAGTTGTCCACCCATCATGCCGACCAGTTGCTTCACAATGGCGAGTCCAAGTCCGGTGCCGCCGTATTTTCTCGTCATCGATCCGTCCGCCTGCGAGAAGGAGTCGAAAATCTTTTCCTGAGCCTGCAGCGGGATGCCGATGCCCGTATCGGTTACCTCAATGCGGACCCGTCCCGGACGACCTTCGTCCGGTCTCACGAAGACCGCCACAGTTCCCGTCTCGGTGAATTTGAGGGCATTGCCGACCAGATTGGTCAGAATCTGGCGGAGCCGGTGCGGATCGCCGTGGACCATGTCGGGGATGTCCGGCGTCATGGTCACGCTCAGCGCCAGTCCCTTTTTTCGAGCCTGCTCGTGATAGAGCCCGATGGTTTCGGTGAGTAGCTGGCGGAGACCGAAGGGGATGTATTCCAAAACCAGGCGGCCGGCTTCGATCTTGGAAAAATCCAGAATGTCATTGATGATGTGCAACAGATTGGTTCCCGAGATGTGCACGGTGTCGGCGTATCGGCGTTGTGTGTCGTTCAGCGGTGTCGTCAGGAGGAGTTCGGTCATCCCGAGGACGCCGTTCATGGGGGTTCGAATTTCATGACTCATGTTGGCCAGGAATTGGGATTTGGCCAGGCTGGCAGCCTCGGCGGCCTCCTTCGCGCGGCAGAGGCGCTCTTCCTGCTGCTTTCGCTCGGAAATGTCCTGCACGAAGATGGTGAACTGCTGCGTCCCGCCGGCGGCCAGACAGCTCATGGCGATTTCCACGGGAAAACTTGTTCCCTGGTAGGTGTGGCCCAGCATTTCGCTACGCCGGTTGAGAATGGCTCCCGGGACTAACCCCGCGTACGGTGTAATGGGGGTGGATCCGCTTGCGGGGCATGCGGCGGATACGTAGGTGGTCAGGGGCTTTCCGATCGCCTCGGTTCGCGGGACGTCAAACATCAACTCAGCCTGGGTGTTCCATCCGTTGATGGTCCCCGTGGCATCCGTCGTGATGACGGCGTCGAGGGCGGTTTCGATGATCATGCGGGTTCTGGCCTCGCTTTCCCGGACTTCGTCTTGTGCGAGCTCATTGACCCGCCAGAAATAGAGCAGAGCCGCACATTGGGCTAGGATGAAACCGCCATGGATCAAGGCCCAGGTCCAGGGGTGTGTTTGTCCGTCCGTATGCCCGTACACCATGTCAGGCATGAGCGTGCCCACCACTCCGTGATCGAGGATGATAAATTGGAGCCCGACGAGAAACGGCAGCCAATCCTGGTACAGCACAATCACAGACATCATCACGAAGAAATGAAAGTGCAGTTCCGTCTGGCCTCCGGCGAGGTGGACGAGGAGGGCCGAGGCGGTCATCAGTCCGCAGGTGGCGATGGCAGATTGGAGACGTCGGCGGACAACGGAAAGTCGTGCGGCGACGGCGATGAAGGCCAGTAGCCCGCCTCCCCCGAGATAGAGGGTGGGACTTGCCCCCATGTAGATACCGAACATCGGCACTCCCGGCACGTGGAGCCAGAGGATCGAAAGAATGCCCCGGTGACGGGCGTTCCAGGCCGGTTCGGCCAGTGCCTCTCCTTTTGGCAGGCCTGCCAGAAGATCCATAACCAAAGAGCCCATGAGTTTCAGTCAGTTGTGGCGATTCGCCTGGCCGCGCTCCTTTGCGCAGTCGTAGGTCTTGGCACGCCTGTATCGGAAGAAATCAGCCGAAACTAAAGAGAAAATAGGTGCAGGGAAGGCGCAGGAATCAACAGGAGCGGCCGGTTACGGGCATGATGGGGCAGTGACGGATGCAAGCCTGATCAGACGAGGGGTTAGTGAGGGTGATGACGGCATTCCGGACTATGAACATGGGCCGGCTCCTGGGGAGGCGGGGTCAGTTGGCCCGGGAGCACGATTCGGCCGGCTTCGTGCTGTTTGGTCAGATGCTCTGCAATCTCGGGGTGGAAGGTTTTGACGTAGCCGATCATGCCGTTCAGGAAGCGGCGTGATTGAAAGTCCTGGCCGGAAAACTCTGTCAGAATCGCGACCGCGCGATCGAGAATTTCCGGAGCTGACCCGGCATCGCTGACCTGCTGGGGTTGTTGCTTGACGAAGGTGTCGTATTCCTTCTTGAGCCGTTCCGCAAACACCGGCATCGGGGCCGACGGCACATGGAGGGGACTCAAGGTCCGGCGAAGGGCTTGGATGGCGGCGAAGACTTCGGCATCCTGGCCGTCGCGCCGGTCGTGGAAGTAGCCGAAGGTGACGACCTCGATGAGGTTGAACAGCGCGGCCGCCTTTTCGCCTCCCGCCACACTCAGTTGCCGGTAGAGCTCCCGCCGGACCGGGGCGAACTGCTCGCCCAGCCGCTTTTGCTGATAGTCGCTTCCGGTGTCGAGATAGTCGCAATCAGGAGGACAGGAAATTCTCGTCAGTCGATGTTCCCCGCAGCATTGGCTGCAGATCAACCCGGTGAGGGCCGGACAGGAACGTTTGCCCTTGCGTTGTTTGCAGTAGACACATCGGCTCATTTGCGAGGGGATCCTTCCTTGTCGGATTTCTTGGGTTCGACGAATCCGTAGTCCGCGAGTGTGCGTTTGGCCCGATCACCCGCTGCAGCCGTCGGCGATTCGAGGCCGTTGACCTCGGCGGCATTGGAGTCCTGGTAGGGGACCAGAATCAGGTGGTTGACGCGATCGATTCCCACATCGGATGGACCGGGCAGGTATTCTGCGATCACTTGAAACTTTCCATTCGGGAGCATGCGCCAGATCTTGCCTTTCGTCCCATCCGAGACATACATGCTGCCCCACCGGTCGAAATCCACGCCGCTGAGATTCTGGAACCGGGCGGTGAAAAATCCGTTCGACGCCAGTTCTGTGAGCGTCCCTTCCGGGGTGATGTCGAAAATCTTTCCGGAATCATAACTGACCACGACCACATGTCCGGTCTTGGGATGCACGGCGACTCCGGAGGGGCCGGCCAAGTGCGCACCGGAGACATACAACGACAACGTCCATGTCGGCGCGAGATCCACGCGGTAGATCGCGTTGCCGCCCTGGTCGGCCAGGTAGAGGTGGCCTTGGCCATCGGAGGCCACATCGGTGAGGGACTGGGCGGCGCCGCCGGCTGCGGGGCGTGGGAGCGTCAGAGTAGCGAGAGGTTTACCCGTCGTCTTGTCGAAGGCGCGCAGGATATCCAGGTCGGTGACGTAGAGGACGTCATCGACGACCACCATGCCCTTGGGGGCATGGAGCGTGACGTCTCCGCGGCCGCCCTCAATGAACTTGAAGGCGGTGATCCGGCCGTCGTCGCTCAGCTTGGTTATGAATCCATTGTTATCCCGGGCATCGGCTTCCCCGTTGATGTTGGAAATGTAATAGGACCTTGTCGCCGGGTCGGCTAGGAAACTATGCGGAGACTCCAGTCCGCTCACTTGAAGAGCCCAGGCCCAGGGTTGATGGAGCAGGACTCCAATGGCCAGAGCGAGTGCCAGGCCGAGGCCCCGGCGGCGCAGTGGCCGTGTGAATCTGTTGTGGCGGATAGCCGTGGAAATCATGAACGAAGGTGTCGCACAGAGGATAGTGTGGCTGCATCGTAGCCAAGGGCCTCGGAGACTGTCAAGGAAGCCGTAGGTCGGTGCATGGAGGAGCGACTGATCGCAGAGTGGCTTCGACAGGAGCGGAGCGGTGGAATATCGCTTCCTAACGGGGTGTTATCGGTGGTCTACGCGGAGCCGCCAGCGTTGACTTGTTGAAAAATTGCCTGCTATGGTGCCGACACTTTTTGATTCTATTCAGGCCAGGGAGGATATCGTGGCAGCTCGAATTATCGATGGGAAGGCGTTGGCGCAACAGGTTCGTGAAGGACTCGCGAAAGAATCCGCGGCGGTATTGGCCAAAACAGGGATGAAACCGGGGTTGGCCACGATCTTGGTGGGAGACGATCCCGCCTCGCATCTCTATGTCAAAAGTAAACAGAAGGCCTGCGATGCAGCGGGGATCTATATCGACGATTCGAAGTTGCCTGCCAGCACGACTCAGGCCGATCTGTTGTCCCTGATCGCCCAGAAGAATGCCGATCCGAAGATCCACGGTATTCTGGTGCAGCTGCCGCTGCCCAAACATATCGACAGCAAGGTTGTCCTGGACGCGGTGTCCGCTCAAAAGGATGCCGATGGCTTTCACCCGTACAACTTCGGTCGGCTCGTCGAGGGAAGCCCCATTTTTGAGGCCTGCACGCCGAAGGGGGTGATTAAGATGATCGAATCGACCGGCGTGTCGATCGAGGGCAAGCGTGCGGTGGTGCTTGGCCGCAGCAACATCGTCGGCAAACCCCTCGCGCTCATGCTGCTCCACCGCAACGCGACCGTCACGATTTGTCATTCCAAAACAAAAGACCTGCCGGCTGTCTGCCGGGAGGCGGAATTGCTGCTGGTGGCGATCGGAAAAGCCAAATTCGTAACGGCCGATATGGTGCGCGAAGGCGCGGTGGTGATCGATGTGGGTACCAACCGCCTGCCGGACGGCAAGGTGGTGGGAGATGTCGATTTCGACTCGGTCAGCCAGAAGGCCGGGTGGATCAGTCCGGTTCCCGGCGGAGTCGGGCCGATGACGATTGCGATGTTGCTCGACAATACGGTTGAATCTGCTAAGAGAATGGCAGGGATGAAGTAGGGTCGGTTGACGACAAGGCTCGTCTCATTGACGAGCCGGCGTGCGCACAGATGCGGGGGAGAACGAGATGATCCGAGAGCCGCGGCGACTCAAAGACGTATTGGCCCAGGGACAATTTGCCGTAACGGTGGAATATAACCCGCCGAAGGGCACGAACCTGACCCATGTGGTCGAGAGTGCCAAGGCACTCGTCGGACGTGTGCATGGGGTGAACGTCACCGACAACACGGCGGCAATCGTACGCGCCGGGTCCTTGCCGGTCTGCCGCGTGTTGTATGAGTTGGGGCATGACCCGGTGATGCAGCTGACCTGTCGTGATCGCAATCGAATCGCGATGCAATCGGATCTCATGGGGGCACACATCCTGGGCATCCGGAATATCCTCTGTCTCACCGGAGACTATCCCACCGTAGGCGACCATAAAGAAGCCAAGCCGGTGTACGATCTGGATTCTGTTCAGGTCATGCAGCTGGTGACGGGATTGAATAACGGGAAGGACTATGCGGGCAACAAGCTCGACGGATCCACCGCTTTTACGATCGGCGGGGCCGTGACTCCCGAGGCCGACCCGCTCGGCCCGATGCTGGTGAAGTTCGAGGTCAAGGTGCGGGCCGGCGCGGAGTTCTTTCAAACCCAGGCGATTTATCAGCCCGAGCAGTTCAAGACCTTTATGCAGGCGGTGCGTCCGTTCAACGTGAAGGTGCTGGCCGGCATTCTCTTGCTTCGCAACGCCAAGATGGCGGAATTCATGAACGCCAACATTCCAGGCGTCTGTGTGCCGCAGGACATGATCGACGAAATGCGCGCAGCAGGCGACAAGCGCGCGCTCGATGCCGGAGTCGAGATCGCCGTGCGCACCATCAAAGCCGTACGCCCCTACTGCGACGGCGTGCACATCATGGCGATCAAGTCGACGGAACGGCTGCCGGAAATTCTCACGAAAGCAGAGCTGGGGTAATGACCGTCCCCGACTTGCAGAAGTGCAAGCGTGACAGGCGGAAGATCGCGGTCGTCACCGCGTACGACGCGTTGTTTGCGCGCATGGTCGAGCAGGCCGGGATTGACGTGATCCTGGTGGGCGATTCCCTGGGGGTGGTGGTACAGGGCAAGTCGAATACTCTCTCCGTCACGATGGAGGAGATGCTGTACCACACGAAGCTCGTAGCCGGAGCCGCTCAGCGGTCGTTGGTCATCGGCGATATGCCCTTTCTGTCTTACCAGGTCAGCCAGGAGGAGGCGCTTCGAAACGCCGGCCGGTTCATTCAGGCCGGAGCCCATGCCGTGAAGCTTGAAGGGGGAGCTGCGGTCGCGGACCGTGTGTCGGCGATCGTGAAAATTGGTGTCCCGGTGATGGGGCACCTCGGCATGACGCCCCAATCGGTCCATCAGTATGGCGGGTATAAGGTTCAGGGAAAGGGCAAGGATCGGGCGCAGCAACTGCTTGAAGACGCGCAGGCGTTGGAAGCTGCCGGGGCCATGGGGATCGTGCTGGAAGCGATTCCCGCAGGGTTGGCCAAGACCGTGACGGAGGCACTCACGATTCCGACGATCGGCATCGGGGCCGGTCCGCATTGCGATGGTCAGGTGCTGGTGCTGTACGACCTGCTGGGTCTATTCGATGAGTTTGTGCCGAAGTTCGTCAGGCCCTATGCGCTTCTCAAGGTCGATGCTTTGCAGGCTCTCCGCCGATACAAGGATGAGGTTGAGCAGGGCACCTTCCCGTCCGATTCTGAAAGTTATCACTAGCCCGTAGCCGATTCCCCCCCCAATTCGATCTCGGCTCCAATCAATCCTTACCGTTGCCGGCCGTGAGGGTGCTGCTTACCTCTAGACGCGGACTTGCCGGCTGACCTGCCTGGATAATCGAAGGTGTTCCTGACCCTACCAGGAGGGATGAATTGCTCAGGGAGCCTCGTTCACTGATGGCCCGCTGCCATAGGGCCTCAATCGAATGCGCACGCCTGGCCGGCTGTTGTCCCCCATCCACACTGTGACGTCCTTGGCGAATGTGACGGTATCAAGCCCCATGTAGGATGTGGGACTATTCTGCAGGCGCAGAAGCCCCCTACGGGCCAGGTTGCGGGCGGCGGTCTCATTGCCGAGCGCGCGTTTGAGATGGGCCGCCGCGAATTGAATGAGGGCTTGGAAGTAGTTACCCGCCGTCGTCGTGCGTCCGCACGCGTGCCACAACCCCTCCAACACTTCGTGCGATTCCCACCAGTACCCGAAGTTGTAGAGATCGACCGCATACAAATAGTCTGCTGAGTTCGACCATTGGTGCTGTTCAAACGGGCGCGGGCGCGGCTCCGGCTCTGCGAAGGAGTGCCCCAGCGGATCGCGGCGTGGATGCGGGGTCAGGCCAGGGAGGAATCGGTAGGTAGGCAGCGCCCTGCTGCTGTAGCGAGGCCAATCGGCCGTGACCGGCGACTCATTTGCCTGCACGCGTCTCCTCGCAACGCACTTGGAAGACCTTCCGGTCCTCCAGTCGCACGGCGGTGAGCTGCCGCCCATAGACGCAGCCGCTGTCCAATCCGAGGAGGTTCGGAGTGACATGAAGTCCCATCGCCGCCCAATGCCCGAACACAATCGTGGCGGTCGCACTTGGTCGGTTCGGGACATTGAACCAGGGGTGAAATCCCTGGGGTGTGAGTTTCGGCGGGCCGGAGAAGGTTGATTCCATGATCCCGCCGTTCGAGCAGGTTCGTAGCCGGGTCAACACCTTGATGATGGTGGCAAGGCGCACCGGGCCTTTCAGATCGGGGGCCCATTGCAGAGGGCCGTTGGGGTGGAGTGCGCGGAGCGTTGCGTTGCACTGTTCCCCCCGCAGTGCCGTTTCGGCCTCCATGGCCAATTGCTGGGCCTCCTCAATGGTCCAGGGCGGCAAGAGCCCGGCATGGACCAGCACATAGGAACCCTCCCGATAGAGCAACGGCTGCTGTCTGAGCCAGGTCGTGAGGTCGCCGCAGTCCGGGGCATCGAGGATTTGGGTCAACGTATCGTCGCGCCGAAGGGTTGTCAGGCCGGTCGCAACGGCAAGCAGGAACAGATCGTGATTGCCGAGCACGGTGACCGCGGCTGACCCGAGGTCTCGGATATAGCGAAGGACAGCAAGCGAGTCCGGTCCGCGATTGACGAGATCCCCCACGAACCAGAGCCGGTCCTGTGCCGGATTGAATCCAACCGTCTTGGTGAGCTGCCTGAGCGAGGCAAAGCAGCCTTGTACATCGCCGATTGCATAGGTAGACATGAGTGCGTGCAGACTAGCGCGGGCGACGTCTATTCGCAAGTCGCGAGAGCCGGTCGAACGGTTGGTTTATCGGGCGGAGCGCTGTTGCAGTTCCGAGGTGATCGCGGCGCAGGCGAAGTGATGGGCTTCGATGAGTTGCGACAGAAGGTGCGCAGCCTCGTCGATCCGGGCACGCCGTCCAAGGGTCTCCAGTTCTTTGCAGTGGGCGGCGGTGGCCAGGATTCCGAGCTGGGCGCTGCTGGACTTCAAGCGGTGGGCGGCCTGGGAAAGAGCGACAGAATCCTGTGCCTGCACGGCGGAGCGAATCTGTTCCACCAGCTGGCGGGAATCATCCAAGTAGGTCGCCAGCACGCGGGCTAAGATGTCGGGCCGTCCCGGGCGTTGGAGCGATAGAATCGCATCCCAGGCAGCCTTGTCGATGGTTGTCGGAACAGGTGCTTCCTCTGTGGCGGCCGGTTCGTGGGTGTCGGCGGCATGGGTGGAGGGGGCCTGATCGGTCTCGCTCTCCTCGGCTGGTCGTGGCGTCAGCCATTGTGTGAGGAACGCGTATAGCTGCCCGACGGTAAACGGTTTGGAGAGATAGTCGTCCATCCCGGCGGCCAGGCAGCGGGCGCGATCGCCTTCCATGGCATTGGCGGTCAACGCAATGATGGGCACATGGCGGCGGTCGGTCGCGGTGGCTTCTTGCCGGCGAATGGCTGCTGTGGCGGTGAAACCATCCATCTCGGGCATCTGACAGTCCATGAGAATGAGGTCGAACCGGCCGCTCGTGGCTGCCTCGACGGCGGCCCGTCCGTTGGGCGCGATCGTGATGCGACATCCCAGCATCTCCAGCATCGAGGACGCCACATCCTGGTTGACGGGGTTGTCCTCGGCTAGAAGGATGCGGGCGTCGACGCGCGGACGCGGAGTCGCCGCGAATTCCGGGCTGTGGGGCACTGGTCCGGCGGACCCTCCGAGCGCTCGCGTCAGGCAGTCTCTGAGCAGTGACTGTCGGACCGGCTTGCGCAGGAAGCTGTGAAAAAGCCGGTGGGTCACGTCGCTTTCGTCCGAGAGACGCTCCACTGAACTGAGTGCAATCAGGGGGAGGTTCTGATAAGCCGCCTGCTGTTTGATGGAACGCGCGAGATCGACGCCGTCCCGCCCCGGCATTCGAAGGTCGAGGATGGCCATGTCGATTTGCTGCTGCTTATGCCGGAAGTGCTCCAATTGGAGGAGCGCGTCGTCGGCAGACTCCGCGGTGAAGACCGTGGCTCCCCAACTCTGCAGGTGGGTGGCTAGAATCTCCAGATTTGTGCGCATGTCATCGACGATCAGGATCTGCCGTCCGGCGAGATGGCGTTCGGCAAGCGGAGGGTATGCGGTGTGAGCACTTCCACGTGTGACGGTGAATGTGAACGAGAACGTCGTGCCCTGGCCGGGCGCACTCACCAGACCGACTTCGCCACCCATCAGCTGTACCAGTTGTTTGACGATCGCCAGGCCGAGCCCAGTGCCGCCGAATCGCCGGGTGGTGGAGCCGTCGGCCTGGGTGAATGCCGTGAACAGTTGGGCCTGAGCGGCGTCAGGTATGCCGATGCCGGTATCGCGCACCCGGCAAGCGAGTGTGAGGGTGTCCGCATGTTGTTCTACCAGCGCAAACGCGACCGTCACCTCCCCCTGTGTCGTGAACTTGATGGCGTTGCCGATCAGGTTGAGCAGAATTTGGCGCAGGCGTACAGCGTCTCCTACGAGACTATCCGGCACGTCGGCGGGGATGAAGTAGGTCAACTCCAGTTTCTTGTTGCCGGCGGACCCGGCAAAGAGCTCGACTGCTTCCTCGACGACCTGTCTCAGGCCGAACTCCACCTGTTCGAGTTCAAGTTTTCCCGCTTCGATCTTGGAGAAATCCAGAATGTCATTGATGACTTCGAGGAGGGCCACGCCTGAGCGGCGGACGGTTTCCAGCAGCGACTGTTGTTTGGCCGACAGGCTGGTGCTCAGCAGCAGTTCGGTCATTCCGAGGACGCCGTTCAGCGGCGTGCGGATTTCATGGCTCATGTTGGCCAGGAACCGGGACTTTGCCACATTGGCTGCCTCGGCCGCTTCCTTGGCCGAAACCAACTCCTGTGCCGTCAGCTTCAGCGGCGTGATATCGGTGGCGATGCCGAGGTAGCCGGTGATCCGGCCATCCGCCTCCCGCAGTGCCGTGACATTCAACAGGACTGTCTTCCTGGTGCCATCTTTACAGACGTACGCCCACTCATGCTCGTTGGGGAGATTCCGCCGGCATTTTTCGACGAACACGTCGAAGCCGGGTTCGATCGTGGTCCCCAATTCCGCGGAAAACTGACGCGCTCGGGCGACCACTTCGTCCAAGTCGTGGAAGATGCCCGGCGTCTGTTTGCCGACCAATTCGTCGGCGCTGTATCCCAGCAGGGCTTCCGCCGCCGGATTGAAGACTTGGATCATGCCGTCGGGTTTGCACGAGATGATCGCATGACCGGCGTTGTCCAGCATGGCCTTCTGGAAGGTCGAATAGGCCTGCAGTGCGGCTTCGCTGCGGCGTTGTTCGGTAATGTCGCGGACGGTCGCCTGCAGTCCGGTGGTCCCCTTCAATGTGATGCGGGTCAACTGTACGCTCGCCAGGAAGGCGGGGCCGCCGACTCGTTTGTGCAACCACTCAAAGCTGTGAGAGCCTTCCTGAAGGGCCATCCCAATCATCTTCGGCGCCTTGACCATCGATTCTTCGCCGTCAGGCTGATGTTCGGGGGAGACGTCCCACGGTCCGAGTGATGTGAAATGCTCGGCGTCCCGTGCCCCGAAGAGCTGGACGGTCGCCGGGTTGCAGGCCGTGAAATTCCAATTCGGGGAAGCCAAAATCATGATGGCATCGCGCGACGACTCGAACAGCTCGCGATACTTCTCTTCGCTCTCGTGCAGAATCGATTCGTGGGCGCTCCGGTCGGTGATATCTTCGGCGATGCCGAGCAGGAAGCGGGGACGTCCCTGCTCATCCATGACAGGCAGTTTCTTGGTGCGCAGCAGTCGCACGCCTCGGTGCTGTGTGTGAATTTCTTCTGAGGCGACCTCGATGAGGCGGCCGCTCCGGAGCGCCTCGCGATCATGGCGTGTGAAGCGGTCGGCCTCCTCCTTGCGGAAAAAATCATGGCCGGTCCGGCCAAGGATGAGGTCGCGACTGAATCCTGTGAGCTCCTCCGCCGCCCGATTCCAGCGTGTGAACCGGAGCTGTTCGGCTTCTTTCACGTAGACCATGATGGGTAGGTTTTCGATCACCGAGTCGAGAAATTGTTCGGCACGTTTCGTTTCGGTTTCAGCCTTATGCCGATCTGCTGCCTCCACGGCGAGTGAGACGGTGTTCGCCACAGAGGCCGCAAACTGCTGTTCCTCCGTCGTCCAGACTCTGGGCGTTCCGATGTGTTCACAGTGCAGCGCCCCAACCAGAATACCCTCGGCGCGGATGGGCACGTTCAGCATGGAGGTGATCCCCAGCGGCAGCAGATGGTGTGCTGCAAATTCAACCGTCCGCGGGTCCGACTGCGCCTCATCCGCGACGATCATCTCTCCCGCCTCGAGCGATGAGAAGTACTGTGGATACAGGGCCGCGGGTTGCTCGATGCCGTTTGAGTGTTGATCGCCCGGTTGGTCATAGAGGTCCGCGCACCGGAGGACCGCGTGGTCCGGCGCAAAAAACCAGATGCCGACCCGTGCGACGCGGAGGCTCTGTGCCGTGACCCGGGTGATGAGGTGGAAGGCCTCGGTCAATTGTCCACGGTAGATCGCCTGATTGCTTGCTAGCCCGACCATGCCTGTCTGTAGGCGGCGGAGCAACGCGGAGTTTTCGACCTGATGTGACTCCGCCTCCTTCTGGGTTGTGAGATCCCGGAACGTCAGGACGGCTCCGCTCACGACGCCATCATGTGACATCGGAGTGATTGTCAGAGAAATTGGCGTCAACTGGCCATCTTGTCTGAGCAGGAAACCATTGTCCGTCCGGTAGGGGAGTCCGGACTGGAGCGGAGGAATGGAGCTGTCGGTTACGAGGCACTCGTGGCGGAATTCCTCCGGGCCGGGAGCAATCAGTTGATACGCGGGGCGTCCCTTCAGGTCATGGGCGGGGGCACCGAACAGGATCTCGGCTTGGGGATTCAGCCGGAGGATGTGCCATTGCGCATCGACGATGCACAAGCCTTCGTCGAGCGAGCAGAGGATGGCGTCGAGCGCGCGGCCTTCGTCGAGGGACGTAGTCGTGTTGGAAGGCGGAAGTTCCCGGCGTTCGGGTTGCGGGTTGCCCGAGTCGGTCGCGGGGGGCCGGGTCGCGCGCCGCACGCTCTGCCTGAGTTGTTGCAGGAACCGACGCATTGTCACGACCTGTCCGTCCGATGGTGCATCATGCCGCCGACCGTCCTGACCGGTTGAGTTCTTCACGCATCAGGGCGCATACCACCTGGTGTTCAGGAATCAAGCGCCCGCAGAGGTCGGGAAGATTGTCCGGAGTGCCTGCCCGGCATGCCGCTTCGATCTGCGCGTACAGGTCGGCCAGTCGCGGTGCGCCGAGCTGCGCCGTTGAGGATTTCATCATATGGGCGATGGTCTTTACCGCCTGCATGTCGGCGCCGGCCATGGCCTGCTGGAGCTGAGTAAGCTGGGCGTCGGCATGGGGCACATACAATGAGAGCGCCTTGTGGAGAAGATCCGGCTGGCCGGGTCGTTGACGGGCACGGATCGCGTGCCACGCCTTGAGGTCCACATGGTCGTCGCCTGGCAGGACGGGTTCGGGCGGTAGTGCCGCCTGTCGGGGCGGTGTCTGCGGTGTCGACCGCAGAGGGGGGGCGGTTGTTCCTGAGGGCCCCTTGATGGAGAGCCGGCGGTGCAGCACCTCCTTGAGCGTGGTCAATGTAAACGGCTTGGACAGATAATCATCCATGCCTGCCGCCAGACACCGCTCGCGGTCTCCTTGCAATGCATTTGCGGTGAGGGCCACGATGGTGGTGTGCCGAGGCTGCGTGGCCTGTGTTTCTTGTTCACGAATCAGGGCGGTGGCGGTCAGGCCGTCCATCTCCGGCATGTGGCAATCCATCAGAACCAGGTCGAATGACCGATTCGTGAGTGCCTCGACCGCTTCCCTGCCGTTTTCAACCATGGTGGTGGTGCACCCGAGTAGCTCCAGCATAGTGAATGCCACTTCGCGGTTGACGGGGTTATCTTCCGCGAGCAGGACATGGGCGGCGAATGGAACGGCCTGATCGTCCGGCTGGACCGGCGCGGGTGCCCCGGTCGTCGGGACGTGGTGGCACAGGCGTGTGAGGCAATCTTTTAACAAGGACTGGTGGGCCGGCTTTCTCAGCCAGGCTCTGAAGAGAGAGGGGTGCCTCTGGGATTCGTCTGTGACCTGGTCGACCGAGCTGAGCGCGACGAGCACCATGCCGGAAAGTCGTGTATCTTCTCGAATGGTCTGGGCCAGCGTAATGCCGTCCATGTCCGGCATGTGAATATCCAGCACGGCCAGATGGATTCTGCGCTGGGCGGTGCATTGGCGGTCGAGCAAAGCCAGCGCTTCCAGGCCGGAGGTGGCGGACAACACTGCGGCGCCCCAGGCGGTCAAGTGCGTTTCAAGGATGTGCCGGTTCGTTGGATTGTCATCGACGATTAAGATGGAGAATCCGTCTAACGGTCTTTCGGTTGCTCCAGAGGCGGCCGTACGTTGGGCGGCCTGTTCCAGTTCGACAGTGAACCAGAAAGTGGATCCCTGGCCGGACACGCTGTCGACGCCGACGTCGCCTCCCATCAGGAGGGCGAGTTGTTTCACAATCGCGAGGCCAAGCCCTGTGCCGCCGAATTTCCGTGTGGTGGAGTTATCGGCCTGCGAGAATGCCTGAAACAGTCGAGCCTGCGTCGCTTCAGGAATGCCGACTCCCGTATCGCGGATGCGGAATTTGAGCGTCAGGTTCGTCGTGGTATGGGTGACGAGTTCGAGCGTGACGGCCACGTCGCCGCTCTGGGTGAACTTAATGGCGTTGCCGACGAGATTCAGAAGGATTTGCCGGAGCCGAACAGGATCTCCAATCACGGTGTCCGGGATGTCCGGCGGCACGAAACAGGTGAGTTCGAGGTGCTTGCGACCGGCGGTCTCTGCAAACAGATCCACGGCATCTTCAACCGTCTGTCTCAGGCCGAACTCGATCCGCTCCAACTTCAGTTTGCCGGCCTCGATTTTCGAGAAATCAAGGATTTCATTGATGATGTCCATGAGCCCGGTGCCGGACCGGTGCAGGGTTTCCGTCAGTGAACGCTGCTTCTGCGTGAGAGCGGTGGTGAGAAGGAGTTCCGTCATCCCCAGCACCCCGTTCATCGGGGTGCGGATTTCGTGGCTCATATTCGCGAGGAATTGCGATTTGGCACGATTCGCCGCCTCGGCCGCCTCCTTTGCCTGATGCAATTCGGTAGTTCGTTCCCGTACCGCTTGCTCCAGTGAGTCGGTGAAGGATTGGAGCCGCTGTGCCTGCGTGGTGAGCAGAGTGGTGGTCGTCTCAACCAGGTCGACTACCTGCTCCAGGTCGCCCTTGCAGGACGGCGAGGCATGGGAATTGTCGTGATCGGACGCCGCATCGCCGGACGGCGCCTGTTCCGAGACGCAATGGAGGGTATGGAGGGTCTCCTGCAGCTTTTCGGCAGTTTCTCGAAACAGGCCGGACATGCGCCTGATCCCGAGTTGGGCGACCGAAATCGTGGCCCCCATGAATAGGACTGACAGGAGGAAGAGGCGGCGCGCTTCGCGGGTGAGTTCCTCCTGCATCGCCGCGAGGGAAAACTCGATCCGCACCCAGGCGGCGATGTCCTGCTCGTTCAGGAGCGGCGTGGCCACTAGGAGCGTGGGCACGCCGCTCATAGTCCGGCCATGGGAAATAGTCTCAGCGTTGGTTTCGTGTGCCTGCGCGAGGGTCTCATCCGTCAGTTGCTGCCCGATTTGCTGAGGATTCGTCGCTGCGACGATCATGTTATCGGGATCAATGATGAGGATACTCAGAATGTCCGAATCCTGGGCATAGCGACCGAACGCCTCTTGGATGCGAAAGAGATTGTCCAACACGGCGGCGGCGCCCACCATTGAAAAGGTGCGGCTGACTGCCAGCGCCCGGGCTTGCGTGGCCTGTTCGATGGATTGGCGGATTTCAATCAGCCGGAAGGTCGCGAAGCCGGCCATGCCGATCGTAATCAGGACCGCCATTCCGATGCTCAGACGAAGGCGGAGATTCCCGTGCCAGATGCGCCAGGGGCGACAAAGCCAGTCGGTCCTATTTTTTATTGGCATCGACATGAGCGGGGTATTCGATCGTGATGGTGACTTCGCCGCGAGCTGGAATCGTGACTCGTTGTTGGAACGTTCCCAGCGTGTCGTGCCAGACCGTGACGAGGTGCTCCCCCGGGGTGAGTTGGGCGATCTGGAACGCGCCGGTGTCGTCTGTGACACTAAAAAAGGGGTGGGTGAAGGCGACCACAGTGGCGCGCATAAATTTGTGCGCATCGCACTGAACCAGATAGATGCCGGGTTGCTTGAGCGGCTTTTCGACCGGTCGGCTGGCGGGGATCATGGCGACATTCACAAAGGTTCGTGGTCCCATGGAAATGTGGGTGTTGTGCATGACGGGGTCGTCGTTGCGGATCTCCAGTTGCTGGCCAACCTCCCCCACGACAATGCGGGGTGAGAAGGCACAACGGGTATTGGTGAGCACAAGCGGGCGGCGTGGCAAATCGGTCGCGGGGACTGTGTTGTCGTCGATGCTGACGACGGCGCCTTGAAGGCCTCGCGTCTTCGCATTCACCGTCACGGTGTGGATGGCGGTGGTGGTGCCGCAGAAAGACGAATCGCGTGTGACCGCGACCACCTGCCCTGATTCGATCGGGCCAGGATAGGTGATTCGGCCCACCAGTGTGCTCATGGGAGATTCCGCTCTCAGGAGGGCGCTCGGGCCGAGCATTACGCAGAGCGTCACGGTCAGCAGTATCGGTTTCATGTATCGCATCTCCAGGTCCCCGTTGGGCGTCCGCCTCGTCGGTTGTATGAAATGTGGGTGCTTCATGGTGCCGGATTATCGCCCCGGCTGACCTGATAAGGACTGGAGGTACCACACCAGATCCCATGCAGCTTCTTCCTGTCCGGCAAATTGATCGGCATAGGCAGGCATGGGGGTGCCGTCGAGTCCGGTCATGATGCTTCGATAGAGATCGTGAGGCGTCGCCCCGTTTTTGAATGAGGATGGGTCGGTCAGGTCCGTGGCGGTGATGGGAAGGTTGTGGGCGTCCCGCAGGTGCCCGGCCTTCGATTCCGGTCCATCACCGGCACCATTGTCCCCGTGGCAGGTCCGACACTCGTACTTGGCATACAGCGCCCGGCCGTTGGTGATTCCATTCCCGGAGGGAAAGAGCGGAGGAGAGGGGAGCACGATCGGCGTCGGCTGTTCCTGCTCGAACGCCGGATTCAACGATTTGAGATAGGCGATGACCTGCCATCGCTCCTGCTCGTTCAAGGATCGGTACGACGGCATGAAGCCGGGAATGCCCTGTGTGATGGTTCTGAAAAGGTCCTGATCCGTGGGCAGTTCACCCGAGGGGGTGCTGCGCAGTTTGTAGCTCTCCGCCGTGAAGTCGCGAGGACGAGGGGCTGCGTAGCGACCGATGGACCAGCCGGATGGCCCGTCCCCTTTCCCTTCGGTCCCATGGCACCAGACGCAGGCCCGATCATAAATTCGATGCCCCTCTGTGATGGTATCCCGTCCGTCCTTCGGTCGTAGCGCCTGCGCGGTCGTGGCGCAGAAGCCTGTCACCATGAGGATCGCAAGATATCGGAGTACACGGCGATGCATGATGCTTCCCGGTTTAGTAAGAGATGTCGATTCCCACAAACACTGCATGTCTCAGATTGCGAGCTGCCGCATTGCCCTCTTCTGCACGACGCAAATTGAGGTCGTGTCGGGCGTAAACGGCCACATTCGAGCGAAGGTAGTGCTTGATCTGCATGCCGGCGAACGTTTGTGATGTGCGCTGGGTCAGATCTCCTCCGGCATCCATGTTGTCGTACCGTAGCGAGAGCAGGGTTCGGTTCGTGACGTAAGCATCCAGCGCGACGGTCACTCCGCTGGCGGTGGTGTCGAAATTGCTCAAGGCCGCTGTCGGGGCATGTGTGATTCGATCCAGTGTATACATCCCATGGAGATCCAGCATTTTGTAGCGCAGATGCGCGGCTGCACCGTAGCGATTCCAATTCGCATCGACGTTGCGTGTGCCGTCGAACACGGTGGCATTGCTGTTCCCGAGATAGGCAAATCCCGAGAGGCTTGCTGAGAAGTTGGCTGAGCGGGCGTAATCAAGGCGGATGGCGCCGTAAAAATCTTTGCCCTTATTGGAGTCTCCAAAGCCCTCGTTCGAGCCGTTCAGCACGCCGACCTGATACATGAACCAGTCGCCGAACGGACGCCCGCGGACTTCGACGCCGGTTTCCGCCACTGCGTTGTAGAGTGAGGGGGCATAGGGGGAAATGACGGCTCCTGAGCGATCGCGCAGACCGTAGAATTTGGCGGCTGTGGCAAGCGGGAAAAGCCCTGCCCGCTGGACCGCGTCGGTGGAGGAATTCGTGCTCTCACCGATAAATTCGAGTTGTTGCCGGAGGGTGGAAAAGGAGAATACGGCCGAAGGGTCGAGTTTCCCGATGCGGATGTTGGCGATATTCTCACCTCCAACGTTGTTGAACGTAATGAAGGCTCGCTCAATCCCTGTTGCCCCTTCTTCGAGATTGGATTCCATCTCGGCAAAAACCCCCATATCTTTGCTCAAGGTGCCGGCAGTAAATAGACTGAACACTTCCGGGAATCCGAGCTCGCTCTTGTTTTGGACCGTGCCGGATTCCGCCCCCGGCGGATTCTGCTGCTTGAAGTTGTGGGCGCGCAGGACGTTTCCACGGAGCCGGACACCTGTGTAGTGCGCAAAATCATCCAGGCTGAGGTCGCCGAGATTCTTCTTTCCTGTGATGCCCCCGTCTTCGGTTCCCGGAAGCTGATAGCCGTTTTCGAGGAACCGTTCACCGAATGTATTGAGCTGTGGTGGAGCCGTGTGGCACGTCGTGCAGTTCAACGCGTATTTCCGCGCAAAGGCGGGAATAGCTTCTGCGGTTTGAACCGACATGTCGTACGTTCCCGATATCACAACGAAGAGCCCTGCCACCGTCTGAACGATGGTCGCTCCGATGGAGTGCGTGCGCAAGTCGGTGTCCTTTTCCCGCTCGATAGCGACCCTGTTGCGACGTACGGGTACCCTGTGCCGACCCATGCCGCACCCTGACTGTCTGATGTCGGTGGATTTTGAGTCGGACTTTAGGCGTTTTTAGTGAGAAACATTGGCAGTGCGCAGCACGTACGGAGTTGCCGCAGTGTGAGTGAGATAGTTGTGATGGGTGTGTTGGTGATGAGGTGAAGCGAGGCAAGTAGCCAGTGGATGGCGTACAGAGGAGGTTGTGGAGTGGGCAATTTATGCCGGATAGTTTGCTTCGATTACGCTTCGCAGTCCCCCACGAGCGGCAAATTCACCGGTTACTGTGGCCTTGGTTGGCCGACAGGCTCGTACGATGTCCTGAAGGATGCGATTGACGGCATTCTCGTAGAAAATTCCTACATTTCTGTAGGCATGAATGTACATTTTGAGAGCCTTAAGCTCGAGGCAATACTTGTCTGGCTTGTAGCGAAGGGTGATAGTTCCGAAGTCCGGCAGGTTGGTCTTAGGACATATGGCTGTGTACTCTGGTATGACGATTGTAATTTCGTATCCCTTGTATTGATTGGGGAATGTCTCAATGTCGGGCAGGGGAGTAGAGATTCCACTCTTGGCGTGCCGTTCGTTGTATCCCAGCCTTGTTGTTGCTCCCGCGGGCTTCTGTTTTTTATTACCTTTCGCCGTCACCCGTTCACCCCGCCTTATTGTTGTCAGACTTGCTTCATCCACTCCAATTGGCCCAGTTCGTTCAATTTATTGTAGAGCGTGACCCACGGACAGGTCATTTCCGGATAGACCTCGCAGAATCCACCTTTGCGGACGCCTCCGCATGGACCATGGCTCATGAATTTTGGGCACTCGGCCTTGAGTGAGCCATCCGGGATTGGTGGTCGCTTGTGCACCCCTCCCGCATGTTGCTCGCCATGTTCTTCTCCTGGGACCAGTACTCGTATAGGCATAGGCGCAGTGTAGATCGAAACGCGTTAAGCGACAATGTTTACCCGCTTCTCGGGTCAACTGCAACTGAATTGCGTGACGCATCGTGTTTGCGACAGAAGTAAAATCTTCGCGTTCAAGCGGATTTAGGGCCAAGGGCCTAGCACGGTTATTTCTACTAGGCCTTCTTTCGTCCGGTGTGGGCCTTCTGCAAAGTTGCAATGCTTTTCTGGACTCTATAGACTCCCCATTGTCCTGATGTAATGGGAGCGGTTGCCGTACTAGTTGCGATTGACAGATTTTTTCGGGCTTTGTTACACTCGGCGACTACACGAAGCAAGAAAACTAAGATCCGTTCCGTGTCGGGATCACAGTTCGGTACTCAGTCCAAATATAGCGTCAAGATAATCTGCACCTGACTTTTTCTGGCCACTCTTGTTGGTCCGAAGAAAGTCCTCAGCTTATAAAAGGGAGGGAGTCCTTATGAGCCTTGATTACGTCAAGTTTTCAAGTGGCTTTGAGAAGTTCATGCCGAAAGAATATCGGGACATGGTTGAGCATGGTCCCTTCGGGAAAAAAGTCTCCGTTTCGCAAATGGGTTCTTTTAAGGAGGTGCTTGAAGAGCACCCGATGTGTGCCGGCTGTGCGATGACTCTCTTCATCCGACTCGCCATGATCGCCTTCCCCAATCCAGAGGATACCATCACGGTTGGAACTGCCGGTTGTGGACGCCTGGCGATCTCGCAGGCAGCCATTCCTTTTGTGTACGGCAACTACGGCGACCAAAATGGTGTGGCAAGCGGGTTGTCCCGTGGGTTGCGTCTTCGGTTCGGTGATAAGCCCAAGGACGTGGTCGTTATGGCCGGTGACGGCGGTACGGCTGATATCGGATTTCAGCAGGTCCTTCACTCCTGGTTCCGTAAGGAACGATTCACCACCATCATGCTGGACAATGAAGTGTACGGGAACACCGGTGGGCAGGAAAGCGGTATGACCAATCGTGGCGCTGTTCTCAAGATGGCTCCGTTAGGGAAGAAGTTTGAGAAGATGGATATGCTGCAGATGGCCAAGGTTGCCGGATGCGCCTATGTTGCGACGGTGGTGCCGAACAATCCTCGCCGTGTTGAGAGCGTCATTAAGAAGGCTGTGTTGATAGCTAGGGAGGTCGGGTCGACCTATATTCAGGCTTATACTTCCTGCAACATTGAATATGCCATTCCGACCGACAAGGTTATGGAAGACGCAAAGAACGTTGAAAACGATCGCTATCAGTTCTCCGAATATATTACCGACGAGGCGAAGCAATTTCTTACAGAACGGTATGGCTACAAGGAATTTCTCCCGAAGCCGGCTGCTCCCGCTCCGGGGCTTCCCAAGGCCTAAGCAACGTTTAAGGAGGGTTGAGTATGGCGACACGGTTCAATATTCGTATGGCGGGTGTGGGCGGCCAGGGCGTTGTGACCGGCTCGCATATTCTTAGTACGGCGGTCATTCATGCCGGAGGAGAAAGTACGATCGTTCCGTTTTACGGATCAGAAAAGCGTATGGCACCAGTCGAGAGCTATGTTCGAGTCTCGGATGAGCCTATCTATGAAATCGGTGAGATCACCTTCCCGCACATCATCATCATCTTTCACCCGCAGGTCATCACGCACGGCAAGTCATATACCATGCCGTTCTACTTCGGGTTGAAGGAGAACGGGATTGCCTTGATCAATAATGATGGCCCCATGAAGCTCCATCGCGACCAGGCGCGTGAGCTCGAAGAGCGTCATGCGAAACTGTATTATTTCCCGGCTACGAAGCTTTCTTTGGAAGTGGCGGGAATGGACCTCGCCACGAACATGGCCTTGATGGGTTGCATCGGGGCTATCACAGGGCTGACCTCTGTCGAGGCCTTGGAGCAATCGGTGAAAGATCGGTTCCTCGGGAAAGGTTTTGTGGTCTCCGGAGGTACTGCAGCGCTGGACAGCGTCGTTGAACGGAAATTCAAGAAGAAGCAAGAGTTGATCGAGAAAAACGTGGCAGTTATTCGCGCCGGCTGGAATTATGCCGTTGACCATGGATGGGCGGCCCCCTCTGTGAAGCGTTCGGAAGCGGCGGAGAGCGTCACCGCATAATCCAGTTATGGACAAGGAGTTCTCATGTATCTCGTAGCCGATATCAGCGTTGAGATCTGTGCCGCCAAGAGCTGTAAGCTGTGCACTCAGTATTGTCCGGAAGCCAATACCATTTTGTATAGCGATGAAATGGGCAAGGACAAGGGGTTTAAGTACGGCTCGGCTTATGTGGCGGTAGATCGGTGTAAGGGCTGCGCGCAATGCGTGTGGGTCTGTGACAATATGGCAAAGAACAATGCCATTAAAATGATCATGATTGATCAGCTGCCGGTTGCAGCGTTGACGGACAATATTACCTATGGGGAAAAGAGCACGACAGCGACATTGGTCAGCCCTGTAGTTGGGTAATTGCACGAAAGGGGAACGGGCGTGGGAACGACGCAAGATACGAGAGAACGGATAATCGTGCCGGGACCGGCAGGGTTCCATCCACCATCAGCGGCTCAGTTGGGAGTCTCGCTGCCGGACCCTGGGCAGGGACTGTATTATGGCTTGCTGGAGCCCAATGAAGACACGGTAATTGAAGAGATGGCTCGGAAGATGTTGACGAGTCCGAATGCGACGATTTTCCCGGGTCCTCTCGTCTTGTGGGCGTGGAATAACCATGCCGTCGAGAAGGCGCAAGCGGTTCTTGAAATTGCGGCGCAGATCCCAGATGTGATGATCATTCCCATGCCGGATTATCGGCCCAAGTATCCCAAAATCGATCCGGAAGAGGTGATCAATCCGAACCACCCGAATCTCACTATTTGGGGTAACAAGATTGAGGCCTGTATTTTTATCGGTGTTCATTGTCACTATGCCAATCTTACGTTGAAAATGATCCGGGCGGGGACGAACTGCTGCACCATGGCTATCTGTGCCGAGCAGGGACACGAGGACGCCATGCTGACAATTCGCGATTCGGACACGTTGAAGCTGAAGAAGACCGCACAAATCTTTAAGAAGGTTCGTGAGGAAATGGGCATAAAACTTCCGGATAATGGCGAGAACGTCCGATTCACTGGAACGCAATCCAAGGTCCACGATGGAAAGACGCACACGAATCCTATGACCTTTATGCCCTCCGCTGCAGGCGTAGGCAGCGCGGCTACATTTGGCCACTCAGCTGAACAGATGAAGCGGGAAGGCTAAGGTTTTAGGCTAAGGCGATACAGTCAAGAGGTGCAACGATGAGCGAAGCATTGGAACCCAAGCAAAAGACTAATCCGCAGGGCGACCCTACTACCAGCGTGTCGGCCCCGAAGGCCGAGACCAAGAAGGATCCGCACGCGGATGCAAAGCGGCAGAAAGTTGTCACTCCTGAGTACATGTTCCTGGAAGCTCCTCGAACGAAGGAGTTCATCACCGGCAGCGAGGCCGCAAAAGAGGCCATTCGCCGGTCAAATGTCGATCTTGCCATTGCATACCCCATTACCCCCCAAAGTGAAACTATGCAGTTGGTTGGCGTGTTGTATGGTGAGGGGTACGTCAAGGAATATTACCGTGGCGAAGAAGAAGTCGGCGTCATGGCGGCTATCGCCGGCGGGTCACGGGCTGGAGTTCGTTGCTATACGGCAACGGCTGGGCCAGGGACGCTGAGAGGGCTGGAAGGTATTGCTTCTTGGCCAGGGCACCGGCTACCAGTTGTGGCCATGTTCACTTGCCGAGTGGTGAACGCACCGTTGGCCATTCAGCCTGACAACATTGAGGTCTCGTATCTCCTAAATTGCGGCATGATTGTGTTCCATGCCGAAAATCAGCAGGACATGTATGATTTCACTTTGGCTGGGTTTGTTATCAGCGAAAAGAATGATGTAACCCTTCCCGTCGGCGTGTGCTGTGACGGGTTTTTTGTGACGCACGCCCGTGGCTATGTGCGTATGCAAGATCGTGGGATGAAACTTCCCCCGCGCGAACCTTGGCGTGGGGCGGTGCCGGTGCTTGATGCTGAGAATCCTCCGGCACGGCTCTCGCGCGATGCCCCCGTTCAGAAGTCCAATTTCATGGCCTACAACATTCACGCGGTGTGGCAGCAGGAAGTGTGGGCTGCTGTGGAGCGTTCCCGTAAGTACATCAACCAGTACATGGGAGGACTGCTCACGGCAGAAAATGTAGATGACGCGGAGGCTGTTATTATTGCGTCAGGTAGTGCGGCCGCTCAATCACGTGAAGCGGTTCGTATTTGCGCAGAAAAGGGCATTAAGATCGGCCTGATCAAGATACGATCGCTCCGCCCATTCCCGACTCAGGAATTGCGCAAACTCTGCGGAAAAGCTAAATTGATTGTTGTGCCGGAGTTCAACTATGTCGGATGGTTAGCAAAAGAAGTGGCAACTGCTATTTACGGTTTCTCAAATGCCAAGATTATCGGTGGCCCGAGAGTGTACGGCGGGCAGTCTATGCCGGTGGAGCTGATCGTGGACGAAGTCGAGTCCGGTCTAACCGGAAAGAAGTCCACGAACGTTGCCATTTCGCAAGTTATGGGCGCATCAGCTGCTGATCATGAGGCTATGGGACATTTCATGCGCAGCATTTAGATCAAGAGTAACGTCAGGGTAGAAACATTAGGGCCCGTTCGGTTATACCGAACGGGCCCTACGTATTTGGGAAGATGCCTGAACGAGGCTCATCAGCCCTGAAGATCTTCCTCTACCAAATCGGGGCTCTCCGGCATTCCATGAGCAACGTACTTGGCGTAGGATAAATAGATCGATGCGCTATCGCGCATGGCTTTGGTACCGTTGGCCATCCGGTGCAGCTTGTCAGAGCCAGGGGCTTCAGTTTTGCGGAGATGATCGACATGGTCATGCAGGACAAGCGTGAAGCGCTCCATAGCCATCTCCACCTCCCGATATGCTTGCAGAATAGGGTCAGTCATGTGAATGCTCCTTCTATGCCGAGAATACTCCAGCCAGCTTTGGAGGGTCAACCGAGGGTCCGTCTATGTACCAACTATCACCGGAAGTTTTGATGGCTATCGCGAAGGTGGCCAAAGTAAGTCTCCTGGAGCACTCTCAGGGGCCACCACAATCAATCATTAAGGCGGTATCAGATCTTTCACAAATGTTTACACGTAGTGGGCAGGCAGAAAGCAGGATTTACTTCGAGGCCGCTCAGTTGCGCGCAGGATACTTGGTCTACTACCTGCCGGTAAATCTCGCCAAGGTGCAGGTACTCTTGGATGAACTGCAGCCCGTGTTTCCAATCGCTCCGGACCAGGATTTTCGAGTATTGGACCTTGGCGGAGGGCCTGGAACAGGAGTCTTGGGAGTACTCGACTGGTGCCTTTCAAAGTCTGTGAGGGCGCCGTCTACCCTCCGTATGATAACTGTTGATCGATCCCCCCAGGTCTTGCGGGTGTCTACTGAGCTTTGGAAGGCGTATTGTGAACAGCAGCGTGACCTTTCCGTCCCATCGTTAACAACCGTGGAGTGTAATCTTGAACGATCCCTGCCCTCCACTCTCCGTGAAGGCGGTGGGGTGTGTGGATACCAACTCATTATTGTTCAGAATCTTCTCTCAGAGTTATTTCTAGGAAGTGTGGATCCCGTGGGGCAGCGCACTGCGTTCCTAGGTGAACTCCTGAACTACTTGGCACCTGAGGGGAGTCTAATGCTGATCGAGCCGGCTACGCGGCCTGCTTCTCGGGAGCTGCATCAGGTGCGAGACCGACTTCTGGCAGGACGACACTGTTCTGTCTATGCCCCCTGTCTTCATGACGCGCCCTGTTCCGCGTTAGTCAAGCCGGATGATTGGTGCCATGAAGAGCGGAAGTGGGAATGTCCGGGCTGGATTGCTCAGATTGATCGAGAAGTCGGGCTTATAAAGGATGCGCTGAAATTTTCCTATGTGATTTTGCGCAAGGATGGGAAAACGCTCGTGCCACGAAATCCAGACTATCACCGGGTGGTGAGTGAGTTGCGTGTGATGAAAGGCGAGAAACGAGTTTGGCTGTGCGATCAGGCGGGGAGGTCGGAGATTGGACGCCAGGATAAGGAGCGCTCAATCTCAAACGCTGCCTTTGATGGCTGGCATCGTGGGGCCATTATTCAGGTGAGTGAAATTGTCAGGAAGGAGCGAAAAGGGCGACCGGCTATGGTAGGTCGCATTACCTCGTCCGGAACCGTGGAAGTCGTTCGTTCTGCGTGAGGATCTAGTCAGCTTCCGGTTCTGAAGAACCGTGCTGATGGGATACCCGATCTTCGTCAAACAGTTCGGCCATTTCCGCTGCAATCATGTCGCGATCGTTAGGTACCGAAATGAGCGGAATTTCCTTTCGAGGCTTCGTTTCATTCTGAGTCGATGGGGGAGTTTTTTGAGGATCTGGAATTGGTGTCGTGCTCATAGTAAATTCAGTATACATGAAAATGTGGTTGGAAGGGTTACTCAAACGCTTCCAATGAAGAACGTTCCGGGAACTGTGTTTGGCAGGCGTTGCAGGTGACAAAGTAGATCGCCTCGCGTACGGACATTGTGATTCGAAAATCCAGGGTGACGCCTCGATATTGGCAGTTTGGGCAAGAAATCTCTTTCAGTCGATAGGGTACATCCGGTTGAGTCCGAAGGTAAAATTCCATATCGGTGTAGACAGGGAAATTGTACCGGCATTTCAAGCAGACACCCCGGCATTCTCCATCTGGCTGCAGTGTGCGGCGGTCGACGCCGAAGGTATTGGTCTTACAGATTGCGCACTGGACACTCGCCAGCCGTTTTTCTACCGCTTCAAGCGACGTGTGAGCCATTAATTCCTCCTCGAAGAGCGGAGCTGAGTATACGCACCGATTTAAGCGATGTTCAACCGCCTTGCCCGAATTCCGAGGATTCACTTGACCGTAAGCGTCCGCCACCTATACTAACGACACGATGCACATGATCAGCAAACGTCTTCTGGTCGGCAATGCCGATGACGCCAGGAATCCTCCTCCCCAGGTAAGTGCCGTTCTCATGGTGGCTGAAGAACAAAATGTGACAGTTCCCTCGCGGGTTATCTATGCCAAGATTCCGCTCAAGGAGTTTGGTGAGCCGGCCGCAGCTGCGTTGTATGAGGCTGTAGAATGGATTGCGTCGCATGTGGCTGGTAATCGATTGATGGTCTGTTGCCGGGTCGGCATGGGGCGATCAGTGTCAGTGGTGATTGCCTATCTATGCTGTATTGAGGGAATGGCCTATGATGATGCGGTGAAGCTTGTGTTGACCAGGCGGCCAGGCGGCATGCCGTTGCCGCGCCTCCAAGAGAAGATTCAGGATGTTTGTCGCCGGCGACAAGCTAGAGTGAATTCATCAACGCCCTAAAAGTGGTGTTATTCGGGATGTCCCGATTTGTCCTACTCGTCAGTCCCTCCTCCCCTCTCCGACCGATCTCGTTATAATTGTCTAAATTGATGCCTGGGGAACTATCTCAGGGCGGAGTTGCATTTTAACTCGGCCCCATGGCGTAATTTGCCCTGCATACAGTCCACTCCGCCGCCGAGAGAATCTTTGATGCCTGAGTTGCCGGAAGCCGAAGTAGCCGCGCGTCAATTGCGCGAACGGGTCGTCGGAGCCACCGTCCGTGATTGCTGGATTGGCCGTGAGGACATCGTGCGAGAAGGGTTGCTTTCTCTGGAACAGTATCGTCAGGCCAAGATTACAGGGGTCGAGCGAAAGGGAAAAAGCGTAATTCTTCACTTTCTCTGCGGCAAGGAGCCGAGATTTCTCGTCGCAGAGTTAGGTATGACGGGATTATTGCTGTTCCGATCCACCTCGACCAAGCATCCTCACCATACCCACTTCGTCCTGCACCTCGATGGTTGTTCTGAGCCCGATATCAGATATTGGAATCCGCGCCGGTTTGGTCGTTTATCGTTGCTTGACCAAGCGGGGCTGGAACGATATGTCGCTCGCCGGTTCGGCTATGACCCCCTCACGATCAGTCATGAGCAATTTTTGCGTGTGCTCCGGGCGACACGGAGTCGGCTGAAGTCTCTCCTGATGCATCAACAAGTGATCGCAGGGATCGGTAACATCTATGCAAATGAGATCCTCTTCCGTTCCTGCCTCCATCCCAATCAGCCATCGAATACGATTCCAGAGAGGTCGATCGTACGCTTGCATCAAGTCATGGGCGAGGTGTTACGGGAAGCCATTGCCATGGGAGGGTCGAGCGTGCGCGATTATTTTGCACCGGATGGGACCGAAGGCCAATACAAGAGCAGGCATCTGGTGTATGCCAAGGCCGGTGAGCCCTGCCCGAATGCCTGCGGTACCGTCATTTGTCGCTCCGTCGGCGAACGAAGTTCGTTTTACTGTCCCACATGCCAGCGAAACGGGCGTCGGCATGCCACAAGGCCTAAAAAGTTACACTAACCGCAACCCTTGAAGCATTGGGGACAACAATAACGTTATCAATTATTTATGGTGATGAATCTTCGGTGCTCATTATGGTAGGACTTCTGTGCTCGAAGCTTGGGCCTTTTGGAGGATTGAGGTAATCAGCAGAATTCGGTACTCTACCGCTCCGTTTCTCTGCCCTATCACACACCAAGGAGTCGTCAATCATGGCGAAAGTGCTGGAAGGTCCCGGGATGGGGCTGATGAAGAAGTGGGGGATTAATGTTCCCAATTATGTGGTCGTCACTTCCGTTGATGAGTTGTCCAGGCTCGGTCAAGCCAACGAATGGTTGAAGAAATCCAAGCTTGTTGCGAAAGCGCACGAGGCTCTCGGGTCGCGCTTCAAGTTGGGGCTTGTGAAGATCGACCTAGACTTTAAGGCGGCGGAAGCCGCTACGAAAGAGATGATCGGCCGTCAAGTCGGCAGCATCACCGTGACTCAGGTGATTGTCTCTGAGATGATCCCGCACAAGGAAGAATATTATTGCGCGGTGAAATCCACGCGCGAAGGCAGTGAGGTCCTGGTTGCCAATTGCGGTGGGATCGAAGTCGAATCAAATTGGGAACGTGTTAAGAGGCTGTGTCTTGAGATCGGGCAAGCTCCTTCTCCTGAATCCCTCGAAAAACTGTCGAAAGAGGCAGGATTTAGTGGGTCGCTTGCGAAGAAGGTGGCTGAGTTTGCAGGAAAAATGTTTGCCTGTTTCGATAGTGAAGATGCGCAATATCTCGAGGTGAATCCGGTCGTCCTTCGTGCTGCCGATGAAGAGCTGGTGGCGCTTGATGCCGTGACATTGCTCGACGGCGATGCCAAATTTAGGCATCCGGACTGGAATTTCGCTTTTGCGGCGGAATTTGGCCGTGCTTATTCCAAGCAAGAGCTCGAGGTGATGGCTGTCGATAGCAAAATCAAGGGCTCAGTTAAATTCATCGAAATCCCTGGTGGGGATACAGCGATGTTGCCGGCGGGTGGTGGTGCCAGCGTGTACTACTCAGATGCGGTCGTGGCGCGTGGCGGCAAGCTGGCCAATTATGCTGAATACTCCGGTGATCCACCTGATTGGGCCGTTGAGGTCCTCACGGAAAAAGTCTGTTCTTTGCCGGGAATCAGGAACATCATTGTGGGTGGTGCGATCGCCAACTTCACCGACGTGAAGAAGACGTTCGGAGGGATCATCAACGGCTTCCGGAAGGCGAAGTCGGAAGGGAAGTTGAAGAACGTAAAGATTTGGGTGCGCCGCGGTGGGCCGCGGGAAAAAGAGGGCCTTGATGCGATGCGCGCGTTGAAAGAGGAAGGCTTTGACATCAATGTCTTCGACCGCAATACACCGCTCACCGACATTGTCGACAAGGCGCTCCAAGCGAAGTAGCCTGCCGCCTATGACCAACCGAAGATAAGGGGAGATCCCGAGATGAGTATTCTGGCAAACAAAGACACCCGTGTGGTGATCCAGGGTGGTCAAGCCGGTGTCAACGCTGCCCGCCGTATGGCCGAGTTCTGTTATCTCATTAAGCGTCCGCTCAATGTTGAGGCGTTTGTATACCCACCCGATGCCGGCAAGAGCAACGAGATCCCATACGGCAGTGGCCTGATCGCCATTCCGGTCTACAAGTCCATTGCTGAAGCCACCAAGCATCATCCGACCCTGAATACCAGTCTCGTATACATTGGCGCAGACCGCGCGATGAAGGGTGGCATGGAAGCGCTGGACGATTCTCACATCAAGGTGGTCTCAATGATCACCGAGGGGGTGCCGGAAAAAGATGCCAAGATTCTTGGCGCTCATGCGCGCAAGTTGGGGAAGGTCTTTAACGGCCCCTCATCCATTGGTATCATCTCTGCTGGAGCGTGCCGGCTTGGCGTAATTGGCGGTGCGTTCGACAATCTTGTTCTCTCCAAGCTTTATCGTGAAGGATCGTTCGGCGTCATCACCAAGTCCGGCGGTCTCTCGAATGAAATCATTTGGATCTGCTCTCAGTTTGCCGACGGGATCACGACGGCTATCGGTATCGGCGGTGATGCCTATCCTGGCACCGATTACGTCAGTTATCTCGAGATGTTTGAGAACGATCCCCAAACCAAGGCGGTCGTTATTGTCGGAGAGATGGGCGGCGATCTCGAAGAGCGGGCGGCAGAATGGTATGGCGCGAAAAAGCGACGGGTAAAGCTGATTGCCGTCGTCTCTGGCTTCTGTCAGGAGAGTTTGCCGAAAGGCATGAAATTCGGTCATGCCGGCGCGAAAGAGGGCATGAAGGGTGAAGGATCAGCTCGCTCCAAGTCCGATGCGTTGAAGAAAGCCGGGGCCCTCGTGCCGCCAACTTTTGGCGCGCTTGGTCCTGCCATCAAGGAAACTTATCAAGAACTCTTGAAGTCAGGCCAGGTCAAGGAGCCGGTCGAGCCGGCTACCTTGCCCCGGTTGCCAAAAACCGTCGAGGAGGCGATGAAGGCCGATGAGGTCATGGTTTCGCCGCTGATCCGTACGACCATCAGCGATGACCGCGGCGATGAGCCCTGCTACGACGGTTATCCTGCCTCTGAGCTCATTAACAAGGGCTACGAAATTCCTCACGTCATCGGTCTTTTGTGGGACAAGCGGCTGATCTCGAAGCAAGAGGCTGAAATCATTAAGCGCATCATGATGCTTTCCGCTGATCACGGTCCCTGCGTGAGTGGCGCATACGCGACAATTCTTGCGGCTTGTGCCGGGATCGGGCTGTCGCAATCAGTCGCCGCAGGCATGATTATGATTGGCCCGCGCTTCGGCGGTGCGGTCACTGATGCCGGACGATTCTTTAAATATGCTGTTGATAGCAAGATGTCGGTCGACGAATTCTTAGCCTACATGAAGAAAAACCATGGGCCGGTTCCGGGAATTGGTCATCGCGTGAAGAGTCTGCGCAACCCGGACAAGCGGGTGAAGGAATTGGTCGGGTACGTGAAGAGTTTGAACATCAAGACTCCCTGTCTGGATTTCGCGCTGGAAGTGGAGAAAATTACCTCCGTGAAAAAGGACAATCTGATTCTGAATGTCGATGGGACAATGGCGGCCGTATTGGTCGATATCGGTTTCCCTGTCGACAGCTTGAACGGATTCTTCATACTTTCGCGGACCATTGGGCTAATCGGCCATTGGGTCGATCAAAAACGTCAGGATAGCCGCCTGATTCGTTTGTTTGATTATCTCGTGAATTATGCCGCACCCAAGAGGCGAGAAGTTCCGCCGTTGAAGTAAGACGACAATGGTCTGTCGTCAAGAGTGATTCGGCAATCCGTTCTCGGAGCTTTTGCGGTCCCTGGCGGTTGACGGTTCTGCTCTAGCGACAGACATACTATAAGGAGATAAGTCATGTCGATGGATCTCGCCAAGAAACTGTATGCCAAGATGCCGGAGGTATTCGCTAAGGCCAGGAAGAAATTCGGGCGTGGTCTGACACTGGCTGACAAGATTTTGGTTTCTCACGCGGACAACTTTGATGCCCAGACTTGGGAGCGAGGGAAGGCCATGTTGGCTTTGCGGCCCGATCGGGTCGCGATGCAGGACGCTACCGCTCAGATGGCCATGTTGCAGTTCATGCAGGCCAATAAGAAAAAAGCGGCCGTACCGAGCACGATTCATTGTGACCATCTGATTCGAGCGGAAATGGGCTCCGCGAAGGATCTCCTCCGGGCCATGGATGAGAATAAGGAAGTCTATAACTTCCTAGCTTCAGCCGCGAAAAAATATGGGATTGGATTCTGGAAGCCTGGTGCTGGAATTATTCATCAAGTCGTGCTGGAGAATTATGCCTTTCCAGGTTGCTTGATCATCGGCACGGATTCGCATACGCCCAACGGCGGTGGATTAGGCGGCCTGGCGATCGGTGTCGGCGGAGCCGATGCCGGTGAAGTCATGGCTGGTTTGCCGTGGGAGGTGCTGCACCCAAAACTGATCGGCGTGCGCTTGACTGGCAAGCTGAACGGCTGGGCTTCTCCGAAGGATGTGATCCTTTACCTTTGTGGCCTCCTGACAGTGAAGGGCGGTACGAACAAGATTGTCGAGTATTTTGGCCCTGGTGCTGAGACCATTAGTGCAACTGGAAAGGGAACGATCTGCAACATGGGCGCCGAGCTTGGAGCTACCACCTCTGTCTTTCCCTTCGACCAGAAAATGGTTGCCTACATGAACATCACTGATCGGGCCGATTTGGCCAACCTTGCCCAGTCGCACAAGGATCTGCTCGTGGCCGATTCCGAGGTCTACCAGTCACCCGAGAAATATTACGATCAGATCGTGGAAGTTGATTTGTCGAAGCTCGAGCCTCACGTTGTGGGCCCGCACACGCCGGATTTAGCTAGACCGGTTTCCAAGTTAGCAGCGGAAGCGAAAGAGAAGGGGTACCCGATCGAACTAAAGGCGGCGCTGATTGGCAGCTGTACCAATTCCTCCTACGAAGACATCAGCCGCTCCGCCCATATCGCAAGGCAAGGCTTGAAGGCAGGTTTGAAGGCCAAAGCGTCGTTCCTCGTGTCGCCCGGCTCTGAACGCATCTATCACACCATGAAGCGCGACGGATTCTTGGACACCTTCGAGCAGCTTGGAGGTACCGTGCTTTCGAATTCCTGTGGCCCCTGTATCGGACAGTGGAAGCGGGCTGACGGAGTGAAGGGTAAGGCGGATTCGATTGTCAGCTCATTTAATCGCAACTTCCCTGGTCGCAATGATGGAATCAGCGAAACACTCTCGTTCTTGGCAAGTCCGGAGGTTGTGACGGCATACGCGATTACCGGTGATTTGGGATTTGATCCCGTGAACCAAACCCTCAAGGGCGCGGATGGAAAAGAGTTCAAGTTTCAGCCGCCTCAGGGAGAAGAGCTGCCGGCCAAAGGTTTTGCGAAAGGTGAAGAGGGGTTCGTGGCTCCTGCTGAAAACGGCGAGGGGTTGACGGTGGACATACCGTCTACCAGCGAACGGCTGCAATTGCTTCAACCATTTCCGCGCTGGGATGGCAAAGATTTCGAAAAGTTGCCGCTATTAATCAAGACGAAGGGAAAGACCACCACGGATCATATTTCTCCGGCCGGGCCATGGCTCAAATTCCGTGGGCATCTCGATAAGATTAGCGACAACATGTTTTTGGGCGCAAATAGTGCTTTTACATCAGAGCCCGGCAAAGGAACAAATGTCCTCACGGGTGAATCGAACCTTACCATTGCTCAGATCGCACGCGACTACAAGGCCAAAGGTATTGGGTCGGTCGTGGTGGGTGATGAGAACTATGGTGAGGGCAGCAGCCGCGAGCATGCGGCGATGTCGCCTCGATTCTTGAATGTCAGAGTCGTGATCACTAAGAGTTTTGCCCGGATTCATGAAACCAATTTGAAGAAGCAGGGAATCTTGGCTTTGACCTTCGCAGATCCCAAGGACTACGACAAAATCGAGCAGCAGGACCGCATCAGCGTGACGGGGTTGAATAATTTGGTTCCCGGCAAGCCGGTGCAGGTCACCATACACAAGGCGGATGGCAAATCTCTGACCATCCAAACGAACCACAGCATCACTGAGCAGCAGATCGCTTGGTTCAAGGCGGGTTCAGCGCTGAATGCGCTGAACTAACTCATGGGGGATAAGAGGGAGAATCATGACTACGAAAGCTGACAAGATCATATATACCAAGACTGATGAAGCGCCGATGTTCGCGACCTATTCGCTCTTGCCGATCATTAATGCCTTCAGCAAGGCAGCCGGTGTATCGGTGGAACTGCGGGATATATCGCTGGCGGGTCGAATCCTTGCGGTGTTTCCTGAATATCTGACACCGGAACAACGGCAACCGGACGCACTGTCCGAATTGGGTGAACTGGCCAAGAAACCGGAAGCCAATATCATCAAGTTACCCAATATCAGCGCCTCGCTGCCCCAGTTACAGGCAGCCATTAAGGAATTGCAGAGCCAGGGCTACAAGTTACCCGAGTATCCTGAAAATCCGAAGGACGACAAAGAGAAGGATATCAAGTTCCGGTACGATAAGGTTAAAGGCAGTGCAGTCAATCCGGTCTTGCGGGAAGGCAACTCGGATCGCAGGGCGCCCTTGTCCGTGAAAGCGCACACCAGGAAGCATCCGCACAAGATGGGCGCATGGAGTTCAGATTCCAAGTCTCACGTCAGTCACATGAAGGGTGGAGATTTCTTTTCGAATGAAAAGTCACTGACGACGACCGCGGCGACTGAAGTGCGGGTCGAGTTCGTCGGCCAAGATGGCAAGACGACCGTCCTGAAGCCGAAAGTGGCCTTGCAGGCGGGCGAAGTGGTGGATGCCACCTTCATGAGCGTCAAGGCGTTGCGCGCATTCCTCGAAGAACAGATTCAGGATTCGGCCAAACAAGGCGTGCTGTTCTCACTTCACATGAAAGCCACCATGATGAAGGTCTCGGACCCGAAGATCTTCGGTCATGCTGTGACGGTCTATTACAAGGATGTCTTTGCCAAGCATGGTGAGACGCTCAAGAAGCTGGGCGTGGATCCGGACAACGGGATCGGTGATCTCTATGCAAAGATCAAGGCCTTACCTGAGGATCAGCGCAAGGCGATTGAAGCTGATATCCAGGCTGTGTACAAGCAGCGTCCGCCGATGGCGATGGTGAATTCCGACAAGGGGATCACCAACCTCCATGTACCCAGCGACATCATCATCGATGCCTCCATGCCGCCGGTCATTCGCGACAGCGGCAAGATGTGGGGACCGGACGGGAAGCTGGCAGACACCAAGTGCGTGATTCCCGATGCCAGCTATGCCCCGGTGTATCGCGAGGTGATCGATTTCTGCAAGAAGCACGGCGCGCTTGACCCGAAGACAATGGGCAGCGTGCCCAACGTCGGACTCATGGCGCAAGCGGCGGAAGAGTACGGCTCACACGACAAGACCTTCAAGGCGCCTGGCAACGGTACGATTCGCGTTGTCGATGCGTCGGGAAAAGCGTTGCTGGAGCACAAGGTCGAAGAAGGGGACATCTGGCGTATGTGTCAGGTGAAGGATGCTCCGATCCGCGACTGGGTGAAACTAGCCGTGACTCGTGCGCGGGCGACCGGCGCCCCAGCCATTTTCTGGTTGAACAAGGACCGGGCGCATGATGCGCAACTGATCACGAAGGTGAATCAGTATTTGAAAGAACACGATACGAACGGGCTCGATATCAGGATCATGACGCCGGCCGATGCGACTCGTCTCTCACTGGAGCGAATCAAGGAAGGCAAGGACACGATTTCCGTGACGGGGAACGTGCTGCGCGACTATCTGACGGACCTGTTCCCGATTCTCGAAATCGGAACCAGCGCGAAGATGCTCTCGATCGTGCCGTTGCTCAACGGCGGTGGTCTGTTCGAGACTGGTGCAGGGGGATCCGCGCCGAAGCACGTGCAGCAGTTCCAGGAAGAGGGCTATCTGCGGTGGGATTCGCTCGGAGAATTCTTGGCGCTGGCCGCCTCGTTGGAGCATCTGGCCAAAGTGGCGAACAATCCTGCGGCAAAAATGCTGGCGGATACCCTTGATCAAGCCAATGCCAAGTTCCTTGAGAGCAATAAATCGCCGGCGCGCAAAGTCGGAGAAATCGACAACCGCGGCAGCCATTTCTATCTGGCGCTGTATTGGGCGCAGGCATTGGCCCAGCAGACGCAGGACAAGAATTTGGCGGCGCGCTTCGCCAAGATTGCTAAGGAAATGGCGGATAATGAAGCCAAGATATCCGGGGAGTTGATTGCAGCTCAGGGTAAGCCGGTTGATACAGGTGGGTACTACCATCCTGATGACGCGAAGTCGTCGAAGGCGATGCGTCCGAGTACCACGCTGAATGCTATCATCGACGCAATTGCGTAGAGGTGTATCCGTTAATTAAGCGTCAGGCGTGAGGGAGAAGCGAATCTCCCCACGCCTGGCTTTCAGTGGTCCACGAGAGAAACATGGCACAAGAAGACACCAACGTGATCGATCAGCCGGAAGTATTGCGCCACAAGATGGTGACGATTGAAATTTCCGGTAAGAAGTATGAAGTGCCGGAAGGTATCACCGTCATCAAGGCATTGTGGCATACGGGTCAGGAGGTGGTGCGCGGAGCCGGCTGTCTCGGGGGGTTCTGTGGCGCTTGTGCGACCTACTATCGAACCAAGGATGATCCGAAAGTTCGGACCTGCTTGGCTTGCCAGATGGCTGTGGAAGACGGCATGTCTTTCACCATCATGCCACCGTTTCCTGCTCGTAAGGCTCTATACGACATCCAGTCGCTGAAAGATCCCAAGCAAGACCTCTTCAATCTCTATCCAGAAGCGCCACTCTGTCGCAATTGCAATGCATGTACGGAAGCGTGTCCCCAAAAGATTGATGTGCGTGAAGGGGTTTGGAAAGCAGTGTTCGGGGATTTTAAGAGCGTCTCAGAGATGTTCATGGATTGTGTCATGTGCGGGATGTGCACGCCTGTTTGCATCGCCGACATCGCTCCCAATCTGGTCGCCCTGTATGTGAGCCGGGCGCAAGGTGCTCATTTCACCGAGAAGCCGCAGGGGCTGGACATTCGGATCAAGGAAATTCAGGACGGCCGTTTCAAGGATGAATGGAAGAAAGTGCTCGCAATGAACGAACAGGAGCTGGCCGACCACTGCGCGAAAGTGAAGTAATGCCTCGTGCCGTCAGCCGGTCCAGGGCAGATATGCCTGACGACTGTGCTCCGTGCTGAAAGCGAAACCATGGATATTCACGCACTCCAACAGATCGTCCACCAGACTCGGGATGCTCGCCGCAAGCAAACGATCCCGAAGTTCGCTCCTGCTGATCGCGACCAGCTGATCCATAAGTATCATCCTGATTACCGCACCAGCGCCTATCGCTCGATTCGATTCGGCCCGAACAAGAATGACAAAACGGTCGTTGAACTCGCCGCTCTTCTCGAAGGGGATAGCTCCATTTCTGAAAGTCTTGATCTGACTCCACACTACACGACGGATGTCCTGGTCGTCGGAGGCGGGGGCGCAGGGTGCGCGGCAGCTTTGCATGCCTATGGTACCGGTGCGAAGGTGATTCTGGCCACGAAGCTGAGACTCGGCGACTCCAATAGTGTGATGGCGCAAGGCGGAATGCAAATTTCCGTTGCGCCGGAAGATTCTCCAGTCACCCATTTTCTTGACACCCTCAAGGGTGGCCATATGCAGAACGACCATGAATTGCTCAAGGTCATGGTCGAGGATGGGCCGTCCATTGCAAAGTGGTTGATTGAATTGGGTGTGCTGTTTGATCGACAGGCCGACGGAAATCTCCACGTAAAGAAAGGGGGCGGAAGTTCTAAGCCTCGCCTTCTGACTTGTTCAGACTATACCGGCTTAGAGATCATGCGCGTTCTCAAAGACGAGGTCCTGAATCAAAAGATTCAGCTCCTGGAATTCTGCGCGGCCGTTGAATTGCTCAGCGACGACAACGGGTATTGCACAGGCGCCATATTTAAGGATCTCGACAATCACAGACAGGTGGTGGTGGCTGCGAAGTCTGTGATTCTCGCGACCGGTGGAATCGGTCGGTTGCACATCCAAGGATTTCCTACCAGCAATCACTATGGCGCGACGGGCGACGGGTTGTGCCTCTCCTATCGAATCGGAGCGAAGCTGGATCACATCGATACGTTCCAGTATCATCCTTCAGGCGCAGTCTATCCTGAGCAATTGATCGGCGCGTTGGTGACTGAGGGCATTCGGTCGGAAGGCGGTCACCTGGTCAACGCCAAGGGTGAAAGGTTCGTGAACGAATTGGATACTCGTGATGTTGTGTCTTCCTCGATTATTCGTGAGTGCGAGGAGGGCCGTGGTATTCGCACCATGTCCGGTCGTGTCGGGGTGTGGTTGGACACGCCGTTGCTCGATGCAGAGCATGGGCCCGGAACGGTGGAGAAGCACTTTCCAGCCATGATGATGCAGTTTGAGCGGTTCGGCATCGACATCAGCAAGGATCCTGTCCTCATTTATCCGACGTTGCACTATCAGAACGGCGGAGTGAAAATCGATGCCAACTCAGAAACCAACGTGAAGAATCTCTTCGTGGCCGGAGAAGCTTCCGGTGGATTGCACGGACGGAATCGCTTGATGGGGAATTCGCTACTAGACCTCATGGTGTTTGGAAAGCGCTCCGGGTTGACAGCGGCGTCGCGCGCTGGATCCATGTCACAAGGCAAGCTCACTCTCCAACATCTGCGACGATTCCGGGCGGAGGCCAAGCAGCACGGCAGCTCCAGTGGTGTGATCTCTCCGATGATTCTCCCTGCCTATACGCGAAAAGAACCAGAGCGTACGGCGAATAGCTAATAATGGCGGCTGGTCCTGTAAGAGGACCCCGCCGATAGTCACGCTCTACGCCATTTGTCATGAGCCAATAGCTCTTATGAGGTTTCGATGAACGTTCATGAGTTTCAAGCCAAGCAATTGTTCGCACAGTTCGGGGTACCAGTGCCACGGGGCAAGGAAATTACCTCGCCCGAAGCAGCCGCTGCTTGGGCAAGTGAACTGAATACGCCGGTCTTCGTAGTGAAAGCTCAGATCCATGCAGGCGGACGAGGTAAGGCCGGCGGGGTCAAGATTACGAAGGAGAAGGGGGCTGTCGCAGGGATCGCCAAGGAATTAATAGGCAAAACCTTGATCACCCACCAGACCGGACCGAAGGGGAGAAAGGTTCATCGGCTGTTGCTCGAAGAAGGCGCCAATATTGCAAAAGAGTTGTATCTAAGCATTCTTGTTGATCGCGACACCGGTTGGCCGACGTTCATCGCCAGCACCGAAGGCGGGATGGAAATCGAAGAGGTGGCTGAAAAGACTCCCGAGAAGATCATCAAGGAAGCGATCGATCCTGCTGTTGGATTTCAGGGGCACAATGGGCGCAATGTTGCTTTCGCATTGGGCCTCCAGGCGATGGAACCGGCCGTCATCAATCCATTCGTGCAGATGCTCGGCAATCTCTATCGACTGTTCATGGAGAAACATGCCGCGCTCGTGGAAATCAATCCTTTGATTATCACGAAGGAAAAGACGTTGGTGGCCTTGGATGGCAAAGTTTCATTTGACGACAACGGCGTTTTTAAGCATGACGATGTGCAGAAAATGCGAGATCTTAATGAAGAGGATCCGCTGGAGATCGAAGCCGCGGCGAATAATCTGAATTACGTCAAGCTTGACGGCAACATCGGCTGCATGGTGAACGGTGCCGGTCTTGCGATGGCCACTATGGATGTCATCAAGCTGGCGGGCAGTGAGCCGGCGAACTTCCTGGATGTGGGCGGCGGAGCCACGAAGGACACGGTGGCAGCGGGATTCCGGATTCTGCTCAAGGATCCGAACGTGAAGGGCATCTTTATCAATATCTTCGGTGGCATTGTACGATGTGAGCGCATTGCGCATGGTGTGATCGAGGCTGCCAAGGAAGTAAAGATTACCGTGCCGTTAGTGGTGCGTCTCCAGGGTACGAATGCGGATGAAGGCCGAAAACTATTGGCGGAGTCTGGCCTCAAGTTGGAAGTTGCCAACGATCTGTGGGAAGCGGCGCAGAAAATTGTGAAGCTGACCGGCAAGGCGGCGTAAAGGAGAAGACCGTGAGCATTCTCGTCAATAAGAATACCCGGGTGGTAGTACAGGGGATCACAGGGAAGGAAGGGTCCTTTCACGCGACGCAATGTAAAGCGTATGGCACGAAGATGGTCGCCGGAGTGACCCCTGGCAAGGCCGGACAGGAAGTTGACGGCATCCCCGTCTTCAATACCGTGGCCGATGCTGTAAAGAAGACTGACTGCGATACTTCTTTGATTTTTGTGCCGCCGCCATTTTGTGCGGATGCAATCCTGGAAGCCGCTGATGCAGGTGTCAAGCTGATCATCTGCATCACCGAAGGCATTCCCGTGAACGATATGGTGAAGGTGAAACGCGCGTTGCATGGACGTGATGTTCGATTAATCGGCCCCAATTGCCCCGGTGTCATCACAGTGGATGAAGCCAAGATCGGGATCATGCCCGGATTCATCCATAAACGTGGTGTAGTTGGCGTAGTGTCACGCAGCGGCACCTTGACGTATGAAGCCGTTCATCAACTGTCGACGTTGGGGCTTGGAGAAACGACTTGTGTAGGAATCGGCGGTGACCCTGTCAACGGCACGGGATTCGTGGATGTCTTGCCCTTGTTCGAGCAAGATTCTGAAACACAGGCTGTCGTGATGATCGGCGAAATCGGCGGCGACGCAGAAGAGAAGGCGGCCGAATATATTAAGAAGCACGTCAAGAAGCCAGTGATCAGTTTCATTGCCGGGATCACGGCACCGCCGGGGCGCCGCATGGGGCATGCAGGCGCCATCATTTCAGGCGGCAAGGGGACGGCAACGGAAAAAATGAAGGCGCTGGAAGCTGCTGGTGTACGCGTCGTAAAAAATCCTGCTGAGATCGGGCATGCCGTGAAGGCGGCACTCGGTCGCTAGCCAGTTGTCTCTTTTGGAGAGTGCGTCGGATCAGATCCGACGCCCTCTTTGCGTTTGTAGCGCTCAAGTCATGCTGCCGGTCAATGGCTGAGGATTGCCCATGTCACCGGCGGTCCTTTCTCTTTGTCAGAATCTTCCCTTTTTCCCTCCAGCGAGACGTGGTACTGTATGACGCCTCACGGGGGTCGAATGGCCTGAGTGATTCGGCCTCACTGCAATTCGAGCCTGGATTCTCCGCTCCCAAAGCGACTTGATGCCAGTCTGAGGAATCCGGTTACTGTCCCGATGAAAGGACGTTACTATGCTGGTGTTTCTTATTCATGTGCGTGATCCCCAGTTTTATGCCCTCCCTGCCAAGACTCGAGCCAAGAACGGGCGTATCCGGGTCATGGGGTTTCCGCCCATCGGCATTATGTCGTTATCGTCGGTATTGAAGCGGTCGGGTCATGAATGCGTGATGTTCGATCAGGCGCATCCTGAGACCCCCAATGAGTTCATAATCGAAGAGATCAAACTGCGCAAGCCGGCCTTGGTTGGTCTGAGCTTCCTCAGCACCACCAGCTATCCCTATGCCAAAATTCTTGCTCGCCAGATCCGAGCGGCCGATACCACCGTCAAGCTAGCCTTCGGCGGAGTATTTGCCAGTCTCAACGCGGGCTTGGTCAAGCTCCAGTGTCCAGAAGTCGACTTTGTGTGTCGGGGAGACGGAGAGCAGTTGTTGCTTGATTTGCTCGATCGTCTTGATGATCCGCAAGAGGTGGGAGGGGTCACCTGGGCGAAAGACGGCAAGGTGATCAATAATCCAAACAGGACGATGGAGCGCCACTTGGACCAGTGGCCGTTTCCTGACCGGGAAAGCCTGGAACTAGACTTTGTCGAGTCGATGCCGCTTGACGTACCGGCCGTGCTGTCGATGGAGCGATTTACGACCATGCAGACTTCGCGGGGCTGTCCGTGGCCCTGTGTCTTCTGTGACATCCCGATTTTCAATGAGGGGAAGTGGCGGGCGCGTAGCGCGCAACACGTCGTTGATGAGCTGAAGTACCTCGAGGCGAACGGGTATGGGTCTGTCTACTTCGTTGATGATCACTTTTTACTGCAGCCGAAGCGGATCGATGCGATTTGTAAAGGGATCATCGATGCCAAACTGACAATCCAATGGGGAATCGAAGGCCGTGTTGATTCGGTGGCCCAGCACCTCTTCCCCGCGATGGCTCAGGCGCATTGCCGGACGGTGATGTTCGGCATCGAAAGCGGCAGTCAGAAAATTCTGGATCGCCTCCAGAAGGAGCAGACGCTCGCCGAAGTTGAGACCGCCGTTAGAAACGCCAAAAAGGCCGGGATTGAAATCGTTCACGGTTTCTTTACTGTGGGCAATCCCGACGAAACAGTCGAGGATATGCAGAAGACGTTCGATTTCGCCTCGAAATTGCCTTTGGACACGTTTGGATTCAATCGGCTGTGCGTTTATCGGGGCACGCCTCTGTGGCAGGAATATATCAAGCGTGGATTGGTGAGCGACGCCAAGGATTGGTACAAGTATTTTAAGTGTTCGGAGATTGATCCGACCTGTTTGCCGGGGGCGGTCATTAATTCAGTTCGCCAAGAGGGGCTAAAGAAGCTGTTTATCTATAAGCTCACTCGATACCCGATTCAGACCTTCAAGTTGCTCCGCCGATTCCTGCGTTTCATGCCGTTCCGTGATGTGGCCTATCTCATCATCAAGCCGTTCTTGGGCCAGAAGAAGGGGGCGACGAAGGCCGAAGTATTGTCGCGGGCGGTGGAGCATGCGGAGATGAAAGACGCCGCAGCGCAATTGACCCAGCTGAGCGATGAGTTGCTGCACAGTGTGCTGGAAGAGTCAAAAGCCGAGCGTCAGCGAATTCAGCAGGAAGCCGAAGGGTCCCGCGAACTTCCCATGGTCAACTCACGGTAGTCTGCGCAAGATTCGCCATGTTCTGTCAGCTGTCCCCGTGCTTCAGCAAGTGAGGCGTGGGGGGGCTCGACTTGACGCTTTCTGTATCTACTTGGCCGGAGCTGCACCTGCGCCTACTGGGCTCCGATGTTACGCCGTCTGTTCTCAGGTTCCACAGCGACTATTCCTAATATCGCGCAAGCCTAAGGCCTATGGTGTGGTCGCTTCATGACGATCAACCTCCAGTACTTGTCAGAGGTCACGCCAGGTATTCGGTATCATTGCGAGAAAGTTATAGAGAGCAGAGAAAAAGTGTGGGAGCGTCCGGAGTGACTTGAGGAGTTCGTATAGCCGCTCAGAGTTGCGCGGTGGATGGGCCGGAGCCGCCACGAGAGCAGCTCCGGCCTTCTTCGATAAAACTAGGTTCCCATTTCCCACGAGGCCAAGTACTTCACCTGTTCTTTGGTGAGCTTGTCGATCGACACGCCCATGCCGGCGAGCTTCAGCCGCGAAATTTCTTTATCGATGTCGGCGGGAACCGGATAGACCTTCTTTTCCAATTTCTTGTAGTTCTTCACGATATATTCGGCCCCCAGAGCCTGATTCGCAAAGCTCATATCCATGACGCTGGAGGGGTGGCCCTCAGCGGTGGCGAGATTCACAAGCCGACCTTCACCCAAGAGGCTGACGCGACGGCCGTTCTTCAAGGTGTATTGGTCGACACCTGAGCGCACGGCGAGCTTTTTCTTGCTGAGCTTCTCCAGTGCAGGAATGTCCAATTCGACATTGAAGTGTCCGGAGTTGCAGACGATTGCCCCGTCTTTCATGGCCGCAAAGTGCTCGCCGCGAATAACCTTCAAGTTGCCTGTGACTGTGACAAAGAAGTCTCCAAGGGGAGCGGCTTCATCCATCGGCATGACCCGGAATCCGTCCATCACGGCTTCGAGTCCCTTCAATGGATCGATTTCAGTCACGATGACGTTCGCGCCCATGCCGCGTGCGCGGGTGGCAATGCCGCGGCCGCACCAGCCGTAGCCGGCGACGACGAGCGTAGAGCCGCACACTAGCCGATTGGTGGCACGGACAATGCCGTCCATGGTGCTTTGGCCAGTGCCATACCGGTTGTCGAACATGTGTTTCGTGTCCGCATCGTTGACGGAGATGACCGGAAATTTCAGGACTTTCTTTTCGGCCATGCTGCGAAGACGGATGACGCCAGTGGTGGTTTCCTCCGTTCCGCCGATTACGTTGCGAAGCAAGTCTTTTCGCTTCGAGTGCAGATGGGACACCACGTCGGCGCCGTCGTCCATCGACAGATGCGGCTTGTGGGCGATCGCCGATTCAATATGTTGGTAGTAGGTCTTGTTGTCTTCTCCCTTGACGGCAAAAGTCGGGATCCCCTCGTGGCGAACCAGGGCGGCGGCGACATCGTCTTGGGTGCTCAACGGGTTGGAGGCGCAAAGGCGAACATCTGCTCCGCCGGCCTTGAGGGTTTTCATCAGGTTGGCCGTTTCGGTGGTCACGTGGAGGCAAGCGGTGGCGCGGATGCCCTTGAACGGCTGTTCACGTTCAAAGCGTTTGCGAATGAGCCGGAGTACCGGCATCGTAGCTTCTGCCCATTCGATTTTCAATTTTCCCTGATCGGCTAAGCTCATATCTTTCACGTCGTAATCCACTGTTTCCTCCTCCTGTGTCATGCCCTTGAATGGTTGATGTTCGAATGCAGAAAAAAGGGGGCGGGCTTGCGACCCGCCCCCTTGGCTGGTGCGACGCTGTGGGCGTTTAGAGGCCCGCGTCCTTGCGCAACGCTTTGGCTTTGTCGGTTTTTTCCCAAGTGAACTCCGGTTCGTTGCGACCGAAGTGTCCGTAGGCGGCCGTCTTTCTGAAGATGGGGCGACGCAGCTTGAGATGGTCGATGATCCCGCGCGGGGTCAATGGGAAATGCTTCCGGACCAGCTTGTCTAAGCTTTCGGGCGCTACCTTCTCGGTGTCCTTGGTGTCGACCAATACGGAGACGGGATCGGCGACTCCAATGGCATAGGCCAGCTGGACTTCGCATTTTGAAGCCAGCCCCGCGGCTACGATGTTCTTTGCAATATAGCGGGCCATGTATGAGGCCGAACGATCCACCTTTGAAGGATCTTTTCCCGAGAAGGCCCCTCCGCCGTGGCTGCCGTGCCCGCCGTAGGTATCGACGATGATCTTGCGGCCGGTGAGGCCGGTATCACCCATCGGCCCGCCTACGACGAATCGGCCGGTCGGATTGATATGGTGCTTCACGCTGGTTGGATCGTAGAGGCCCTTCGGCATAGACGGCCTGATCACGTGCTCCATCAAATCCTTCTCGATTTGCTTATTGGTCACGTCGGGGCTGTGCTGCGTGGAAACGACGATGGTATCGACACGGCAGGGTTTGCCGTCCTTATATTCCACGGTCACCTGGGATTTACCGTCGGGGCGCACCCATTTGAGAATCTTTTTCTTGCGCACTTCCGCCAAACGTTTGGTCAATCGATGGGCCAGCACGATCGGCATCGGCATGAGCTCGGACGTTTCATTGGTGGCATACCCAAACATGAGGCCCTGGTCGCCGGCGCCGCCGGAGTCAACTCCCATGGCGATATCGCCGGACTGCTGGTGGATCGATGTCAGGACCGAGCAGGTGTTGGAATCGAATCCCCAAGAGGCGTCCGTATAGCCGACGTCCTTGATCACGTCACGAATAATATCGGGAATCTCGACATAAGCCTTGGTCGAGATTTCTCCGGCGACGAATGCGATGCCGGTCGTGAGAATGGTTTCGCAGGCGACTCTCGAAAACTTGTCTTGAGCGATGATGGCGTCTAGAATTCCGTCCGAGATCTGATCGGCAATCTTATCCGGGTGCCCTTCGGTGACAGACTCAGACGTGAACAGGTAGTTATGTCTCATTGTTCCCCCTGGAATTGAAGTGATACGAGGATGCGGCGGTTGAAGTCAGGTGGTACGGCGACTGATTGTGGACGACGCGATGCTTAAGATGATCAGGCAACTCCGCAAAAAACTAAAGCAATAGTAGCTGACCGGTCTGTTTTTGTCCACCGTTCTGGTGGAATTGGTTGAGTCTCGCGCCGGACAAGCGTCTTGCTTGACAGTCCTTTAAGACGACTTGTAAGATAGCTTACTTTTCGCGTATTTGGAACATTTTTCATCATAAACGCTCCGCCCCGGCACTTCCAGCCTCGTGGTATCGACCTGCATTGGCGCAGGATTCCACACGCAGCTCGTCATTGGGTATGATGATGGGATTTGTATGACAGCCAGGTCGAAGCAGCTAGGTATGTTGATTCATGAACGATAAACCCGATGCAGCATCCGATGTGAGCGCATCCGCTCCGCGCACTTCCGGCCTTGGTTGGGAAGAGTTTTCGCGCGAGGTCGTGGATTTTTTTGCTTCGATCAAGCTGGCGATGTTTCTGTTCATTGTGCTCGCCATGACTGCGACGATCGGCACGGTCATTCAGCAGGGCGAGCGCCCGGAAACCTATGTGCAGGAATATGGCGAAGAAGCCTATCGCTGGTTCCTACGATTGGGTTTCACCGATGTCTATCACACCTGGTGGTTTACCAGTCTTCTGGGGCTTCTGTGCGTCAATTCGCTCACGTGTTTCCATAAGCGGTTTCCCAGTGTATGGCGGTCCATGCGTCAGGATAAGGTCAGTGTATCGCTGGCCTTTATCCAGGGAATGAAGCAGCAGACCACCCTCTCGCTCAATCAATCGAGAGACGCTGTGGCTGAGCGACTTGTAAAGCTCTTCGCTGAAAAAGGTTATCGGGTGCTGGCCAAGAGCGATCCCGGCGAGGTGACGGTCTACGCCACCAAGGGGATTATGGGCCGGGTCGGCGCGCATGTGGCCCACCTCAGCGCCACGGTCATCGTGCTCGGGGGGCTACTAGGTAGCTATTATGGATTTCAGGAGTTCGGGGTGTGTCTCGAAGGCCAGACCTACCACATTCCGCGAGGCAACTTCGATCTTCGTGTCGATAAGTTCTGGATCGATTACCATGAGAACGGCTCGGTAAAATCCTACAACAGCACCTTGACCGTGATCGATCAAGGCACTCCCACCACAACCAAGACGATTACGGTGAACGATCCCCTTGTCTACAAAGGGATCTGGTTTTACCAATCCAGCTATGGGGATGCGTGGGATCAAATCGAGGCGGCTCGAATCAATATTAAGGAGAAGGGCAGCGACAAGATTGTCGCGACGGTCGATCTGGAATGGAATAAGGAGAAAGCCGTCGACGGTCTTCCATTGAAGATGAAGATGACGGATTTTGTGGCCGACTTCGCGTTTAATTCGACCGAGAAGAAAGTGTTTTCAAAAACCGCGGAGCATACCAATCCCGCCATTCGGCTGGCGGTTGATGAGCGGAGTAGTGTGCAGTCCACTCCCTGGGTGTTCTATCACTATCCCGACCTCTTTGAGATCAAAGACTCCGCATACCAATTCGAATTCATCGGCTATCAGCCGAAGAAGTTTACCGGGCTGCAGATTGCCAGAAATCCGGGCATCAATATGGTCTGGATCGGGTGTACCATGCTGGTGGTGGGCATGACTCTGTCGTCGCTGATTTATCATCGGCGGCTATGGGCGAAGATCATTCCCGGCGAGTCCGGCGTCACGCTCCATCTTGGCGGAACAACGCACAAAAGCCAGATCGATTTCCAGAAAGAGTTCAGGAAGTTGACGGAGAAAATTAACGCTCAGGCTCAATCCTGAAGATCGCTGCCGCGCGACGGAGAGCAACGTTTCATTCGGTCTGCGCTGCACGCTAGGATAGATAGACGGAGGTCCGTATGATGCGATCACTGTTCCTCTTCGATATGACGTTCTGGCTGTATTTAGCCGCGTTAGGGCTGTATGTGGCCTATCTGTTCGCGAAACGGCCTGCCATGCAGATGGCTCCGGCCGGGCATCCGATTGAGGACCTTGAAGAACGTGATGGCGCATGGGCCACACAATTGGGGCAGGTGGCGACGCTCGTCACCGTGTTCGGGTGGGTGCTGAACACGTTGGCCCTCACGACGCGGGCATTTGAGCGAATGGAGCATTCAGGCACCTTCGCGCCCTGGTCCAACCAGTTCGAGGCCATGGCCTATGTGTCCTGGGCGATCATCCTGGGTTATGTGCTTCTCGAATTCCGATACAGGATCAAGGCCGTCGGAGCCTTTGTGGTGGGAATCGGGTTTATTGCCATGGGCGCGGCGTCGCTCTTGCCCTATCGATACCAGACGGCAGAGCCGCTCGTTCCGGCCCTGAACAGCTACTGGATCTACATCCATGTCTCCGTCACGTTGACCAGTTACGCGGCGTTTGCCATGGCCGGTGGATTGGGCCTGATGTATCTCTTCAAAGAACGGGCGGTCAATCGTGGCAGTCAGTCGCGGTTTTATGCCGCCTTTCCAGACCTCGAGACCATCGATGAGCTGGGCTATAAAGCGATCATGCTCGGGTTTCCGCTGCTGGCTTTCGGGATCATCCTCGGCGCCATGTGGGCGAACTATGCCTGGGGCGGGTACTGGAGTTGGGATCCCAAGGAGACTTGGTCGTTGATCGTATGGCTGATCTATGGCGCCTATATTCATGCTCGTATGACACGAGGGTGGGAAGGCCATAAAGCGGCGATCTACGCGATCTTTGGTTTTCTCATGGTTATTTTCTGTTTCTGGGGGGTGAATTTTCTACTCTCCGGTCTGCATGCTTACGCCTAGACCATGACAGATCACATCAATCAGAGCCCTGCTCATACTGCGCCGCGAACCGGCCCTTCCCGGATCGTGGTGGTGATTGCCGCTGCGGCCATTCTTGGCGTGATGTTTCTCGTAGTCTGGCTACAGAGTTCCAAGTACGAACCATTGGTGGTGGGAAAAGAGGCGCCGGATTTCCAACTGCCCGACCTGAACGAGAAGCAACTGCGGTTATCGGACTATCGCGGCAAAGTGGTCTTCTTGAATTTCTGGGCGACCTGGTGCAAGCCGTGCCGTGAAGAAATGCCCTCAATGGAAGTGTTGTACAAAAACTTTGAGAAGGACGGCTTGGTCATTCTGGCGGTCAGTATTGACCGGGTGACGACAAAGAAAGAAATACCCCCGTTCGTGAAGGGTTTGAACCTCACATTTCCCGTACTGGTTGATTCCTGGGGTCAGACCGACAAGCGCTACAAATTGATGGGTGTCCCTGAAACCTACATCATTGATCAGCAGGGTGTCCTGCGTGAAAAAGTGATCGGGCCTCGGGATTGGACACGACTGGATAATCTCAAGGTGTTGACCCAACTCCTCAAGCCCCCGGAGAAGGCCGCCCATGCGACCCCTGCTCAGGCGCTCCCAATGTTGTAATGGTAATGATGAGACGCTGTTCAATAATATCTATGGTCGGTGCGGTCATGATGCTCTGTGGAGGGTTTTCTGCCGACGCTCGCGAGGCGTTGCCTGCCTCTCCGGCTGTGCCGATGCTTGTCGTCGAGCGCATTCCTCAGGTCGATGAAGAGGCGCCGAATTTCCTGTTGAGGGACTCCGAGGGGTTCAACGTCACACTCGATCAGTTCCGGGGGAAAGTCGTGCTCTTAAATTTCTGGGCGACCTGGTGCGGGCCCTGCAAAATCGAGATGCCGGCGATGGAGCGACTGTATCGAAGCTTCAGCCGCAAGGATTTTGAGATTCTTGCGGTCTCGACCGACGCCCAGGGTGCCGCCGTGACCCGTCCCTTTCAGCGCGAAGTCGGTTTTACCTTCCCCGTGCTCCACGACGCCGATTTTCGCATCGGGCTTCAGTACGGGGCCCGCCAGCTCCCGATGACGTTTCTGATCGATCGCAAGGGCATCATTCGCAATCGGATTCCAGGGGCCAGAGACTGGAGTGCTCCTGCGGGGAAGCGTCTGGTTGAATCGCTGTTGCAGGGGTCCTAAGTATGACCGACTCGGTGCAGTCGATTTCATTGGTTGCCGCATTCTCTGCCGGGCTGCTGTCCTTCGTGTCGCCCTGCGTGCTGCCGCTCGTCCCTTCGTACATTTCCTACATTACAGGACTTTCGATCGAACAGCTCACGGACGTCTCTGAACGGAATCGCTTCCGGAAAGCGATCATTTTGAATTCCCTGCTGTTCATCGCCGGGTTTTCGACGGTGTTTGTCGCGTTCGGGGCATCGGCCAGTCTCTTGGGGCAGGCGTTGATTACCTACCAGGAGCATCTGCGCCGGTTCGGTGGCATCGTTGTGATTATCTTCGGCCTCTATCTGCTCGGTATTTTGAATTTAAACTTCTTGAAAATGGAGCACCGGTATCAATTCCGAAATCGCCCAGCCGGGTTTTTGGGTTCGTTTCTGATCGGCATCGCGTTTGCGGCAGGCTGGACTCCTTGCGTGGGACCTGTCCTGGGGACGATCCTGCTCTATGCCAGTACGACTGAATCGATGCTCAGTGGTGTGGTCTTGCTTACGTTTTATTCGCTGGGGTTAGCTCTACCGCTGTTTCTCACCGCGCTCGGCGTCGATCGATTTCTCAGTTACTTTAAAGAAGTGCGCGCATATCTCTGGGGTGTGTCGACGGTGAGCGGAGTGCTGCTCATTGTAGTGGGTGTCATGATCTATGCCAATTCGCTGACCATGATCACGAGCTTTCTCGAACGGTATGGGATCGGCTGGTATCTCGGTCAGTAGCTCTGTCCCGTCTCTTCCTTTCCTCTCGGGCTCCCCCTTGACGTCTGCCATGCAGTGCGTGTTCTATCCTTGGCTAATTCCAGGTCGGAGCTGTGTGTCCTTCAACTGGAGGCTGAGGCATGGCGGATAGACAATTGGCCACAACCTACGATGTGATTATCGTCGGAATGGGGCCGGCGGGAGCGGTTGCCGCTGCGGCTCTCTGTCGTGGGGGCTTGACGGTGCTCGGTTTCGACAAGGACGCCCATCCCCGTTACAAGGTGTGCGGCGGGGGGCTCTCGGCGCGTATCGACCGGCTCCTCGAGCCCGGCTTCAAATCGGTTGTCGAGCAAACGGTCAATGGGGTCCAGTTTGTTTATCGTGGGCAGGATCCGCTGCTCATTGAATCCTCCCAACCCATCGCCTACATGGTCATGCGCGATCGTTTCGATCACTATCTTGTGCAACAAGCGATTCACGCCGGAGCTGAACTCCGGACCGGTGAGGGGGTAGTCGAGATCACTCAGAATTCCGATCGTGTGGGCGTGGTGACCCAGGAGGGGCGTTATCACGCAAGGATGGTGATCGGTGCGGATGGCGCCAATAGTCTGGTCGCGCGGCAGCTGTTTCCCAACCGTTCCCTGTATCGGGCGCCTGCGCTTGAAAGTGAGGTGCGGCTTGGGAATAGCCGTCACTATCCGAGTGCCTCCACGATCCTTGTCGATGTGGGGGCTGCCCGTCAGGGGTATGGATGGATTTTTCCCAAGGAGAATGGCTTGTCTGTGGGGGTAGGAGAGTTTCGTCGCAAGTCGAGCGGTTTGCGTTCGACTTTCGATCGGTTTGTCAGCGAAGCGCGGGGGCTGTCCGGCCGGACGGTGCCGCGGCCGATCGGGCATCCAATCCCTGCCTATTCAGATTCTGAAGGCGGGCATCGTGAGGGCATCGGCTCCCCGTTCATCAGTGGACGAGCGGCACTGGTGGGTGATGCCGGTCACTTGGTCGACCCGCTGTTCGGGGAAGGAATTTATTATGCAGTTCGATCGGGACAGCTCGTTGCCAGTGCGATACTGGGGAATCGTCATGATCATCGCGGATCGTTAGCCGATTATGCGGCCGCACTCGAGCGGGATATCTTGCCGGATTTCAGAATCACAGCGAGAATCGCCCGGGTGATTTATGCCTTCCCACGACTCGGCTTCAGGCTTCTCCGCCGCTACCAGGATGTGGTGCAGTCCTATTTTGAAGTTCTGCAGGGACGTACCACGGCCGCACAATTCTTGCCCGACGCGAAGAAGCGCCTCAAGGCGTCGGTCAACGACCTGCTGCTCGAAGCGTTACATCTACGATAACAGGAAGGTGGCCCTGCTAATGGGGGGTCTCACATGACACTGCCGCCTCACCGTCCCGGCGGAGCTGCTACACTATTCCTCGCGCCGTCGACCTCGCTGCAGTCCTGTGGGATGCCTCGTGAACGGTTTGTACATGAGTGGATGAACGGGAGGCTCGTTGCCTGTCAGCACCAGGCGCCGAGCCGGCAGGAAACGAAAGGCTGTCCAAGGGAGAGCGCCGGCGAATTCTTGAGGTTGGGGATGCTTGGTGGAGCAGAAGCCGCGAAGCTCGACGACGGGACCGAGGCCGCAAGCAGCGTTGTCGAAGATTGATTCTGCGAAGTCGGTGTGTCGGTCTTGGCCGCGACGGTCGGCGCAGGTGGCGACGATTTTTTCTCCAGCTTGGCCAGCAAGCGGCGGCCATCACCGGTGTTTTCGCTGTTCGGATACTTCTCGGCTAGAAGTTGCAGCTTTTCCATTGCCCAATCATTCGCCCCGAGCTCCTGATAGGTGAGGGCCAGATAGTACAAGGCCTCCGGCGCCACCTTCTTATCCGGATAGTCTTTCATAATCTGATCGAATCGATGCGCGGCTGCCAGATAGGAGGCACGACGATAGTAAAACTGACCGACGAACAGGTGCGTCTGAGCGAGCCAATCGTGGCAATCGGCAATACGCTGGAGTGCCTGCGCTTCGTACTTGCTGCCGGGGAACTCCTTCCGCAGTTTTTCAAACGCGGCGATGGCCTTCTGGATCGGTTCCGGGTCCCGGTCGATCGACTTGGCCATGCGGAGATGGCTTTCCGCTAACCGGAGCTGGGCATAGACGGCCAGTTGGTGGGCCCGATGCAATTCCAGGAAATGCTGGTATTCGACGATGGCCTCGGCAAACTCCTCCTTGTCGAAGAATGCCTCGCCGCGCTTCATGATGACGTTGGGATCGTAGTTCTTCTCGATCGTGTCGCCGAGGAAGATCTGTTCATCCGTGCCGCTTACCGGTTTGGCGTCGGCGGTCGTCTTCGGTTTGCTGGAGCATCCGGCTGCAAACCATACCATACACACCATCACGGTGAGACAGACACACAACCCCCTTGAATGCCTGTGCATCCAGCGACTCCTTCGGTGAATACCAGAAACATGGACTGAGCGTAACTACACAATTTTTCTAGCAGATCGGGAAGCGAAAAGCAACGAATTCGGCTTGTGGAGGTTGACCCTCCTGGGTCCGGGTCCTATAATCTCGCCGCATCTTGTGAGACCGTCGGACGGCTGATCCCTGACGGTCTTCAACGACGAGTGAGTTAGGAACCTCGTGAAGCGCAGTCGCATTGTCGGAACCGGTTCGTATGTCCCCTCCCGGGTTGTAGACAACCAGGAGGTAGCGGCTCCGCTCGGCCTGGATCCGGACCAGATTGTGGCCTTAACCGGGATTCGGACCAGGCATTGGGTAGAGCAGGGCCAGGCGTCGTCGGACTTGGCGGTGGTTGCCGGGCAACGTGCGTGCGAGGCGGCCGGGATGACGCCACAGTCTGTCGATGCGATTCTTGTTTCAACGACCTCCCCCGACAGCGCCTTTCCCTCGACGGCGTGCCATGTCCAACGTGCGCTGGGCGTGAATCCGGTCATGGCATTCGACCTGTCGGCTTCCTGCTCGGGGTTTCTCTATGGGGTATCGATGGCGGATGTCATGATTCGGAGCGGGCAGGTTCGCTCCTGCCTGGTCATTGCCGCCGAGGTGAAATCACGGTCTCTCAATGCGAGGGACAGAGAGACCGCCCTGCTCTTCGGTGATGGAGCCGGAGCGGTGCTGGTTGTGCAGGAGGACTCGGCCCAACCGGACGCGCCGGGCATCCTTGGTGTGCGCCTCCATGCCGACGGCTCGGGCCATGGCCTGATTACGATTCCCGCCGGGGGGTCGCGGAAGCCCGTCGGGGTGGACACCGTCCGTGCGAGCGAGCACATGCTGCGTATGCAAGGCCGCGCGGTGTTTCGATCGGCGGTACGTCGCCTGGAGCAGGCAATGATCGATCTCTTGAAGGAATTCGGACTGGCGGCCGTCGATGTGACAAGGGTCATTGCCCATCAGGCCAATGCGCGGATTTTGGAGCAGCTGCGTCGTCGTCTCGGCCTCTCGCCGGAGGCGGTCTATTCGGTGATCGAACAGTATGGGAATACATCGTCGGCCTCCCTGCCGATCGCGCTGGATCAGGCGGTTCGGACACAGCGACTTGCGGCAGGGGATCTGGTGTTGTTGGGCGCATTCGGCGGGGGCTTGACCTGGGCGACAGGACTGGTGCGCTGGTAACCCCTCGCAGCTAGAAAGGACGTTATGTTCGGTCTCATTCCTCGGGAAGAAGCGTTTTTCGATTTGTTCAAGAATGCGGCGCACAACATGATCGAGGGGAGTCGTCTTCTGAAAGACATGACGGAGGATTTCCGGAATCCCGTCGAAAAGGCCAAACGCATCAAGGACGTTGAGCATGTCGGGGACGGTATTACCCATGAGATTGCCAGGAAGCTGAACCAGACATTCATCACGCCCATTGACCGGGAGGATATTCATGATCTCGCGAGTGCCCTCGACGATATCCTGGATGTGGTCGAAGCCATCGCCGACCGATTTGTCCTCTACAAGGTGACGGCGCCCACCGAGTCGGCGATCCGGCTGGCGAACGTGTTGTATCAGGCGGCAGTGGAGGTCGGGGCGACCGTGGACTTGCTGGGCAAGTCGCACCAGGCCGTCACGGAGTGCAGCGTGCGGGTCAATAGCTTGGAGAACGAAGCCGACCGCATTTCCCGCGATGCCATCTCTCTGTTGTTCGAGAAGGAGACGGACCCGATCGCCGTGATCAAATGGAAAGAGATCTACGAAAACTTCGAAGCGGGGACGGATCGGTGCGAAGATGTCGCCAATATTCTTGAGCGCATCGCGCTCAAGCACACGTGAGCGTCCTCCGCGTCTCCCTCGACACCACTCCTGATCACTATTCAAGGGTAGGAATCGGCATTCATGGCTGAATTGAGCGGGTTGTTGTTGGTCGTCGTGATTCTGGCATTGCTCTTTGATTTTTCCAACGGCTGGCACGACAGCGCCAATGCCATTGCGACCGTGGTGTCGACGCGCGTGGTGAGTCCGTCCACGGCTGTACTGGTGGCGGGTGTGCTCAATGTGGCCGGGGCGTTCATGTCGACCGCCGTCGCCAAGATGGTGGGAACCGGGATTGTGGATCCGCAGTCGGTGACGCAGGCGGTGGTGGCCTCGGCATTGGCCGGGGCGATTGTGTGGAATTTTCTGACCCTGTTACTGGGACTTCCGACCAGCTCCTCTCATGCGCTGATCGGGGGGCTGGTCGGTGCCGCGCTGACCCACGGCGGCACGGCGGCCGTCAAGTTCTCAGGCCTGCGCTCGGTGCTTGAGGCGATGGTGTTGTCGCCGTTTTTCGGGTTTGCCATCGGACTGGTGCTGATGGTGATCCTGAGTTGGGTCTTTTTCCGGGTGCCGCGCGCCCTGGCCTTGCGGCTGTTCTCACGCATGCAGCTGGTCTCGGCCAGTTTCATGGCATTCAGCCACGGGGCAAACGATGCGCAGAAAGCCATGGGCATCATCACGCTGGCGTTGGTGTCCGCCGGAGTGCTTCCTACTGCGGAGGTGCCCACCTGGGTGATCGGTTCCTGTGCCCTGGCGATGGGGCTCGGCACGGCGGTCGGCGGGTGGCGGATCGTTCGTACCCTCGGCATGCGAATCGTGAAATTAGAACCGGTCCATGGCTTCGCGGCTGAAACCGGAGCCGCCATTGTGCTGCTGGCGACCGCTCATATAGGCCTGCCGGTCAGCACGACCCATACGATCACCTCCACCGTCATGGGTGTCGGGGCGGTCAAGCGGCTCTCGGCGGTGCGATGGGGTGTGACCAGGCGGATCCTGTCGGCATGGCTCTTCACGCTGCCGGGGGCTGCGCTGCTGGCGACTATCTGCTACCTGTTTCTGTCGAAACTGCAGTAGACGAGTCCTGCGCGACGGGGAGGTGGACCACGAATCGACTCCCTCTGGGCGTATTACCTTCTACCCAGACCTGCCCGCTATGGGCTTCCACGATATGCTTGACGATGGCGAGGCCCAACCCGGTCCCGCCGAGTTCGCGCGAGCGGGCTTTATCGACCCGGTAGAATCGCTCGAAGACACGCGGCCGGTCCGCTTCAGGGATGCCGATTCCTGAGTCGGCCACGACGATCTCGATCATCGGGCGGGGTGAAGCCGCCCGCATGTGTGTGGCATTGCGGATGGCCATGGAGATCCGTCCCTGATCCGGGGTGTATTTCACCGCGTTTTCGAGCAGGTTGATGAAGACCTGTACCAGCCGTTCCTCGTCACCCTCGACCACCCAATATTCGTCCGGAAGCGACAACTCGATCGTGTGATGCTTCTTGTCCGCCAGGGGTTTGATCACTGCCACGGTGCGTTCCAGTAACGCGCGCAAATCGACCGGTTCACGGCGGAACAGCACCTGTCCGGACTCAATTTGCGATAACTGCAGCAGGTCATCCAGGATCAGATTGAGCCGGTTGCTCTGGCGCATGATGATTTCCAGGAAGGCCGTCGCCGTCGCCGGCTCGTCTTTGCCTCCATCCAGCAACGCCTCGACATAGCCCTTGATGGACGTCAGCGGCGTGCGCAGTTCGTGCGACACGTTGGCGACGAAATCTTTCCGGATTTTTTCCAGCCGGCGCAGTTCCGTGATGTCGTGAAACACAAACACGGCGCAGGCTTCCTGCTCGCGGCTGCCTCCGGCGATCGAGGCTTCGACCCGCAGGCATCGCCCGCTGGGTGAGAGGGTGATTTCGCCGCCTTGCCCGGATCGGGTCTGCAGCACGGAGGAGACAAGGGCGGTGAGCCCTTCGTGGCGGATGAGTTCGGCATAGTGCCGGCCCCGCGATTCCGTCAGTTCCAGAGAGAACATCCGTTCCAGCGCCGGATTCACCTGGACGACGGTGCCGCGATAGTCCAGCACCATGACGCCCTCGACCATGGCGATCAACATAGCCAACAGCTGCGCGCGGTCGTCCGAAACCTCTTTGATTTTGGTTTCCAGCTGGTCGGTCATCTCGTTGAGGGTCTGCGCGAGCAGGCCGACTTCGTCCGTCGAGGAGACCACCAGTCGGACGCCGGGCGTCCCGCCGGCAAGTTGGCGGGCGGCGGCGGCCATCTCTGAGAGCGGTTTTGTGAGATTGCGCGACACCCAGAGGCTCAAGGTCATGGCCAGCAGGAAGGCCGCGCCGAACGCCGTCGCTAAGTCCTGCTGAATGTGCCGCACGCGCTCATCGATCGAGGTCAGCGGAAGCCCGAGTCTGATAACGGGAATGCCGGGCTGCGCCGGCGTCGAGGCCGACAGCAGACGGGCGACATAATACGTGCGTTCTCCCGTGGTCTGGCTGGCCCGGATATCCATCCCGCGTCCCGATCTCAGGGCCTGCGCGACTTCCGGCCGCGAGAGATGGTTTTCGACGTGAGTCAGCCCTTCGGTCGGCACGGCACTGTCGGCGACGACGGTGCCGTCCTGCCGGATCACGGTGATGCGGAGGTGAGCCTGCTGGCTGAGATCGCGAACGGTGGCGTGGAGCAGGGAGCCTGGTACGGTCGATCCGGACTGATCGAATAACGGCCGGAGGGTCATGGCGGCCAAGCCGCTGCTGGTCTCCAGCGTCTCCGCCATGCGGCTGAGTTCGGTTTGCTCCACCGAGCGGATGACCAGCCACCCCGCGACGGCCAAGCCGACGAAGACGGCGGCGAGGGTGCCCAGGGCGACTTTCCACCGGATGCCGAGGTTCATGCAGGTACGTCGGATTCGCGGAGTTTGTATCCGAGCGATTTGATCGAAATGATAGCGTCGTCCAGAAGCGGAAGTTTTTGTTTGAGCCGGCGCACGTGGACATCGACCGTGCGGGTGGTGCCGTAGTAATCGTACCCCCACACGGCGCTGAGCAGCACGTCGCGCGTCAGCACCCGCCCGATGTTGCGCAGCAGGTGTTCCAGCAGGCCGAACTCTTTGGCCGTGAGCGCGACTTCCTGTCCATCCAGCCGGACTTCATGCCGCGAGAGATCCACGGTCAAGGGGCCGTAGTGATATTGCGTCTGGGGGCTGTTCGCGTTCCGTTCCAGCCGTCGGAGAAGCGCCTTGACGCGCGCCACCAGCGCCTTGGGGCTGAAGGGTTTGGTGACGTAGTCGTCGGCGCCCAGTTCGAGGCCGATGACCGTGTCGGATTCCTCCGCTTTGGCGGTCAGCATCAGAATGGGAAGCAGGGCGGTCTCTTGATTGAGCCGGATTCGTTTGCAGACTTCCAGCCCGTCCAGCTCAGGCAACATGAGGTCGAGAATGATCAGGTCGGGATGCTCGGCTTTGACCTGGCGGAGCCCCTCTGTGCCGGTCATGGCGGAGACGGTTCGGAACCCTTCCTTCTCCAGATAGAGCTTGACGAGTTGGAGAATATCCTTCTCGTCTTCGACGATCAGGATTTTTTTATGTGTCGTTGAGGAGGGAGGCATGGCGGGATTCTCCCACAATGGTTCCGCGGCCTCAACTGCTTTTGCGGAGGAACGAGGCCGATGATCCGGTTGACGACAAGGGCGGGTCTGACGTAAGGTGACCATTCAGTGAGACTACGCGCTTTTCCCGGCAGACCGGGCGGCCCTTCATGAGCGTGAGAGGGAATCAGCAGATGAAGATTTATTTAGCCAATCCTCGTGGATTCTGCGCGGGTGTCGACCGCGCCATAGATATCGTCGATTTGTCGCTCAAAAAATACGGCGCGCCGATTTATGTGCGCCATGAGATCGTCCACAGCCGGCACGTCGTGAACTCGCTGCGGCATAAGGGCGCCGTGTTTGTGGAAGAGCTGAATGAAGTGCCGGAAGGATCGGTCGTGATCTTCAGTGCCCACGGTGTGGCGAAATCGGTGTGGGAGGAGGCGCAGAGCCGCCGCCTGCACGTGATCGATGCCACCTGTCCGCTGGTGATCAAGGTGCATAACGAAGTGAACCGCGACTATACGCAAGGGTATGAATTGATCCTCATCGGCCATGCGGGACACCCGGAGGTGATCGGGACCTTGGGGCAGATCCCGGACAAGTTCCACCTGGTGTCCTCGGTCCGGGACGTGGAGAGCCTTCATGTCGAGAAGACACAGAATCTCTCCTATGTGACCCAGACCACGCTGAGCGTCGACGAATGTCGGGACATTGTCGAGGCGCTGCACCGGCGGTTCCCGAATATCAAGGGACCGCACCAGGAAGATATCTGTTACGCCACCCAGAATCGCCAGAATGCGGTCAAGTCCCTGTCGAAGCTGGTCGATGTGATTCTCGTGATCGGATCACCGAACAGCTCGAATTCAAATCGGCTTCGCGAATTGGGCGAACATTGCGGCATTCCCTCCTACCTCATTGATGCGGCGTCGGACATCAATCCCGACTGGCTGAAAGATGCCAAGAGTGTGGGACTGTCCGCCGGGGCTTCGGCTCCCGAGGTTCTGGTCACCGAAGTAGTGGCCTATCTGAAGCGTCTTGGCTCTTCGGAAGAGGTCGAGGAACTGACGGTCATCGAAGAAGATGTGGAGTTTCTTCTTCCCAAAGAATTGGTCACGATCGAATCGGCTTCGCGCGCGTCGGCTTCGGCGAACTAGCTCCGCCGGCTGCCGTCCGCTCTTCCTCCATACCGTTTCCGCCACTCCTCCATATGTTGGGGGAGTGGCGCCATTATTCCCCCATATCAGGTGTTTTTCTTTGCATTGATTCTATCGCTGTGATAGAAGATTTTCGTTTTATTCCTCACAATCCGTCCCATCTCAACCTTCTTGCTCTGGAGGTCGCCGGTGTATCTGAAGTCATTGGAAATGCTCGGCTTCAAGTCGTTCGCGGAGGCGAAGATCCAATTTCCGAAAGGCATCACGGCCATCGTGGGTCCGAACGGGAGCGGTAAAAGTAATGTCGTGGACTCCATCCTCTGGGTACTGGGCGAGCAAAGTACGAAGACGCTTCGAAGCGAGAAGATGGAAGACGTCATCTTCAACGGCACCGAGGTTCGCAAACCCTTGGGGCTGGTGGAGGTGTCGCTGGTTATCGGCGGGCTGGGAGAATTACGGCTGGATGCGATCTCCGGGCTACCAAGCGAACTAAGCGAATATCAGGAACTGATGATCACCCGCCGTCTGTATCGAAACGGGGACAGCGAGTATCTCATCAATAAGACCCCCTGCCGGCTCAAAGACATTCGAAACGTGCTGATTGAAACCAGGGCCGGGTCCAAGGGCCATACCGTCATCGAGCAGGGACGGATTGAGCAGATCCTGCAGGCCTCGCCGCAGGATCGCCGGGAGTTGATCGAGGAAACCGCCGGCATTGTCCGCTACAAAAAACAAAAGGCCGAAGCCCTCCGCAAACTTGAAGCGACACAGCAGAATCTGGTGCGTGTACGGGACATTGTGGCCGAGGTCAAAAAACAGCTGAATTCGCTGGAGCGTCAGGCCCGCCAGGCCCGTTCCTATCAAACGTTGCAGCAGGAGGCTCGCGGCCTCGAAATTGAACTCCTGTCCCGCGATTACCGCACCATGCATGCCGATCTGGAATCCGTCGATCACGAAGCGCGTGAGGTGGAAGCGCAGGAAGCGGAACAGGTGGCCGAACAAGCCCGCCTGGATTCTGAACAGGAGTCGATCCGGCTGCGCATGAACGACGCGGCGGAGGCTATTGCGCGCGTGCGGGACACGTTGGCCGGTACTGAACAGCGGCAGTCGCAGGCCTTGACGGCGGCGGAGGTTGAACGAAACCGGACCGAGTTGTTTGAACGTCAACGCATGCAGGCCGCGCAGGAGAAGGAGCGGCTGGCGGCGGATCAGGAGCAGGCGCAGTCGGAAATCGAGACCCTTCGGGCGATGTTGCTTCAGCTGGAAGGGGACATCGTCGAACAGGAGGCGCAATTCCAACAGGCGGATGTCGAGGCAAAGTCGTTGGCCGGCCATCGCGCGTCTGCGGTGGCGGAGGAAGAGCGTGCGCGGAAAGATGTGTTGAACCTGGCCGTCCTCGTGGCCAATACGGAGCAGAGCCTGACGCAGGTAACGGCCCGTCAACAGGAAACCGCCGCCCGGGCGGAGCGGGTCTCGCGGGAGCAGGAACAGCTGACGGCGCAGGTGGCCGGGTTGGATCAACAGCGCGACTTGCTTGCCGCACAGCGGGAAGAGGCCGGCGGGCGGATTCAAGAACTCATGGCAGAGCGGCAGGCGGCGATCGAGCGAATCGAAGGGCTGGGCGGGCAGATTACCGGGTTGGACCGCGATATCGTGAAGTTTTCCGAAGATGTCGCCGGCGTGGAATCGCGTCTCGGCGCCCTGCAGGGCGTCGTACGTGAGGAAATGGGATATGGCCGGGAAGGTGAGGAGGAAGGCACGGCGTTGAAAACGTGCGACGGCGTGCGCGAGGCGCTCGCCGAGTGGCTCGTGATTCCGTCGGGACTGGACCGGGCCGTGGAGACGATTCTCGGGGAGCGTGTGCGCGGCTGGCTGGTGGATGAGCCATCGGCGGCTTGTCGCGCGGTGGAATTCTTGAAGGGCAAAGAGCTGGGGCGTGGCGCCTTTCTCCCGCAGCAGTTGCGATGGGCTCCCGAGCAGGCGGCGCTTGATTCGTCGGCCTCGTGGTGGCCGACGCTGAACGGGCAGCCGGGCGTAGTGGGACGCGCGACGGATTTGATCCGCGCGGAAGGCGCCTCCGCCGCGACATTAAGTTATCTGTTCGACGGGATTGTGTTTGTGGAGTCGTTGGACGTGGCGCTGCAGCTCTGGCAGCAGCATCAATGGGCGGCCCCCGCCGGTCCAACCTACGTCACGTTATCCGGTGAAACGCTGGACGCCGCGGGGGTGATGACCGGGGGCGGCAGCAGTGCCAGCGGGGGTTTGCTTCAACGCCGACGCGAAGTCTTGGAACTGGAAGCCCGGAGGACTGCCGCGGTTCAGGCTCTTGAGCAGGCGCGGGCCGCGCGGGAAGAGGCAGCGGCCGAGTTGGGGCTCGGACGTGAAGATGAACAGCGCCTCGGCCGGGCGATCCGCGAAGCGGAGATGCTGGAGCTGTCGCTGCAGAAAGACGATGCCGGCGTGGAACGCCAGCGCGGGGAATTGCACCGGCGAATGGATGTGTTGGCAGAGGAACAACAGCGGAGCCTGGCCGAGCAGGCGCGGCTTCAGGAACAGTTTCAGTCCAGCCAGGCGCAGTTGGGGCAATGGGTGGCGGAAAAGGCCGGGCAGGAAAGCGGGCTGCTGCAAGTGCGAGAACGGCTGGTGGTGATCGAAAGCCAAAGCCTTGCGATCCAGCAACGATTGACCGAAGTCCGGTTATCGCTGGAGAGCATGCGCGGGCGCCGGGAGCATGCCACGAACGACATCGCACGATTTACACAGCGCCTGGATGCCGCGCAACGCCGGGCGACCGATTTGGAAGAGCAGGTGGCCGGGTTGGTTGAAGCGACGGAAAATAGCCGCGAAGAGCAGACCAGGCAGGAAGCACTGTGCCGCGAATTGGGCGCAGAGGTGGACGGAATCAAGGCGGAGTTAGTGGCGGCCCAGGAGCAGCAGGCGCAGGAAATGGCCGGGTTGCATGCGGTGGAGGAAACCCTCAGCCAGGTGCGGCAGAGTCTCTCCGCCTTGCACGATCGGCGGATGAGGGCGGAAGTGCGAAAGGCAGAGGTGAAGGCGCATCTCTCCACGATTGAGAGCACGCTCGCCGGTACCTATCAAATCGATCCGGCCACGCTACTCATGCCACCGGTGGATGATCAGCCGGTCCCGGAGGGCGAAGAGCCGCCGGCCCCGGTCTCGATTCTCGAAACACCGCAATTGCGGGAGCAGATTCAAAAAATCCGTGAACGGCTGGACCGGATGGGTGCCATCAATCTGGCGGCCATCGACGAGCATCGTGAGCTGGAAGAGCGGTATCAGTTCCTCACGACGCAGGAGCAGGACCTTTCGACCTCCATCGCGTCCCTCAAGGAAATCATTCAGCGGATCAACCGGACGACGAAGGACATGTTCGTGGAGACGTTCAACGAGTTGCAGCAGAAATTCCGGGACGTCTTTTCCCAGTTCTTCCCCGGTGGCCGCGCCGAGTTGCAATTGGTCGAGGAGCCGCTGGAAGAAGGGGTGGAGGACAATGGCGCGCGCGAGCCCGGTGTGGAGATCGTGGCCCAGCCGCCGGGGAAACGTTTGAAGAGCATTACCATGTTGTCCGGCGGAGAGAAGACCCTGACCGCGATGGCGCTGCTCATCGCCAGCTTCCTGATCCGCCCGACGCCGTTCTGCATCTTGGACGAAATCGACGCGCCGCTCGACGAAGAAAATATCGGGCGCTTCACGAGCGTGCTGCGCAGCCTATCGTCGACCGCCCAATTCATGGTCATCACGCACAATAAGCGGACGATGGCGATGGCGGACTCGCTGTTCGGAGTGACGATGGAAGAGCCGGGCGTGTCGACGTTGATCTCGGTCAAGCTCGGTGATCTCCAGCCGGCGTAATCCCGGCGGGTATGAGTACGTAGGGGGCTGTTTCGGGGGGACCGTTCGGCGCTCTGAGGGGGGCGCTTCTCTTGACTGCCCAGAAACAGTTTGTTATACAGTTCTGCTAATGGTTATAACTGGTACTGTGCGGTTTCATGTGATCGCTGCCTGATCGATGGAACCGTCTCGACTATCAATCCCGCCGTCTTGTTCAGATTCACGGCATCACGTTATGCGACTTCTCAAGAACCTGTTCAATCGTTTGTCCGATAGCCTGCTGGTGTCGGTGCCGAGCCGGATCAGGGCGGCGCGCGACTTCGCCTCGGCTCCGGTGCTTCGGCTCGTCTCCAATAAACCTGCGGTGCCGGCTTCCGGCGACAGTGCCGCCAAGCGGGCCCCGGCTCATTCCACGGGCCAGGTTGAAGCGCTGGAAGAGGCGCTGCGGAAAAGCCAGGCCTGGTTCCTGGCGCGGCAAGACGCGTCCGAAGGATACTGGGTTGCCGAGTTGGAAGCCGATACCACGCTGACGTCGGAATATCTGATGTTACGCCGCTTCCTGGACTGCATCGATCCCGAGCGTGAGCGCAAAGCGGTTCGGTACTTAAAATCCGCTCAGTTGCCCGACGGTGGATGGCCGATTTATCACGGAGGCCCGGCGGAGATCAGCGCCTCGGTGAAGGCCTACTTTGCCTTGAAGCTCTCCGGCGTCTCGGCCGACGAGCCCTTCATGGTGAATGCCCGCACCTGCATTCTGGACAAGGGTGGAGTGGTGGCGGCGAATGTCTTCACGAAAATCGCCCTGGCCCTCTTCGGTCAATATGACTGGCGCGGCGTTCCCAGCATGCCTCCGGAAATCATGCTGTTGCCGAAGCGGTTCTATTTCAGCATTTACGCGATTTCCTACTGGTCCCGTGCGGTGCTGATTCCGTTGTTGATCATCTTCGCCAAACGGCCGATGTGCCATGTTCCCGGCGAGCAGGGCATTGATGAGCTGTATACGCGGCCTCCGGCAGAGATCGACTATGGCACCGTGCCTCCGTTTAGGAAGGACCGGACGTGGTTTACGGCCAGAAATTTTTTCATCAATCTCGATGCACTGCTCAAGATTTATGATCGCTCGCCCGTTGAGTGGGTGCGGCAGAAGGCGCTCAAGTGCGCTGAAAATTGGATGCTCGATCACATGAAGGGCAGCGGAGGCCTCGGCGCGATTTATCCGGCCATGGCCAACTCTGTCATGGCGCTGCATTGCCTCGGATACAAAAACGATGATCCCCTTATGGTCAAGGCCATGCGTGAGATCGAGGAACTCGAGATTCACGACACGGTGCAGGACAACGGCCAATGCGTCGATGCGATGCATTTGCAGCCCTGCCACTCTCCGATCTGGGACACGGCTCTGCTCATCAATGCTCTGATCGAGGCCGGTATGCCGCAGGATCATCCGGCGCTGCAGAAGGCTTCGACCTGGTTGTTGTCCAAACAGACGAAGACCGTCGGCGATTGGATTATTTCCTCCCCCGGTGCCGAACCGGGCGGATGGTATTTCCAGTTCGAGAATGAACTGTTCCCCGATGTGGACGATTCCGCGGTGGTCTTGATGGCCCTGGCGAAAGTGCATCTGTCCGACGAGGCCCAGCAACGTCTGGCGATTCGTCGCGGTTGCCGCTGGGTGACCGCCATGCAGGGATCGGATGGGGGATGGGGCGCCTACGACGTCGACAACAATCGGATCGTCTTCAACTACATTCCCTTCGCCGACCATCGGGCCCTGCTCGACCCCAGTACGGCTGACCTTGCGGGACGTTGCTTGGAGATGCTCGCGACGCTGGGATACGACTGGACCCATCCCGCTGTGGCCTCCGCGCTCACGTTTGTGAAAAACGATCAGGAGCAGGACGGCAGTTGGTACGGGCGCTGGGGCGTGAACTACATTTACGGCACCTGGTCGGTCCTGTCCGGCCTGCGGGCGATCGGGGAGGATCTTTCGTCGCCCTATATCCGTCGCGCGGTCAGCTGGGTCGAGTCCAAGCAAAACCCCGATGGCGGGTGGGGCGAATCCTGTCTCTCGTACGGAGATGTCTCGCAGAGCGGTCGCGGTGACAGCACGCCATCGCAAACAGCCTGGGCGCTGTTGGCCCTGATGGCAGGCGGAGTGACGGACTCCTTCAGCCTGGCCAGGGGGATCCATTACCTCATTCGGAATCAGCGGAAGGATGGGTCATGGGAAGAGGTGCGCCATACCGGAACTGGTTTCCCGCGCGTGTTTTACCTTCGTTATCATTGGTATTGCCAATACTTCCCCCTCTGGGCGCTGGCCATGTACCGCAATCTCAAAACTCGTGGAACGACGAGGGCCGATGAATTGCGTCTGCAGGCCTATCAATCAGGACAATTCCGGTCGCCACGCTGACCGTGGATGTTCATCGAGTTCAGCTTCTCCTGTTATTGTCCCTCGGGAGTCATTGTGACCGCGATCGGAGTCTTCGTGGCAACCCGGTGGGAGTTGGCTGCCGTGCGTCAGGCGTTTGCCGCGAGCGAGATGCGGGTCGTCGGAGGGATTCGTTGCGTCGTTGCGCAGCAGGGGCAGGTCGAGTGGTGGGTCATTCCGATGGGGGTCGGTCCCGAGCGGGCCACTGCGACTGCCAGACGGGTGCTCGCGGAGCAGTCATTTGCTGCGGTGTGGTCGACGGGGTTTGCCTGTGCCTTGGGTCCGGCAGGGATCGGCGAGGTGTTGATCGGCACTCAGGTGACGATGGAGGATGGACGCGAGGCAGGGCGGCCCGTGCCCTGTGCGCCGGTGTTCGTCGACTGGGTGCGGCAGGCCGTGCAGGAACAGCGCCTGCCGGTGCAGTCCGGCCGGTTCGTGACGGTTCCACGGGTCCTCTGTCGGGCGGAAGAGAAACAGGAGATCGCGCGTCGAGCGGGTGGGATCGGGCTCGATATGGAGAGTGCGGCCTTGGGGTTCGTGACCTTGGAGCGCAACATCCCATTTGTCATCGTGCGTACGACCTCAGATCTTGTCGATGAAAGCCTTCCGCTTGACTTCAATCTGTTTCTCAGGCCATCTGGGTGGGTGAAGGGTGTCGCCGCTTGTCTGGCTCATCCGACGTGTCTGATCGGGCTTAATCGACTTCGTGTGCAAAGTCGCGTCGCCGGAACACAACTGACGGCGGTTTTTAGAGCCTGCGCCGATAAGGCGTTACGCGAGGGACTGGCCTGACCGGGCCCAACGTGTTTCGACGGCTGTGTGCAGGGCCGGTGGACGAGAGGAGAGCGTGGCATGGAAGGCATTGCTCGTATCGGACGGTATACGATCGACCTGACAGAGCAGATGGGACGGATGATGTTGTTCGTCCTCTCCTCCTTTGCCTGGTTGACGCGTCCGCCGTTCCGGGTCTACCAAATCGTCAAGCAGCTGAATTTCATCGGCTACAAGTCCACGTTTGTTGTCGTCCTCACGGCCGTCTTTACCGGCATGGTCCTGGCCCTGCAGGGACATTACACGCTACGCAAATTCGGTTCTGAAGCGGTGCTCGGCTCTGCCGTGGCGCTCAGCATCATCCGGGAACTGGGGCCTGTTCTGGCAGCGCTGATGGTGACGGCCCGGGCCGGATCCGCCATGACCGCGGAAATCGGCATCATGCGGATTACGGAACAGATCGATGCGCTGGACACGATGGCCATCAATCCACTGCAATATCTGATCGGACCTAAACTCGTCGCCAGTCTCATCGCCGTGCCGCTGCTGGTCGCGCTCTTTGACGTCGTCGGGATTTACGGGGGGTACGTCGTCGGCGTGCAACTGCTGAACGGGAATGAAGGCGCCTACTGGAGTTCGATTGAGTCGGCGGTCGAGTGGAAGGATGTCTACGGAGGCATTTTGAAATCTATCAGCTTCGGCCTGCTGATCAGTTGGGTCTGTTGTTACAAAGGTTTTCACACCAAGCACAGCGCCGAAGGGTTGGGGACCGCGACAACCGAAGCGGTGGTGCTCTCGGCAGTCTTGATTCTGGTGTGGGATTATTTTCTGACGTCGGTGCTGCTCTAGCGTCGTGAAGTATGAAGGATGAAGTGTGACGGCCATGAGGAGAATGCGGCTGCGACGGCAGGGGACAGATTCGGCCTGGATGAGGCTCCATGATTAAACTGGTCGGCGTTGAAAAGACATTGGGCGGGCAGCCGGTCTTGCGAGGGGTGGACCTGACGATCCCGGAGGGAAAACTCACGACCATCATCGGGGGAAGCGGCTCGGGGAAGAGCGTGCTGCTGAAGCACATGATCGGCCTTATGCAGCCTGATCGGGGGGAGATCTGGATCGATGGGACCGACATCGCCCATCTCAAGGGGAAGGCCCTCAATGAGGTCCGCAAGAAGTTCGCCATGTTATTTCAAAACGCGGCGCTGTTCGATTCGATGACGGTGTTTGAAAACGTCGCCTTCCCCCTGCGGGAAAAGCTCCGGTTGAAGGGCGAGGTTGTCACCCGGCGGGTTGAGGAAAAGCTAGGGCAGGTGGGATTGGCGGGCATGGGGCACAAGTTCCCGGCCGAACTGAGCGGAGGCATGCGCAAACGCGCCGGGTTGGCGCGCGCCTTGGTGATGGAGCCGGAGATCATTCTGTTCGACGAGCCGACGACCGGACTCGATCCCTTGCTGGCCAAGTCTATTCACGATTTGATCGTGGCGATGCAGCAACAATTTAAATTCACCGCTGTCATGGTCAGTCATGAGATCCCCGAGATTTTCGGGCTTTCCGATTATGTGGCGATGCTCAAGAACGGGCGGATTATTGAAATGGCGCCATCGAACGAGTTTGTGAAGACGACGGACGAAGAGATTCGGGAGTTTATTTTTGTCGCCGGGACCGTCACGCCGAAGGGGTTGCCGACCGCATCCCTCTGATAGGAGACGTTATGGAACGCGCAAAGCTGGAATTGATGGTGGGAGTCTTTGTGCTCGTCGGGATCGCCTGCCTCGGGTATCTGTCCATCAAGTTGGGGAAGCTGGAAGTCATCGGCGGGCATAATTATCCGGTCGAGGCGGAGTTTACGTCTGCGTCGGGACTCAAACCGGGGGCGTCGGTCGAAATCGCCGGTGTCGAGGTCGGACGTGTCCGGCATATCGGCCTGAGCAGCGACCGTGCCCTGGTGGCATTGGCCATTCAAGACGGCGTGAAGTTGTATTCCGATACGATCGCCTCGATCAAGACCCGCGGGATCATCGGTGACAAGTATCTCGCTCTGTCGGTGGGGGGAGGGGGCGATCCGTTGAAGCCCGGCGACAAGATTCGCGATACCGAGGCCGGACTTGATCTCGAAGAATTGGTCAGCCAGTATGTACACGGGAAGGTCAACTAGTCTAATCGCGTCAGTTGTCAGGACATGGACGTGAACAAGCCAGGCCGGTGGGGAACGGAACTCACCACTCAAAGGAGAGGTGTTGGAATGCAGACAAGCCGTTGGATGATGATCGGGGTCGTGCTGGCCCTGCAGATAGTGATGGGCGGGCTGTCGTCCGCTATGGCCGGACCGGCGACTGATTCGATCAAGGGCACCATCGACGAGGTGCTCAGGATCCTGAACGATAAAGAGTTGAAAGCCCCGGCCCGCCTGGAGGACCGGCGGCAGCGCTTGGAAAAAGTGGTGGCCCAGCGGTTCGACTATCCGGAGATGTCCCGGCGCTCGTTGGGTGCGCAGTGGAATCAATTGTCCGACAAGGACAAGCAGGAGTTCGTCGATCTGTTCCGGACGCTCTTGACCAATACGTACGCGGATCGGGTGGAGACCTATTCCGGCGAGGGGGTGCAGTATCTGAACGAGCGGACGGAGAAAGAGTATGCGGAAGTCCGCACCAAGGTGCTTTCCGGGAAAACTGAAATCCCCATGGATTACCGGTTGCTGAACAAGAGCAACGATTGGCATGTGTACGATGTCGTGGTTGATGGCGTCAGTCTGGTGAACAATTACCGCGGACAATTCACAAAGATCCTCCATACCTCCTCGTATCCCGAACTCGTCGATCAACTCCGCAAGAAATCCGACAAGATCAAAGCTCCGTAGGTCCGGTAGGGAGCGAGCGATTCCGGCGAGCGCCATGCAGTGTCACTATTTGTCGTCGATTCGAAGCTGTCTGGCGCTGGCCGGCCTGCTGCTCCTGGGCCTTCCGGCTCCGGCAGGCGCCGACACGCAGATTTTCCCGGTTCCCTCTGTCTCGACCAGCCGGAACGACGGCAACGACGCCGGCTTGATTGCGCCGATCCTGATTGCGGATCCGGACGGAGAGCTGAAGTATCTGATGGCGCCCATGCTCATTCAGAACTCGATCGTGGGGACACGCGGGGTCTTCAATCTGTTCAAGTACGATCCTGGTGGTCGCCAGATGCGATTCATCGCCTCGTTGACCGAACGGATCGAACGCAAGGTGTTGTTCGACTATGTCGATCCGGCTTTCGGCAACGGGCAATATTCACTCAATTTCGGCGGCACCTTTTTTAAAAACGCGACCTCCCGGTTCTTCGGCCTCGGCCAGGCGACGACCCAGGCCGCCGAGTCCAACTATACGGCCAGGGAAGCGCGCGCCTACTGGCGGCTCGGTCTCTACGCGAATGAAGTGACGCAGATTTCCGTCGGGCAGCGGGTCCGGCAGGTGCAGCTTCAGCGAGGGGCGATCGATCTGCCCTTTTCGGTCGAGCAATTTCCCACGGTTGACGGTATTCAAGGCGAGTCCATCATCGTGGGCCACCGCGCCTCGTTTTATTACGACACCCGTGACAGTCTGGTGACTCCGACAGACGGCGTGGCCATCACCGCCTATGCCGAACTGAATCAAAATGTGAAAAACGGCGACCACCCGGTCTATTCGCGATACGAACTCGAGGTCAAGAAATTATTCCCCAGCGAGTCCAAGCGCGCCATTCTGGTCGTCCGCGCCGACCTGCAGGCGACCCTCGGATCTCAGGTGCCGTTTTTCGAACAGTCGTCGCTCGGGGGGCAGAACAATCTGCGCGGGTTCGGCTTGGACCGGTACATCGACAAACATCTGATTGCCTTTAGTATCGAAGAGCGGATTCACATCTTGAGGACGAAACTGGCCGGGGTGACTGCGGATTTCGAGGTGGCGCCGTTTCTCGACACGGGGCAGGTCTTCAACTCCTTCAAAGACGTCAGTTTTCAAGATTATCGAATGACGCCGGGGTTGGGGTTTCGCGCCATCGTTCGTCCCAATGTCGTCGGCCGGGTCGACTACGGATACAGTCGCGAGGGGGGGGCGGTCTTCGCTGGGTTAGACTTTCCCTATTAAGTGCCACTGAGTGAACGGCCGGGGTTACTCTTGCGGTACACCATTCATTGTTTCTGCCTCTTTGCACTCCTGAGTGTGCTGCCGCGTGCTGCCGGAGCGGAAGGCTTCGGTCCGTTTCCAGTCAGAAACTTTCAAGCGCTGGATCAACTGGTCCTGGCCATGCCGGGTGAACGGGCGACGGTCCTTCGCAAGGGCGATTTCGATGTGCGGCTGGAAGCGGCGAATACGGCCAGCATTGCCAGGGACAGTGAGGCGCAGGCCGAGGTGGCGATGAAGTTTGAAACGATCCGGGCCGGCCTGTTCCTCCGATACGGTCTCACCGATCGATTGGAACTCGGCGCAGAGATTCCCGGCTATCATCGGTACCGTGGCTTCATGGAGGGGGCGATCATCGGGGTGGAACGGGGCACGACCGGCGTGGCGCCGCCGCGCAAGGCGCTGCGGGAGACCGGGTACGCGTTTAATATTTCAAACGGCTCCCGCACGTTGTTTCAGGGATCCGAAGGCGCGACTGGGTTGGGAGACATCTCGTTCTACGGCAAGTACCAGATTCTCAAAGAAACCTCGAGCCTTCCGGCCCTCTCAGTCCGGGTCGGGGTCAAGGCTCCGACCGGAGACACCGGCGAAGTGTTCGGCAGCGGGCATCCTGACGCCGGCATCGGCTTGGCGCTGGATAAGAAATTCGCGGGTAACTGGATCCTGTACGCGAATCTTAACGGGGTGTTTCCCACGGGACGGATTGCCGGGTTGGGACTCCAGCCGGTGGTGAGCGGGTTGGTTGCAGTGGAATATCTCTGGACGGAGAACTTTTCCATCACCGCACAGTTCGATTATTATTCCCCGCCGTTTCACGGGACAGGCACGCGAGTCCTGGATAAGGGCGTGACGGAGTCGGTGCTGGGGGTGAGTTATCGAATCCTTCCCGGTCTGCTCTGGCAGCTCTATGGAGTGGAGAATCTGGATTTCATCACCGGGAGCGCGGCGGATTTTACCCTCTCCACCGTCCTCACCTACCGGTTCCGGTCGTAGTCGGGACGGCGAAGTTTTTGGTGCGGGGGAAGGCGAAATCTTGACACAGGCAGTGCCATATGTGAGGATGAGCCGATTATACGAAACTTCTTCGCTGCTTCGTCGCGACCTTCTCTATACGGCTTGTTCCCACTGAATGAATACCTGCGCCCAATTGTCATCATTTGACAAGGAGATTGTGCAATGTCTCTGCTGAAAAATATCCACAGTCCCGCTGATTTGAAACGCCTCTCCCCTGAGCAGTTTCCGGAACTGTGCCAGGAGATCCGTGAGCAGATCCTTACGGTGGTTTCGAATGTCGGGGGGCACCTGGCCTCCAATCTGGGTGTGGTGGAGCTGACGGTCGCGCTGCAATATCTCCTGGATACGCCGAAAGACAAAATCGTGTGGGATACCAGCAATCAAGCTTATACCCACAAACTGCTGACCGGACGACGGGAGCAGTTCCACACGCTTCGGCAGTACGGCGGGCTGAGCGGGTTTTGTAAACGCGAAGAGAGTGTCTACGACACCTTCAATGCCGGGCATGCCGGCACCGGAGTCTCCGCCGCATTCGGCATGGTGGAGGCGCGGGAGCAGCGGAACGAAAAACACAAAGTGGTCTGCGTAGTCGGTGACGGTGCCATGACCGCCGGAATGACCCTTGAAGGGTTGCACCACGCCGGCGGCACCAATAAGGATTTCATCGTTGTCTTGAACGACAATCAGATGTCCATCTCCAAGAACGTCGGGGCGATTTCGGCCTACCTGAACCGGACCTTCACCGGCGAATTCTATGCGCGCATGCGGGAAGAAACCGGCCAACTGTTGCGGAAGATCCCCCACATCGGCCTTGAGGTGCAGAAAATCGCCCGACGGGCTGAGGAATTGGCCAAGGGGGCGATTCTACCGGGTCTGTTGTTTGAGGAGTTGGGCTTCCAGTACGCCGGACCGATCGATGGACATAATTTCGAGCACCTGTTGCCGACTTTGGAGAACGTGCTGAAAATGAAGGGCCCGGTCCTGCTGCACGTGATCACGAAGAAGGGCTTGGGCTATCAGGCGGCCATGGATAATCCCGTCTGGTTCCACGCCTGTCCGCCGTTCGTGCGTGAAACGGGTGTGCCGGCCAAGAAGGCAGTGCGTCCCAGCTATACGAGTCTGGCGATCGATGCGCTGATCAAAGTCGCTCACCAGGACAAGCGGATCGTGGCCATTACCGCCGCCATGTGCGAGGGCACGGGTCTCAATGCGTTTGAGAAGGTGTTCCCTGATCGGATTTATGACGTGGGCATCGCCGAGCAACATGCCGTCACCTTCGCGGCCGGTATGGCTGCGCAGGGCATGAAGCCGGTGGTCGCGCTCTACTCCACATTCCTGCAGCGGGCCTATGACCAGGTGGTGCACGATGTGGCGACCCAGAATTTGCCGGTGACCTTCTGCATCGACCGGGGCGGTCTGGTGGCCGAGGATGGCACGACGCACCACGGCGCATTCGACTTTGCCTTCCTGCGCCATGTGCCGAATATGGTGGTGGCGGCACCGAAGGACGAAAACGAGCTGCAGCACATGATGAAAACCTGTGTGACGCATGACGGGCCCGCCTCGGTGCGGTACGCGCGCGGGGTCAGTCTCGGGGTGCCGATGGACCCGGAACCGACGGCGTTGCCGATCGGCAAGGGCGAGTTGTTGCGGGAAGGCACGGATGTGGCGATTGTGGCGATCGGAGTCACCGTCTGGCCGGCCATGAAAGCAGCCGAACGGTTGGCGCAGGAAGGGATCTCCGCCGCGGTGGTCAACGCCCGTTTCGTGAAACCTCTCGACACGGAATTGATCATCAAGACGGCGAAGAACGTGCGCTGCCTGGTGACCGTCGAGGAAGGCTGCAAGATGGGCGGGTTCGGTTCCGCCGTCTTGGAAGCCCTGTCCGAAGAAGGTATTACAAACCTGAGAACGAAGGTGATCGGTCTTCCCGATTGGTACATCGAGCAGGGTCCGCAAGACCTGCTGCGCGAACGGTATGGCCTGACAGCCGATGGCATTTACAACAACGTGAAGGCGTTGTTCGGAGCCAGTGTGGCTACCGATGATGCCGCCCGGTTGGCATCGCTGGTGGGGAGTTTGCCGCACGGCGATGAGCAGGGCAGCTAGTTGATGTCGGGGCGTACCGAAACAGGACATACACCGAGAAGCTGATGCATATCACAAGGAAAAAGACGCGGCAGATTCAGGCGGGATCGGTCAAGATCGGCGGAGATGCGCCGATCTCAGTCCAGTCGATGTGCTCGACGGATACACGCGATGTGAAGGCCACGGTGGCCCAGATCCGTCAACTGGAAGAGGCAGGGTGTGAAATCATCCGTGTTGCCGTCCCTGATGACGAGGCGGCAGCCGCACTTCCCCAGATCAAAGCCGCGATGACGGTTCCGCTGATCGCCGACATTCACTTCGACCACCGCTTAGCCCTCAAGGCGGCGGAGGTGGTGGATTGCGTCCGCATCAATCCGGGCAACATCGGGGCCTGGTGGAAGGTGCAGGAAGTCATCAAGGCCGTCAACGAGCGGGGGATTCCCCTGCGCGTGGGCGTGAACGGCGGCTCGCTCGAACGTCCGCTGTTGGACAAGTATGGCTGGCCCTCTCCCGAAGCCCTGTCGGAATCGGCTTTGAATGCAGTCCATGCCTTGGAAGACGAGGGTTTCACCAATATGAAGGTGTCGCTCAAAGCTTCCGACGTGCATCATGCCATCGATGCCTACTATTTGTTCTCCACCCAGTCCAATTATCCCCTGCATATCGGAATCACAGAAGCCGGTACGGCCATGACGGGCGCGGTGAAGTCTGCGATCGGCCTCGGCTGGCTCTTGTCGCAAGGCATCGGTGACACCCTGCGAGTCTCATTGGCGGCTGATCCGGTGGAGGAAGTCAAAGTCGGGTTTGAGATTCTCAAGTCGCTGGAGCTGCGCCATCGCGGCATCAATGTCATTGCCTGCCCGACCTGCGGCCGGGTTGAGATCGACGTGGTGCGCATGGCGAATGAACTGGAAAAGAAGCTCGGCCATATCAAGACGCCGCTGAACGTCTCCGTGCTCGGCTGTGTCGTGAACGGCATCGGTGAAGGCAAGGAAGCGGATATCGGCATTGCCGGCGGAGAAGGCAAGGGCATTCTCTTCAAAAAGGGCAAGCTGATGCGGAAGGTACCGCTTGAAGAACTCATGGACACGCTAATCCATGAGGTCGAGCTGTTGGCCAAGGAAAAGGAAGCCGAGGCTGCTGGAGTGACTCACGAAACGGCAGCGTCGTCAGATGGGCATGCGGAGGCTGGGTGGGAATTGATCGGTCATGCGCCGGATGAACATTCGACCATCGTCCGCGATATTCCTGTGCTTCCGACGAAACGCTAGCCGGCGTGGTGTACTTGCTAAGACCGCCCCTCAGAATATTCCTCTCTTTCTCCGCTCTTCGCGGTTGAGTTCCTGAAGCTCCCCCTTCTATAATCCGATCCGTGGCGCCGTACCCAAGTGGCTAAGGGAGCAGTCTGCAAAACTGCGATGCGGCGGTTCGAACCCGCCCGGCGCCTCCAAACCGCACTACGTGCGATCCGTCCGCTCTTTATCGTCGTATCGTGATCTATTGGCGGGCGGAGAAACCCCACGAACAAGGGATCGCTTGTTCATCACTTGACCCGACCGCGAGCCTAGTGATCGCGTGTTAGTGGTTGAGGTGAGCGGAAAAACCCCTCAGGGCATGTTGCGGAAAGTGCTTCCCGCCCCTCGTCACCCCCTTTGTATCCGACTACTCCCGGTTTTACGTCCGGTTCCGATCAGACTGTTCCCTCCGACCGCTTTCCAACTGGCTCGATTCAACGGGGCTCACGCGGTGACGATCAGGCTTAGCCCTCCTTTTTAATTTGTCCCTGTCGCCCTCCATTTATCCGACACATGTGAGAGTGAATCATGCTCACTTTATGTGCACGGCGGCAATGCGTCCGATCCCACTCCCGGTGTTGCTCCCGCTTTGATATCCTAGGCCGTTTCAATTGGGTGCAATCGCGAGCGGTAAACCGTTGATTCCCTAGCGGCCCGCTCTCTATCCATCGTTCTTGGCCGTTGTCGGTCGTAGAGCACTCGGGCAAGCTGCCTTACTGCACGATTGGAAAATAAAAACGGGGGAAGCTTCGCAACTTCACACCGCTAGTCGCTGCCACCGCCGAACATTTGACCTGTGTGTCCCGACTTCTCGCGTCAACCAGCGTTCGTTCATGTTAGTCTGCAGCCTAGAGGACGATCTTCTGTCTGAGAGGACTCATGACCCCCGATCCAATTTTTTTTAGAGATCTCGCTTATGTCTTTGTCGCTGCGGTCATCGGCGGGGCCTCCGCCTATCTACTTCGTCAACCGTTGATTCTGGGATATGTCTTCGGCGGCATTCTGATCAGTCCGTTTACCCCCGGTCCCTCCATTTCGGATGTCCATAGCTTCGAATTGTTCGCCGAGATCGGCGTGATCCTCTTGATGTTCTGCATCGGGATCGAATTTTCTCTGAATGACTTGTTACGAGTCCGGTGGGTGGCCCTGCTGGGAGGGCCGCTCGGTATTTTCCTCTCCATTCTCCTCGCCGTCGGGCTGGGCCATGTGGTGGGATGGAGTGGGATTCAAAGCGTGGTGATCGGGTCGGTGGTATCCGTCGCCAGCACGATGGTTCTGGCGCGCTTGCTGCTGGACAGCGGAGATTTGCGTGCCAAGCATGGCCGGGTGATGATCGGGATCACCCTCGTGGAAGATCTCGCGGTGGTCGTGCTGACGGTTCTGCTACCTGCGCTCGGGGCTTTGGAACCGGGCCGTTTCGCCACCATTGGAAAGGCCTTGTGGCTCGCGGTCCTCATCTTGGTTCCCTTCGCGTATCTCGCGGCGAAAGCCATTCCGCCGTTGTTGACACGCATTGCGAAGACACAAAATGCCGAACTCTTTCTCCTGGTCGCGTTGTCCCTGGGAATCGGCACGGCAGCCGTCACACAGATGGCAGGGCTGTCCCTGGCGCTCGGCGCGTTTCTGGCAGGATTGATCATCAGCGGGTCAGAATATGGTCACGAAACCTTAGCCCGGCTCCTGTCGCTCCGGGACGCGTTCGTGGCCCTGTTTTTTGTGACGATCGGTGTTCTCATCGATCCGCGGGTGGTGTGGGCCAATCTCCCGTTGCTCGGCCTCATGCTCGGATTGATTATTGTGGGGAAATTCGTCATTTGGACGCTGGTCGTGAGGCTGTTTCGTTATTCCTGGGGTACGGCCCTACTCGTGGGCGCCGGTCTCACGCAGATCGGCGAGTTTTCTTTCGTGTTGGTTCAGGTCGCGAAAACGGCGGGCCATGTGAGCGAGGATGTGTACAATGCCACCCTGGCCGCTTCGCTGCTGAGTATTCTCCTCAACGCGCCTCTCGTTCGGTATGCGCCGGGGTGGATCGCTACACTACATTTCAAGATGGGGCGAGCTGCCCTGCCGATTCAAGGCGGGGTTCCTGAGGATCAAGCCGGACATGTGGTGCTGTGTGGGTTCGGTCGCATGGGCAGCGCGGTGGGGCTCGCCCTCGATCATTTTCAACTGCCGTACACCGTGATTGAGCGCGACCCGGACATCGTTCGACAGCTGCGTCGACGCGGAATTTCTTGCGTCTACGGGGACGCCTCGCAAACTGAACTATTGAAAGCGGCCGGCGCCCAACATGCCGCGCTGGTGATCGTGGCGCTTCCCGTCATTCACGAGACGTCGCTTACCGTTCGACGATTCCGAGGGCTGAACGAAAAGATCCCCCTTCTCGCCCGGGCGCATGGGTTTAGGGAGGCTGAGGACTTGAAGGCCGTGGGGGCAACGGAAGTCATCCTGCCTGAGGTCGAAGGGGCGCACACCTTGATCCGACATGCCTTCCAGGCCTTGAAGATCTCGAAGTCGAGTATCCTCGATTATCTAAAGTCCTGCCAGGCGTTTCGATCGTCCGGTGAGGGACCTGATGCAGGGAACGTGGAGGCCGGGAAGGCCGGTGCTGGGTGAAGTCTGTGAATGTCTGAATTCACTGCGGCGTCATCCAGTCGTGTACTGCGATGCGGCGGTTCGATCCCCCCGGCGCCTCCAACCCGAGCTGGCTCGACGCGCAGCTTGTATGATTGTTCTTGGTCACGCGATCACCCGGTCATGACTTTCTCGTTCATTGTGTTTCTGTCTTCCGGCAGGCCGTGCTGATACCGGCGTTCAGCGGCTCACCTCGGCGATTCGCCGTTCCTCCTCTTTGAATTTCCGACTTGCGGCAAGGGTGTCCGGATCCAGCAGGCCATGGAGGATCTCCTGTCTCAATTGCACGAACAGCGGCTCGTGCCTGACGGATGCCGGCTGACCGCCTTGCAGCAGGGTAAACCAGCGAGTGCTGGAAGCGGCATAGCGGCCGTTTGGCGCGGTGGTGCGCAATTCTTGGAAGGCGTGGATCGCATCCTCGCGGTTCTCAAATAACGCGACCAGGCCTCTGAGGTACGTCACCTCTTCACAGTTGGCGTTCTGTTGGCCATTCGCCCGCCGCGCTTCCTGGGTTCGGCACACCACCCGCAATGCCTCTCGCTCTTTCGCATCGGTCTCAAAAAAAGCGCTGCTCGGCTCCGACATTCGATGTGAAGGACGTGAGGGCTGTGTCCCGCTTGGTGCGGATATCCGGCTCAGATTGCCCGGTGGTTTCTAAGGACAGACTCGATACGGCGGTGGCTGAATTCGAGGGGATGGCAACAGGACCGTTGCGGCGCATGAGCATCCGTGCATTTTATGCGGACGCGTCAGCACGGGAAGCCGACTTTCGAGCGTTGTCGGCAGTGGCAGACCGCAGGCAGTTGGGGGCAGAGTGTGGAGGATGGCCATCTCTGGCCGTACGCCTTCTGGCCAGCAATAGTAAAGATCGGCTGTGATCCGGAGTCTGCCACTGTCGTGTGATGCCGTGGGAGGGCATCTTGGACCGACGCTGTTAAATGGAGGTCCGTGCCTGAGCCGGAGATCTGGGGAGTCGTTCTATCGGATAAGTCACGAGGGCTATCGTCCGAAGTGGAAGGCAACGCCGAACATGAAGAGGTTGGCGCGGTAGTCAGCCGTGATATTGCTGCGACTGAAGCTGAAATGGGCGAAATTGTACTTGTATTCAATGAAGGGGGCGATCTTCGGCGTCATGAAATATTTGATGCCGGCTAATACGTTAAAGCTCGGGGCAAACGACGCTTCGGGCCTGAAGTTTCCATCCGAGATATTCCCCACATTGAGTCCGATGCCGAGACCCGCATAGGGCTCTACTTTGTATTGGTAACCGGTGACGCGGACCAGTGCGTTGAATGCGAGCGAATGCACCAGGAAATCCGCACCGGGGACTTTTTGCGACAGAAAGCGATTGGTGGAGGCGGGAACGTTTTGCTGCTTAATGTCAGGCGCCGACCGATACATGTCGACTTCGAGGCCGAACCAGTTGAAGCCACGATCGTCGAAATAGTGGCCCAATTTCGCGCCATAAGCCAGATTGTTCGCGAGGTCGAGTTTGCCGACATCCGTGGTATCGAGGGTGGCGATATTCGGCCCAATGGCAAATGCAGCATAGTTTTCGGCCTGCCCAAGCGAGGGGAGGCAGAGCGCCACGATTCCGAACAAAACCGCCAACTTCCTACGGAACATACACCCTCCACCATGAACGAACCGTCTGCCTGTCGCTGGTGCTACTCTAACGGGCTTGATGCGGGGTGGCAAGAGAGAAGTGTATCTCAAGGCTGGTTGCAGGACGACTCGCTTCGATGCAGTAGCGTCGGTCGCAAGCAGAACCCGCGCCACGGCGATTGATCCCAGGACCAGTTGAGTAACGCATACTCGGTATGGGTCATGCGATTGTCGATCACGCGTCCGAACCCGCCGACCCGCAGGGAGAACCCGGCCGGCAGCAAGAAATCGCGCAAGAGCCCGAACTCCGTGAAGTTTCCGGCGTAGTAGGCCGGGTCGCCCTGCTCATTCACGAAATGCTCGCCTCGCCAGATCGTGACGTAGGGCCGCCAACCGTCCAGATCCACACCGGCCGTCAGTTGATAGCCCCGGCCGCGAACGATCGGCGCACCGCTCTGGGTCGGTTCGTTTTGGCTGGTGAGATACAACGCCATCACGTCGATTTCACGAAACCACGACAGGGCGGACGAATAGCGATTAGGCTGGAATGTGAATTGCGGTCCGACGGCCGTCAGGAAATTGTTTGAGGCCGGCCGGTCTCTCGGCAGGCCGACTCCGAAAAACGTGCGGGATTCCGAGTACTGCGCCCCGCCGCTGTGGGTCCAGTAGACTTGGCCGTTCAAGGAAAAGAATCCGGCGCTCGCGCGCCCTGCATATCCCACGTCGAACCGCTCCGCTTTTTGGAACGTCTCGAGCTGGTTCCAGTTGATGAACAGATCCTGCTGGTAATGTTCCCGGTTCACCAGGAGTTGGAACCCTTGTTCGAGAGGGCGTGAAAACAGGGAGGCGTCGTTGAACAGCGCATCCACGAAGGGGTGGTTCCGCTTGATCGTGCCGGCGATCAGCGACACCGCCGGCCAGAGTTCATATTCCGCCGACAGGATCGGCTGCACCGTGTGGAATCGCTGCGTATCCCCGACGGGCAACCCTGCAAAGACGCCGATGTCCAGATTCAACCTGGACGAAGGGCTGTATCTGAGCACGGGCGCAAGGTATTGACCGGCGAGGGTGCTGTTCGCGACCGGTCGCCCTCCGATTTGCCGGAGGCCGGAATAGGCGATGTTATACACATAGGTCAGGGTGTCGAGTTTGGCCGTGAATCGAGGCGCGGAATCTGGGGGCTCGGTGGCGACCGGGTTGTTCTGCGCGGGGAACAAGTCTCTCATGAACTGACCATTTGCGGTATCCCAGTTCCAGTTGAAGACGAGATATTGCTGGTTCACCCATTTGGTCCCTTGCGGGATAAATTCATTGACCGCATTGCGCAGGCGCCTTGCTTGCACCCCGAACTCGATGGAGGCATTCTCCCCGAGCGCATACACTTTGGAGAGCCCCACTTCCATGAAATTCCCTGCAACGAATTCAGGATCGCCCTGTTGGCCAAGGAAGTTCACGCCGCGCCAGAATCCTATGCGCGGCCGCCAGCCTGCGATATCCAGCCAGGCTTGAACATCGTAGCCGCGTCCCTGGTCATAAGGGACGGCACGAGCCGCTTGATTGAAGCTGTTGAGATACGTCAACCGGATGCCAAGTTCATTCCACCATCGGAGGGAACTAAAGTACCGTGCCGGTTCGAAAACCAGTTCGGGGCCGAAGGCGGTTACCAGATTGTTGCCGGTAGTGAAGGAACGGTCGAGTTTGAGAAGGGCTTGGCCGTGATGGACCCAGTGCGCCTGCCCATTAAAGCGGAAGAGGCCGGCTCGAAGTTGTCCCGCATACCCCACATCGTACCGATTAGTGGCGGAGCCGCGGAAGGCCTGCTCCCAGTTGATAAACAGGTCTTGTCGGTAATACTCTGAGTTCACCGTCACTTGCGCACCCTGCTCGATCGGTCGCACAAACCGGTTGGCATTGTCGAAGACCGCGTCGTGAAAGTCCCGGTGCGGGACCGCAAGGGTGCCGAGCAGCGCCGTGATTTCCTCAGTGGGGCGGTATTGAAGGCGGATAATCGGCCGGACTTGCGACACCTCCGTGTCATGGCCGTACGGCATATTGGCGAACACTCCAAGGTCCAAGTCTACGGAGGATAGCAGGCGTTTCCGCACATACACGTTCAGCAGATTGCCCATCAGGGTCGTATCCCGGCCCAGACCATTCGTGAACGTGTTGTCCTCGAGCCCTTGTTTTTCAAGGTTCAGGAGGAAGGTTGTGGTTTCGACATGCAGGTCCAGCGCATGCGGGGCGGAGGCGGAATCCCCTGCGCTGTCCCCCGAGGCCGGGAGTGTGTCAAATAGCGCCAGGAGCGTCCAAACGACGATCAGTGGAAGCGCGCGCCATGTGAGGGGGGTGGGCTGAAGCACAATGGGAGCGGATCATAAGTGGGAGCGGTGTAAAACGTCAATGTTCGGGAGCTCTTCCGGGAAGGTTCTCATTGAATGCCGCCAGGCAGGGTTCGCGTGAGTACAGGCGTGTGCAAGACCGGGCCGGCAGAGGGAATAGGGTCATGAGCCGAATTGCAGTGATCGGAGCGGGCTACTGGGGCAAGAACCTGATCCGGAATTTCGCCGAACTTCAGGCACTCGGAACTATTTGCGATACCGACGAGACGGTGCTTCCCTATTTCACGCAGCGCTATCCGGAATGTGTCACAACAGCGTCACCATCCGATGTGCTCGGCGACCGCACAATCGATGCGGTGGCAATCGCAACTCCCGCTGAAACCCACGGCCGATTGGTCAGGGAAGCGCTTCTGGCGGGGAAGGATGTATTCGTCGAGAAACCCCTCTGCCTCACCCTTGAAGGCGGCCGAGAATTGGTCGCGCTCGCGGCGGCTCAGGGGCGGGTGCTGATGGTGGGGCACCTGCTCTGGTATCACCCCGCGGTGCTCACGCTGAAGCAGCTGATCGCCCGAGGGGAACTGGGGCGCATCCAATATATCTACTCCAATAGATTGAACCTGGGGCGGGTGCGAAGAGAAGAAAATATCCTATGGTCGTTTGCGCCTCACGATCTGTCTGTGATTCTTGGGCTCCTCAACGAGATGCCGGAGACGGTCAATGCTCAGGGCGGCAACTACTTGCAGCAACGGATTGCCGATGTCACCGTCAGCCTGCTGTCCTTTCCCAGTGGTGTCAAGGCCCATGTCTTTGTGTCGTGGCTGCACCCGTACAAAGAACAGAAGTTAATCGTGGTAGGCAGTCAAAAGATGGCCGTCTTCGACGATATGGAGCCTGAACGGAAGCTGCTGCTCTATCCCCACTCCATCGGATGGAAAGATCAACTCCCTGTGCCCACGAAAATGGATGCTGAGGTTGTGCCCGTGGCTCACGAGGAACCGTTGCGGGCTGAATGTGCCCATTTCCTCGACTGCGTGAGGACACGGAGCACGCCCAGAACCGATGGGCGTGAAGCCCTGCGCGTATTGCAGGTGCTCCAGTTGTGCCAGCAATCGCTCGAAACCGGGCAGGTGATACGACGCCCGCTTGAGACCGGTTCGCCCCGGCTTCCCTATATGGCTCATGAATCAGCGTTCATCGACGAGGGGGCTGAGATCGGTGAGGGAACGCAAATCTGGCATGTGTCGCATGTCATGCGTGGGGCGAAAATCGGGAAGAATTGTCGTATCGGTCAGAATGTTGTGATCGGCCCGAACACGACCATCGGGGACGGGGTCAAGATCCAGAATAACGTGTCGGTGTATGAAGGGGTGACCCTGGAAGACGCAGTCTTTTGCGGACCATCAGTGGTGTTCACGAATGTCCTCAATCCGCGCAGTGAAGTGCCTCGCATGAACGAGCTCAGGCCGACCTTGATTAGGAATGGCGCGAGTCTGGGCGCGAATTGCACGGTGGTGTGCGGAGTGACCGTCGGCCGGTATGCGTTCGTCGGTGCCGGTGCCGTGGTCACGAGCGACGTCGACGCGCATGCGCTGGTCGTTGGAAATCCTGCCCGCCGTACGGGTTGGATGTGTCGGTGTGGCGAGCAACTCAAGGCCGCCCGAGGACCGCTCACATGTCATGTCTGCCAACGGCGCTATCGCAAAGGTCGGGATGGGCTGGCTGAAGAATGGTAAGCCCGCGGCAACTCGGTGTCGCTCCTCACGCGGCTCATGATCGCGACGACGGACCGGCCAAGAGCGGTCTACACGTCGGCCCAACTCTGTCCGCCGTCATTGTGCTGCAAATCGTGAGCGCCTTCGGCATCCAATGGTATACCGTTGCGCATCTGGGCGTCGGTGCCCAAGCCGATGCCCTCTATGCCGGGGGCACGTTGCCTCAGATTACGACCGCGTTCCTCATGGAGCCGCTCGGATTCGTCTTAATCCCGTTCCTCTCGTCGAAGCCGGAGGCCGATCGGGACCGGGCCGGGTGGCCGCTGCTGTGCGCCATCGCGGCGGTCTCGTCGATAGTCGCTCTCCTGTTATTTCTCGTTGCACCGATCGTCGTCCCGTTTCTTGCGCCCGGACTGGCTGCGTCCACCGCTGCCCTCACGGTGGAGTTGGCTCAGATTCAGGCGGTGGGCGTGATAGGGGCCGGTTGTGGAATCATGTTGATGTGCCTTTCCCAAGCCAAGGGTCGTTTTGTCTGGCCTGCCTTGACGGTTCTGATCTGTACCTGCGGCGGGTGGGGGCTGCTTGTGGTCGGGCTGGATCGATGGGGAGTTCGGCTGGCTGCCTGGGTACAAGTCGCGATCGTGACCGGTCCTGTGTTGCTGCAACTGCCGGTACTGGCCGGGGGGGCGCAGGGGTCTCTCGCCGATATTCCGTTGCTCTCGAAGGATGTGTGGAGACGGATGCGGCCGCTTGTCGCCGGTGCGTCGTATCACCGCACAGGGTTTGTCGTCGACCGGTTTTTTGCCTCGCTTCTCGCCCCTGGAAGCATTGCCGTTTTGGACCTGGTGCTTCGGGTACATTCGGCGATAGGACGAGTGCTCAATCATGGCGTGGTCGCTCCGATCGTTCCCCGGTTGGCGCGACTGGCGAGCGAAAAATCCTGGCGTTCGTTCAATGCGTTATGGCGCGAACGGGTGTGGTGGATGGGATGGTTGAGTGGAGGGGTGGTGCTTGTGCTCTTCCTCGGGGCGTTCGCCGTGCACCGCTTGGATCTGCTGAGTCCGCTGAGCCGCGACGGCATCTTGCAAGCCGGCGATCTGATAAGGATGTGGATCATCCTGATGAGTTGTTCCGGCGTCGTGCTGGTAGGCGGCATCAATCACATATTAGTGAACGCCTTTTATGCCCAGGGCGACATGACGACTCCCGCGAAGATCGAGGCGTTGACCTACACGGTGGGACTGATTTTGAAAGGGATTGGGGCCTGGTTTGCCGGTCTGGTGGGAGTTGCGACCGCGATCAGCGCCTACTATGTCTTGAATAGTGTCGTGCTCGGAGCCGTGCTCAGGAGACGTGCCGTGGCGCAGCTTCAGGAACAGCCTGCGATCCAGGGTAATCCACTCATGCCGGGAGAACTCCGCTAGGTTGCTATGTGTGGAATCTGTGGTGTTGTCAGGCCGGCAGTCGATCATGCCCTTTCGGAAACGATCGGCCGAATGGCTCACGCCCTGCACCACCGGGGGCCGGATGGGTCGGGAACGTGGGTTGATTCAACGGGAACAGTCGGGCTGGGACACGCACGCCTGGCAGTGATCGATCCGGCCGGAGGACGGCAACCTATGAGTTCGGCCGACGAGCGCTACGTCATGGTCTATAACGGTGAAATGTATAATTTCCACAGTCTCCGGGAGGAGCTTGAACAGGTCGGAAAAAGGTTTCGCACGCAGTCCGATACGGAAGTGCTCCTCGAAGCGTATGGCTATTGGGGGGCCACCTGCCTGTCGAAGTTCCACGGCATGTTTGCCTTGGCGGTGTATGACAGGGTGGAGAACGAGCTGTTTCTCGCGAGAGACAGAACCGGAATCAAGCCCTTGTACTATGCCACGCTCGACGGGGCATTCTGCTTTGCATCGGAGATCAAAGCCCTCCACGAGCTGAGCGCCCGGTCGCTTACGTTGAATTATGCCTCCCTCGTCGATTTTCTCCTGCTCAGCTATACCGTTCCGCCACGCACGTTCTTCTCGGAAATCCATGAAGTCGAGCCCGGGTCGTGGTTGCGTGTCACGAGGCGGGGGATTGAGCGTGGGACATACTGGACGTGGAAGCGGGAGCCGGCCGATTGGAACGAATCGGTGTCTCTTGAAGCCGGCCGCCGCGCCATTTTGGAAAGCCTGAGTGAACAGCTCGTCGCAGACGTGCCGATCGGGGCGTTTTTAAGCGGGGGCATCGATTCGTCCCTTCTCCTCGCGATGCTCGTCAACGATCTTGGGCGAAAGGTTCCATCGTTCACCGTTGCGTTCGGTGAGACCTCCTATGACGAATCCCCCTATGCGGCCATGGTGGCCCGGCATTTGGGAACAGATCATCATGAGATCCGTGTCCCGGTCGGACAGGGAAATCTTGCGCTGATCGACGAGGTGCTTTCGCAATTCGATCAACCATTCGGGGACTCATCCGCCGTTCCCTCCTACGTGATGTGTCGAGCCGTCAGACCGTTTGTCAAAGTGGTGATAGGAGGGGACGGTGGCGACGAGATGTTCGGGGGGTATCCCCGCTATGGTTACGCGGATTTCGCCAGGACATTGGGCCGGTCGCCTGCCTGGGCTCTTCGGGCAATGCTCCGTTTCTCCCACGCGGTTTCGCGGGTCTCGCCCTCCGAGCGGGTGCGACAAGTTCAGAGATTGTTACGGGCTGCGGAGGCGTCCGGCAACGAGCGACTTCTGGCCTTGTCCTGTTATCTGTTCCCCGAAGAATTGCAGGACATGCTGACTTCTTCCGCAAGGCAGAAAACCGCTGATTGTGTTCCGATACTCTTGGGAGCCGGAGACCGCTCAAGGGAGGTTGGTGGCGCGGCTTTCATCGATGCCACGATGAACACGGCCTTGCCAGGCGACTATTTGAGAAAGGTCGACATGATGAGCAGCGCCCATGGCCTGGAAGTCCGCATTCCATTCCTGGGAGAATCGGTGTTGGCCTGTTCGGCTCGGATCCCGGAGCGCTGGAAGTACTCGGTCGGGGAGAACAAGCGGCTCCTCCGGAAACTTGCCGAACGCTATTTGCCGCCGGCGATCTGCCGCAGGCCCAAAGCGGGGTTCGGCTTTCCGTTCGATGCCTGGCTGGGGGACCAGGGGCGCCGCGAGCTCCATCATCAACTGTGTTCACCGACGGCCCGCGTCAGAGATATTGTGTCTGCCGGTTACCTTGAGCGATTGCTCCGGTGCTTTGTCGAACAACGTTGGGACGACCTTCGGATCAGCAGATACAACTTGTATCAACGGGTCTATTGCCTCTGGGCCCTGGAGCGATGGCTGCAACGGTGGAGCCCGAATCTGTGAGTGGCGTTCATTGGCATTCAGTCTCAGCGGAACAGACGAAAAGGCTGCGAACGAGATGACTCCGGGCTCGCATCGTGCGTCACTGTCCGTCAGGGTGGTGACCGTATTGTTGTCCCTGTTGGCCTGCGGCACCTTCCTGGAAATCGGCCTGAGACTGCTGCCGGTCAGCGAAGGGTTCCGTGCGCTGGCTGTGAACGATGCGAACCCGATTTATCGCTATGCACCGAACCGCACGGCCGTCTGGTCCAAAGGATGGAACTTCTCCATTACGAATCGTGTGCGAACCAACAATCTGGGGTTCATTTCCGAGGTGGACTACGATCCGACACACGCCACGCCGTTGCTGGCGATCGTCGGAGACAGCTATATCGAAGCGGCCATGGTTCCGTCCGATCACACGGCGGCGGCGCTCTTGAGGCGTGACATCGGAGCGAGAGGGTCTGTGTATAGTTTTGGCGCATCCGGGTCGGCGCTGAGTCAATACTTGGCCTATGCGAACTATGTCAAAGACGTCTTTCGACCCGAGGGCCTCGTGGTGACCGTGGTCGGGAACGATTTTGATGAAAGCCTGCTGCGATACAAGCAGGTGCCCGGGTTTCACTATTTTTCGCAGAATGGGACCGCCGAGATGCAGCTCATCCGGCTCGACCGCGAGATCCCGCTGTGGAGGGATTATGTTGCGGCCTCTTCCTTGGCGATGTACGTCGTGGCAAATTTGGAGGTCGCGGGCCTGCTGGATCGGAGTCTGACGCGGGTGAAGAGTTGGTTCAGTGCAGACCTCAAACCGAACATGTACGTTGGAAATACCCTCGAGCATGCTGAACCAGCGCGGATCGCCGATTCGAAAACCGCAGTCGATGCCTTTCTGAGGCAACTGCCGGATCGGGCGGGGCTGCCTGCGTCGAACATTCTCCTTGTCGTCGATGCTCCCAGGCCTGAGTTGTATGAGCCTGTTCGTCGCGCCGCAGCCACGCGCAGTTATTTTGGGCTTATGCGCGCGTATTTGATGGACCGGGCCGTCGAGAAAGGCTTCGAGGTCGTGGATATGGAACGGGAGTTTCTGGAGGACTATTCCAGGTCCGGCCGGCGCTTCGAGCATCCTGAGGATCATCATTGGAACAGCGTCGGACATGAGATATTCGCTCGAGCCGTGAGGAAGTCGGCGGTCTATGAATCGGTGTTCGGAGGAGCTCGGCAGGAGGTGGGTCCGAAATGAGCGGTATTGTCCCGGCCGTCTCCATGGCGTGCCCGCCGGAACGAGGGCGTTCCAGCAAGGCGCTTCGTGTGTGTCATGTACTTCCCGGCCCCGCAGATTCGTCCAATATGATTTTCGCCAAGAATCAGATCCTGGCGCTATCCGAGGCCGGGGTGGAGTGTCGCTCGGTGTTTCTGCAATCACGGACGTCGCCTGTCGTCCTCGTTCGAGAGGCCGCACGGCTGCGGAGAGAATTGGCGCAGTTTCGTCCGGATCTCATTCATGCGCACTACGGAACCGTGACGGCAGCGGTGTGCGCGCTTGTATCGCAGTTTCCGCTGGTGATCACGTATAGAGGCAGCGATCTCAATCCCGGTCCCAATCTGTTTTCGCTTCGCTCCGCAGTCGGGAGATTGTTGTCGCAATGCGCCGCGCTGCGTGCGAGCCGGATGATGTGTGTCAGCACGCAGCTAAAAAACCGTCTGTGGTGGAGAACAAGATTCGTGGCCGTTGTGCCCGGCGGCGTTGATCTCCAGCGATTCAGGCCGACGGCGAAAGCGGCTGCGCGTCTACGTATGGGTTGGAAATCGGAGGAGAAGGTTGTCATATTTAATGCAGGATTCGACGCGATACGGAAGCGATTGGACCTGGCCGAGGCTGCCGTACGGATGGCTCGTCGATGGTGCGATGACATCCGATTGGAGGTTCTGGACGGTTCTGAAGCACAGGAACGGATACCGTTCTATCTCAATGCGGCGGATTGTTTGCTCATGACCAGCGATTGGGAAGGTTCTCCGAACATAGTGAAGGAGGCCATCGCCTGCAATCTTCCAGTGGTCTCAGTCGATGTCGGTGATGTCAGAGAGCGGCTGGCATACGTTCGGCCGTCGAAGATTGTCGGTCGAGATCCGGTCGAGATCGGAAGGGCCTTGGCCGACGTCTTGCACCAGCCTGAGCGGTCCAATGGGTGCGAGGTCATTCAAAACCTCTCTTCCGGGCATGTCGCTGAACGTGTCATGGCGGTGTATCGGGAAGCCGTTCGCAGCCAGTGCTGAAAGATGTGAGGCGACGGGGTACTCACTCAACAGTGACCCGAGTGCTGAGAGGGCGAGATAATCAACGTGGATTTTTACCTGCTTTTAACGGGCGTCACAATCGTGATTCTGCTTCTTGCCTGGCTTGTCTGGAGCAGAACCCGCCACCTCTCATTTCCTCTCGGCATCGGTCTGATCTATTACTGGTCTCTGTTCGGAGCCTGGTCCATCGTGCAAGACCGGCTCGGCGGCGAGAGTGGGAAACGGTACGACTATCTGGAAGCGAAATTGTTTCCGGTCATGCTCGACGACAACTACCTGATGACATTGTTGCTCTATGCGGCGTTCATCATTCTGATCGAGATCGCGCTGCTCCTGTTTTTGAAGCCAGGGCCTCTGCCGGATGACACTTGGCCGGCCCCGATCGATGTGTCCCATGGAGTCTTGCTGTGCCTGGCGGTGCTGTGTGGCATCGGCAGTTATGCGCTTATCCGAGAGCCCTTGGAAATGGCCGACAGCATGAACCTCTCCACTTACATGGTGACGCGAGGAGGATTGGGGGAGTTGCCGCCCTATTTCACCATCCATCAGTTGTTGAGCCGCGGAGCGATGCTGTCAACCGCCATCGGATTGAGCATTGTGAGCAGCGGCAGTGAGGCTCGTCTGTTCGTCGGTTCAGGCGGATGGGCCGTACGGGCCGGATATCTGGCCGTTGCCGCCGGCCTCTTCTGGTTTGCGCTCATCCTGGGTAACAAGAATGAATTGCTGTTCGTCGGCATCGGAGGCGGCCTCCTGTACCTCGCCAATGCACGGCGTCCTCGGTTGGCCGTGTTGACGCTCACCGGTGCGGTCGGCTTTGTCGGGTTGTGGCTCGTCGACACGTTGCGCGGCTTGCCGCTGGCGGCGGTTGCGGGAGGCCTCCAGGATCTCGAGCCGGCTCATTGGTTGGACGCCGCGCAGTTTGTCGCGTCAAGCAATGAAGCCTTCGCGGCTCATTTTTCCTTGTACGGGGCGCTGGCTCTCAACGTGCCGCTGACCTATGGAGAGAGTGTGCTCAGCATGCTCGCCTCGGTGATTCCACGATTTGCATGGCCGAACCGGCCGCCGGATATTTATCTGCACTATGCCGATAGTATCGGGGTGGCTGAAGGACAGGGCTTTACCATTCACCATGCGACAGGGTGGTATCTCAACTTCGGCGTGCTTGGCATTCTGGCCGGAGCGCTGCTTTGGGGGTGGGTGTGGGCCAGATGTTCTGTTGCTGCTCATCCTGTCGGCCCACACCGATCGCGTTTTTGGATCTTGTGGGGACGCGTGCTGCCCTGGATGTTCGTGGCCAGTATCCCCATGCTGATCAGGGCTGGATTGGAAGGGTACAAAGCGCTTCTCGTCGAAGCCTTCTTGCTCCCCACGGTCATTCTGCTCCTGGCGTCGACCGACGGAACATTCTGCCGTGTGCTTCGTCTGAATCCCGACCGCCGGACGCCTCTGCTTGCGGAGTGAAAGAGTCGCGGATGAGTGATGCATCGCAACCTGCCGTGACCGTCCTGGTTCCGTGCCGCAATGAGGAGCGGTTTATCGGCGCGTGCCTCGACTCGATCCTCAACAACGACTATCCAAAGGACCGCCTCGAGATCCTGGTCATCGACGGCATGAGCCAGGATGAGACGCGAACGATTGTCTCTCGTTACGCCACGCGACATCCGTTGATCAGGCTGGTGGACAATACTCAGTTGATCACCCCCTGTGCGTTTAATGTCGGAATTGCGGAATCGCGCGGGGATATCATCCTCATCATGGGGGCCCATGCGGAGTATTCCGCGACCTACATTTCGAGACTGGTTGATTGGCTCACGCAGAGCGGAGCGGACAATGTCGGCGGCGTGTGCATGACCGTGCCCGCGAATGACAGCCCCGTGGCGCGCGCGATTGCCCGGGGTCTTTCGCACCCGTTCGGTGTGGGCACGTCGTATTTCCGGATCGGGA
>Ga0268299_1000300_pt1:75000-174369 | contig 174369 bp, 142 predicted proteins | sample NOBtaG_FD_193484 | JGI IMG/M metagenome (GOLD analysis project Ga0268299, IMG submission 193484) | Activated sludge microbial communities from bioreactor in Nijmegen, Gelderland, Netherland - NOB reactor | ecosystem: Engineered > Bioreactor > Aerobic > Activated sludge | place... | reverse complement strand
GGGGTGCGGGGTGCGGAGTGCGGAGTGCGGGGTGCGGAGTGCGGAGTGCGGGGTGCGGAGTGCGGCACGCCAGTTGCTCCGTCCGCGGCATGGGTGCAAAGCGATTCACCGAATTACGGGCGTGGCAGTTGGCTCGGCAGCTCAAGGTCGAGGTTGATCGCACAATTCTTGCGAACCCCGCAGCGCAGGCGGATCGCAGATTCTTCGACCAGGTCTCGGATGCCGTGCGCTCCGCGCCGCGGAACCTCGCGGAGGGGTTCGGGCGATACAGCCATCGCGAGTTCGCGCAGTTCACCAGAGTCGCCAGGGCAAGCCTCGCCGAAACGCAAAACCACATCCTGGATGCGAAAGATCGCCAGTTCATCGACGAAGCCACCTATGACCAGCTGTGGCAACTGAGCGACGCCGCACTCGCCTCGGCGACGGCCCTGCTCAAGTACCTGACGAGCCGACCCGCGCGATAGCCGGTTCCGCTGCCACGCAGCCAGCAGGCTGCTGAAGAACGCAGCCTGAAGAGAAAAGAGAAAAGAGAAAAGAGAAAAGTGAGAAGTGAGAAGCGAGAGGCACGAAGAAGTCCCAAAGCAATTCCGAGCTTCTCACCCCCCGCACGCTGCCCTCTGCCCCCGGCACCCGGCACCCGGCACCCGGCACGCGGCACGCGGCACCCAGCACGCGGCACCCAGCACCCAGCACGCGGCACGCGGCACGCCGCACGCCGCACCGCACTCTGCACTCGGCACCCGGCACCTCGAACCGCACCCTGCACCCTGCACTCTGCACCCGGAACTCGTCAGCGCCCGTAACTTGGTATGTAGCTGACCGGCCGCTCCGCCGTGAACGCTGGACGGAACAGCTCGGTTCTCGCAAACCCCTCCATGTCACGGCCGACGGGCAGCCCGAAGAAGTACAGGATGGTCGGCGCGACGTCCAGAATCGACGCGCGTGGCAGGCGACCGGGTTGGACGGAGGCGCCGTACGCGAGGAGGAAGCCATCCGGCGCCCGCTCGTGGCTGCCGCTGATGGCGGCGTTCCCCACCAGACGCTCGAGCAGCCGCTTGCCCGGGCTGATCGGTTCCATGCCGAACCCCGACACGACGAACAGCACGTCGTCGGGGCCGAGGCCGTTCAGCAGCCGCCCGACGTGCGTGTCGAGGAAGCCGTAATACTGCTCGAGCACGCGGCCGTACCGGCGACGTTCGTCGTCGGACACGTCCCCGAACGGAGAGGGGTTCGCGAACCGGAGGAAGTAATGACCGACGGCATCGACGCCCGGGAAGCGGACCGCGACGAAGCGCGCGTCGAGCGCGGCGAAGGCTTCGAGCAGCGCGGCGTGCACCCGATCGGCCGTGACGGGCTCGGGATCGCTGGCCACGTCGTAGTCCCCTGAGGGCGGGGGACCGCCCACCGACACGACCGAGACCGGATCGGGGTCTGGCGGTGTCAGCAGGCTTGCCTTCGCCCCCTCGAGGGCCGACGGCGGCCAGATCGCGGAGGCGCCGTCGATGTCCAGCTCCGCGGCCCGCATCCGGTGGAACCGATCGCTGACCAGATACCCATGCACGGGCGCGGACGGATGCGTGAGGGGCCACCCAATCACGCCCACCGTCACCCCCTGGTCGCTCAGCACGTGCCAGAGCGGTCGTGCCGTCAGGTCCTCCGCCGTGTGCGGCTCCTCCCAGAGGAACCCGGACCGCACCAGCGCCTGCGCAAAACAGTAGTCGGGCAGCAACGAGACGACGGGCGTGATGCCAAGCACCCGATACGACGCCGACGATCGGACACCCGTCTGCATCGGCGCGCGGCCCGTGGCCACGGCACTCCAGATCGGTTCGGCCTGCGTCGGCCGAAGCGTGGCCAGGTGCGTGACCGACCCGCCGTCGACGATGCGCCCGAAGTTCGGCAGGCGCCCCTCCGCGACGGCCGGGGTGATCACGTCCAGCGAGGCGCCATCGAGCATGAGCAGCACCAGACGCCCCCCACCCGCCGGCGCAATCGCCTCGGATGGTGCCGGCACGTCCACGCGCGGGGGAAGCTGTGGCACCCGCGCCGGGCCGCGCAGCACGGTCGGCATCACCACGGACGTCAGCGCCGTGACCACCAGAATCGTGGCGCTGGGTCGTCCACCGCGGCGGTTGATGTGGGCCAGCGCGATCATGAGGAACACCGCGCCCGCCGCCGTCACCACGATCGCCCCGGCCGCCATGCGCCGGCTCGTCTCCATGTCCAGCACCGGGCCGAAGCCGCGCCGGTTCAGCCACATCACCGAGGCTCCGCCAGCCGCCGCCATCGTGAACAGCCAGGACAGCAGCCGCACGCTCAGCCAGCCCGGGGACAACACCTCCACCGCCAGAATCTGCCGCAGGACGATCAGCGCGTAGAAGACCGCCGTCAGGTTCAGCCCGTACGCCGCGCCGAGCATGAGCACGAGCGGGACGATGGACCCGGTGTCGACCGGATACTGCGGGTTGAGCTGCAACACCAGCACGGTGAGATAGCCGGCCGCCAGGCCGCCGGCGATCACCGAGTTGGTCAGCATCCGCAGATAGCGCACAGGGGAAATCGTACAGCATAGGTGCAGGGGTGCAGGGGTGCAGGGGTGCAAGGGTGCAAGGGTGCGGGGTGCAGGGTGCGGCTTGCGGCCGGCAGCTTCCGGGCTACCCCCTACTTCCTGTTTCCTACTTCCTGTTTCCTACTTCCTGTTTCCTACTTCCTACTTCCTACTTCCTACTTCCTGTCTCCTGCCTCCTGGCTCCTGATCGCTATACTGTCGTGATGCCGCCCCTCGATGTGGACGCCACGGTGCTTGCCAACCGGCGGTTGTCGCGCGACTACAACGTGCTCACCTTGTCCGCGCCGGAGGTGGGTGCGCGGACGGTGGCCGGTCAGTTCGTCATGGTGCGTCCCGAGGGCATGACCGACACGCTGCTGCGCCGGCCGTTCTCCGTCTTCGAGATCATCCGCGACGCTTCCGGGCAACCCACCGCGATCAGCATCCTCAACAAGCGCGCGGGACGAACCACGAATCGCCTCTACGAGGCGGAGCCGGGCGAGCGGATCGCATGCCTCGGCCCTCTCGGGCGCCCGTACACGCCGGTGACCGCGCCCACGGAGGCGTGGATGGTGGCCGGCGGCGTGGGCCTGGCGCCATTTGCCACGCTGGCCGAGGCCCTGGTCGCCGCGGGCACGCCGACCACGCTGTTTTACGGGGCCCGTTCGGATCGCGAGCTCTTCTACCTCGACTTCTTCGAGCGCCTCGGCGTGTCGCTCGTGCTCACCACCGAGGACGGCTCTCGCGGTGAACGGGGGCGCGTCACGGCGCCGCTCGATCGCGCGCTCACGGGGCGTCCACCAGGCTCCACGATGGTGTATGCGTGCGGGCCGGAGCCGATGCTGGCCGCGGTGGCCGCGGTGTCCGCGCGCCACGGCCAACCGTGCGAGGTCTCGGTCGAGCGCACGATGGGATGCGGCCTCGGCGGCTGCTACAGCTGCGTGATCAAGGTGACGCATGGCGCCGGGGCGCCGCACTTCGTGCGCTCGTGCATTTCCGGCCCCGTCTTCGACGGGGCCGAGATCGTCTGGGACTGATGGCTCGAGATCTCTCCGTCCGTATCGGCTCGCTCCAGCTGCCGAATCCGCTGATCGCCGCGAGCGGCTGTTTCGGCTACGGCCTCGAATACGAGGGCGTGGCCGACCTGTCGTCCCTCGGTGGCGTCTGCGTCAAGGGCCTCTTCATGACCGAGCGGGAAGGCCATGCCCCGCCCCGCATCGTGGAGACGCCGGCCGGCATGATCAACGCGATCGGGCTGCAGGGCATTGGCGTGCACCGGTTCGTGAGGGAGAAGCTGCCACTGCTCAACGAGCGCGGCGCGCGCGTCTTCGTGAACGTCTGTGGCACCACGATCGACGAGTACGTCGAGGTGACGAAGGTGCTCACCGACGCGGGCGGCGTGGCCGCGATCGAGCTCAACATCTCGTGCCCGAACATCAAGGAGGGAGGCATCCAGTTCGGATGCAGCCTGGTCGGCACGGGCGCCGTGGTGTCCGCCGTCCGCAAGGCCACGCACCTGCCCGTGATCCCGAAGCTCACGCCGAACGTCACGGACGTCGCGTCGTTCGCGCACGCCGCCGAGGACGCGGGCGCCGACGCGGTATCGCTCGTCAACACCTTCCTGGCCATGGCCATCGACGTGGAGACACGACGTCCCACCATCACCAACGTGCTCGGCGGGCTGAGCGGGCCCGCCATCCGGCCGATCGCCGTCCGCATGGTGTGGGAGTGCGCGCAGGAGGTGAAGATCCCCATCATCGGCATGGGCGGCATCACCAACGCCCGCGACGCCCTGGAGTTCATCCTCGCCGGCGCCACCGCCGTGCAGATCGGCACGGCGAACTTCGTGGATCCGTTCGTCTGGACCAAGGTGCTGGCGGGCATCGACGACTACCTCGAGCGCCACCGCATCGAACGCCTCGCGGACCTGATCGGGGCCTTCGATCCCACGCCACCGAAGGCGGTGCACGCATGAATCGCGTCCTCGTGGCGCTCGACGTCGACTCCCGCGCACAGGCGCTGGCCCTGGCCGACACCCTGCGCGGCGCGGTCGCCGGCTACAAGATCGGCAAGCAGCTGTTCACGGCCGAGGGGCCCGACATGGTGCGCGCGCTCACCGCGCGCGGCGACCGGGTGTTCCTCGATCTGAAGTTCCACGACATCCCGAACACCGTGGCCGGCGCGGTGGCGTCGGCCGTCGGGACCGGGGCGTGGATGGTCAACGTGCACGCGTCTGGCGGCTCGGCCATGATGCGCGCCGCGGCGACCGCGGCGCGGGCCGCAGCCGAGAAGGCCGGCACGCCGCGGCCGCTCGTCATCGGGGTGACGGTGCTGACCAGCATGGACGAGGCCGCGATGGCCGAGGTCGGCACGGCGCGCCCCGTCATCGATCAGGTGGTGCACCTCGCCACACTCGCCAGGGCCGCGGGGCTCGATGGCGTGGTGGCCTCGCCGCAGGAAATCACCGCGATCCGCGCGGCGTGCGGAGCCGATTTCGTCATCGTGACGCCGGGCATCCGGCCCGCAGGCAGCGCCGGAAAGGACGACCAGGCGCGCACCCTCACCCCGGCACAGGCCGTGGCCGCCGGCGCCACCTACCTCGTGATCGGCCGCCCCATCACCGGTGCGGCCAACCCGCGGGCGGCGGCCGAGGCGATTGCCGCCGAGACCGCCTGAGGGCGGCGTCACTCCGTTACAGGACGGCGGCACTCCGTACAAGAAACAGGCCGGCCCCGGGGGCCGGCCGGCATTATGGTCGTGACGCCGGGACTGACGTCCCGGCGCTGCGGACTCGCGACCCTGAACCGCGCGGAGCGACGGGGCTTCAGCCCCGTCGGCAACCGCGTTCGACGCGGGCTATTTCGCCGTGAACAGGAAGTGCCCGCGGCGGTTCTGCTGCCAGCAGGATTCGTTGGACTCGGTGCACTGCGGCGCTTCCTTGCCCTTCGAGATGACGCTGATGCGATCGGCCGGGACACCGAGGCTCACCAGGTACTCCCGCACGGCGTTCGCCCGCCGTTCACCGAGCCCCAGGTTGTACTCCGCCGTGCCGCGCTCGTCGCAGTGTCCTTCGATGTTGATGCGCGTGCTGGTCCAGCGCTTGAGGTAGTCGGCGTTCCTCGACAGGATGGGCCGCGCGTCCTCGCGAATCGAGGACTGATCGAGATCGAAATACACGTCACCAAGCGGACGCTCGGCATTCAACTGGTCCAGCGTCTTCCTCGCGAAGATCTCATCCTCGGTGAGCGGTGCCGGTGCAGGGGCCGGTGGGGGCGGTGGTGGCGGCGGTGGTGGTGGCGGCGGCGCGGGTGCGGCCGGTGGCGGTGGTGGTGGCGGCGGCGCTACTTCAGGCGCCTTCTTGCTGCAGGCGGCCGCGCCGATCGACAGCACCAGCGCCAGGGACGTGATCTGCAATGTCCGTCGAATCATGCCCACGGAGGATACGGTGGGGATGCGCGGGTGTCAACGTAAACCGATGGGATCGACGTGCACTTCGAAGACGCGCAGCCCGAGACGCCGGCGATCCGGCCCGCCGTTCCGCTCCGCAGGCACGAAGCTCTGCGACGTGGTGATCGCGATGCGACCATCCGCGGCGGCGAGGGCCTCCAGCGGCACGTCGAACGTCACGGTCTCGTCATCGCGAACGGAGGAGCTGGCCACGGCCTGTGCACCAGCCGTCGCCGTTACCTCAGCCGGCTCGTCGAAATACCGCGCCGGCGGCTCGACGCGCATCCGCACGCGAACCGGCGTCGTCGCGCCCACGATCCGTACGATCGCACGGTCGCTGGTCCATCGCCACATGCCGAGCGCCGGCGTGTACTCGGCCTCGTTCCATCCCTCGTCGAATCCCCACATCAGGGTGCCCGGCGCCTGCACGTCGAACTGCTCGATGGCGGACGGCACCGGCGTCGTGCCCGAGACCGCGGTCGACTGTATCGCGAGCGTCGCGAACCGCCCCTCGCCGCCGAGGCTGCCGGCGGGCAGGTCGACCGTGCGCAGGAAGAAGCCGGGAGCGACGTCCCACGCGTCGATCTCGCGGCCGTCGACGCCGAGCGTGAAGCGGACGGCGGGGTCGGACGACCCCGCGAGGTTGCGGCCGCCGATCAGCACGCGACGTGGACCAGGGTCACGACGCACGCGCGCGACGATCGGTCCGAGGTGGGGCCCTCGTCCCATCAGCCGCGCCATGCCGGCCGTCTCGGGCGTGAGTGCCCAGCCTTCCTCCGCGAACCAGCCAGGTGGCGAGAGGCGCACCCAGTCCACGGCCGCGGGCCTCATGCCGCCGAAGGTCGGGCTCGCGGAGGGCCCCCATCGGAACGACGTCACGTCCCGCCGGCTCTGCGGATCGACGAGCGCGAGATCGGTGCGCCGCGGATCGGCGAGGAACCAGATCGGCGCGTCGTGCCCGTCCATCCAGTACTTCGCGAGCTCGAGCCACTCGCGGCGGGGCGGCGAGGGCAGCTGCGGCTGCACCCCGACGAGCTCGGCCTGCAGCGGCCGCTGGAACGTCTGGTGCATCGCGAGTGCGCCCGGCGCGCCCTGCGCGACGCGCGCGTTCATCGCCGCCACGGCCTGGACGGCCGGCGCCGACGTGCCCGCGTATCCGATCAGCGTCTGCGTGCCCGCCACGACGGCCGCCACCGACAGCATCGCCACCACCGGCGCCACGAGTCGCGGCGACACAAGGGCCACGCCCGTGACGGCGAGCCACGTCACCACCGGCACCAGCGGCACCGCGTAGCGCGTGAACGACGTGTCCTGGAACAGCAGGTGGAACGCCAGATACGGCGCAGCCACCGCGATGGCCGCCGCGAGCGACCGGCGGTCCCGCAGCAGCAGGGACACACCGCCGATCGCGGCGAGGGCGAGCACCACCACGGCGAGCGGTCGCCACTCCCAGGGGTCCACGAACGTATGCACCAGGGCGAACGCGACCAGGCGCGGCGCTGGGTTCAGGTAGAGCATCTCGCCGCCGGCGAAGTCCTCGCCGGCCTGCGTGCCGAGCGCCGCGAGATAGCCCTGCAGCCCGCCGCTGGCCGCGAGCAGCGGCACGCCCCACAGCAGCCCGCCGATCGTGAAGGTCATCGCCGCGCCCATGATGGCGCCGGCCACGCCGCGCCCGATGCGGTCCACGAGGACGAGGACGAGGAGCGGCGCCGTGAGCCACAGCGTCTGCGTGCGCAGGCCCACGGCCACGCCGGCCACCAGCGCGCCGAGCACGATCATCCGTCCGGAGGCCGCCAATGTCTCCGGTGTCATGCGCCGGTCCCCGTCTGGCTGCGGTGCCTGCCACCACCACGCCGTCAGCAGGCACGCCTGCGCCGCGAGCGCCAGCGCCAGCCCGGGCAGGTCGCTCATGGGCCGCACGGCCAACGTCCACACGAGCGGCGACGCCAGCGTGAGCGATGTCGCACCGAGCGCCGTGACGTTGACCGTGGCCCAGGGCGCGGAGGCGGTTCGCACGGGCACCAGCGCCGAGAACGCACGGAAGAGCGCGAAGACCGAGGCGACGGCGGCCATCAGCGACACAAGGGACAGCGCGCGGGCCTCGATCTCCGAGGACAGGCGCGCACCGGGCAGGCGCTCCACCACCGCCGCCAGCACCTTGCCGATGCCGATGTACACCGGATACCCGGGCGGATGCGGACGATGGTCGGCCACGTCGAAGTCGCGCACGCCGAGCGCGAAGTTCACCGAGTCGATGTCCTCCAGCGACGTCGCAAGGAAGGGGACGTGGGCCAGCGCGACCAGGAGCGCGAGCGCGACGAGCGCGCGAGTGCGGGTCACGAGACCGGTCGCAGCCGCAGCGCCTCGTTGAGGCTTCCCAGACGGTAGCCCTGCAGGTCCAGGCTCACGTACTGGTAGCCGGCCGCCTTGACCCCGGCCACGAGCCGCTCGTTGACCTCGGGCTCGAGCGCGCGGGCCATCTCGGACCGCGCGATCTCGAGCCGGGCGAGGCCGTCGTGATGGCGCACGCGGAAGATCCGGAATCCGAGCGCGCGCACCGCGTCTTCCGCGCGTTCGATCTGGCGGAGCTTCTCGCCGGTCACCTCGCTGCCATACGGGATGCGGGACGAGAGGCACGCCGATGCGGGCTCGTCCCACGTGCTCATCCCGGCCTCCCGCGCCAGCGTCCGGATGTCGTGCTTCGTCAGGTTCGCCTCGTCGAGCGGGCTCAGGACGCCGTGCTGGCGCGCCGCCTCCCGGCCGGGCCGGTGGTCCCCGCGATCGTCCGCGTTGTTCCCGTCCACCACGTGCGCAATCCCCCTCTCGCGGGCCAGCGCGGCGAGGTGCGTGAACAGCTCGTCCTTGCAGAAGTAGCAGCGATTGGCGGGGTTCGCCCGGTACTCGGGCCGCTGCAGTTCGGCGGTCTGGATGAATTCGTGGCGCAGGCCGAATTCGTGCGCAACGCGGAGGGCGAGCCGGCGGTGGGTCTCGGGGTAGCTGGCGCTGGCGGCGGTGATGGCCAGTGCGCGGGAGCCGAGCACGCGGGTCGCGGTGACGGCCAGGAACGCAGAATCGATGCCACCGCTGAAGGCCACGACGACGGACCCCAGCTGCCCGAGGCGGGCGTCGAGCCGGGCCGACTTCGTCGCGAGGCCCTTACTCCTCGTCGGTGTAGCCGTCGTCGTCGTCGTCCTCGTCCTCGTCGTCGAGCTCCTCATCGTCCTCATCGACGTCGTCCTCCTCGTCCTCGTCGTCCTCGTCGTCGAGGTCGTCCTCGTCGGCGACTTCGAACTCGATGGGCGCGTCGTTGACGATGCGGAGCAGGGAGCCGCACTCCGAGCAGGTGAGCTCGTCGCCGATGTCGACATCGGCTTCATCGACGTCGATGTCGGAATCACACTCGGGGCAGATGGCGGACATCAGAAAGGCTCCTTGCGGTCGATTAGCCTGGTGGGATTATATACTCTCGACATCATGGCGTCATCAACCGCGCCGGGCAAGACCGTGCTGATCGCGGACGACACGCCCTTCGTCCGTGAGCGCTTCATGGCCGCGCTCGAGGGCGCCGGCCATCGTGCCACGTTCGCGCGCAGCGCGGCGGAGTTGCTGGCCCGGGTCCGCGCGGACCTCGAGGACATCGACCTGCTGCTCGTGGACCTGAAGCTGCCCCACCAGTCGGGCGCGGAGCTGCTCCGCGCCGTGCGGAAGCTCGATGGCGGGCGGCTGCCCATCCTGGTGTTCAGCGGCACGGTGTCGAGTGCGGAGGAGGTGCGGGAGCTGGCCGCTCTGGGCGTCAGCGGCTACATCAACGAGTACAGCGCGGCACAGCACATCCTGCCGTCGCTCGCACCCCACCTCTTCCCCGACAACTTCAACCGGCGGGGCAGCCCGCGCCTCGTGCTGGGCATCCCCATCGCGTACCGGTCGGGCGGGACCATCGCGGCGGCGCTCACGCTCAACATCAACCGCGGCGGGATGGCCATCCGCACCACCAGCCCGCTCGACCGCGACACGGACGTGAAGCTCCGCTTCCGGTTACCGGGGTCGAAGAAGGACATCGATCTCGACGCCCGCGTGTGCTGGAGCGATGCCAAGGCGGGCATGGGCCTCTGCTTCACGCGGGTCGATGCGGTGGATCAGTCCTCCATCGACGAGTTCGTGGATGCGCACTTCTCGGACGAGAAGTCGCGCGGCGAGCCGGGCGCGCCGCCGCAGGAATAGGCGTCTAGACAAACCGCCTGAGGCGCAGGGCGTTGGCCAGCACGATGACCGATGCCCCAGTGTCGGCCAGGACGGCCATCCACAGCGTCGCGACGCCGGCGGCCGCCGCGATCACGAACGCCGCTTTCAACCCGAGCGCGATCGCCACGTTGGCGCGCACGTTGCGCATCGTGGCGCGGCTGAGGCGAATCGCCCACGACACCTTCGAGAGGTCGTCGGTCATCAGCGCCACATCTGCGGTCTCGATGGCCGCATCGCTCCCGATGGCCCCCATGACGATGCCGACGTCCGCGGCCGCCAGCGCGGGCGCGTCGTTGATGCCGTCGCCGATCATCGCGACACGGCTGATACCGCGCAACCTCGCGATGGCGTCGACCTTGCCGGCGGGCAGCAGTTCGGCCTGGACCTCGTCCACGCCCAGTCGCGCGCCCACCGCCCGCGCGCACGGCGCGGCATCGCCGGTCAGCATCGCCACGCGGCTCACGCCGGTCCGGCGCAGGTCCGCCACCGCGTCCCGAGCGCCGTCCCGCTCACGATCGGCCACGCCGATGAGGCCGATGACCGTCCCGTCCCGTGTGACGATCATGGGTGACAGGCCGGCGGCGGTAAGCCGGTCGACCGTCGCGAGGGCCTCGGGATCGAGGGCGGCCGTGCCGGTGAAGAAGCGCGGCGCGGCACACAACACGTGGGCCCCACCCACGTCGCCTTCCACGCCCAGACCGGGAAGCGCCCGCACGCCGGTGACGGCCGGCAGCCTCAGCTGCCTGGACCGCGCTTCGGCGACCACCGCGCGCGCAATCGGGTGCTCGGAGTGCTGCTCCACCGCCGCGGCGAACGCCAGCAGGTCGTCGCTCCGCACGCCGCCAAGCGGTTCGGCCGCCCCAACCGTGATCTCACCGCGCGTCAGCGTGCCCGTCTTGTCGAAGGCAACCGCCGTGACGCCGGCGAGACGTTCGAGCGACGCGCCACCCTTGATCAGCACACCCTGTCGCGCCGCGCCGGCGAGCGCCGAGACCAGCGACACCGGGGTGGAGATGACGAGCGCGCAGGGACACGCCACCACGAGCACCACCAGGGCGCGGTAGATCCACGTCTCGGCCGGCGCGCCCGCGAGGATGGGCACCACGCCGATCAGCATGGCGACCGCCACCACGCTCGGCGTGTACCAGGCCGCGAACCGGTCGATGAACAGCTGGACCGGCGCGCGCCGGGCCTGAGCCTCCTCGACCAGATGGATGATTCGCGCCAGCGTCGTGTCGTCGCGACGCCTGGTGACGCTGACGACGAGCGAGCCGTGGCCGTTGATGGTACCGGCGAAGACCTCGTCGCCGGCGGCCTTGTCCACCGGCACCGACTCGCCGGTGATCGGGGCCTGGTTGACGTCGGATCGCCCCTCGAGCACGGTGCCGTCGAGCGCCACGCGCTCGCCCGGGCGGACCAGCATGCGCTGGCCTGGCCTCACCAGGTCGAGGGGCAGCAGGCGTTCCCCGTCATCGTCGCTGATGCGCGCCTCGGCGGGGGCCAGGTTCAGGAGGGAGCGGATGGCCGCCCGCGCGCGCTCCACGCTGTACGACTCGAGCCACTGCGCCACCGCGAAGAGGAACACCACGATGGCGCCTTCTTCCCACTCGCCGATCGCGATCGCACCCGCCACCGCAATCACCATCAGCGCGTTGATGTCGAGCGAGCCACGACGCAGAGCGGCCCACGCGCGCTGCGCGGGGAACACGCCGCCGGCCAGCACGGCCGCGAGAAAGAGCGGCGCTGCCCAGGCCGGGGCGGTCCCGGTCAGGTCGATGACGCACGCCACGCCGAGCAGGCCGGCCGCAAGGCCCGCCAGCACACCTCGCGCGCGGGCCGCCATGGATCGCGGCGGTGGCGGCGGCGCACAGGTGCCGCAGCACGGATCCTCCGCGTGGGCGTGCGCGCTCACCGCGCACCCCGTTCGCGCGCCGCGGGCCGGCGGGACGCGGCGGGCCTGATCGCCTCGCGCGCGTGCTTCAGGCCCTGCCCGAGCAGATCCGTGACATGGCGATCGTCCAGCGCGTAGAACACCATCCGGCCCGAACGACGGGCGCGGACCAGCCGCAGCCCGCGGAGCACCCGCAGCTGGTGGGAGACCGCGGACTGGGTCAGCGACAGCACGGCGGCGAGGTCGCACACGCAGAGCTCGCCGTGGGACAGCGCGTCGAGGATGCGCACGCGCGTCGGATCACCGAGCGCCCGGAAGATGTCGGCGAGCGAGGAGACGGTGTCCCCGTCCACGAGCGCCGCGCGCAGCCGCCGGACGCGGGTGAGGTCGATCTGGATGACGTCGCAGGAGTCGGCACTCTTGAACATATGAGCAGGTGTTCATATGTTACACCAGGGTGCGGACAGGTGCCGACGGGTGCGGGTGGGTGCGCACAGGTGCGAGGTGCGGGCAGGTGCGGGCAGGTGCGGGCGGTGCGAGCAGCCGCACCTGGTCCTGCCGGCGAAGCCGGCCTGCCGAAGGCCCACGCGCGCGTCGGCGCGCGCCTGCCGCGCCGTCGCTCGTCGCGAGCCAGCGAACGACGGCGCGGCCGGTTACGGCACCAGCAGCAACTGGTGCGCCCGGGCCGCCACGACGGCCTGGCGGGAGAACGGCTGGGTGCGGTACTGACCCGTGCGCCACAGCTCGTTCTGATCGAAGTAGTGCGGACTCATGAGGTGGCCCGACTGCCCGGCGGGCAGCACCACACGCGACTGATCCCACTCCCCCACGTCGAACAACTGGCGCCAGGACGGTACTTCCCAGGCGCCGAAGCGCCGCGTCCGGTGCCAGCTCACGCGCATCACCGTGGTCCCGTCCCCGGCGATCGGCACGGGACCCCGGCTGAAGATCCAGGATCGCCACCAGGAGCCCGCGGCCAGCGGGTGCTCGAAGGTGACGGCGTGCACGCGGTCCCAGGCGCGGCCGCTGCCCCGACCGAACTCGGCCGCCACCAGTTCGGCCGCGTCCCGCGCGGCGAGGATGTAAATCTCGTCCCGGCTCTCCCGCGTCTCGATGGTCGCGATGTCATCGAACCAGCGCGACTGCCGTTCGTCGATCACGGCGTAGAGCCCGGCCGGCCGCTCGGCCCCGGCCCACTGGTAGAACGCGCGGAACAGCGGCTCTCCCATCTCGTCCACGAACGTCCGTCGCCACACGGCGTCCTCGAAGGCCTCGTAGAGCGTGACCACGGGCCGCGCGTCGACCACCGCATCCCAGGCCGCCAGCTCCGTCAGCGTCTCGACGGCCGAGGCCTCGGCGCCGACCTTCCTGGCCGCCTCGAGCGCCTGCGGCACACCCGCCAGCACACGTGCCGCGGCCGCGCTCTTCAGGTCGTTCTGCAGCCGCGCCATGTCGTCGAGGCCCACCCCCCTCGCCGTGGACAACACCTCCTCCAGCCGTGCGGCGCGGAACGGCGCGGCCCAGTCCCGGGTGATCAGGATGTCGCCCCGTCGACCGACCTGGTTGTTCGCCGAGCTGACGTAGCCGGATGCCGGGTTCAGCACGCGTGGCAGCCGGGGGGCAGCCGCCCCTTCGATCCAATTCGAACCGCTGGCGCCGGAGATGGGCATGGTCCCATCGCCGGACGATCGAACCGGCAGGCGTCCGCTGAGCGCGTACCCGATATTGCCGTCCACGTCCGCATAGACAATGTTCTGCGAGGGCGTGTCGAAGGTGTCGATGGCCGCGACGAAGCCGTTCCAGTCCTCCGCGCGGTTCAGTCGCTCGAAGCTCGACGCCGTGTCTCCGTCCAGGCCCGCCCAGCGCACCGCATAGGCCGACACCTGGCCCGCGGGCGCCTCGCCAGCCCCGGGTGACATCCACGCCGGCGGCGCCTCCCAGTCCGTTCCCGGCTCCGCGAAGATGGGGCCGCGCGGGGTCTCCCAGACATCGAAGGCCTCGGGCCGCGAACGGCCGCGGACGGGGATCTCGACGCGCGTGACCCTGGCCGGCTGCCACCCGCCGGCGGAGAGGTAGCGCTTGCGGCCGACGTCGATCCGCTCGAGCGAGAGGTCCTGCACGTCGGCGCCGGAGTTGGTGAACCCCCAGGCCACCCGGCGGTTGTGCCCGATGATGACGAACGGCACGCCCGGGATCGTCACGCCGATGACGTCCAGGCCCGCGGCCACGAGGTGCATCTCGTACCACACCGACGGGAACTCGACGAGCAGGTGCGGGTCGTTGGCGAGCAGGGGGCGGCCCGTGCTCGTCCGTTCCCCGGACACGACCCAGTTGTTGCTGTTGCCGCGCCTGGCCATCGGGTGCAGCCACTCGAGCCCCGGCGGCCACCTGGGCCGCAGATTCTGCGCCGCTGTGGCCATTTCAGGGTCTGACCCCGACGGCGACGCCCCGGGGGGCGGAGCCGGCGGCGGCAGCGGGGGGGGCACCGCTGCGGGGACGCCCTCGCCGGCCGGCCGCGTGGGGGGGTCGGTGTCCGATCCGAGAATGGTCGGCGCATCGGCGGGATACCGGCCGGCCAGCTGGCGTACGACGTCCTGGCCCAGCTTCTCCGCCACCGCCGCCCGGACCAGCTCGGATTGGTGGTTCTCGGCCAGCCGCCAGGCCAGGAGGCGCCCGACCGACAAGGTGTCCACCGGGGTCCAGACCGCCGGCGTCATGCCCAGCAGCTGCATCTCGAGGGGGCGCTGGCGGGACTGCAGCCCGCCGGCCACCGCGTTCACGCCGGCCGCGTACCGCTCCAGGGCGGTCTTGACCTCCGGCCGCGCCCGCTGCCATTCGGCCTCGGCCGACGCCCGCAGGTTGAGCGTGAGGAACCGTTTGTCAACCGGGAGCGCGGCCTCGCCGAGCACCTCGGACACCCGGCCCATGGTGACGCGGCGGTAGAGCTCCATCTGCCACAGCCGCTCCCGGGCGTGCAGCACCCCGGCCGCAAACCACGCGTCATCAGGGTCCCGGGCATAGACATGGGGCACGGCATGGCCGTCGAACACCACCTCCACGGGCCCCCTCAGCCCAGGGAAGGCCAGCTCCCCGCCCAACGCGGGGACGGGCTGGCTCGCCCACCACCATCCACCTCCTCCGGCAGCGACCAGGAGGAGGGCCAGCACGACAACCAGCAGTCGCTTCAACAGCGTCAGCTCCAGAACGACAGACGGTCTTGCCGCCTTGCGGCGGTTCGACTAGGATGGGGGGCTGGCGTCCCTATGTGACGCCGGGTCTAGAGCTTACACCGATTCCCATTCATTCGGAGCGACACCGTGATCGAGGTTGATCACCTCTCTAAACGCTACGGGCCCTTCACGGCCGTGGACGACGTGAGTTTCCGCGTGGAGTCCGGCCAGATCCTCGGCTTCCTGGGGCCGAACGGCGCCGGCAAGACGACGACGATGCGCATCATCACCGGCTACATGCCCGCCACCAGCGGCAAGGCCACCGTGGCCGGGTACGACGTCTTCGAGCAACCGCTCGAAGCCAAAAGGCGGACGGGCTACCTGCCCGAGACGCCGCCGCTCTACCCGGACATGACGGTGCGCGAGTACCTGACCTTCGTCGCGAAGATCAAGGGGCTCCGCAGCCACATCAAGGACCGGGTCGGCGAGGTCATGAAGCGGACCTGGGTGGCCGACATGGCCGATCGCCACTGCGCGAAGCTCTCGAAGGGCTACAAGCAGCGCGTGGGCCTGGCGCAAGCCATCATCCACAACCCGGACGTGCTGGTGCTCGACGAGCCGACCGCGGGCCTCGACCCGAAGCAGATCATCGAGACGCGCCAGCTGATCCGCGAGCTGGCGGGCACGCACACCATCATCATCAGCACGCACATCCTCCCCGAGGTGGCGCAGACCTGCCAGCGCGTGGTGATCATCAACAAGGGCCGCGTCGTCGCGGTGGACTCGCCCGAGAACCTCACGCATCGACTCCAAGGGGCCGCGACGGTGGTGGTGCAGACCGACGGCCCCGCGTCCGAGGCCGAAGCGGCGCTGCGGCACGTGCAGGGCGTGACGGGCGTGACCCGCTCCGAACCGCAGGGCCCGCTCGCCACCTTCGAGGTGGACACCGAGAAGGGCGTGGACGTCCGCCGCGAACTGGCCGCCGCCATCGTCACGCGCGGCTGGGGCCTGACGGAGCTGCGCCCGATGCGCATGAGCCTGGAGGACATCTTCCTCAGCGTCATCACCGACGAGTCGGCCGTGGCCTCGCCGGCGGCCGCAACGGAACAGGAGGTCGCGAATGCGTAACGTGCTGGCCATTGCCGGCAAGGAGCTGCGCGGCTATTTCGCCTCGCCCATCGGCTACGTGCTCGTGGGCTTCTACGCGCTGCTCTTCGGTTGGTTCTTCTACACGCTGGTGGCGTTCTTCGAGCGCCAGAGCATGCAGATGATGGCGGGCCAGGGCGGCTCGCTGAACGTCAACCAGATGCTCGTCACGCCGCTGCTGATGAACGCCACCGTCATCATGCTGCTGGTGTTTCCGCTGATCACGATGCGGACCTATGCCGAAGAGAAACGGTCCGGGACGATCGAGCTGCTGCTCACCTCGCCCATCACGGACCTCGAGATCATCCTCGGCAAGTTCCTCGGCGCGCTGGCGCTCTTCGCGGCGATGCTTGCCGTCACGCTCGTCCACATGGCGGTGCTCTTCATGTTCGGCACGCCGGAATGGAAGCCGATTGCCACCGGCTACCTGGGGCTGCTCCTGATGGGCGGCAGCTTCCTGTCCCTGGGGCTCTTCATCTCGAGCCTCACGCGCAACCAGATCGTGGCGGGCATGATCACCTTCTCGGTGTTCCTGCTCCTGTGGGTCATCAACTGGGTGTCCACCTTCGTCGGGCCGACCGCACAGACGATTCTCAACTACCTGTCGATTACCGAGCACTTCGACGACTTCGCGAAGGGCATCATCGACACCAAGCACGTCGTGTACTACCTGAGCTTCATCGCGATGGGCCTGTTCCTGACGATGAAGTCGGTGGACAGCGAACGGTGGAGGGGCTAGGCGCATGAGCACCGAGACCGGGCACAAGAACGCGGGCGGACCAACCGTCTTCGGCGTCATCGGCTGGATCGGCACCCTGCTGGTCTTCGCCTCCGTGGGCATCCGTTTCCTGCGGCCCGAGTGGGCCCAGTACCAGCAGTACGCAGCGTGGGCCGGCCTCGCCATGGTACTGGTCTACATCGCCGGGCAGTGGCGCGACGTCGCGGAGTTCTACAAGGGCCGATCGGCGAAGTACGGCACGCTGGCCATCGTCAGCGTGCTGGTCTTCGCCGGCATCCTGGGCGCGGTGAACTACATCGCGTCCCGGCAGAACAAGCGGTGGGACTTCACCGCCAACCAGGTCTACAGCCTGTCGGATCAGACCATCAAGGTCATCCAGAACCTCGATGCGCCGGTGAAGATGACGGTGTTCGATCGGGAGCTGGCGCTCGACGGCTATCGCGACCGGCTGGACGTGTACTCCTACCACTCGTCGAACGTGACGACCGAGTACGTCGATCCCGAGAAGAACCCGCTCCGGGCCAAGGCGGCCGAGATCCAGTCGCTCGGCACCATCGTGATCGAGTACAAGGACCGGACCGAGCGCGTGACGAGCAGTGATGAGCAGGCGATTGCAAACGCGCTCATCAAGGCCGTGACGGGCGCGACCAAGAAGGTCTACTTCACGCAGGGGCACGGCGAGAAGGACACCGCCAGCTCGGATCGAAGCGGGTACAGCGCCATCACCTCGGCGCTCGGCTCCGACAACTACGGCGTGGAGAAGATCGTGCTGGCGCAGGCGCGCGAGATTCCGGCGGACGCCACGGTGCTCGTCATCGCGGGACCGCAGACCGACTTCCTGCAGCCGGAGATTGACGCCATCACGACATACGTCGCGAAGGGCGGCAAGGTGCTCGTGATGCTCGACCCGCCCGAGGATCCCGCGAAGGGCCTGCCGGCGCTGGACGGCTTCCTGCGCAGCTGGGGCTTCGACGTCGGGACCAACATCGTCGTCGATGCGAGCGGCATCGGCCAGCTGCTCGGCACCGATGCGTCGGTACCCGTCGCAGCCACGTATCCCTCGCACCCGATCACGACGAACTTCCAGCTGATGACGGCGTATCCGCTGGCCCGCTCCGTGGGCGCCGTGGAAGGCGGGGCCAACGGCCGCACGCCGCAGCCCATCGTGGAGACCAGCGCGCAGAGCTGGGCGGAAGCGGACATCGCGGCGCTCGGCAAGGGCGATGGCCGCGTGGAGCTGAACCCGGAGAAGGGGGACCGTCCCGGTCCCATCTCGCTGGGCGCGGCCGTGTCGGCGCCAGCCACCGACGTGCCTGCGACGCCGGAACCGAAGCCGGACCAGCCGGCCGGCGCCGCCGAGCCTCCCAAGCCGGAATCGCGTCTGGTGGTGGTCGGCGACTCGGACTTCGCCAGCAATGGCATCCTCGGCGTGCAGGGCAACCGGGACTTCTTCCTGAACACGGTGAACTGGCTGGCGCAGCAGGAGAACCTGATCGCCATCCGCCCGCGCGAGCCGGAAGATCGCCGGCTGACGCTGACGGCCGACGACCAGAGCCGGATCTTCCTGCTGTCGGTGCTGATCCTGCCCGGCCTCGTGTTCGCGGCGGGCATCTACAGCTGGTACGGGAGGCGATAGGCCATGCGGGGACTGTGGTCCACACTGGCGCTCGTCCTGGTGCTGGCGGGGCTGGGCGCGTACATCTACTTCGTCGAGTCGAAGAAGCCGGCGTCCGGCGTCGAGCCGAACGAGAAGGTGTTCGCCGGGGTCGAGTCCGGCCAGGTGAACGAGGTGCAGATCACGTCGGCCGGCCAGACCAGCGTGCTGGTGAAGAAGGACGCGGGCTGGCAGATGACGGCACCCGAGGCCACCGACGCCGACGTCACCGAGGCGTCGAGCCTCGCCACCAACATCGCGTCGATGGAGCAGACCCGCGTGGTGGACGAGAACGCGGGCGACCTGGCGCCCTACGGGCTGGCCGAGCCGCGCATCAGGATTGCCTTCAAGGCCGAGGGCGACAAGAGCGGTGAAGTGCATCTGGGCGACAAGACGCCCACCCAGAGCGACGTCTACGCGGTGAAGCCCGGCACGAAGCGGGTGTTCCTGGTGTCGTCGTACCTGGAAACCACCTTCGACAAGAAGCCGTTCGACCTGCGGGACAAGCGCGTGGTGAAGTTCGAGCGCGACAAGGTGGACGCCCTCGAGGTGACGCGCGGTCGCGACAGCATCCGCATGAAGCGGGAGGGCAGCGACTGGAAGGTGGAACGCCCCATCGCCGGGCGCGGCGACTACTCGAACATCGAGGGCCTGCTGACGCGGCTCTCCACGGCGGGCATGTCGGAGCTTGTGGACAGCAACGCGACGGACCTGAAGAAGTACGGGCTCGACGCACCCGGCATGTCCATCACGGTGGGCTCGGGCAGCAGCCAGGCCGTGCTCGACATCAGCGATGCAACGGGCGAGAAGCCGTACGCGCGGGACCGCGCGCGGCAGCTGGTGTTCACGCTCGACACCACGCTGGCCGAGGACCTGAAGAAGCCCTTCGACCAGTATCACAAGAAGGACCTCTTCGAGTCGCGGCCGTTCTCGATGGAGAAGGTGCGGATCACGCGCAACACCGACGGCGGCGCGAAGACCTGGGAGTTCTCGAAGATCAAGCGCGACGACGCGGACGTCTGGCAGCTGACGCCCGAGGGCGGACAGGCGGCCGACGCGGATCGGCCGAAGCTGGACGACCTGCTGAACAAGCTCACGGACCTCAAGATGGACGCGCTGGTGGACAGCACGCGCCAGACCGGGCTGGGCTCGCCCATCCTGAACGTGGGCGTCAGCTACGACAACGGCAAGTTCGAGCGCATCCGCGTCGGGCGCGTGGGCGCGCAGCACTACGGCAACCGCGAAGGCGAGCAGGCCACGGGCGAGGTGCCCGCCGCCACGATCGAGGTGGCACTGCAGGCGCTGGAGGCGGCCCTCGCGCCGCCCGCCAAGCCCGCCGAGACACCGGCCGCACCGCCTGCTGCGCCGCCGGCAAAGCCGTAGACGACGGCAGTACGGAGCGACGGGACCTCCGTCCCGTCGCCTCGGCGCCCATGAGCACCTGGCCCTCGAGACGTGGACGCGCGGTGGCCCTGTTCCTGACCGCCGCGCTCGCCCTGACCGCGTGCGCGACGCGAACGGCTCCGCCCGCACCCGACCGCACCTCCCCGCCCGCACCTGACCGCACCAGTCCGCCCGCACCTGACCGCACCAGCCCTCCCGCACCTGACCGCACCAGCCCGCACCCGTCCGCACCCGCCCGCACCTCGCACCTGTCCGCACCCGATCGCACCCGCCAGCACCTGTCGGCACTGTTTGAAACTCCTTCCCTGAACCACGCCACCATCGCCGTCCTCGTTCGCTCCCTGACGACCGGCGAGACCCTCTACGCGCTCAACGAGCGGCGAATGATGGTCCCGGCCTCCAACCAGAAGCTGTTGACGATGGCCGCGGCCGCGAAGGTACTGGGGTGGGACTACCGCTACACCACGCGCGTGGTGGCCACGGGCACCCTGAAACCGGACGGCACACTCGAGGGCAACCTCATCGTCATCGGCAGCGGAGACCCTACCATCAACCCGCGGCACCCGGAGCGCTGGCGCGTGCTCGACGACTGGGCGGGGCAGATTGCGGCGCGCGGCGTGCGCATCGTCAACGGGCACCTGATCGGCGACGACAACGCCTTTGCCGAGCCCGGCTGGGGATCCGGCTGGTCGTGGGATGACCTCGTCGCCGACTACGGCTCCCCCATCGGCGCGCTGCAATACCACGAGAACGAGGTGGAGCTGCTCGTGGGACCGGGCATGACCGCAGGGGTACCTGCCATCGTCTCCAGCGCGCCGCTTGGGCACGGCCTGCTGGTGGACAACCAGGTAACCACCGTGTCGGCGGACCAGCCCACGCGTGTGAGCGTGGACCGCGTGCCCGGCACCATCTTCCTGAACCTCCGCGGCCAGGTTGCGGCCGGCGCGCGGCCCGTGCGCCGCGTGGTGGCCGTGGACAACCCGACGACGCTGTTCGTCAACGCGTTCCGGGAGGCCCTGTCGCGCAAGGGCATCTTCGTCGGCGGCTCGGCCATCGACATCGACGAGCTGCCGGCCGCACAGCGCCCCGGCCCTGAGGGCCGGGGCTTCGGCCCCGCCGATACGACGGGTACGGAGCGACGGGGCTTCAGCCCCGCAGACAGCGGCGCCGGGGTCCTCGTCACCGATCACTCGCCGCCGCTGTACGAGATCGTGGACCCCCTCCAGAAGTGGAGCCGCAACGGCTACGCGGAGACGCTGCTGTGGACGATGTCGCCGGCGGGCGCACCCGCGAGCGAAGCGGCCGGGCTGTCGGTGATGCTGACCGCGTTGACCGATCTGGGCGTGGACCCCTCGCTCTACCGGGCCTTCGACGGTTCGGGGCTGTCACGCTACGACATGGTCTCACCCGAGGCGCTCGTGCGGATGCTGACCGCGGTGTGGAACGACCCGGCGATGGTGGGCCCCTTCCGCACCTCACTGCCCGTGGCAGGCGTGTCGGGATCGCTCGCCGACCAGATGGGCGGTACGCCTGCCGAGGGCCGCGTCTGGGCGAAGACCGGCTCGATGTTCAACATCCGGTCGATCTCCGGCTACGTGCTGACGGCTGACAACGAGCCGCTGGTGTTCTCGTTCCTGGCGAACAACTACACCGTGCCATCAGCGCAGATCGAGGCCATGTACGACGCCGCCCTCGTGAAGCTGGCGGCGTTCCGGCGGTAACACCGCCGCCTCGCCGCCTGTGCGATGGCGGAGGCGGCGGTCATTCGAAGATGCACGAAGGGTGATAGCCCTGCTCGAACGCGTCCGCTGAACCCCTGTGTCTCCTACCTCCTACCTCCTACCTCCTACCTCCTGCCTCCTGCCTCCTGCATCCTGCTACGAGCCAACCCTGAACCTGCGGCGGCCGTCCAACGTATGGGTTACATATCCGGGGGGCGGTGCATGACGTTTCTGAAGCGTTTGTTCGGTCAGGCCGAGGAACCCAAGGCGCGAGTGCGCGTGTGCGTCGAGTGCGGCATGCCCGTCGCCGAGCACAAGTCCTGGTGCTCTATCCTCAAGGGCCAGCAGGAGATGGCGCACCGGGCAGAGTCGGCTCCGAGCAGCTAGGTTGACGAGGGCCGGAACCCGGCGGCACCGGGCCCGTGCCCGAACAACCGGCTCGTTCGGCTCCGCGCGCGCTACTTCTTCGTGCCGGTCCCTGTCATCGAGAACTGGCCACCGTTGACGTCGAAGATCACCTTCGCCTTGCCATCGCCGTCTGGTGACATGGTGATCATCGCGTCGAAGGCGTTGCCTTGGTAATTGCCGGCGAACTTCAGGACGACGTCGTTCCCCTGCTTGGTGACATCGGTGACGACCTGCGTGTCGGGCTGAATCTGGCTGGACAGCTCGGCAACGGCCTTGCCGGCCTCGTCCTTGAACACGATCGACTGCTCGAAGGCGCCCTGCGGGGTGTCGAGCATCACCGACCAGGTGCCCATGAAGGTGCCGAGGTCCCCGGGAGCGACCTGCGCCGCGAGCGAGCTGACGGCACACGCGACGGCGATTGCGACGGTCGAAAGTCTGCGCGCCATGAGAGGCCCTCTTTGAAGCCGGCCGGGGTAGTCCGGCGCGGCGACGCATCGTAGCACTAGTCAGGCGCCGCAGACCGGGGACGGCACCCGCCTTCGCGGCCGGGTGATCGGGGCCGCTTCGGCGGGCCTAGCAGCTCACGCACTTGTGGTTGTTGACGGCGCCGAGCTTCTCGAGGAGCGCAATCGTTTCCGGGTAGGGCTGCGTGCGCTGCACGGGACCGTTGGCCATGTCCACCGTCGTCTGGCCGGCGCGGTTCACCCTGGTGACGATGGCGCCCTTCGAGACGAGGTAGAGGATCATCTCGTTGTCCCCTCGCGCGGCGGCGTGGTGCACCGCCGTGTTGCCGTCGCCATCGACGGCATTGACGTCGGCGCCAAGCTCCTCCACGAGGTACTTCACCGCGGGCAGCATGCCCGTCTCGGCGTAGTGGTGCGAGTTGGCCGCGAAGCCGAAACCGTAGCCGACGCCCGCGGCCGCCTGGAGCGGGGTGACGTTGGGTCCGCCGAGGGGCACGGGCGGCAGTCCCGACTTGTCGGTGGGGCTGGCACCACCTTCCGGCTGGAAGCGGCGCGACAGGGGCTTCATCGTTGAAATCGCGGGGTCGGCGCCGGCGGCCACCAGCATCTTCATCGCCTCGATGTCCGCGGCATAGGCGGCACGCCAGAACGGCGTCGCGCCGATCTCGTCCACGCTCGACTGGTCGAAGTTGTAGCTCGAGTACCAGACCTTGCGCTTCACGCGCAGGTTCGGGTCCGCGCCCTTGTCGAGGAGCAGCCGCATCATGTCGAGATACGTGCGGCCCTGCTGCAGGTGCGCGCGCGGCTGCGGGTACGCGGCAATCGGCGCCCACTGCACGTTGAGCGTGGCGTAGAGCGGCGAGACGCCCGCATCGCTGACCAGGTTCGGATCCGCGTCGTGCTCGAGCAGGTAGGCGGCAACGTCGAAGTGGCCGTTGATGAGCGCGACGAGCAGCGGCGTGGCCTTGTCTCCCGGGCTCCGCAGGTTCACCGGGACACCGCCTTCCACCAGTGCCGCAACGGCCCGGGCGGCGCCCTGTCTTGTGGCGAAGTGCAGCGCGGTCAACCCGCCCTGGGCGCCAATCAGCTCGTTGTAACGGTACGGCCGCGTGAGCCCTGGCACTTCCCTCGGCCGGTTGGCCGCGGGCGGCGCGGCCTGCGCCGCGATGCTCCCGCTCACCGGATCGAAGTCCACCGGCGCGGTCAGCGCGTTCAGATCGACGACGCTCGACGCGAGCGTCGCGTCGGCGCCGCGTGCCAGGAGCAGCGTGACGATGTCGGCGCGGTCGAGGCCGGCCGCCACCATCAGGGCCGTCTGCCCGTGCGTGGACTCCTTCGCATCGATCTCCGCGCCGTTCTCGATGAGGCGCGTGGCCGTCTCGACGCTCCCCGCGCGCGCGGCCAGCATCAGCGGCGAGGCGCCCGTCGTGGTCCTCAGGTCCGCGGAGGCGCCGGCGGCCAGCAGCGCCGCCACCACCTTCGCATGCCCCGCCTGGCTGGCCAGGTGCATGGGCGTGTATCCGCCGAGCCGCGAGGTCGCGCGCACGTTGGCACCGGCTGAGAGCAGCATGCCCACGAGCTCGGCGTCGCCCTTCTGCGCCGCCCAGTGGAGCGCCGTCATACCGTCGCCCTGCGCCGCATTCACGTCCGCGCCGCCCTTGAGGAGCGCCTTCACCGCGGCCGCGTCGCCGAGGCGGGCGGCATCGGCCACCGTGGCATCCGGCGCGGCGTGCAGGCCGACTGCGAGGCCCGCCGACACCAGCAGCCCGCAGAGGACGTGGCGAACGCGCCCGGCTGCCGTCATCACGCCACCACCGTGGGCGCGACGCCCGGGCTGTTCAGGTCCAGCACGCCCGCGCTGTCGCCAAAGCTGTTGATATCGACGCCCAGGCCCTGCAGCACGGCCAGCATCGCGTTGGCCATCGGCGTGCCGTCGGCGGCGCGCACGTGCATGTTGCCCTTCAGCATCCCGCCCGCGTGGCCCAGCAGGATCAGCGGGCACCGCTTGTGGTTGTGGACGTTGGAGTTGCCCATCGACGATCCGTAGATGACGAGCGTGTTGTCGAGGAGCGTGCCGCCCTGGTCCGGGGTGGCCTTCAGGCGCTCGATGAAGTGGGGCAGCAGGCTCACGTGATACGTGTTGATCTTCTGGAACTCGGTGATGCGCTCGTCACGGTCCAGGTGGTGGGACGCGGTATGGAACGCCGTGTTGCAGCCGCTCGGCTTGAACACGCGATTCGAGACGTCACGCGACCACTTGAACGAGAAGATGCGCGTCACGTCCGACGCGAGCGCCAGCGCCTGGAGATCGCACATCAGCGTCACGTGCTCCTCGAACGAGTCGGGGACGCCGACCGGCGCGTCCGGCAGCTCGCGCGGATCGCCGCTCGTGTTCGACGTCTCCACCTTCTGGATGCGGCGCTCGATCTCCCGCACGTCGTCCAGATAGTCCGCGAGTCGCGCCTGGTCCGCGGGCGACAGCCTGCGCTTGAGGTCGTTGGCCGACTCGGTCACCCAGTCCAGGATGCTGCGATCGTCCTTGCGCCGTGCCTGGCGCGCCTCGGGCGTGGCGCCGACGCCGAAGAGCTGGTCGAACACCGCGCGCGGATCGCGCGTCATCGGCATCGGATCGGTCGGCGAGGCCCAGCTGATCGTGTCGGTGTAGACGCACGAGTAGTTGTAGGAACAGCCGCCGGCCTGGTCCACGTTCTCGATGCACAGCTGCATCGAGGGGATCGGCGTGTCCTGCCCTGACTTCTGGGCGTAGATCTGGTCGAGCGAGGTGCCCGCGAAGACATCCGACCCCTGCGTCTGCTTGGGCCGTGCCTGGGTGAGGAAGACCGCCGCAGAGCGGAAGTGGTCCGCGCCGATCTCCGGCGGCAGGAAGGCCTCGGCGTTCCGGCAGTCCGTGTTCGAGACGATGGTCAGGTACTCGCGGTAGGGCTCGAGCGCCTTGAGGCTGGTGGGCGACAGGTCGAAGTCGCGGCCCACGGCCGCGGGCGCCCACATGTTCTTCCTGATGCCGAACACGGTGCTGCCCGCCGCGCCGTGCACCATCTCCATGGCGATCAGCCGCACGGGCGCCTTGTGGTTCTGCGCGGCGGCGCCCGCCGGGATCATCGCGTCGAGAAACGGCAGGGCAATGGTGGCGCCCATGCCCCGGAGGACGGTGCGACGTGAGAGATGCTGGCGCGTCAAGAACATAGCTGTGTTCCGGGTTCCGGGTTCTGGGTTCTTAATTCCTTGCTGCGGCCACCGGCGCCGTCGTCGTGGCTGCCGGCTCCACCGGCACGCGCACGCGCTGGAACGCCGGGCTCTCGATGACGCCCTGCAGGAACGCGCTCATGCGGTAGTCCTGGGCGGCGGCGTCACGGATGATCTTCCGCACGGTCGCCATGTCCGCCGGTTCCACCCGCCGGCCCAGGGCGTAGGTCATCAGGCTCTGGGTGAAGCTCAGGAGGAACGCGTCCTTGCGGCGCAGCACCGCGTTGCGCAGCCCGGCCGGCCCGTCGATGCTGCTGCCGTCGTAGAGCGTGCCCGCCGCGTCCACCCGGGCGCCGCCGTCCCTGGTGCGCCACTTGCCGGTGGCGTCGAAGTTCTCGAGGGCGAGGCCCAGGGGATCGATCACGCGGTGGCACGCGTTGCAGGCCGGGTTGCTCCGGTGCTGTTCCATGCGCTCGCGCACCGAGAGCGTGCGGCCCGACGCGCTGGTGCCCTTCGTCTCCTCCAGCGCCGGCACGTTGGGCGGGGGTGGAGGCGGCGGCGAGCCGAGGAGCACCTCCATCACCCACTTGCCGCGCATCACCGGCGAGGTGCGGTCCGCGATGGACGTGAGCGTGAGCACGCTGCCGTGGCCGAGGATGCCCCGGCGATACTCGGGCACCGTCACGCGCTGGAACGCCTGGCCCGTCACGTTCGGGATGCCGTAGTGCCGCGCGATGCGCTCGTTGACGTACGTGTAGTCCGCGGAGAGGAAGTCCAGCAGGCTCCGGTCCTCGCGCACCAGGCTCTCGAAGAACAGCTCCGTCTCCCGCTTGAGCGCCACCGAGAGTGTCTGGTCCGCGTACGGAAACAGGATCGGATCCGGTGTCGTCCGTTCGAGATCCTGCAGGCGCAGCCACTGCGACGCGAACCGCGTGGCCAGGGCATCGGCACGCGGGTCCTTCAGCATCCGCTGCGCCTGTATCATCAGCCCCCCGGGCGCGCCCAGGCGACCCTGGCCAGCCACCTTCAGCAGCTCTTCGTCCGGCCCGCCCCCCCAGAGGAAGAACGACAGCCGCGACGCGAGTTCGTAGTCGCCCAGGCGGTATGTGTTTCCCGCCAGGCGGACCGGCGCCTCCTCCACACGAAACAGGAACTGCGGGCTGGCGAGGATCGCCTCGAGGGCCTTGGTGACGCCGTACTCGAAATTGCGCTCGCTACGCCCGCGCGCGTAGAAGGCCATCAGCTTGTCGAAGTCCTTCTCGCTGACGGGCCGCCGGAACGCGAGCGTCGCCAGGCGGCGCACGATCGAGGAAGCGCACGGGCCTTCTTCGTTCGGCGCGGTCGGCCGGCACGTGAAGATCATCCGCCGGCTCGGCGTGTCCGACACGCCCGTCACGCGGTGGGGCCCGACGATGCTGAGGGAGCGGAGGTGCGGGAGGGTGGTGATGCCGAAGGCGGTCCCGATCTCGGTGTCGGCCATCGTGTGATCGATGGGCGCGATGAGGTCGTTGATGAGCCCTTCGAACTTCTGGATGAAGGCGGCGGTCACGCGGTGCGTGCCGGCGCGGACATGGATGGGTGCGGTCTTCACCGTCAGGCCCGTCTTTTCCTCGCTCATGCGCGGGTCGATGTCGAAGATCGCCACGCGCGCGCCGTCCACGGACACTTCGATCTGCTCGTTGGGCGCGGTGCTGCCGTAGAGCAGGCCGAGGGGCTCGGCGTAGAAGTCCATGCTGAACACGTAGTCGCCGTCGGCGACGAACGTGTGCTCCACCGAGACGCCGCCGCGCGTGCCGAGCGGCGCGCCCTCGGCGCGGTCGATCTGCGAGGCCGTCTTCGGCAGCTTGAAGGTGGCCTGGGTCGGCGCGCTCGTCGGGTCACCGACCGCCAGCGTCGCCACGCGGCTCGCGGCGCGCAGATAGCCCTCCATCAGCGTGGGCGAGAACGTCTGCACGTCGGCCACGTTGTCGAATCCGGCGCTGATGGTGTCGGGCGGCAGGAAGGCGGTGACGTCCACGTCCAGGCCGACCAGCTGCCTGACCGCGCGTGCGTACTCGGCCCGGTTCAGCCGCTGGAACGGGCGCCAGCCGGGATCGGGCGACGGGCCGGCCAGCGTGTCCATGCGGGCCTCGAGCGCGGAGGCCAGCCGGGCAAGCTGGGCCTCGTCGGGCCGCTTCGCGCCGGCGGGCGGCATCATGCCCGCACGCAGTTTCCGGATGATCTTCTCGGTGGTTTCGCGCGCGGTGTCGGCGCCGGGAGCGGTCCACCCCTGCAGGGACAGCCCGCCAGCCTTTGCGCGGTCGCTGTGGCAGCCCGCGCAGTACTGGGCCACCATCTCGGCCTGCACGGTCGCGGTGAGCCCCTGGGGGTGCGAGGCCGCCGGGGCGACCCTCGCCGGTGCAGCCGCCTGCTCGGCCGCCGCCCCAATGCCCAGGGCGCCCACCAGCAGCAATCCAGCGAAGTAAACGCGAGCCATCGGCCTCCCTGACGTGATCCCGAAGTATACGCGGGCGGGACGCCCGGGGTCAGGTCACGAAATTCGACCGCCGCCATCCCTGTCGAGGGACAGTCAGTCGCGCCGACGGCCCGGACCGTGGTCCCTCGACGGGCGGCAGTCGAAATTCGTGACCTGACCCCAACCCTGCACCAGCATCTACAGCGCCACGAAACGGCCGAAGAGGACCGCCATCAGCATGCCAACCGACCCGACCACCAGGGCGCCGGCGAAGCCGACGGCGAAGGGTTTGAGGCCCACGCCGCGAAAAACCGTGAAGCTGGTGCTGAGGCCCACCGCCGCCATCGCCGTGCCCAGCAGCACGCGCGACGCCAAGGAATCCCCGACCAGGTCGGTCACCGCCTTCCAGTCGTAGGCGTCGAACAGGCCGTAGGCCATCCCTGAACGACCCAGCATGGCATCGCCGGCGGACCGGACCACGGCCATCGCCAGGAAGCCAAGGACGAAGCCGGGGACATAGCGCGTCCAGGAGAGGGACGACGCGGCGCGACGAACGCCGACGTGGCGGACGTCCCGTCGCTCCGAACCGATCACGGCACCTCCCGCCCGGCGCGACCCGGGACCAGCCCCCTCGTCGCCGTCGCCCGCCCGCAGCGACGTGGCTCCAGCCCCGTCATCAACGCGCCGCTTCTCCCGCACGTGCAGCCAGGTCAGCACCGGGATCACCACCGCCAGGAAGATGTTGCGCGTCAGCTTGGTCACCGTCGCCGTCCGCAGCACGACATCGTCCGCGTAGAGCTGCTTGTAGGTGAGCGCGGCGCCCACCACCTGCGAGGTGTCGTGCACAGCCGTGCCGAGGAACAGGCCGATCGACTCGGACCGCGTGAGGACCGCATGCGCCAGGTATGGGTACACGAGCATCCCGAACAGGCCGAACGCCACGACGTTGGCGACGGCATAGGCGACCTCGCGCTCGTCGGCCTCGATCGCGGGCGCCGTGGAAACGATCGCCGTCACGCCACAGATGCTGGTGCCCGCGGCGACGAGCGTCCCCAGCCGCGGCGGCAGGCCCAGCCGCCGGTTGAACCAGGTAACGAACACCATCCCGGTCGCGATCGCGGCCAGCACCACCGGCAGTCCCGCCAAGCCGAGCTTCAGCACGTCGAACAGGCTCAGTCGAATGCCGACGAAGACAATGCCGGCGCGGAGGATGGTGGTGGTCGCGAACTTCAGCCCGGGCGACAGCGAGTCGGGGAGGGGCAGGACGTTGCGCAGCAGCAGGCCCAGCACGATCGCGACCGGCACCCCGGAGACGGGGCTGCTCCCACTGAGGCCCTGGGCCGCGAGGATGGCGAGGCCCAACCGGTCCGCCAGCCAGAACCCCGCCAGCATCACGACGAGCGCCGCGATCACACCGGGGATGTACTTCGTCACACCGGCGCCTACTGCTGGATCGCCTTGAGCTGGAAGAACTCGTGCAGCGCCATGGGGCCAATTTCCCTCCCGACGCCCGACTTCTTATAGCCGCCAAAGGGCGCCAGCGCGTTGAAGCGCCCGCCGTTGATGTCCACCTGGCCCGTCCGCAGCTGCCGCGCAACGGCGATCGCGCGCTCCTTCGTGGCGGACCATACGCCGCCGGCCAGCCCGTAGATCGAGTCGTTGGCGATACGCACGGCGTCCGCCTCGGCGTCGTACGGGATCACGCTCAGCACCGGCCCGAAGATCTCCTCCTGGGCGATGGTCATGCCGGGGTCGACGCCGGCGAAGATCGTCGGCTCCACGTAGTAGCCGGTCGGCAGGCTCGCGGGGCGGCCGCCGCCGGTGACCAGCGCCGCACCTTCCGCACGCCCCTTCTCGATGTAACCCAGTACACGGTCGCGCTGCGCCGCCGAGGCCAGCGGTCCGAGCCTGGTGGTCGCCTCGAACGGGTCCCCAAGCGTCAGCTTCGCCAGCGCGGCCTTCGCCAGCTCCACGGCTTCGTCGTGGCGTGCGCGCGGCACGAGCATGCGCGTCCATGCCGAGCAGGTCTGCCCGGAGTTCTGCATGCAGTTGTTCACGCCCGTGGGAATCGCCTTCTCGAACGGCGCATCGTCCAGCACGATGAAAGCCGACTTGCCGCCGAGCTCGAGGCACACCTTCTTGATGCCGTCGCCGGCGACCGCGGCCACGCGGCGACCCGCGGCGAGCGAGCCGGTGAAGCTGACCATGTCGACGTCGGGGTGCGCGACGAGCGCCTCGCCAACGATCGTCCCCTCGCCGAACACGACATTCAGCACGCCGGCCGGCAGGCCGATCTCGTGCGCGGCCGTGGCGAGCAGCCCTGCACTGAGCGGCGCAATCTCGGCCGGCTTCAGGACCACCGTGCACCCCGCCGCGAGGGCCGGCGCGATCTTGCACACCACCTGGTGGAGCGGGTAGTTCCACGGCGTGATGCAGCCGACGACGCCGACGGGCTCCCTGACGATGAGCGAGTGCCCGAGCTCTTCCTCCAGGGTCGCGTTCCTGAGGAAGCGTGCGTTCATCCCGATCATCATGATCGGGAACTCCACCTGCACCTTGGTGGAGTACGACAGCGTCGTGCCCACTTCGTGCGAGATGATCTCGGCGATTCGCGGCACGCCCGGCTTGAGCGCGGCCGCCAGCTTCTCCAGCCACTGGGCCCGCTCCTCCACCGGCACACGGCTCCAGCTCTCGAACGCGCAGCGCGCGGCCTTCACCGCGCGGTCCACGTCCTCTGGTGTCCCGGATGGCACGCGGCCGACTACCGCTTCGGTGGCGGAGGAAAGAACATCGATCGTGCCGGTGCCGGCAGGGGCCTGCCAGCCCCCATCGTAGTAGTGCGAGTCATGGGCGAGCATGGGTATCCGTTCATTGTATTCTGGGGATTCATCACGTTACCCCTCCTCATTCATCACGAGATACGCACATGCAGATTTCTGGACGAGCTTTCGTGGTCACGGGCGGTGCCTCGGGCCTGGGCCGGGCAGCCGCTGAAGCCATCGTGGGAGCCGGCGGCAAGGCGGTGCTGCTGGACGTCAACGCCGAGGCCGGCGCGGCCGCTGAACAGGCCATCGGTGAGTCGGCACGCTTCGCGCAGGCGGATGTCACCAGTGAAGAGCAGGTGCAGGCGGCAGTGGCCGTGGCCGTGTCGGCGTTCGGCAACCTGTACGGCGTCGTGAACGCGGCGGGCATCGGGCCAGCGGCGAAGGTCATCGGCAGGAACGGCCCGCACCCGCTGGACCTGTTCGAGAAGACCATCCGCATCAACCTCGTCGGCACGTTCAACGTGATCCGGCTCGCGGCCGCGGTGATGACCCAGAACGCGCCGCTCGAGTCAGGCGAGCGGGGCGTGATCGTCAACACCGCGTCCATCGCGGCCTTCGACGGCCAGATTGGCCAGCCTGCCTATGCCGCGTCGAAGGGCGGGATCGTCGGCCTCACGCTGCCGGTGGCACGCGAGTTCGCGGCGATCGGGATCCGCTGCGTGACGATCGCGCCCGGGATCTTCGACACGCCGCTGCTGGCCGCGCTCCCCGAAGCCGCTCGCGTGTCGCTGGGCCAGCAGGTGCCGTTCCCGTCACGCCTGGGCCGCCCCGCCGAGTACGGCGCCCTGGTGCGGCACATCGTCGAGAACGAGATGCTGAACGGCGAGGTGATCCGCCTCGACGGCGCCCTCCGCATGGCCCCGAGATAGAAGAGACCACGAAGACACGAGGGGGACACGAAGACGGACACGAAGACACTCCGAGTACCGGGTCAGCTGGTTGAATCGACGTCTCCCTCGTGTGCCGGGCCGCCGTCACGTTTCCCAGGTGTGTCGTGCCGATTTTCGTGACCTTCGTGTCTTCCCGTCTCCGCCAAGGCTTCGGCGAGGCTCGCCGTAGCGGCTGCGCCGCGAAGGCGGCCTGGTGTCCTCACGCGGACAGCACCTCGCGCGCGGCGGAGACCAGGGCCTCCGGCGCGGCGTTGAGGCCACCGCCCTGTGCGAGGTCGGGCCTGCCGCCACCCTTGCCGCCAAACCGCGTCACAAGCGCCTTGAGCGTGGCGCCGGCGTCCACGCCGCAGGCGGGGTGACAGGCGACGACCACGAGCGCCGGAACTGCCTTACTGAACAGCACGACGGCGGCACCTGGCGTGGCCGCGGCCGCGGCCGCCATGGCCTTGAGCGCGGGCGCATCCAGGTCCGGCACCGCCTCGACCACCACCAGCCGATCGCCGACGCGCGTCCCGCGCGCTACGAGCGCGCCAGCCTCGTGCACGGCCAGCGCTTCCCGGGCGGCGCGCAGCGCCTTCTGCAGACTCTTGTTCTCGCTCTGCATGCGCTCGACGGCCCCCGCGAGCTCCTCCGGCGCCACCGAGAGGACCCGCTGCGTGGCGGCACACGCGTCCCGCCACACGTCGAAGCGGCGCCGGACCCGCACACCGCACAGGAACTGCACGCGCGAGCCACCGCGGAACTTCTCCCACCCGGGCACGGCAATGATCCCGATCCCTCCGGTCCGGGCGACGTGCGTGCCCCCGCACGCGGAGAGATCGAAATCGTCGACCTCGATCAGGCGCAGCAGGCCGCCGCGAGCGGGCTCCTTCCGCAGGGGCAGCGTCGCCGCCTCCTCGGCCGTGACGAAGCGCACGCGCACCTCGCGGTCCTCCCAGACAATGCGGTTCGCCTCGTCGGCGGCGGCGGCCACCTCGCGCGCCGTCACCTCGCGTGCGAGGTCGATGGAGCAGGACTCCGCACCCAGGTGGAAGCTCTCCGTGCGGTTCGAGGACAGCCGGTCGAACGCCGCGGACAGCACGTGCTGCCCGGTGTGCTGCTGCATGTGCTCGAAGCGGCGATCCCAGTCGACGACGCCGCGCACGAGCGCACCCTCCGAGAGGGGCGCGCTGGTCACGTGCGTCACGCGGCCATCGTCCTCGTCCACCACGTCCAGCACGCGCGCATCGTCGAGCAGGCCCACGTCGAATGGTTGGCCGCCCGATGTTGGATAGAAGGCCGTGGCATCCAGTTCCACGACGAACGCCGGCTGCCCGTCCCGCGGCGGGCCCGGCACACAGCGGACCACCCGCGCCTCGAAGGCGGTGCGATACGCATCGGTGTAGTAGAGACGTTCGGTGCTCATCGGGTCGGCAACTCGAAATAGAAGATGGCCCCACCGTGCGGAGACTGGCGATAACCAATCTCCCCGCCGTGCGAGTTGATGATGCCGTAGCTGACGGAGAGCCCCAGACCGGTGCCTTCGCCGACGGGCTTGGTGGTGAAGAAGGGCTGGAACAGCTTCGGCTCGTCGGCCGGCGGCACGCCGTCACCGTAGTCCTCGACCTCCAGCCGCGCGGAGTTGCGGGCGTCGCCGGTGCGGATCAGGATGCGCCGCCTGGCCGGATCGAGCGGCACCACCGCCTGCTCGGCGTTGATGAGGAAGTTGAGCACCACCTGCTGCAGCTCGGTGAAGACGGCGGACACCACCGCTTCGGACTGGTCCTCGATGTCGAGCCGGATGCCCTGCGCCTCGATCTTGCGCTGGCGCAGCTCGAGGACCGAGGCCACGACATCCGAGAGCCTGACCGGCGATGGCTCGCTCGTCTGGCGCCCGAAGCGCTGGAGATTGCGGATGATCCCGCTCGCGCGGGTGCTCTCCCGCCGGATGAGGCCCAGGTCGTGCTTCACGGCCTCGGGGAGACCGTCGTGGAGCTGCAACAGCTCGGAGAACCCCAGGATGGCCTGCAGCGGGTTGTTCAGCTCGTGCGCGACGCCGGAGACCAGCACGCCGATGGCGGCCAGGCGTTCCTGCCGGATGAGCTGTTTCTGGAGCGACTCCTTCTCCTCACGTACGCGCCGCTCTTCGGCCACCTGCGCGGCCACCGCGTCCTGGGCGGCCCGCAGGTTGGTGATCATGCCCGCAAGGCTCAGGTGGAGCTGGTTGAACTCGACCGAGCCGAGATCCTTCGGCTCGAGCGGGGAGAGATCGCCCTTGGCCACGCGCTCGGCGGCACGGCCCACCTCGTTCACCGCGTTCAGGGAGCGTTCGGTCACGAGCAACGTCAGCCCCAGCACGGTCGCGAACGCCGCGATCATGATGATGAAGTTGCGACGGTCGATCGGGGCCGTCCGCTCCCGGGCGACCGCCGTGGGGATCCCCACGCTCGCCAGCCAGGGACCACGGGCGACGACGGCATTGCCGTAGGCGCGCTCGATCCCGTCGAGTCCCATCCGCACGTCGGTTGGTGGGACATCGCGGAGACCGCGAGCCTGCGAAGGTGCGCCCTCCGCGGGCCGGCCGACATATCTGGACGAGTCCAGGCTGCGTGCCACCACCAGGCTGTCAGCGTCGGTGACGGTGATCACCGAGTTGGCCGGCAGCGGGATCGTCGCGAACACCTCCTCCAACGCCTCGAGATGAACGGTCAGGGCGATCACGCCCTCGACCTTCCCGTTCGCGTCCCTGATCGGGTAGCCCGTCGCGACTGCGTGCTCGGTCTGCTCCGGCGCGCCGAGCACGGGACTGATGGTGCGCTCTGCGGATGCGGCCACGCCCTTCAGCCAGTCGGCCTGCAGCCGGCCCTCCAGGTCCGGGCGTGGCGGCGTGGCCCAGGCAATGACACGCCCGGCCACGTCGGCGATCAGGGCATTGCGAATCACCTGGTCGCCGCGTACGAGTGGCTGCAGGACATGGCCGGCGGCCTCCGGCCTCAGCAACTGGACGTCCGGGTGCTGCGCCGCCATCATCGCCACATCGTCGGCCGATTCGAGGTTGCGCTCGAGGTACGCGACGACCGTGTTGGACATCGCGAAGGCCTCGGCGCGCAGGTGCTGGACCTGTTCCTGGTAGGTGATGCGGGAGGCGTACAGGAGGGCCCCGACCACGACCATGGCGAGGACGGCGGCGATGCCCAGGACCTGCTGTCGAAAGGGCCGCGGCATGTCTAGCGAGGCTGCGCCACGGGTGCCGGCGCCCGGCGGACGGGGTCCACGAGACCCGCGGCCGCGAAGCCTGCCGCACGCAGCCGGCAGCTGTCGCAGTGCCCGCAGGGCGTGCCATCGGCCGCCGGGTCGTAGCAGCTCACCGTCAGGCTGTAATCGAGCCCGAGCTCCGCGCCCAGGCGCACGATCCCGGCCTTCGAAAGGGAGATGAGCGGCGTCTGAACGCGCAGCGGCTGCCCCTCGACACCCGCCTTTGTCGCCAGCCGCGCCATGGCCTCGAAGGCCCGGATGAATTCCGGCCGGCAGTCGGGGTACCCCGAGTAGTCCACGGCGTTGACGCCGATGAAGATGTCGCTGGCGCCGAGCACTTCGGCCCACCCCAACGCAATGGAGAGGAAGATGGTGTTCCTCGCGGGCACGTAGGTGGCCGGGATGCCTGCGGCGTCCGGTGGCCGGTCTCGCGGCACCGCAATATCCGGCGCCGTGAGCGCCGACCCGCCGATGGCCGAGAGGTCGAGGTCGAGCACCAGGTGACGCCGAACGGCGATCGCGTCGGCCACCCTCGCCGCCGCCTGCAGTTCCACAGCGTGGCGCTGGCCGTACCGGAATGACAGCGCGTAGACCTCGAAGCCGTCTCGTCGGGCCACGGCGGCAGTCGTGTAGGAGTCGAGCCCTCCGCTGAGCAGCACCACCGCGCGCGCCATTGGCCTATTGTGCCCCATACCCGCCCAACGGGGCTTTCGCCCCGTTGACGCGCGGTGTGCGCTCTACACTCCCCGCGTGTGCGGGTCCCAGATGTACTTGTGCATCTGGAGCTGGAGCCGCACGGGCAGCCGGTCGGCCAACACCCACTCGGCCAGCTCGCGCAGGGGCAGCTCGCCGTGCACGGGCGAGAAGAGCACACTGCCGCAACGCGCCGCCAGTCGCTCGCGTTGGACGACGTCCCGGGCGTACTCGTAGTCGGCCCGGTTGGCGATGACGAACTTCACCTGGTCGCGCGGTGTCAGGTGGGTCAGGTTGGACCAGTCGTTCCTCTCCGCTTCACCGGAGCCGGGACACTTGATGTCCATCACCCGGACGACGCCCTCGGGCACGTCGGCAATGCTCCGATGGCCGCCTGTCTCGATGAGGACGGTCTTCCCGGTGGCGAGCAGGCGTCGCATGAGCGGGTAGACATCGGCCTGCAGCAGGGGCTCACCGCCGGTGATCTCCACCGTCGGGCACCCGTAGGCCTCTACCCGATTCACGACTTCGTCCACGGACATCTTCTGTCCTTCGTGGAAGGCATAGGGGGTGTCGCACCACCGGCAGCGGAGGTCGCACGCCGTCAGCCGTACGAACACGCACGGCTCGCCTACGAACGTGGACTCGCCTTGAATCGAATGGAAGATCTCGTTGACGGTCAGCACGGCACGTCCTGAATCCATAATTGTACGTCGGCATGGAGCTCCGCATCGGCACCTCGGGCTGGCACTACCCCGGCGGCCGCGGGACGTGGGACGGCGTCTTCTACCCACGTCCGGAGGACCGGCCGCGCGGGTTCGACGAGCTCCGCTTCTACGCCGAGCGGTTCAATACCGTCGAGATCAACAGCACGTTCTACGGTCAGCCCCGGGCCACGGTGAGCCTCGGCTGGGTGAGGCGGACGCCGCCGGGCTTCGAGTTCTCGGTGAAGCTGTTCCAGAAGTTCACGCACCCGGCCACGGCCACCGACCGCACGCCGGTGAGCAGCGCGGACGTCGACGCCTTCCGGGGCGGCATCGAGCCGCTTGCGGCGGCAGGCAAGCTGGGGGCCGTGCTCGCGCAGTTCCCGTCACGGTTCCACGACTCGCCCGACGCGCGGGACTACCTCACCTGGCTGATGCGCACGTTCGCGGACTACCCGCTCGCGGTAGAGCTGCGGCACCGTTCGTGGAGCGATGCGGCCCAGGACACGGAGGCACTGCTCGCCCTGCACGACGCGGCGTGGGTGCAAATTGACGAGCCGAAATTCGACTCCTCTGTCCGCCAGGCCTGGGCGCCGAACACGCCTCGCCTCATGTATGCGCGCCTCCACGGCCGGAACGCCGCCGAGTGGTGGGACCACGAGGACGCCGAGGACCGCTACAACTACCTGTACTCGTCCGACGAGCTCGCCCCCATCATCGGCAGGCTGCGCGCGGCCCGCGACCAGGTGCGCAAGCTGTACCTCTACCTGAACAACCATTTCGCCGCGCAGGCCGTGGCCAACGCGACGATGGTGCGGGAGATGCTGGACGAGCCGGTGACGGCGCGGATGCCGCCGGAGCTGGTGGACGCCTACCCGATGCTGGAAGGCCGCGTCACGATGCTACCGCGCGCACGCCTGCTTTGAGGCGATGCACCGGCGCGCCCCGGATCCTCACTGCCTGACGGTAATGCGGATGATGCGGTCGGTGACCTGGAGCTTCGTCACCACGTCCATGCCGCTGATCACCTGGCCGAACACGGTGTACTGACCGTCGAGCCGCGGCTGCGGGCTGAGCGTCACGTACCACTGGCTGTCGGCCTTGCTCGCGTCGCCCGCGTGCGCCATCGCGACCGCGCCGCGCCCGTGCTTGCGCGTCTTGGTGATTTCGGCCACCCCGATCGGCGTGCCGCTTCCCATGCGGCCCCAGTCGGGCTGCTTCGTCATGTCGCGCGTCGTGGGATCCCCCAGCTGCATCACGAAGTTCGGCACCACGCGGTGCACGCGCTGGCCGTTGTAGAAGCGCTTGTTCACCAGCTCGACGATACGCGCCACGGTCTTGGGCGCCTCGTTCGGGTAGGTCTCGAACTCGAACGTGCCCTTCACCGTTTCCACGACGATGACCGGGCCGGCGCCAGGCGACGTGGCGGCTGGCTGGCCCCCGGCGGCCGGGACCGCGGGCTTCGCCTGGGCCTGCGCCATCGTCACGACCGAGAGGCTGGCAGCCAGTACGAGGAGTGCGATGCCGATTCGGTTGATCATGACCGTCCGTTCCGTTGCGGGCCGCGCGCCGGGGCACGCCGTGCCGGGGTCCTCGACGTCTCGCGCACGCCAATCCGGGGGCAGGTGCCGGCGATGGCGCAGTCGCGGCATCGAGGATACACCGGCCGGCACACGTTCTGCCCCCATGTGACCAGGTAGAGGTTGATGTACGGCCACCAGCGCGCGTCCGTGTTGCAGTAGAGCGCCTGCTCGGTCTGCTCGGGCAGCTTCGTCTCGACCCAGCCCATCCGGTTGGAGATCCGATGGACGTGGGTGTCGACGCAGATGTGGCGCTGGCTCTGGAACGCCAGGATCATCACCAGCGTGGCGGTCTTGCGGCCCACGCCGGGGAGCGTCACCAGCTCCTCCAGTGTGCCCGGGACCCGGCCGCCGTACTTCGTCGCGAGCAGGTGCGCGGTGGCCTTCACGTGCTCGGCCTTGTTGCGGTAGAAGCTCACCGGGTAGATCAGCTTCTCGATCTCCCTGACCGACAGCCTGGCCATGGTGCGCGGCGTCCGCGCGCGGCGGAACAGCCGGGTGGACGCGGCGTGCGTCGTCGCATCCTGCGTCCTCGCGGACAGGAGCGTGGCGATGAGGACCTGGAAGGGATCCTCCTGCTGGCTCTCGGAGATCTTCTCGATCGCGGGCAGCTCCATCCCGTCGATCTCGCGCGAGAGCGTGCGCATCACCTTTTCGACAACGGCTGGTGACGGGCGCTTCATGCCAAGAGCCCGGGAACCCGAAGGGCACGAAGACCACGACGCACCAGCTGGCAGGGCATCGCATCTCGCTGCCGTTGACAGTTCGGGACTCTGGGAAGTTGGCTCATGTCGTCCACGCCTTCTCGCCTGTCGGCAGGGCGATTCTTCGTGACCGTCGTGCCCTTGCGTGTCAGCCTCAGACAGGCGTCAACGGCGGCCGACCGCTCAGCACCGCCAGAGCGTTTGAGGCTGCCAGATCGGCCATCGCCGTCCGGGTCTCCGTCGTCGCGCTCGCCAGGTGCGGGATCAGCAGCACGTTCTCGAGAGGCAGCAGGTCGGGATGCACGATGGGCTCGCGCTCGTAGACGTCCAGCGCGGCACCGGCAAGCCGGCCCTCCCTCAGAGCCCGAGCGAGCGCGGCCTCGTCCACCACCGGCCCACGCGAGGTGTTGATGAGGTACGCCGTCCGCTTCATCCGCATCAGCGACGTCTCGTTGATCAGGTGGCGCGTCTCGTCGGTCATCGGGCAGTGCAGCGACACGATGTCCGAGGTGGCCAGCAGCCGATCCAGCGGCATGTGCACGGCACCCGGCAGGTCCACGGCCCTGCGCGCGGTATAGGCCACCTGCATCCCGAAGGCCGGGGCCTTTTCCGCTACGGCACGCCCGATGCGGCCGATGCCGACGATGCCGAGCTGCTTGCCGCGGAGTTCCATGCCGAGCATGTAGTCCAGGGCCCAGCCGGTCCACGTCCCCGCGCGCACCACGCGCTCGCCTTCGCCCAGGCGCCGCGTGACGGCAAGGATCAGCGCCCACGTGAAGTCCGCGCAGGCGCTGGTCAGCACGTCCGGTGTGTTGGTGGCCGCCACGCCGCGGGCGCGGCATGCGGGCACGTCGATGTTGTTGTAGCCAACGGCGACGTTCGCCACGATCCGGAGCGAGGGGCCCGCCGCGTCGAGCACGGCCGCGTCAATGGTGTCGGTCAGCAGGCAGATCAGGGCGTCCTTGCCCTGCACCCGCGCACGCAGCTGCTCGCGCGGAATGGCGTCACGACCCGTCCAGAGATCGACGGTGCACGACGCCTCGAGCCGGGCGATGACAGAGGCGGGAAGCCTGCGGGTAACGAGGACGGTTGGGGGCACGGTCTTGGGGTCCTGGGGTCCTGGGGGCCTGGGCGGTCACGCGCCCATCTGCTGTGTCAGTGTCCGTGACACTGGCAGTAGCCGCAATGATTGCAGCGCACGGCCGGTTCAATCACGCACATCACATCGTCCGGCGCGCGGGGGATCGGGTAGCGGGCGAAGGCCATCGGCAGCAGCTGCGCGGGTGCGGGCTGGGCCGCGGGGGGCATGTCCGGTGACGGGGCGCCACCCAGGTGCCGGGCGATCGCGCCTCGCACGAGCTGGCGGATCTCGTCGTCGGTCATGGTCAGTGCCCGGGCTCCACGTCGATCGCGTCCACGATCCCGACGACGGCGGCGTCCACCGGCGAGAGCTTGCGGCCCAGGGCCTCGCCGGCCGCACGGCCCTCGAGCACCACGATGACACGCTCGCTCACGCCCGCGCCCACCGAGTCGATGGCGAGCAGCGTGTTCCCGCGCGCCTCGCCGCCCGGCGTCTCGGGCTGGACGAGCAACAGCTTGGCGCCCGCGAACTGCGGGCGCTTCATGGTGGACACGACCTGGCCGACGACACGCGCGAGGATCACGCGGGCGTCGGCGGGACCGACGTCCCGTCGCTCCTGGCGTCGGTGCTGGCCGTCGTCACCGACGCGCCGTCGCTCCCGACGGCGTTCCAGTGATCCACGATGCCGACGATACCGGCGTCGGCCGGCACTTCGGTTGGATGGAACGGGAAGCTGGCTTCCTTGCCGCGCACGAAGAACACGTGCTCGCCCACGCCAGCGCCCACGGAATCCACGGCGACCAGCGGCCGCCCGGCCGCGGCGCCCGCCGCGGTCAGCGGCTGTACGAGCAGCAGCGTGATGCCCTCGAGGCCGGGGTCCTTGCGGGTGGCGACAACGTCACCGATGACGCGGCCGAGTTGCATGGGCGTCACTCGGCGACGTCGACGTGATCGATGATGCCGACCACGGCGGCGTCCACGGGGCAGTCCTTCATGCCGGCGGCCATGCGCGCGGAGCTGCCGCTGACGATGAGCACGGTCTCGCCGACCCCGGCATCGACCGTATCCACGGCGACGAGATAGCTGCCCTCGCCCTTCCCCTTCGGATCGATGGGCCGCGCCAGGAGCAGCTTGTTGCTGACCAGGCGCGGGTCCTTGCGGGTGGCGACGACGGTGCCAACGATGCGCGCGAGTAGCACTACGCCTTCGCGTTGGCCTTGCCAATCGGCAGGACGTCTTCGAGGTTCGCGTGCGGGCGCGGGATGACGTGGACCGAGACGAGCTCGCCCACGCGACGCGCCGCGGCGGCGCCCGCATCGGTGGCCGCCTTGACCGCCGCGACGTCGCCACGCACGATTGCGGTGACGTAGCCCGCGCCGATCTTCTCCCAACCCACCAATGTCACCTTGGCGGCCTTGACCATGGCGTCGGCCGCTTCGATCATCGCGACCAGCCCCTTGGTCTCGACCATGCCCAGTGCTTCACCCATTCGCTGCCTCCAGTAAGGCTTCAGGCTACAGACTTCAGGCTACAGGAAAAGCCGGCCGAAGGAGGCACAGCTGAATAGAACCTCGGACCCAGGCTTGAAGCCTGGAGCCTAGAGCCTGGAGCCTAGAGCCTTGACGGCCTCCTCAATCAGCGCCGTCAGTTCACGGTATGTTAGCCGAATCTCTCCGTCCCGGACCGAGCCGCCCGGCACAGGCAGACCGGGGGTGTCGGGCACCAGGCGCGGGCCGGCGCTGTCGGGCGCCTGGACCACCTGACACGCCACCTGCCCATCCCCAGCGGCCGGCTGGCTGTCGTCCGTGCAGATGGGCGCGGGCGAGGCGATGCCGTACGTGCCGCGAAGCCCCTGGAGCCGGTCCACTTCACGTCGGGACAGCAGGTGCTCCCGGCCGAGCGTCCGCGCCACCAGGCTGATCGTCGCGAAGTGCTCGATGGTCTCCATCCGGTAGTACGCGGCGTACACGTCGCCGCCGATGGCCAGCGCGCCGTGGTTGGCCAGCAGCAGGCCGTCGTGCGCCTTGATGTACCGGCGGACGGCCGCCGGCAGTTCCTCGGTCGAGGGCGTCGCGTACTCGGCGATCGGGATGCTGCCGAGCGTGGTGATCACCTCCGCGAGCACCGCCCGGTCCAGCGGGATGCCCGCGACCGCGAACCCGGTGGCCGTCGGCGGATGGGCGTGCACCACGGCGCGCACGTCGGGCCGGTGGCGGTACACCTCGAGGTGCATCTTCAGCTCGGACGAGGCGTTGCGCTCGCCCGCGATCTTCTTCCCGTCGAGATCGGTGATGACCATCATGTCCGGGGTCATGAACCCCTTCGACACGGCGGTGGGCGTGGTGATCAGGCGGTGATCGTCCAGCCGCACGCTGATGTTGCCGTCATTCGAGGCCACGAAGCCCCGATGCCACAGGCGACGGCCGCACTCGACGATATCCGCCCGGATCTGCTCTTCGGTACGCACGCGTGGATGCCTGGCTACGCCGCGTGCTTGCTGCGGCACGCGTCGGAACAGAAGTAGAGCACCTGGCCACGAGAGACGCCGCTGATGGCCTTGCCAGGCACGACATAGGTGCCGCACACGGGGCACTGCGCCATCTTCACCGCCGTCGGTGCCTGGGTCCCCGGTCGTCGGCCCGTCCCGGGCGGGCTCCCCATCGCGCCACGTGCCACACCCTCGATCAGCCGCCACGCGGCGCGCGCCAGGAAGGCGAAGAACAGGAAGAGGAGGAGCGCCCGCAGCAGCACGGCCTACCGCCCTCCGGTGGTCCCGGGCGGATGCGCGTTGCGAAGGCCCTCCAGGCCCTTCCTGGCGGCCTGGCCCTCCTGGCTGTTGGGATCGATGGCCACCACCTGCTCCCAGGCCTTCGCCGCGCCCTCGAGGTCCTGCTTGCCGAACGCCCTGACGATGCCCATGTTGAGCAGCGTCTTGACGTGCTTCGGGTCGACCGAGAGGGAATGCTCGAACTGGGCGATCGCCCGGTCCGGCTGGTTCGTGTAGTAGTACGCAACGCCGAGGTCGGTGGAGAGGTTCGGGTCCTTCTTCTCGAGCGCGAACGCCTGCTCGTACCAGGAAATGGCCTGCGGGTACTGCTCGGCGTCGAAGTACATGTTGCCCAGTTGCACCCGCGGCTGCGCGTCCTTCGGGTTCTGCTGGGCCACGTTCTCGAGCGCCCTGGCGCGCTCCGGATCCACGGGCACCGCGCGGCTGCCCTGCTGCGCAGCCTGCCCCGCAGCCGGCGTCTGGGCGGCCTGCGGAGCCACTGGCACGCTCGTCCGCGCCTGCTGGCTGCCGAGCACCCAGCCGACGATGACACCGAAGAGCACCCCGGCGATAGCAAGAACGATGGAGTCTGCGCGCATTGCCGTATCCGTCAGGATAACAACCTCTGGCGGAGCCAGTCCACCAGGGCCCGGGCCAGGGCCGTGTCCGCGGCGAGCAGGTTCGACCCGTGTGCCGCGATCGGGCTGAGCTGCTGCTCGGCCTGGCCCCCACCATTCACCGTGAGCTCACGCACCGTGCGCGCCGCGAACGGGTCCTCCGAACTCGCCGCCAGCCACACGGGCTTCGCGGCAATCTTGCGCATCAGGTCCGGCCCCACGCGCACGCCGCGGTAGTCGAGGCTCGGGGACACCGCGGCCACGACGCGGATGAGCGGCTGGTCCACGGCCGCGAGGAGCGCCAGGTTCGCTCCCAGGGAGGCGCCTGCCACGCCAATCGCATCGGGCCGCACGGTGGGCCGCGTGGCGAGCCACTGCGCGGCCGCTCGCACGTCCTGGGTCATGTCCGGCAGCGTGGCGGCCGAGCCGCCGGAGGCGCCATGGCCGCGAAGGTCGATGGCAAGCGCCGCAATCCCGGCCGCCTCGAGCTGACGGGCCAGCTCGTCCCAGTCGGCCTTCGATCGGGACAGCATGTGGACCAGCACCACTCCGGGCGCCGGCCGGTTCGACGGCTCGTAGAGCTGCGCGGCGAGCGTCGTGCCGTCGGCCGATGGAAAGGTGACCGGGCGGCCCGCCGCACGCGCGTCGGACGCCGGGGCCATCAGCGTGAGCACGGCCGCTGCTACGCCCGGACGCCACGGGATCACACGCGCCGCCCCTCCAGCGCGGCCAGATAGTCCCGGACCGACGCACGGAGGCCGACGTAGAGCGCGTGCGCGATCAGCGCATGGCCAATCGACACCTCGTCCAGGTGCGGCAGGGCATGGAACATCGTCAGGTTGCGCAAATCCAGGTCGTGGCCGGCGTTGATGCCGAGGCCTTCGCCGTGAGCCACCTGGGCCGCATGCACGTACTGCGCGTACGACGCGGCCGCCGCATCGGGCCCGCGCTCGAAGGCCCGGGCGAACGGCTCCGTGTAGAGCTCCACCCGGTCGGCGCCGAGGCGCCGCGCCCACCGAATCGCGTCGGCCTGGGGATCCACGAAGACGCTCACGCGAACGCCGGCGTCTTTCATCCGTCCCACGACATGCGCCAGCTCCACCGCAGGCGTGGAGGGCGACCACCCGGCCTGGCTCGTGATCTCGCCGGGCACGACGGGCACCAGCGTGCACTGGTCCGGCCGCACGGTCAGCACCGTCTCGACGAGATCCGGGCGCGGGTCGCCCTCGATGTTCAGCTCCACGCGCCCGCCGAGCGGCGCCAGCTCCTCGGCAATGTCGAAGACGTCCCGCCGGCGGATGTGCCGCTCGTCGGCGCGAGGATGCACCGTGATGCCGGGGGCCCCCGCATCGATGCAGACGCGCACCGCCTCGATCACGGACGGTTCACGCCCGCCGCGCGAGTTGCGCAGCGTGGCCACCTTGTTCACGTTGACGGACAGCTTTGGAAGTGGGTGCATGGGTGCAGGGGTGCAGGGGTGCAGGGGTGCAGGGGTGCAGGGGTGCAGGGGTGCAAGGGTGCAAGGGTGCAGGTCAGGCCATGTTCGCCCGAACGGCCTCGGCAATCTCGGCGGCCCAGGCGGCAATCTCGTCCTGGTGCCGGCCCTCGATCATGATGCGCAGCAGCGGCTCGGTCCCGGAGTAGCGGATGAGCACGCGGCCCTGGCCGTCGACCCGCCGCTCGACACGGGCAATCGCCTCCGCAATCGCGGGGACCTTCGAGTAGTCGGCCCGCTCGCGCACGCGGACGTTGACGAGGATCTGCGGGTAGGTCACCAGCGCCGCCGCAAGGTCGGCCAGGTCCCGGCCCGTCGCGGCCATGATGCGCAGCACCTGGAGCGCCGTGCCGATGCCGTCACCCGTCATCAGGTGGCCCGCGAAGATGATGTGGCCCGACTGCTCCCCGCCAAGGGCGATGCCGCGACGCTGCATCTCCTCCATCACGTACTTGTCGCCGACCTGGCAACGGTCCATCGCGATCCCGCGTTCGCGAAGGGCGATCTCGAGGCCGATGTTGCTCATGACGGTCGCCACGATCGCGTCGCCCGGCAACCGGCCTTCGTGCTTCAACTGGTCAGCCGCCATCAGCAGCACGGCGTCGCCGTCCACCACCTGGCCGCGATGGTCGATGAAGAGCGCCCGGTCGCCGTCGCCGTCGAAGGCGACACCCAGCCGGGCGCCCGTCTCGGCGACGCGCGCCCGGATCGCATCGAGGTGTGTGGACCCGCAGTGGAGATTGATGTTGCGCCCGTCCGGGCTGACACCGATGGCGTCGACCCAGAAGCCGAGGGACCGGAAAAACGCCGGCGCCAGGCCGGCGGTGGCGCCGTTGGCGCAGTCGAGCACCAGCAGCGTGCCCTCGAGCCGTCCGGCATCGGCCAGGATGAGCCGCGCGTGTTCGAGATACGGCGCAGACAGGTCCTCGCCCACGAACCGGGGCTCGACCGCGGCATCGACCTGCCACGACGCGTCGTGGACCAGCCGCTCGATCTCCCGCTCGGTGGCTTCGCCGAGCTTCTCTCCGGGAGCGCCGAAGACCTTGATCCCGTTGTCCTCGAAGGGGTTGTGCGAGGCCGAGATCACGATGCCGGCATCGTACCGCCCGAATGGGGTGAGGTAGGCGACCGCCGGCGTCGGCAGCACACCGGCGCTGACGACCTCCGCGCCCTCGCTGGCCAGCCCGCGGGCCAGTTCCCGCTCGATCCACACGCCCGACTCACGCGTGTCGCGTGCGACCAGTACGCGCATCGGCCGGTCCGTTGGCCCGCACGCACGGGGCAATGCGGCGCCGACCCGCGCCACCGTCTGCGGATCCAGCGGCGCCGTGCCCGCCGTGCCCCGAATCCCGTCCGTCCCGAACAGCTTCATGGCTTCACCGCCGCGATCGTCACCGTCACCGTCGTCGTTTGAGGGGCGCGCACACGCACGGTCGGATCGGCGACGCCAACGGTCACGACCTCGCGCAGGGTTTCCGTACGACCCGTCACCGCGATGGGCTCCGTGATGGCCTCACGCAGGCGCTTGAGGGCGCTCTCCGGGCCCGCCAGCTCCACGGTCTCGGGATCCGATCGGACGCTGATCACCTCGAACCCCCTGGCCGGATTCCCATCGATCGTCGGCTGCACGCGGACCACCCGCACGCCGGTCGTCTCGAACTCCATGGTGAGCGTGGCGGGCGATATCTGCACCGTCTCGAGACCGTAAGGGGCGCTGACGATGGCGGGCGTCAGGTGGAACAGGCGGCGACCGGTCCGGGCGGCGCGCAGGTCGATGACGGCAGCGATCTCGCCCGGGCCCATCCGGGCCAGCGTACCGGAGGAGCCGCGCACGCGTACCTCCACCGTGTCGGGCGGATTGCTGACGACCTCGAGTTCGGCGGGCAGGTTCTGCAGCTCGACCGGGACGCGCAGCACACGCTCGGCGACGTGCTCGCCCGCCACCACGAGCCACAACAGGGCCGCGATGCAGATCGAGAGCAGCTTCAGCCCGAGGTTGCGGATCGAGAACGACGACATGCTACGCCGCGCTCCCCGTCCGCCGCCCGGTGAGCGTCCGTCGCACGGTGATGAGGGCATTGAGCCGGGCCCGCAACCGCTCGGTGTCGAGGTTGCGCTCGATCGCGCCGTCGAGCACGAGGGAAATCGACCCGGTCTCCTCGGACACCACGATGGCGATGGAGTCGTTCTCCTCGGTGACCCCGAGCGCCGCGCGATGCCGCGATCCGAGGTCGCGGCTCAGGCGAGGGTTCACGGTCAGCGGCAGGAAGCAGGCCGCGGCCGCCACACGGTCGCCCTGCACGATCACGGCGCCGTCGTGCAGCGGCGACGTCGGCTGGAAGATCGAGACGAGCAGGTCGTAGGTCAGCCTGGCGTCGAGGGGGATGCCGCTCTCGATGAAGTTGCGCAACCCGATGCGGCGCTCGACGACGATGATGGCGCCCGTGCGCTTGGCCGACAGGGCGCCGGCCGCCACCACCAGTTCCTCGATGGTGTCGTCGTCGCTCTCAGCCCTCTCGAAGCGGCGGAAGATGGGCGTGCGGCCCAGGTGCATGAGCGCCCGCCGGATGTCGGCCTGCAGCAGGACGATGGCGGCAAAGACCACGTACCCGACGATGTTGCGGATGAGCCAGTTGAGCGTCTCGAGCTGCAGCCCGAGTGACAGGTAGAAGAGCCCGGCGACCACCGCGATGCCGATGGCCATCTGCACGGCGCGCGTGCCCCGGATGAGCTTCAGGAGCTCGTACACCACGATTGACACGATCGCGATGTCGAGGAGGTCCCACCAGTGGAGGGCCGGACGCTGCAGCAGGTCGGAGAACCAGGACATGGATACACCGGCCCCCGGGAGGCCTCCGGGAGGCCGGGTGGTTGCAACCGGAAGGCGCTATAGGGTGACGATCCTATCCTAGCTGGCCGCCGCACGGATGGCGTCGGCCACCCGGACCACCTGCACCATTTCGCGCACGCGGTGGACACGGACGATGTGGGCGCCACCGAAGACGGCGGCGGTGACCGCGGCGGCCGTCGGCCAGTCCCGGTCCTCCGGCGGAAGCTCGCCGATCGCTGCCGTCACGAACGACTTGCGGGACGGTCCCACCAGCAGCGGCCGCCCCAGCCTGGTCAGTCGCGCGCCATCGGCCAGCAGCGACAGGCTGTGCTCCGCCCGCTTCGCGAAGCCGATCCCGGGGTCCAGGATGATGCGGTCCCAGCCGATGCCATCACCGATCGCCTGCTCGACGCGGCGCTGCAGGTCGCGCGCCACCTCCATCGCCACGTCCTCGTACTGGGCGTGGGCGTACATGTCCTCGGGGCGCCCGCGCATGTGCATCAGGACGACGGCCACGCCGCGGGACCCCAGGAGGGGGCCCATCTTCGGGTCGTACTGGAGCCCGCTGACGTCGTTGACCAGGGCCACGCCCTCGTCGAGGGCGAAGTTCGCCACCTCCGCCTTGGTGGTGTCAATCGAGAGCGGCACCCGCGTACGCCCGGCCACGGCTCGCAGCACGGGGTGCAGGCGCGCGAGCTCCTCCTTCACGCTCACCGGCGCCGCGCCCGGCCGTGTGGACTCCGCGCCGATGTCGATGATGTCGGCGCCGTCCTCCTCCATCTCGTGCACGACGTCCACGGCGCGGGCTGGATCGCTCAGCAGGCCGTCGGACGAGAACGAGTCGTCGGTGAGATTGAGGATCCCCATGACCAGGGTCCGTCCGCCGAGATCGAGCGGCGGGCGGCCCGGAAGCGGGATCCGGAAGTGGGCACGGGGGTTGGGCAGGCGGCCAGAGGCGCCGGGTCCGGCGCCCCGGCGATCACGACTGCCGTTCGATGCCAGCGACATCCTGCGGAGCGAACGACGGCGCCCGTCCTCCGATCCCCCCTACTCCTGGGTGAGGGGATTCGGCAGCGGCGGCGCGACGAGCGGCGTGCGCTCCTTCTCGCGCGAGCGGTCGCGCAGGCCCTCGGCGGGCGGCTGTGGCGCGCTCGGCGCGGGCTCGTCAATCGGCTGTCCGTAGGCCAGGCGCCGCACCTGATCCGCGTCCAGCACCTCGCGTGCCAGCAGCGCGTCGGCGATGTCCACCAGCCGATCCTTGTGCTCGCTCAGAATCCTGGTGGCGCGCTCGTAGTTGTTGGTGACGATGCGCTTCACCTCGGCGTCGATCTTGAGCGCCGTATCTTCGCTGTAGTCCTGGTGCTGGGCAATCTCCCGGCCCAGGAAGATCTGCTCTTCCTTCTTGCCGAAGGTGAGCGGCCCCATGGCGTCGCTCATGCCCCACTCGCACACCATGCGGCGGGCCATGTCGGTGGCGCGCTCGAGGTCGTTGCCGGCGCCGGTGGTGATGTCGCCGGTCGTCAGCTCCTCGGCGATGCGGCCGCCCAGCAGCAGCGCAATCTGGTCCATCAGGTAGTCGCGAGAGTAATTGTGCTTCTCGTCGATGGGCAGCTGCTGCGTGAGGCCCAGCGCCATACCGCGCGGGATGATGGTGACCTTGTGGATCGGGTCCGCGAGCGGCAGCAGGATGCCGAGGAGCGCATGGCCCGCCTCGTGAATGGCGGTGATCTTCTTCTCCTCGTCGGTGACGATCATCGAGCGCCGCTCGGCGCCCATCAGCACCTTGTCCTTCGCGAACTCGAAGTCGTACATCGTCACGAGCTTCTTGTTCGCGCGCGCGGCCTGGAGCGCCGCCTCGTTCACCAGGTTGGCGAGGTCCGCCCCCGTGAAGCCGGCCGTACCCCGCGCCAGCACACGGATGTCCACGTCGTCGGACATCGGGATCTTGCGCGTGTGGACGGCGAGAATCCCCTCGCGGCCCTTCACGTCCGGCCGGTTGACGATCACGCGGCGATCGAAGCGGCCCGGGCGCAGGAGCGCCGGATCGAGCACGTCCGGGCGGTTGGTGGCCGCCATCAGGATGACGCCTTCGTTCGACTCGAAGCCGTCCATCTCGACCAGCAGCTGGTTGAGCGTCTGCTCGCGCTCGTCGTGACCGCCGCCAAGGCCCGCGCCACGGTGGCGGCCGACGGCGTCGATCTCGTCGATGAAAATGATGCAGGGTGCGTTCTTCTTGCCCTGCTCGAAGAGGTCGCGGACCCGCGAGGCGCCGACGCCCACGAACATCTCCACGAAGTCCGAGCCGCTGATCGAGAAGAACGGCACGTTGGCTTCGCCCGCGACGGCCCGCGCCAGCAGGGTCTTGCCCGTTCCCGGCGGGCCCATCAGAAGCACGCCCTTCGGAATGCGGCCGCCGAGCTTCTGGAACTTCTGGGGCTCCTTCAGGAACTCGATGATCTCCTGGAGTTCTTCCTTGGCTTCATCCGCCCCGGCCACGTCCCGGAACGTCACCTTCTTCTGGGCCGACGAGGAGAGCTTCGCCTTGCTCTTGCCGAACGAGAGGGCCTTGTTGCCGCCACTCTGCACCTGCCGCATGAAGAAGATCCAGAACCCGATGACGAGCAGGATGGGCGCCCAGGACAGGAGCAGCGCCGCCCAGGGCGATGCGGTCGGCTCCTTGGCGTCGACGATGACGCGCTTCTCGATGAGGCGGTTGGCCAGGCCCTCGTACTGGAGGGGGGCAAAGCTCCGGAAGAACTCCTTGGCCTTCGTGGTGCCCGAAATCTCGTTGCCGGTGATGGTGACCTTCTCCACCTGGCCGGCGTCGACCCACGAGATGAACTCGCTGAAGCTGACGAGGCTCTCCTTGCGCTGGAAGTTCGACGAGAAATTCCAGACGAGTGCCACGACGACGACAAGGACGAACCAGAACACGAGGCTCTTCAGGGTCGAGTTCAACGTTGCCTCCGGGCGAGTCTAGCGGAGCGGATCAGTCCCATCAGGGCCTCAGGGTCAAGACTACCACGGCCTCCGAGCGGGGGGTCACCCGGAAAGGCTCGCCAATCACATGGCCGGCCACCCAGGCGATGCGCCCCTGCGCATCGACCACGACCGGTACCCTCGCGCGCTCGTCGCGCGGCACCTTCCGGTCGACGAACACGTCCTGTAACTTCTTACGACCAACAAGTCCCAGTGGTTGCACCCGGTCTCCCGGTTGCCAGCCCCTGATCGTGAGATGCCGGCCGAGCGCCGCCGCGTCCAGCACAACCCGTGACCCGTGGGGGGGAACCTCGGCCGAGGCGGGGGGGCCCATGGGCCCCAGTGCTTCCAGTTCCCACCATCCGGAGGGATGGCGGATGCTCCCAGGGACGTCCAGCGTCAGCGCGGCCGGGATCTGGATGGGGTCCATCGGGCGGTCTCCCCCGCGGGCCCTGTTAGATAAGACAGCCAAATCGCCGAATAGTTCCACCCGGACGCCCCCGACCTCCAGGCGGCCCGTCCGGGCACGGAGCACCGCGTCGGTGTCCTCCCACCCCGGCGTGCGCGCGGGGGCCACCGCAAGACACGCCGCGCGGAGGACCCGGCGACCCAAGGCCTCGGGCAGGCGCCTCACCTCGTGCATGTCCACGGACACCCGTGCCGCCTCCACCCTGAGGAGGCGCGCCGATTCGACATCGGCGAGGTGGTCGAGCAGGTCGGCATCGGGGCCGAGGATGCGTGCCGCCCGTGCCAGGGCGCGCTCGGCGGCCGGGTTGAGCCGTGCGAGCCGGGGCATCACGGCCCGCCGCACAAAATTCCGTGCAATGGCGGTGTCGTCGTTCGTCTCGTCCTCGCGCCAGCCCTCGCCACGCGCGCGAAGCCAGTCGCGCAGCTCCTCACGGCCGATCTCGAGGAGCGGCCGAATCCGGTGCCCGCTCCGCGGCGCCATGCCGCTCAGCCCGCGAGGGCCGGCGCCGCGTACCAGCCGCAGCAGCACGGTTTCCGCCTGGTCGGAGCGGGTGTGCGCGAGGGCGAGGATGCGACCGCCACGGGCCAGCCGCTCGAAGTAGTCCAGCCGGGCATGCCGACCCGCCACCTCCAGCGACGCCCCGGCGCGCCGGGCCCGGGCGGGCACGTCGTCGTGCGCCAGATCGAACGGCAGTGACAGTCGATCCGCCAGGCGCGCGACGAATGCGGCGTCCTCGTCCGCCGACACCCCACGGATGTGGTGGTGCAGGTGGGCCACCCCCGCCAGCTGGACGCGTGACTGTCGTGCAAGTTCGTGCAGAATCAGCAGGAGCGCCACCGAATCGGCGCCGCCGGAGACCGCGGCCATGACCGGCTCGTCCGCGGTCCACAGGCCATGCCGCTCGGCAAATGCGCGGACGCGGCCGGCGAGGTCCATCTGGGGGAATTCTCTCTGGAGGGTGGTGCCGGAGGGCGGACTCGAACCGCCGACCTAGCGCTTATGAGACGCTCGCTCTAACCGGCTGAGCTACTCCGGCACGAACTGTTGATTTTACACCGTCCGGCGGGCCCGGCAGTAGAGCAGGTTGGCCGGAAACCATCGCCGGGCGGCGAACTCCGCCCGCTCGGCCCCGAGGGCCAGCGTCTGGGACAGCGGGGCCACGAACGGGGCGATCCCGTTGAACGCCCCGAGATCTTCGACGCGCCAGCCCGCTCGCTCGCAGCACCCGCGCAGCAGGGCCTTGCTGAAGAGCGTCAGATGCTGGGCTTCGTCCAGCGTAGGCACCAGCCCGGACCGGTCGAGTGCCCACTCGATGGCCGGCCACGCGCTACGTACGTTGGGGGTCGTCAGGACCAGCGTCGCGCCGGGCGACGCCGCGCGTGCAAAGAGCGACAGCGTCTCCCGGGCCTGCTCCAGGTACAGGTGCTCGATCACCTCGCAGCAGACGATGTGGTCGAACGGGCCCTCGTCCAGCATGTGCTCGAACGGCCCCAGCACGAAGCGCAGGTTGGGGCGCGGGTACGCCGAGCGCGCGAACTCGATGGCGCGGGGATTCGAGTCGAAGCCGACCACCGACCCCGCGGTGCGCGCGAGGTGATCGGCAATGACGCCCGATCCGCAGCCGGCATCCGCAGCCCGAGCCCCGGCTGCGACGGGCGCGACCCGGTCGAGGAGCCGCACCTTCGCGGCGTGCCAGAACCGCTGGGCCGCCCAGCGCGACTCCAAAGCGCGCGCCTGGTAGTCCCCGCGGATCTCGACGGCGTCACCCTCGCGGCGTCTCGGCGCGGGGCCCGCGGGCGCGTTCACGGCCGGTCCATCCCGAGCGTGTCGCGCACGACGTACCGAGGCCGCCCCTTCACCTCGTCGTAGATGCGTGCGATGTAGGTACCGATGATGCCGAGGCTGATCATCAACAGGCCGCCGATGAGGAGCTGCAGCAGGATCACCGTCGTGAATCCGGGCAGCGCCACACCCTCCCACCACAGCCGCACGGCCTGCGCACCCAGGACGAGCGCGACGAGCAGCATTACGAGGCCGAGGACCGTGACCAGCTGCAACGGCAGCGCGCTGAACGACGTGATGGCATGCACGGCCAGGCCGCCGAGCGCGGCGAGCGACCAGCGCGACGTTCCGCTCGCGCGCGGCGGCACCTCGAAGGGGACCTGCGTACGCGAGAACCCGAGCCAGGCGACCAGCCCGCGGAAGAACGTGGCGCGCTCGCCCAGCCGCCGCCACTCGGTCACGACGCGCGTGTCGATCAGCTTGAAATCGGAGGCGTCCTGGAGGTCGTAGCCCGTGAGCCACGCGGCCGCGCGATAGAACGCCCGGGTGGTCACGCGGTGCAGGACCGACTCCCGGCCGCGGTGGGTCTTCACGGCTTCGACGACGTCCCAGCCGCCCTCCTGCCAGCGGCGCACCATCTCGGGGATGAGGGCGGGAGGATGCTGCAGGTCGGCGTCCATGACGATGCACGCGTCGCCGCGCGCGAGATCGAGGCCGGCGGCAATCGCGCCTTCCTTGCCGAAGTTGCGTGAGAGCCGCACGCCCACCAGGCCCGGGATCTCATCCGCCATCGCGGTGATGGCCCCCCACGTCCCGTCCGTCGAACCATCGTCCACGGCGATGATCTCGAAGGGCAGTCCGGTCAGCTGCGACGCCGCGGCGATGGCGCGCAGGCCGGCCGCGAGGCCAGCGGCCTCCTGGTAGGCCGGGACGACGATTGAGAGGTCTGGGCGTACGGGAGGATGTGCGGTCACGTCCGAGCCACCGAGATTATCGCCTGATGCCAGGCACCGGCCGTCAGCCTACACGAGTGGCCTGCCCGGCGTGGCGCGTGAGAGCCACTGCTGTAGAATCCGGGAGCGTCAGCAGGTCCATGGGATAACTCGCTCCGTGCCGCGGTCCATCACGCGTGTTGTCTCGCTGCTCGTCGGAGTGGCGGTCTTCGGACTGTCGCTCCCCTTCGGGATTCTCGAGCCCGGCGCCGTGGGATGGATGTTCGTGGGCGGCCTCGACCCGTCCGGGCACTTCCTCGGCTGGCACATGTTCCGGCACGACGCCTGGCACTGGCCTCCCGGTGCCATCGCCAACTTCGGCCATCCGATCGGCACCTCCATCGCGCTGACCGATTCCGTGCCGCTGGTGGCGGTCCCGCTCAAGGTGGCCGATGCCATCCTGCCACCCGTCTTCCAGTACATGGGCCTGTGGCTCCTCGCGTGCTACATGCTGCAGGCCTTCTTCGGCGCGCTCCTCGTCGCCACGGCCACGCCCAGCGCGACGCTGCAGCTGCTCGGCGCGGCGTTCTTCGCGTTGTCGCCAGTGCTCCTGAACCGCATCGGTCATCAGGCGCTGTGCGCGCACTGGCTGCTGCTGGCTGCGCTATGGCTGTACGCGCGGTGCGCCATCGACGGCGCTCCGCGGCTGGCGGGCTGGGTGGTGTTGACCTGCGCCGTCGCCGCGACGCACCCCTATCTGACCGTCCAGGTGCTGCCCGTCGCCGTCGCGGCGGCGCTGGCGGGCAGCCGAGGCGTGTCACGACTCCCGGCGGGCGCGATGCGCCTGGTCCTCCTCGGCGCGACGACCACTGCGGTCTGGTGGCTCGCAGGCTACTTCGTGGTCGAGAGCGCCGAGGACCTGCAGCAGGGCGGCTTCGGCCGGCTCTCGCTCAACCTGGCTGCGCCGTTCATCGCCCCGCCCGGGGCATGGCTCGAGGGACGCCTGGGGCTGGCAGGCCTGGCGCACGAGCAACTGGAGGGCTATAGCTATCTGGGCCTCGGCGGGCTCGTGCTGCTGGCGATCGCGCTCGCCACCCTGCGGTGGGGCCCGCTGCGCCGGTTCGTCTCGGAGCACTCGTTCGTCCTCCTCGCCTGCCTCGGGTTGACGCTGCTGGCCGCCAGCCACACGATCACGTTCGGCACACGTGTCCTGGCAGAGTACGACGCCGCATGGTGGGGGCCCCTCGCGGTGTTCAGGTCGAGCGGGCGCGTGTTCTGGATCGTGTACTACGCGATCCTGTTCACCGGCCTCACCGCCCTCGTGAAGGGACTCCGCGCCCCGTGGGCCACGCTGGCGCTGATCGCGATCGTGTCGCTGCAGGCCGCCGACATGGCGGGCCCGAGGCGCACGTCCCGCACGATGCGCTCGCAGCAGACCGAGTCCCCGCTGCGGAGCGAACTGTGGGAGACGGTGGCCCCGCACTACCGCCACATGGTGCTGCACCCTACCAACATGTGCGCGGCCGAGCCCGGGATCGACTACCGCTTCCTGGCCGTGCTCGCCGGGCACGCGGGCGCCACCATCAACGCCGGCTACGCGGGGCGGTACGATGCGGCGCGGCTCCGCGCGTACTGCCAGGACCTCGAGGCCACGCTGGCCACGGGCGCGGTGGACGACGACACGCTGTACGTCGTGACACCGGCCGAGGTGCCCCGCATCCTGAGCTTCAGCGTGCCGATGGCCTGCACGCCGCTCGATGCCTACGCCATCTGCGTCACGGCGAACAGCGCGACGCGCTGGCGCGGCCAGTGAGGCTCGGAAGAGGGACAGCCCCGATCACTGGAGCGTCACCACGTCACGCCAGCGCTGGTACGATGCCGCGGTCACGCACACCGAGAGCAGATCGATCGCACCGCACACCGCAGGGGGCTGCGAGGCGCGACGAATGGCCTCCACCTCCGACGCCGGCACGATGTAGAAGGACTCGTCGTCGATCCGCCCGGCCTTCACCTCGTCGCCGAGCTCGTGGCAATAGCGGAGCCGTGCCGCGTCGTCCGGACGCGCGACGCCGCCGGCATTGAGCGTCAGCCCGTGCAGGCCCGCGAGATAGGCCGGCGCCTCGTAGCCCACCGGCGCGTTCCCGCACTGCGGCGGTGGATAGAGCACCAGGTGATCGTAGTGTGCGAGCACCTGGTGCCACACGGGCGAGGCCATCGGCGACACCCAGGCATGGAACGCCGGATCGCGCGCGGTGCGGCGCCGTTCCTCGTGGGCGCCGTGCAGATCGAGGGCCTGCAGCGTCACGGCGGTCAGCAGGAGTGACAGCGTGACCCTGGACGGCAATCGCGTCGAGAGCACCGCAAGTGCCCACGCGAGCAGCAGGTAGCCGAGCGGCCAGAAGAAGCGACCGGTGGCGCGGAACACGGCCAGCCGATCGGTCACGGGCCCGCTCAGATCGAGGAGCAGCCCGCCCCCGATGGTGATGCGCGGACTCAGTGAGACGATCGCCATCCCGCCGGCGGCCAGGAACACCAGCGTACCGAAGCCCGACCCGCGTCGAGGCGGTGTGGCCACGCCCCGCTCCGGCCGGACCGTGACGGCGATCGCAGCCGCAAGCGCCATCAGAGCCAGGGCGCCGAGGCCGAGGTACTGGAATCCTTCGAACTCCTGCCCTCCCGTGGCCCGCGGCAGATCCGGCAGGAACCGCGACCAGCCGGTGGGGGTGATCGGACCGAGCAGGTTCATCGAGTAGTGTCCCAGCCCCTCGGTCGACAGCGACTCGGCGCCTGCCACGCTGAAGAGGCCCGACGCCCACCATCCGGAGATCGTCATCGCCAGCGCCGCCCCCATCGCCCGCCCGCGCGCCGCGAGCGCAATCGTGGACGGCGTGAGCGCGACGGCCCCCAGCAGCGCGAGCACCATGACGGCCAGGTACGGGTGGATCAACCCGCCGGCCAGCCCGAGGGCCGCCCACTCGGGCAGTCGTGCCCGGCCCGCCCCCTCGCGCGAGGCCACCACCAGCGCCCAGAGCAGCAGCCAGTGCGAGCAGAGCGCCGGATGACCGAGCCGGATCAGCAGCGGCGGCATCATGACGAACAGCGCAGCCCCGCACGCCTGGATGCTCGTGCGCGGGCTCCACCGGGAGACCAGCGACGCGCCGAAGAGCCCCTGCAGCGTGAAGCAGGTGAACAGCCACAGACCGATGTACTGGAACGTGGAGGGCAGCCACGCGCTGAAGGGCTTGAGGAGGAAGGCGACGAGCGGAACGGAGTCGGTGAAGCCGATCGACGTGCCCAGCGGCGCGTAGTAGGTGGTGAGGAGCCCTGGCGGCCAGTGCCAGGGCTCGTGGCGGAAGAAGTGCCAGCCGAAGAAGTGCACCGGCCAGTCGAAGCGCATCAGCCAGCCGATCTCCCCCGGATCCAGGACTCGCGTATCGGCAATCCAGACGAAGAAGAGGGCGCCGACGAGCGCGCCCCACACCCTACCCATCGAGCCCGTCCACGAGGGCGGCGGCCAGCAGCGGGATCAGCAGCTCGTGGTGTCCGGTGAGGTGGTAGCCGCGCCCGATGCCGGCCGTCGGCCGCGTCACCACGTTCGCCTGCGGTCGATAGTGTCGCAGGAAGTCCAGGTTCACCGTGGTCAGTCCATCCAGCGGGTGGCCGGCATTGCGGGCCAGGGCCACGGCCTTCAGGAAGACCTCCGGGAGCACGACGGCGGAGCCGCAGTTGAGGTACACGCCGCCTGCGAGGCGCGCCACCGACGAGGTGAAGTACCGGAAGTCGCGGAGGCTCCCCTCTCCAATCGCGGCGCCCGATGCCTCCGGGTGCATGTGGATGATATCGGTGCCCAGGGCGACGTGGATGGTGACCGGGATCTCCAGGGCAGCGGCCGTCGCGACGATCGAGTGCTGCACATACGCCGGCGTGCGCGCGTTCAGATACGTCCCGACCGCCTGCCCGATGCCGAGGCCGCGCTCCACGCCGTCGCGGATGGCGCGGTTCAGTTCCGCGCCCGTCTCGTGCGCCATACCGAACGTGCCCGGGCCGAGCCCGGCCTCGACGTCTTCGGAGGTCGATCCGGCGAGCGCGATCTCGAAGTCGTGGATGAGGCCGGCGCCGTTGGTCGCAAGCGCCGAGACCAGGCCGCGCCGCATCAGGTCGATGAGAATCGGCGACAGGCCGGTCTTCAGGACGTGAGCCCCGAAGCCCCAGATGATCGGGCGATCGGCGCGATGTGCCGCGAGGACCGCGTCGACGACCGCCCGGAAGTCGGCGCCCGCGAGCAGGCGCGGCAGCCGATCGACGAAGGCGGCCACGCCGTCCCCGGGGCGATGTGGCTGTGCGAAGTCCGCCACCGTGACCTTGCCGGTACGCGAGGCCAGCGGATAGGTGCGCACACCGGACAGGTCGAATTCTTCGTACGGCAGCTTCATCGGGCCAGTAGCCAGGAGTTAGGAGTCAGGAGTTAGGAGTCAGGAGTTAGGAGTCAGGAGTTAGGAGTCAGGAGTCAGGAGTCAGGAGTTAGAAGTTAGGAGTTGGGAGTTGGGAAGCGGGGAACCAGCCTGAAGCCTAAAGCCTGGAGCCTACAGAATCAACATGGCGTCCCCGTAACTGTAGAAGCGGTAGCGGTGTGCCACGGCTTCCCGGTAGGCCGCCAGCACGCGCTCGCGGCCGGCGAACGCCGCCACCAGCATCAGGAGCGACGACTTCGGGAGATGGAAGTTCGTGATGAGCCCCGACACGAGCTGGAAGCGGTGGCCGGGATGGATGAACAACGCGGTTTCGCCGCGCTGCGGCGCGATCGTACCGTCATCCCCCACCGCCAGCGACTCGAGGGTTCGCGTCGTCGTCGTGCCGACGGCGATGATGCGACGGCGCTCGTGCCGGGCGCGGCTGAGGGCGGCCGCGGCGTCCGCGCCGACCTCGAAGGGCTCGGCCTCCATGGTGTGTGCCTCGACCTCCTCGGTCCTGATCGGCTGGAACGTGCCGTAGCCCACGTGCAGGGTGATGGTGGCGCGCTCGATGCCCGCCCGTGCGACCGCCTCGAGGATTGCCGGCGTGAAGTGGAGACCGGCGGTTGGTGCGGCGATGGACCCTTCCGGCCGCGCGTACACCGTCTGATACCGCTCGCGATCCGCCGGCGTGTCGTCGCGCTTCACATAGGGCGGCAGGGGGACGTGGCCGATGGCGTGAATGGCCTCGTGCACGCCCGCTCCGCCGGGCGTGTGCAGGCGCACCACGCGACGGCCGTGGTAGTGGCGGCTGAGGACCTCGGCCTCGAGACGATGGCCGCCACGCTCGAAGATCATGCGAGAGCCCGCCTTGAGGCGCTGGCCGGGATGGACGAGCGCGATCCAGGTGCCGGGCTCCGCACCGGGCCGCACGAGGAAGCATTCGGCGGCGCCGCCGCCGGGCAGGCGGTGGCCGAGCAGGCGCGCCGGGAACACCCGCGTATCGTTGACGACCAGCAGGTCGCCGGGCGACAGCAGGCGCGGCAGATCGCTGAACACGTGGTGCGTCACGACACCGTCGTCGCGCCGCAGCCGCAGGAGACGCGAGGCGCCCCGCTCCGCGGGCGGCTCCTGCGCAATCAGATCGGGCGGGAGATCGAAGTCGAAGTCCGCGACGCGCACCCGTTCAGTGTATGCGTGTGCGATGCAGGCTGCGCTTGCGGTGCCACTCGTCGGCGAGCATCGACCACAGCACCTGGTCGTGATACTCCCCGTGCCGCAGGAACGACCGGCGAAGCAGCCCTTCCTGGACGGCGCCCACCTTCCGCAACGCGCCGTTGCCGCGGCCATTCATGACGACGGCGCGGGCCTCGAGCCGGGCCACGCCGACGTCGGTGAACGCGAACTCGAGCACGTGGCTCGCTGCCGCGGGGAAGATGCCGGTGCCCCAGTAGGTCGACCCCATGGCGAATCCCCACTCCGCTCGTACGAAGCCGGTTTCGAGGCTGCGGACCTGAAAGAGGCCCACGGCCCGCGTCGCGCCCTCCGGCACGATGGCGAAACAGGCCGAGTGGCCGGCCTCACGATGCTGCCGGCTCCAGTGGATGAAGCGCTGGAACCCCGCCACAGTCGCGGGCGGCGGCGAGATGAACCGCGACACGTCGTCGGTCGCCACGTGGGCGAGCAGCGAGGCCGCATCGTCCATCTCGATCTCGCGCAGGGTGAAGCCGGGCTCCACGAACGATGGCAGGCCCTGGCGCCATGTCGCGTCGGACGGCTGCGAGAGTCCGGCTGGACGGCCCGTCTGGAGTGGTCTGGTGAGAATGCCCATGTCCGTGCCCTCGACCAGGTCAGTGCACGACAATCCGGCGCCGGAAGGCCCGGCCCTGCCGCCACTCGTCCGCGAGGATGGTCCACAGGGCGGCGTCCATCACGCACTCGCCCTTCCGGAACGCGCGGCGCAGGATGCCCTCCTGCACCGCACCCAGCTTGCGCAGGGCCCCGTTTCCACGCCCGTTCTCGATGGCCGAGCGCGCTTCCAGCCGGCGCACGCCCACCGTGTCCACGGCGAAGTCCACGACCAGGCGGGCCGCATCGGTGAAGTAGCCGGCGCCCCAGAATGCGGCGCTCAACGCGAACCCCCATTCGGCCGTCGTGAAGCCACCTTCGATCTGCCGAAGCTGGAACACGCCAACAGGTGTCGTCATGCCGTGCGGCACGACGCCGTAGCAGGCATACCGCCCGCGGGCGCGCTCGCACTGGGCCCACAGGACGAAGTTCTCGAACGACTCCACCGTGTCCGGGGGCGGCGCGATGTAACGCTGCACGTCCAGCGTGTTGAGGTGCGAGACCAGCGCGGGCGCGTCGCTCACGTCCAGCTCCCGCAGCATCGCACGGGCGCCGACGAGCAACGGCAACCGCTCACTCCACTCGGGGCTGGGCGGCGCCAGTACGGCGCCACATCCGGAGTACGCGGCGACGGACGGCGCCGGTCCCGTCGATCGCAACATCTGGCGGGCCATCAGCGGGGCCCTCCAGCGAGAGTCATGAGAAGCAGAGGCAACCAGAGCCACGGAGTACGTCGAGAAGTCATGGTGAACAGCGCTCGACCACACTCCATAGCAAGCGCTTCGCCAATTCGCGTGACACGCGGGGATCGCCGGGAACACAAGCATTTAGACCGCCGGCTTTGGCAGACGCTACGTCTCCAGCCCATCAATGAAGTCCTGTATTGAGACATACCGCCGGGTCGCGGCGCGGGATCTTAGGAGCTAAGACATTTATCTACAGGTACTTAGGTGGGAATGTCCTGGACGATGTCAATTGATTTCGTGGCGTCCCATAACGGGTCATCCAAGATAACCCATTCATCATCATGTGTTTATGTGGTGCCATCGACATGTTTCGACACCTGAATGACTTAATATGGAACACTTGTTTGGCCCTCCTGACAGGTTCGTCAGGAGCCGCCTGCCCCGGTGCCTCTCTCCTACTTCCTACTTCCTGCTTCCTGCTTCCTGCTTCCTACTTCCTGTCTCCTGTCTCCTGTCTCCTGCCCTCAGATGCCCCAGCGCACCAGGACGGACCCCACGGTGAACCCCGCGCCGACCGACGCGAGCAGGATCAGGTCGCCCTGCTTGAGGCGGCCGCTCAGGACGGCGTCGTTGAGCGCGAGCGGGATGGTTGCGGCGGTGGTGTTGCCGAAGCGGTCGATGTTGATGATGACCTTCTCCTCGGGCATCCCGATGCGCTCGGCAACGGAGGTGATGATCCGGCGGTTCGCCTGGTGGGAGACGAAGAGATCCAGGTCCTGCGCCGCCACCTGGTTTCGCCGGAGGAGGCGCTCGCAGATGTCGCCGGTGTTGCGGACCGCGAACTTGAAGACCGCCTGCCCCTCCTGCTTCACGTAGTGCAGGCGCTGATCCACCGTGTCCTTCGACGCGGGCTGCCGGCTGCCGCCGGCGGGCATGCACAGCGCCGGGCCGCCACTGCCGTCCACCTGGTGTTCGAAATCGAGGATGCCGATGGACGGGTCCTCCGACACCCCGAGCACCACCGCTCCGGCGCCGTCGCCGAAGAGGACGCACGTCGCGCGGTCCGTGTAGTCGATGATGCTCGACATCACGTCCGCCCCGATGACCAGCACGTGGTTGGCCGCGCCCGCGGCAATCATCTGGCTGCCGACGGTGAGAGCGTAGGTGAAGGCCGAGCAGGCCGCGGAGAGGTCGAAGCCCCAGGCCTTCGTCGCGCCGATCTTGTCCTGGACCAGGCACGCCGTGCTGGGAAACAGCATGTCCGGCGTGACGGTGCCGACGATGATGAGATCGATGTCCGCCGGGGTCAGGCCGGCCCGCCTGATGGCCTCGACCGACGCCTCCTTCGCGAGGTCGCTCGTCGCGACACCCGGGTCGACGATGTGCCGCTCGCGGATGCCCGTGCGCTGGAGGATCCACTCGTCGGAGGTCTCCACCATTTTTTCGAGGTCCGCGTTGGTCAGCACACGCGGCGGAACATAGGTTGCCAGGCTCTTGATGGTGGCGCGGCGGATGGGCGTCGCCCCCGCCAGCTTCGATCGCAGCATCTCGGTCAAAACAGTCCCCTTCCGGGCAGGGTGCGCCCAAAGTAGTCGTAGGCACGCGCCGTCGCGAGGCGTCCGCGCGGCGTGCGCTCGATGAAGCCGAGCTGGATGAGAAACGGCTCGTGCATGTCCTCGATGGCGTCCGGCTCCTCGCTGGTCGAGGCCGCCAGGGTGTTGAGCCCGACCGGGCCGCCGCCGAACTTGTCGATGATCGTGAGCATCAGGCGCCGATCGACCTCGTCGAGGCCGAGCGCGTCCACCTCCAGCAGTGTCAGCGCCGCCTGGGCCACGTCCAGCGTGATGTGGCCATCGGCCCGCACCTGCGCGAAGTCGCGGACACGGCGCAGCAGCCGGTTCGCCACGCGCGGCGTGCCACGCGACCGGCGCGCCACCTCCCGCGCCGCCTCGTCGTCCATCGGGACGCCGAGGATGCGGGCGGATCGCCGCACGATCTCCTCGATGTCGGCCGGCGTGTAGAAGTCGAGCCGGTGGACGATGCCGAAGCGCGCCCGGAGCGGCGAGGTGAGCAGGCCCGCCCGGGTCGTCGCGCCGACGAGCGTGAAGGGCTCCACCGGCACCTTGACGGACCGCGCGCCTGGCCCCTGCCCGATGACGATGTCCAGCTCGAAGTCCTCCATCGCCGGATAGAGAATCTCCTCGATGGCGGGCGCCATGCGGTGGATCTCGTCGATGAAGAGGACTTCGCGCGGCTGCAGGTTCGAGAGGATGCCGGCGAGATCGCCGGGCTTCTCGATGACCGGCCCCGCGGTCGTCCGGATCGGCACGCCGAGCTCGTTGGCGATGACGTAGGCCAGCGTGGTCTTGCCGAGCCCGGGCGGGCCGTAGAGCAGCACGTGATCCAGCGCATCACCGCGCTGCGCGGCGGCCGCGATGGACACGTGCAGGTTCTCGCGGACGCGGTTCTGCCCGATGTAGTCGTCCAGCCGCCGGGGCCTGAGGCCGGCCTCGTACTGGACGTCTTCGTCCACCCGCGCCGCCGATACCAGCCGGGGATCAGTCACGCGCGGACACCACTGTCACAAAGAAACCACGAAGGCGGGAAGGACTCGAAGGACGGCACGAAGGCGGCAATGGGCTGCCTCCGCCCGTGGCCACGAAATCCCTTTCCCTGGTTCTTCTCCAAGGAAGCTTCGTGCCGATCTTCGTGTCCTTCGTGTCTTCGTGGTTTCACGTGACGTGCCTCACGCGCGCGACAGGGCCTTCAGCGCCGCACGCAGCTGCTGCTCGAACGTGGCGTCCGGCTGGTCGGCCAGCACCGTGTCCATCACCTTGTCGATGGCGCGACGATCGTAGCCGAGATTGGCCAGCGCCGATGCCAGGTCGTCCCGTCGCACATCTGCCGGCGCAGGGGGGCCCGCCTGGTCGGCCACGCCGACCAGCGCCTTCGGCAGGCGGTCCCGCAACTCCAGCACGATCCGCTCGGCGGTCTTCTTGCCCACGCCGGGAATGCGCGTCAGCCGCGCCAGGTCGCCACGTTCGATGGCGGAGGTGAGGTCGCGCGGCTCCATGCCCGACAGCACCGCGAGCGCCAGCCGCGGACCGATGCCGCTGACGCCGATCAGGCGCTCGAACACGGTGAGTTCGAGGAGGGTCACGAAGCCATAGAGCGCCAGCTGGTCCTCGCGCACGTGCGTGTGGATGCGGAGCGCGATCTCGGCGCCGGGCTCGCCGGCCGCGTAGAACGTGGACAGCGGCACCGACACGTCGTAGCCCACCCCGGCCACGTCGACGATGAGACGGCTGGGGTGCTTCTCGAGGAGCCGTCCGCGGAGACACGCGATCATCGTGTGGGCGGCCGATACTGCCGCCAGGTCCTGGGCGCGATCGGGCCCTTCGCACGGCGCGTCGGGGCGTCCGCGCGGTCGGCCGCCCTGGCTATCCGTCCGGCCTGGTGCAGGTGACAGATGGCCACAGCCAGCGCGTCGGCCGCGTCATGCGGGCTCGGCACGCGATCGAGGCCGAGGAGCAGCTTCACCATCTGCTGGACCTGCCCCTTCTCCGCACGACCGTACCCGACCACCGCGCGCTTGATCTCGGCCGGCGTGTATTCGAGGACCGGCAGGCCCTGCTCAACCGCCGCCAGCATCGCGACACCGCGGGCGTGCCCCAGCTTCAGCGCACTGCGGACGTTGGTGGCGTAGAAGAGGTTCTCGATGGCGACGCAGTCCGGACGGCATGCGTCCATCTCGATGACAAGGGCCCGGTAGATCGTGCCGAGCCGATCCGCGAACGTGGCGGCCGCTCCCGCGGTGACGGCACCGCACCGCACGAGCCGGTGCCGGCGGCCATCGCTGTCGACGCAGCCGAAGCCGGTGCGCTCCGAGCCGGGGTCGATGCCGAACACCTTCACGCGAGCGAGGCCTCGATCTCCTTCTCCTCGATGTCGAAGTTCGACCAGACCTGCTTCACATCGTCATGCTCGTCGAGCACGTCCATCAGCTTGACCATCTGGGACGCTTCCTTGCCCTGCAGCTTGACGTAGTTCTGCGGCAGCATCGCCACCTGCGCGCTGGCCGGCTCGATGCCGAGGCCCTTCACCGCGTCACGCACGGCCTCGAAGGCGGAGGGGTCCGTCAGGACCTCCCAGCTGTCCCCGTCGTCGCGCATGTCGTCGGCGCCGGCCTCGAGCGCGGTGTTCAGCAGCTTCTCCTCGTCCGCCGCGGCCTTGTCGACGACGATGTAGCCCTTCTTCTCGAACATCCAGGCCACGGAGTTGCTGGAGCCGAGGTTGCCGTTGTGCTTCTCGAGCAGGTGCCGCAGTTCGCCCACCGTGCGGTTCTTGTTGTCGGTCAGCGTCTCGATGATGAGCGCCGCGCCCCCGGGCCCGTACCCCTCGTAGGTGATCTCCTCGTAGGTGACCCCGGGCAGCTCGCCCGTGCCGCGCTGTATCGCCTTCTTGATGTTGTCGGCGGGCATGTTCACCGACTTGGCTTCGGCGATGATGGTGCGGAGGCGCGGGTTGGTGGCCGCATCGCCGCCGCCGTTCCGGGCGGCGACGGTCAGCTCCTTGATGATGCGGGTGAAGATCTTGCCGCGCTTGGCGTCAGCGGCGCCCTTCTTGTGCTTGATGGTGTGCCATTTGGAATGGCCGGACATGGCAGTCGCTCCAGGGTCGAAAAAGGGAAAGGACTAGATAGTTTAGCACCGGGGTTCCGGGTTCCAAGCCTCAGGCCCGCTTCCTGGCCAGCACAATCCACACCTCGGCCCTGGGGTCCCAGGGGCCGCCGCGGTAGTCGCCGAGCACGGCCGTGGCCTCGAAGCCGGCTTTCTCGAGGCGACGGACCATCTGGGGCACGGAGACGGTCCGGAACGTCAGGGTGAACCGGTGCCGCCTGGCGGAGGCCCCGCGGCCCTCTACGAACTCCTGGTCGAAGTGCGTGAGGCCGCGTTCCGGATCCTGGCGCACCGACTCCCGGAGCGTGATCGGCCGACCGTCGCGACCGCGCCGGCCCTTCAGGGTCACGCGGTGACGGTACTCCTTCCAGGACGGCAGGTCCGCGACCAGCTCGAGGCCGAAGACACCGCCCGCCGGCAGGGCCGCGGCCACAGCCTTCAGCGTGGCGGAGAGGTCGCGCTCGCGGAGCAGCGACTGGAGGATGCCGTAGGGCGCGATCACCGTTTGGAACGTGCCGGCGGCAAACGGCAGGTGCCGGATGTCGCCACGGAGCAGGGAGACGCCGCCCACGCGGCTCCGCCGCAGCCGGCGCTGCCCGCGCGTGAGCATGGCGGCCGAACGGTCGATGCCGACCACCGTGGCGGCGCCGGTCTTCGCGAGCGGAATCGTCACGCGGCCCGTGCCGCAGCCAAGCTCCAGCACGCGGCCGCCGCGCCCGGTCACCAGCCGCTGCCAGAACGGGACGTCACGACGCCCGAAGGTGCGGGCGTTCTCCCAGTCGTAGAAGGGCGCGTAGTCGTCCCAACCGTGGTGGCCTTCCATAGGTCTTGAGGTCTTGGGGTCTTGGGGTCTTGAGGTCCTGAGGTCTTGGGGTCTTGAGGTCTTGACGCTTGGCCTGCGGCTTGCGGCTTGCGGCCTGTGACTCGCGTGACAGTGTTGCAGCAGTCCCGACCAGCGTCAGGCCCCTCCCGACGGCGAGCGAAGCGAGGCGCCTCCCGGCAGCGAGCGAAGCGAGCCCCCTCCCGTCAGCGTCAACCCCCTCCCGGCACGATCACTATGTCCATGGCAGGTCCACTTCGCCCCGCGCCTGCCGCGCGGCCAGGTCTGGAAGTCCCGAGAGAATCTGGATCACGTCGTGTGGCAGGTCGCGCGGCTGGAAGGTGTCGACCGACACGCAGGCGACGCGCACGACGCCCTCCGCCAAAAGCTGGTCCGAGTTGTCGTCCCTGATCTCGAACTGGTGGCGGAGCCGGCGCGGGTTCTCTACCGTGGTCTCGATGCCCACGCGGACGAGCTGCCCGGCGCGGGCCGGCGCGCGAAAGCGCGCGCTGACTTCCACGCGTGGCATGCCGAACCGATGCCGGTCCATCAGCGTCTGCCGGGCCTGGCCGAGCGAGGCGAACAGCTCCTCTTCCGCATCCTCGAACCAGCCAAGGAAGTTCGGAAACCACGCCACGCCGGCGGCGTCGGTGTCGGACCAGTGGACCTTCTTGCGGATCTGGAAAAAAGACATATGTCTTGGGGTCTTGGAACTGATTGTGCCCGCTTCTTCCTATTTCCTGTTTCCTATTTCCTATTTCCTGTTTCCTGCCTCCTGCCCCCTGCACGCTAGTCCGAGACCGCCAGCTCGCCTGGCACGATGGGACGCGTCCGCGGGAGCAGGCCCAGCCGGGCGCACCACCCGACCGCCGCCAGGATCCCGACGAACACCACCAGCTTCATCACATCCGCCTGCCGCGTCTGCGGCAGCATTTTCCACATCAGCCACAGGACGGGCTGCGCAAGGGTCACCGCCCAGACCGATCCGTAGAAGTAGCGGCGTTCGTGGCCCTCTCCCGCCGTGGACGCCTTCACGCGGGGGAGCCGCCCGAGGGCGCCCAGCAGCCACATGGTGCCCGCAATCGGGAAGTACCCGTACTCGTACATCTGCTTGAGGCGCCACTCGCCCGTGACGATCGCGTAGGCGAGCCCGGCGATGTTGAGGAGCGCAAAGGCCACCACCTCGCCCCAGGCCGTCGTGTAGCAGATGCGGCGATAGAGCGGGTTCGGACGGTCCTCGGTGAAGCGGATGATGTACGGCGCCGGTTCACAACCAGGCAGCTTTCCCATGAGGCCCGCGATGCCCGTCCCGACCAGTACCACGCCCAGCCAGGTCAGCAGCCGCGCGTCGAAGCCGCGTTCGAACAGGTCGAAGGTGAGCGGGCCCGGCGCGATGAAGAACACGAAGATCCAGATCGGCCAGTGGTTGAACCGGTAATGAAGCTTGTTCCGGGTGCGTAGCTTGCGTTCGGTGTCGAGCTCCACGCGGAGGGCCGCGGAGCCGATGTCGGCGCCGGTCGGCGCCAGGGTTGGCGGTATCTCAGGCATCCAGCGGTATATTCTCCCGCATGTTACGGCCGTCCGTCGCCCCGTTGTGTGCCGCGATGCTGCTGGTGGGGTGTGGGAATGGGCCACGGTCCACCCCGGACGCCGTCCCCACACCATCCACGCTCGACGAGTTCCGCACGGCCGCCGCGCGAATCGTCCAGGAGACCGGCGTGCCCGGGGCCGGTCTCGCCCTGGTCAGGCCGGACGGCGTGGAGTGGGCCGGCGGGGTGGGCGTCGCGGACCGCGAGCGGGGCACGCCCATCACGGCCGATACGCACTTCCGCGCGGGCTCGATCAGCAAGACCTTCGTGGCCATTGCGCTCGTCCAGCAGTACCTGGACGACAAGCTGGACATCGAAGCGGCCGTCGCCGACCTCGCCCCGGGCGTTGTCATCGACAACCGGTTCGGCGGCTCGCCCGTGACAGTGTTGCACCTGCTGCAGCACACCGCCGGCTTCGACGACATGCACTTCAACGAGATGTACAACCGCGACGATGCCGCGGACCTGCCGCTGGCGGACGTCCTGGCGCGAAACCCGGCCTCGCGCCGCGTTCGCTGGCGGCCGGGCACGCGGATGTCGTACTCGAACCCCGGCTACGGCGTCGCCGCGTACGTGCTCGAACAGGTGACGGGCCGTGCCTACGAGGACGTGATCCGTGAAGGCATCTTCGAGCCCCTCGGCATGCGGACGAGCAGCTTCACGCTGACCGACGACGATCTGCCGCTGCTGGCCCGAGGCTACGACAGCCCGTCAGGACCTCCGGTGCCATTCACGCAGATCTATCTCCGCCCAGCGGGCAACCTGCACACCTCGTCCCGCGAGCTCGGCACCTTCGTGCAGATGCTGCTCAACTGGGGTGAGACGAGCGAGGACCTCGTCATCGACCCCGAGTACCTGAGCAACATGGAGCGCCCGCGCTCGTCGCTCTCGGCAGGGGCCGGCCTCATCTACGGGTACGGATCGGGCATCGCGTCCCGGTCGCTCGCCGGCTTCCCCGTGCTCGGTCACGGCGGCGGCATCGATGGTTTCTCATCCGCGTACGGCTACTCCGCGGCGCGCGACGCCGGCTGGGTAGTCCTGGTGAACGGCACCTACGCGCCCTCGGCCGTCGAGCGCCTGTCGGAGCTGGCCGTGCGCTATCTCAAGCGGGAGGTGGAACCGCCGCCACGGCCCGAACATGCCGCGTCCCCGGACACGCTGGCCGGGTACGCCGGCTACTACCATGCGGAAGGATCGCGGAACGCGGTGCTGGGCGGGCTCGAGTGGCTCACCGGCGGCAGCACCATACGGCCCACTGGCAACGCGCTCGAGGTGAGCCCGGTCTTCGGCGGCCCGACACGCCTGATTCCCGTCTCCGACACGCTGTTCCGCCGCGAACAGGACGTAACACCCAGCCGCGTGTTCACGACCGACGAAGACGGCCGCACGCTGCTGCTGGGTGATGGCTATTACGGCGTGCGCACGCCGCGGTGGCGCGTCGAGATGGTGCGCGGCGCGGTCTTCTGGTCGCTGGCCATGCTGGCCACGGTGCCCATCGCGGCGCTCGTGTGGCTGCTGCGGGCCTGGCGGTCATCGCGAACGTTCGCGGCGTCCGGCAACGCGAGCGAAGGCCGGGCGCTGAAGATCGTGCTCTGCCTGATCCCGCTCGCGCTGCTGGCGTTCTTCGGCATCGCCATGGCGCCGGCCCGCGACTGGGGCGTCATGAACACCTGGACACGACTGACGTTCCTCGGTTCCTGGGCTGTTCCGCTCCTGTCGCTCATCGCCCTCGCGCTGGTCGCCACCACGTGGGCCGGGGGCACCGGCCGCTGGTTCGGCCTCTACACCGCCGCAGTGACGGCGGCCGGATGGTGCCTCTCGGCCTACATGGCGGTGTGGGGCCTCGTCGGCCTCCGTCCCTGGGCCTACTGACCCGAGTACTTCATCGTGGCGAAGCCCACGATGAGCCCGACGACGGAGCCCGGCAGGACGATCTCCCAGAGGTAGGGGGAGCCTATCGTGACCAGGTACGCCAGGATGGCGCCAACCACGACCCCTGTCAGGATGCCCACAGCCATCGAGCGCGTCCGCCGGGCCACGAGCCCGACGATCAGTCCCACCGCGATGCCCTTCACCGTCGACCCGATCACGATGCCGACGATGTTCGGGGCCTCCTGCGGGGCGGAGATGAGCGCCGTCAGCCCGTCGAACACGCCAAGCACGCCGCCGAGCAGCATGGCAAAGACCGGTTTCGTCATCAGGACCCCCCTGGGGGAAAAAAAGAGAAAAGAGAAAAGAGAAAAGTCAAAAGAGCAAAGGCAAAAGCAAAGGAACACGGACTCGAAGGTCAACCTGCTCTGGTGTTCTGTTCAACGTGCGGGTGGCGGCCTGTACGGAACCCGCGGGATCTTCGTGTCTGTGTCTTCTCACTTTTCTCTTCTCTCTTTTCTCTTTCTCTCATACGCCCGTCCACCAGAGCAGCACGGCACGCATCAGCACATAGGCCAGCACGAGCAGGATCGGCAGCTCGTAGCGCCTGTAGAGACGTAACAGCCGCTCGCCGGGCGCCTCCCGGTGTGCCGTCGGCGCGAGCCCGGTGCGGAACCGGTGGAGGTCGCCGGCCAGCGCGTGTGCGTCCGGGTAGCGCGCGTCGGGCGTCGGGGCGCGCGCGCGTGCCGCGATCGATCGCAGGGCGCGCGGAGCATCCTCGCCGGCCAACGCGAGCAGTATGGTCCCGAGCGCGTAGACGTCCGCACGCGCGTCCACGGAGCCTCCGGCGGTCTGCTCCGGCGCCATGAAGCCCGGTGTCCCGACCACGAGGCCATCGTCCTCGGCCACCTGGTCCGACTGCGCGACCCCCCAGTCCATGACGAAGACCTCCCCGAACTCCCCCACCAGGATGTTCGCCGGCTTCAGGTCACGGTGCACGATGCCGAGCGCATGGGCGAACGCCACGGTCTCCAGCACGCGTTCGAGCAGCGCCACACGGTCGAGCAGCACCGGTCGCGCGGCGGCCGCGTCGTCCAGGGGACGGCCGTTGATGCACTTCATCACGTAGAAGGCCCGTCCGTCGGGCAGGATCCCGCGCTCGTGGATCGGCACGATGCCGGGGTGATCCAGCCGGGCCAGGATCAGCGCTTCCCGCGCCAGGCGTGCGGCGGCACGCCCTGCGCGGTCGGGGACGTCGAGTACCTTGATCGCAACGGTCCGATCCAGGTCTTCGTCCCGCGCCTCGTACACGGTGGCCGCGCCCCCGTGTCCGACGGCGCGCAGGCAGGTGTAGCGCGGGGGAAGCGGCGGCCACGTCGCCGCATCGCGCAGATGCGCCAGCGCCGCATCCGTCAGAAAGCTCACCAGTCGCCTCCCAGCAGGCGCCGGGCCTCGGCTTCCCACTCGTCCTCGGAGCCGGTGATCTCCCTGAGACGTTCGAGGACGATGGTGCGGAAGTCGCGGCGCATGGCGGCGAGGTGGTTCGTGACGGTGGCCGTCGTGAGGCCGAGCGCGGCGGCGATGTCTCCGTAGCTGGGGCGCGCCGTGGAGTCCGCCAGGTCGTATCGGGCGAACACCTCGAACATCACCTGGCGCCCGCGCGAGGCCGCCTGCGTCTTCAGGTCGGACACTGCCTGGTCGAACAGCGCACGGACCCACTCGCGGTAGAACAGCTCGTCGACGTCCGCGGGGGCCGATGGCTCGATGCGCACCAGCTCGCCTTCGGCGGTGGTGAAGTCCAGCGGGACGGTGGCCACGCCGCCGCCCCGCTTGAGACGGCGGTCGGCCTTCAGCTGGTTCGACGCGAAGCCGTCCAGGCACAGGCGAAGGTACGTGCGGAAGCGGGCGCGGCCCGGGTCGTAACGCCCGACCAGGTCCTTCTCCAGCACCGAGACGAAGAAGTCCTGGGTGGCGTCCGCCGCGGCCTCCGGCGCGAGGTGCCACTTCAGGCGCAAGTACTTGTAGACCGGCTTCCAGTACGCCACCACGAGGTCCGCGTGCGCCACGCGGCGTGTGTCCTCATCGTCACTGCGGACGCGGGCCACGACGGAGAGACGGGTGGGCGGAAATGACACTCCAATTACACTAGGCCGGTGACCCGGGAATGGAATGCCACTTCCTATCACAAAGTGTCGGGCCCGCAAACCGGCTGGGGCCAGAAGGTCCTGGCTCGTCTCGCGCTCGGAGGCGACGAGCACGCCATCGATGCGGGATGTGGCAGCGGACGCCTCACGGGTGCGCTGCTGGAGCGCCTGCCGGCCGGCCGTGTCACCGCCATCGACCGATCGTGGAACATGCTGCAGACGGCCCGGGCGAACCTGCGGCCCACCTACGGGTCGCGGGTGGGGTTCGTGCAGGTGTCGCTACCGGCGATGCCGTTCCATCACGCGGTGGATGTCGTCTTCAGCACGGCCACGTTCCACTGGGTCGCGGATCACGAGGCGCTGTTCGCCAACATCCTCACCGCGCTGCGGCCCGGGGGGCGGTTGCACGCGCAGTGCGGGGGCGGGCCGAACCTGGCGGCGGCACACGCGATCGCCGAAGCGGTGATGGCCGAGGACCCTTTCTCGCCCCACTTCGCGGGCTGGGACGGGGTGTGGCAGTTCGCGTCCGACGAGGAGACCCGTGGACGCCTCGAGGGCGCCGGGTTCGTCGACGTGGAGACGAGCCTCGAGGCCGCGCCCACCACGTTCGCGACAGAGGCGGACTACCGCGAGTTCGTCACGACGGTCATCTACCATCCGCATCTCGCGCGGCTGCCGGACGTGCTGAAGACGCGTTTCATCGACGAGGTGACCAGGAGGGCGGCCGACCAACCCGACCCCTTCACGCTGGATTACTGGCGCCTCAACATGCAGGCCAGGAGGCCGCCCCGATGACACATCCCACCGTGATTCGCCCCGACGATCACGCGGCGTACTCACCGGACCGCATGGGCAAGACGACGATCTTCGAGTCGCCGAACCTGCTGGTCGGGCTCAACGCCTTCGAGCCCGGGCAGGAGCATGCGCTGCACGCGCACGCCGGCCAGGACAAGGCCTACATCGTGGCACGCGGGTCGGGCCTGTTCCTCCTCGACGGGCAGGCGCTGCCGATGGCGACCGGGGACCTGCTGATCGCGCCGGCCGGCGTACCGCACGGCGTCCGCAACACGGGGGCCGAGCGCCTGCTGGTGGTCGCCGTGCTGGCCCCGGCGCCCCGCCGCGCCTGACTCGGCCGTTTGGGTTTAACATCAGAGCCCCATGGCGAGGCCGTCATCCCTTCGCGTCGTGGCCTCCCGCCCGCGAGCTCGCGCGGCGGACGAGCGCGTCGACGCGCCCGGGCCCGGAAGCCACCTCCCGACGGTGGGCGCCGCCGCGCAACCGTTGGAGTCGCACCAGGGCACGGGGCTCATCACGGGGACCGACGGCCGCGTGCGGTGCTGGTGGCCCGGCAGCGACCCGCTCTACGTCCGCTACCACGACGAGGAGTGGGGCCGCCCGGTCCGCAACGACCATCGCCTGTTCGAGAAGATCTGCCTCGAAGGCTTCCAGTCAGGACTGAGCTGGCTGACCATCCTGCGCAAGCGCGAGCACTTCCGGGAGGCCTTCGAGGGCTTCGACCCGGATCGGGTGGCCCGTTACACCTCGCGCGACGTCACGCGCCTCCTGAAGAACAGCGGCATCGTCCGGCACCGCGGCAAGATCGAGTCCACGATCAACAACGCGAAGCGCGCGCTCGACCTCATCGAGGAGCGTGGATCCCTGGCGAAGTACTTCTGGGGCTGGGAGCCCTCGGCAAAGGAGCGGCCCGTGCTGTGCTCCTACGAGGTGTTGCGCGCAACGAGCACCACACCGGCCTCGGTGCGGCTGTCGAAGGATCTGAAGGCTCGTGGCTGGACGTTCGTGGGGCCGACCACGGTCTATGCCTTCATGCAGGCGATGGGGCTGGTGAACGACCACGTGGAGGGGTGCCACTGCCGGCCGGAAGTGGCCAGGATGCGCCGCAGATAGCGCGGCCCGTCACTGCTGCACGAGGACGTGCTTCCGCTCACGCAGCAGATCGACGAGGCTCTTCGGCCCCACCAGGTGTGCTGCGCCGACCACGATGAAGCAGCGCGCGTCTTCGGTCAGGCACCGCTCGACGGGCTCCACCCAGTTGCGATTGCGCTCGTAGAGCAGGCGCTCCGCGATCTCGGGGGCCTCCTTGAAGCCCTCCATCAGCAGTCCCTCGAGCGACGCCGTGTCGCCGGCACGCCACGCCGCGGCGAGCGTCTCGATGTTCTTCGCCTGCGTGTCGATGTCGGCCAGCATCGCCTTCAGCGACGTCTCCTGCAGCGTGCCGGCGAGGCCGTCGAGCCGATCGAACTGGTACGCCGCCGTTTCGAGTGCGCGCACCGGCATGCCCGCCGCCTTCGCGCGGTCGAAGAAGTGCTTGTCGATGCCCAGGCTGCTGTCGAAGCCCGCCTTGGAGATCTCCGCGGCCGTCAACGTCACCGCCACCATCCAGGGCTTCATGCGCTGGAGCAGCAGCATCGGCACGCCATGGCCGTCCGCACGGGCCCGCACGGCGGCGAATGTCTCCCCGGACACCACCTGATCCAGGGTCTGCCCGTCCGGCAGCATGGCCTTGCCCATCAACCCCATCATGGTGGCGGGGTTGTTCATCTCGTCGAGGTCCACCTCCTCCACCAGCGTCTTCGACGCGGCGAACGCCTGATCGATCACGGGGCTGAGGGGATAGAAGCTCTTCGAGAGCACATGCACCGAGCCCAGCAGGTACGCCTCGTGACCGGCGGGTGAGGTCACCTTCCAGAGGAAGTGCCTGGCCGGCGCCGACTGTGCGGCGGCCAGCACGCAGACCATCGCGGCCTGCAGCAGCACACATGCCAGGAAGGCCCGCAGGGCCTTCCTCGTCCACGTCGATCGCCTGTCCCATCCGTCGTGCATCACCTGCCGACAGTATCATTCCCTGATGTCTGCTTTCCTCGAGGGCCTCCCGGGGGCGCTCGTCATGGGCCCGATGACGAAGGGCTCGAACCTGCCCTACCGCCGGCTGTGCGTGGAGCTCGGGGCGCGCATCACCGTGAGCGAGATGACGGTGGCGCGTCGGCTCAAACAGAAGCGCATGAGCGAGTTCGCACTGGTGCGGCATTTCGACGGCGAGCCGTGCTTCGGCGTGCAGCTCGCCGGCACGAACCCCGCGGAGCTCGCCTGGGCGGCCGCGCTGGTCGAGTCCCGCGGCGCGCAGTTCGTCGATCTCAACTGCGGCTGCCCGATCGATCACTTCACGCACAAGGGCCTGGGCGCCTCCCTTGGTCGTCAACCCAGCCGGCAGCGCCGGCTCGTGGAAGCGATGAAGCGAGCCGTGGCGGGCATCCCCGTCACCGCGAAGATTCGCCTCGGCTGGAACGACGACGATCGCAACGCCCTGGATCAGGCGCGCGCAATCGCCGACGGCGGCGCCGACGTGCTCACCGTCCACGGCCGGACCCGCAACGCCCGCTACCGGACCGCCGCCGACTGGGACGCCATCGCCAACGTTGCCGCAGCCGTCCCGATTCCGGTGATCGGCAACGGCGATGTGCTGTACGGACACGACGTGGAGGCGCTCCTCGCCCGGTCGGGCTGCGCCGCCATCATGACGGCTCGGGCGGCCCTGATTCGGCCGTGGATCTTTCGCGAACACCGCGACGGGTATCGGGAGCTGGACGCCGGTGCCAGGATCACGATCTACCAGCGCTACGCCGCGCTGGCCCGCGAGCACTGGGGTAACGATGAACACGGCCTGGTGCGGGTGCGGTACTTCACGCGGTGGCATTTGGACTTCTGGTGCCGCGAGGCGCCCCGGCGCGCGGACGGCAGCTTCCCCTCCATGCAGGTCCGGGAGCCCGAGATCCACGGGCGCACCCCGCTCGACGCGCTGCTCGCCCGCTCCGACACGGCCGCCCTGGATTACCTCGCGGACTGCCTGGCGTTCGACCGCGAAATCGAGGTGAAACGGGCCCCGCCACCGGGCCAGGCGCAAGAGTCCTCCAGGCTGGTGGAGACAGAAGGTTAGTGCAAATATGACAGCATTGAAGTACGCTGTTGTCATATTATGGCGCACCGAAATCCTCCAGCGATTTGTCTTCTTGGCACAATCGCGCTCCTGGCGCTGGCTGCCGGTCACGAACTCGCGCCCGCCGCGACGGTCCACGCGGCGGCGGGGCCCCCCTCCGGCACCCGAGGGGTCCCCCACGCCCTCGCCGCCGTTGCCACGCGCACAACCGCAGATCTGATGCAGGCCTCGCTCGCCGCCGACCCGGCCCCGACCGCGACGGACGCTCTCACGCGCCACCGCCAGACCGTGACCCGCCGGCGGCCGTCCTCCGACCGACCGCCCGTCCCCGAGGACGCTGTGCCAGGGCCGAACGCCGGCCCGGAGGCCGGTCAGGGCGACCTTTCCGGGCTGGCACCGACGATCGCCTCGCCCAACGTGGACGTGGTGACGCTGGCCGACACCAACCTGGTGCCGCCCGACACCATGGGGGACGCCGGCCCCTCCCAGTACCTCGTGGCCGTCAACGGTCGCGTCCGCACGATCAACAAGGCCACTGGCGCAGACGACGGCGTCTTCCCCAACGTCACGCTGAACACGTTCTTCGAGTCGGTGCGGCAGGGCCAGCAAACCACGAACCCGCGCGTGCGATACGACCGCCGTACGAACCGGTGGTACGTGCTGGCGATCAACCTGGTCGTGGGGAACCGGATCCTGCTCGCGGTGAGCAGTGAAGGCACCATCACGAACAGCACCTTATGGACGTATTTCGCGCAGGCGAACGACCGCCGCGCGGGTGGGGATCCGGGCGGAGCCCTGTGCCTTGCGGACTTCCCGACGCTCGGCGTGGACGAGGACGCGCTCTACGTGGGGGCGAACCAGTTCTGCGGCGCGGCCATCGGGTCGCTCACGTTCGATTCGACGTCCGGATACGTCATCAACAAGGCCTCCATCCTGGGCGCCGGCCCCGCCCTGGCCACCACGTTTCACGGCCTCGCTGCGGGTCCCATGGCGGAAGGGCCCTACACGCCGCAGGGCGTCGACAACTTCGACGCGAACACCGACGCCGGCTACTTCATCGGGGTGGACAACAGCGCCCTGGGGCGGCTGCAGTTGCGGCGGGTCGCCAATCCCGGGGGCACGCCGACGATTTCAGACAACATCCCCATTCCGGTGGCCGACACCGAACTGCCCATCAACGTGCCCCACCCGGGTAGCGCGAGTCCGCTCGACGCACAGGACGACCGGCTGAACCAGGCCGTCATCCGCGGCGGCCGGCTCTGGACCAACCATCAGATCGAGACGAATGCGGCGGGGCAGGCTGCGCTCGGCGGCGGACGCACGTCGATTCGCTGGTACGAGCTGGAGGGTCTCGGGGCCACGCCCACCGTCAGGCAGTTCGGCACCATCGTCGACGGGGCGTCGAGCAACCCGCGCTCGTACGTCATGGGCTCTGTGATGGTGAGCGGGCAGGGGCACGTGGCCCTCGGTTCGACCGTCGCCGGTGCGGCCACGTTCGTCAACGCCGCGGTGACGGGCCGACTGGCCTCGGATCCGCTGGGGCAGATGAGCGGCGCGCCGCAGGCCTACAGCGCCAACGCCTCGGCCACCTACAACCTGAGCGTCGGCGGCAGCGTGCCCATCCCGCAGAGTTGGGGCGGCTACTCGTATACCAGCGTCGACCCGAACGACGACATGACGCTGTGGACGCTTCAGCAGTACGTGAACGCCACGAACTCCTACGCCCTGCGTCTGGTGAGACTGCAGGCTCCGCCGCCCGCGCCCATCGTCTCGGTGTCTCCGTCCGCGGTCACCACCGGACGGACCGGCGTGGCGATCACCGTAACCGGCTCCGCCGCGGCGGGGGCCGGCTATTTCGATCCGGGGCCGGGCTTCGCGAACCGGTTGACGGCGGCCTTCGCCGGAAGCGGGATCGTGGTCAGTAACGTCAGCGTGGTGTCGCCCACGCAGGTGACGCTGACGGTCGATACCACCGGCGCTTCGGCCGGGACGCACCCGATCGCAATCACGAACCCCGATGGACAGATGGCGTCCCTCGGCACCGCCCTGACGGTGTCGACGAACCAGCCGCCCACGGCCGTGGCCGATGCGTTCTCGCTCCGCGCCAACGGCACGCTGACCGTCCTTGCGCCCGGCGTGCTTCGCAACGATACCGATCCGAACGGCGAGGCGATCACCGCGGTCCTGCAGTCCGGCCCCGCGCACGGATCGCTGACGTTGAGCGCCAACGGCTCCTTCTCGTACACCCCGGCGGCCGGATACAGCGGCTCCGACACGTTCAGCTACGTGGCAAGCGACGGCGTGCTCTCGAGCGGCGTCACGTCGGTGAGCCTGACCGTGATGCCCAATGCCGTGCCAACGGCCACACCGGATTCGTATTCAACGGCGTTCGCCGTTCCGCTGAGCGTGCCGGCCCCCGGGGTGCTGGGCAACGATTCCGATGCCGATGCGGACCCGCTCGAGGCCGTGCTAGTGGCTGGTCCCGCGCGCGGAACGCTTGTCCTCAATGCCGACGGGTCCTTTGTCTACACCCCGAACGCCGGGGTCGCTGGGGGCGACAGCTTCGCGTACCGCGCGTCGGACGGCGCCGCGACATCGACGCCGACGATCGTGAGCCTGACGATCGGCGAGCCGACCACGGTACAGCCGCCGACGGGGCTCGTGGCCGCGAACGTGAGCGGCACCACGTTGACGTTGCGGTGGACACCGCCGGCGGTGGGACCGCGGCCGACGGCGTACGTGCTCGAAGGAGGGGTGCGTGCCGGCCAGGTCATGGCCAGCATCCCCACCGGCAGCACGGCCCCCATCTTCACGCTCGTTGCCCCGTCCGGCTCGTTCTTCGTGCGGATGCACGCCATCGCCGGGACCGAGCGCAGCGCGGCGTCGAACGAGATTCAGGTTCACGTGAACGTGCCGGTCACGCCGTCCGCGCCCGTCGGGCTCGTGGGCCTCGTGGACGGGTCCACACTCAACCTCGCCTGGCGCAACACGTTCGAGGGAGGCCCGCCGAGTTCGATGCTCCTCGACGTCAGCGGCGCGGCCGTCACCACGATCCCGCTGGGGCTGACCGAGAGCTTCGGCTTTGCCGGAGTACCGGCTGGCACCTACACCCTGCGCCTCCGCGCCCTCAATGGCGGAGGCGCCAGCCCGCCGTCGGCTCCAGTCACGGTGACTTTTCCGGGGCCATGTTCGGGACCTCCAGACGCACCGGCCGACGTGCTCGCCTACCTGATCGGCAGCACGGCGTTCATCGTCTGGAACCCCGCGAGCACCGGGCCGGCACCAACTGCTTTCACGGTGAATGTCGCTGGCGACTTCGTGGGCAGCTTCACGACAGCCGGCCGCGGCCTCAGTGGCGGAGTGGGGCGCGGCCGTTACGACATCAGCGTCGTGGCCTCGAACGCCTGCGGTAGCAGCGTGGCCAGCCCGACGCAGACGCTGGTAGTGCAGTAAAGGGCCGCGCTTCGCGCGGTAGGCCTGCGGTAGGCCTTCGGGTAGGCGCTCGCTGCGCTCGCGTAGGGGAGAGCTTTCCCTACACGCCCGAAGGGCGTGCCTACAGCGCGCGGCGCTGCCTACCAAAGGCCTACCGAGTCTACGGCGCCCTCGGCGTAAGTCCCGGCGCCCCGGCGAGGCCTACCGAAGGCCTTTTCTCCGTTCCAGTTCCTCCAGCGTCCGCGGCCAGTCGTCCTTCAGCAGGCGCGACAGGCCGCGGTCGGCGAGCAACCGCCCGCCGGTCTGGCACGTCGGGCAGTAGTTCGCCTCGCTGCTCGCGTACTTGATGCGCTGGATTGGCGTCCCGCAGGTCGGGCATGGCTGCCCGTATCGCCCGTGTGCCGCCATGCCCGCGCGGAAGGCCGTCACCTTCTCTGGAAACGCCTCGCCGGTTTCTTCGATGAGCCGACGCTTCCAGCCAGCAAGGATCGAGCGCGTCGCCTCGAACAGCCGCTCGACCTCCTCCGGCGCCAGGCGGTTCGTCAACTGCAGTGGCGACAGCCGCGCGGCCAGCAGGATTTCATCCGAATAGGCATTGCCGATGCCCGAGAAGAGCCGGGGATCGGTCAGGGCGCGCTTGAGCGTGTGGTTCTCGCGCCGCAGCTGGCCCTCGAAGCCCGCGACATCCACCTCGAACACGTCCACACCACCAGGGTCGTGTGTCGCCAGCGCGTCCTGGCCGCGCACGACGTGAAGCGAGGCTTGGCGCTGCGACCCGGCCTCGGTGAGCACCAGCGTGCCGTTCGGGAAGTCGAATGCCGCCAGGCCCACCTTGCCGGGCACCGGGGCACCGGCCTCCCGCCACCGGAACCGTCCGGCGATCATCAGGTGGATGACGAGGAAGTGGTCGGCCTCCAGATCGAAGACGATCCGTTTGCCGAGACGCCGCAGTCCGATCACGCGGCGACCGGCGCACGCGTCGAGCGGCGGATCGATTGACCGTACCAGGAATGGGCTGGCCAGCCGCACGCCGCTCAGGACCCTCCCGACCACCCGCGGCCGGAGCGCGTGGAGGTAGAGCTCGACGTCCGGGTACTCTGGCACGGCCCGATCCGCTACCTCGCCTCTGCGCCGCGGGCGACGAAGATGTCGCGCGCCTCCTTGAACTGGCCGAGGACGTGCGCCTTCTCCCGGTCGCTGCGCCAGCCCGGGTGCTTCTCGGCCATCCCGGTGAGCACGTCGATCCACCTGACGAAGTAGTCGGCCGACGCCTTGTCACGAATGGCCTGACCGCCGGCGATGACGTAGATCGGGTTGGTGACCGCCAGCGGCCGCGTGTTCTCCACGGGGAAGCTGGCCGGCGCACCCGTGGCGCGCAGGGAGTACCAGCCGGACTTCGATACCTGCACGGTGTGCGAGACGTTGACGGTCTGCTGCCCCGCCGGGACGTCGATGCCGTGCACGACCACGCCGTTCGAGACGAGCTCCACGCGGGTGAGCGGCACGAGCGACGTCACCGTTGCCTGGAACGTCACCGCACCGCCGGTGGCCGGGAGCGCGATCTCCTCACCTGGCATCACCTTGCCGTTGGCGGTGAGCTCGATGAGCGGTCCGTTGGTCACGAAGCCGCGGCCCGCGAGCAGCGCCTTCATCCAGTTCGCCCAGGTGAGCGGCGCCGAGCCCAGGTGGAAGTACCCGCGTACCGACCCGACGAGCTCGACGCGATGCAGGTTCGAGATCGAATCCTCACCGCCCGTCACCGGCACGCGGAATCCGGTGTTCAGGATCCTGTACCAGACGTCCAGCGGAGCATTGCCCGCGCTCTGGGACCACAGCTCGTGATAGCTGACGGCGCCGAGCGCCACGTCCACGGGGAACGTCTTGGCGGTGCCGAGCCCGCGCTCGATCGGATCGGCATCGCCCGTGAAGGGGTGCACGTAGGCCCCGATCCCACCCTGCTCCTTCGCGTAGCGGAAGATGTCGGTGTTGGAGGGATACAGGCTCTCGACGCCGGTGCCCTCGTAGCCGGTGACGAACGGCGAGATGAGGTGCGTCTTCAGGTTGAAGAGCGAGATGTGCCCGTAGAACGGGGGACGGTACTCCTGGCCGACGTGCATGACACGGGTGGGAGTGGACACCGGGTGATGATCCTGCCCCGGCGTGTAGTGCTGGTAGTCGAGCACCCGATTGTCCTTGTTGGCAATCTGCAGGCTCGACATGTCCATGTCCTCGGCCGCCGCCATCAGCATCATGTTCGCGGGGGTGTTGTGCAGGTTGCCCGCGTAGTTCATGTGCACGTGATTGCTGCCCGAGTACCAGCCCCTGGCCTTGAGGTTCACCAGCCGCTTCAGCGGGACGGTCACCGTCAGGGTCTGGCCGGCCTTGACGTCCACGTCCTGGCGCGCCACCGCGTACTCGAACCCCTTGGTCACCTCGATCCGGAACGCGCCCGGCGGAGCGTCTGTCGTATACCGGCCGCGCGTATGGAACAGGTGACGGTCCAGGGCCGAGAGCCGCTCGTAGGCATCCGCAGGCGTGTAGGGCTTGCCATCGGAGGCCGTGTGGTAGACGCGGGCCTCGGTCTCGCGGCCGCGCTCGTCCACGATCCGCACGTCCAGCCGCCCCATCGGCGTCTTCCACTTCTTCTGTGACACCGGCACCACGTGGGCCTCGCCGCCCCACGCCTTGAGGAACTTCAGCTGCGGCAGGCCACGCTCGTTCGACACCGACACGATCCACTCGCCATCCGGGGACCAGCGCGGCAGGAACGTGTCGTACTCGCCGAAGGTCATCTTGTAAGGCTCGCCACCGGTGGTGGGCAACACGAAGAGGTTCGTGAACTGCCCGCCCAGGTGCGAGGCATAGATGAACCGCTTGCCGTCGGGCGACCATTGCGGCCGTGTCCGAAACAGCGTTTCCTCCTTGTGAATCAGCCTTGCGCGGTCCGTGTTCATCACGTCCCGCTCGACGGGCACGCGCCACACCCCGCCGGATCCGAGCGGGATGCCCCGGTTCGAGACCAGCAGCAACTCGCGGCCGTCGGGTGACCACGCGGGCGACAGGTGCACGTCCTCGTCGCTGAAGTACAGCCGCGGCCCGCCGAACCGGTGGTCCACGGTCACCGGCATCGGCGTGCCGGGACGACCGTCGGCCATCTCCACGACGACGATGTTGTAGAAGCCGTTGGGAGCGCTGGAGACATATGCCAGCCGCTTGCCGTCGGGCGACCAGGCCGGCTCGATGTTCACGAAGGCGCCTGTGGTCACCTCGGTCACGACGCCGGTGGCGATGTTCAGCACGCGGATGTTGATGCTCTTGCCATCATCGTCCGCCGTGTAGGCCAGGAAGCGCCCGTCCGGGGACCACTCCGGCGAGGACAGGAACGCCTTCTCCCGCAGCATCTCCTCAGCCACACCGTCCCCGCGGCCCTTCGCGACCCGCATGCGCCAGAGCGCGCCGTCCATCGCAAAGGCCACCCACTGACCGTCGGGCGACCAGCATGGCCACCACGGCGTGCTGCTCGCGGCCGGCGGCAGCAGGTAGTTGTGCATGTAGTTGCCGCCGGTCCTGGCGTTGGGATACGCCTGCGCCCACACATCGGACGCGGTCATCGCCAGCAGCAGGACGGCAATCCGCATCGTCCGCAAGGCCCGAGGCAACGTCATGACGCTCTACCTCCGCGCGACGATGGTCGCGAAGAACTCCCGGTTCAGCTTCAGCAGGACAGGAATCGACGCCAGCACCGACACGAGGTTCGGAAGCGCCATCAGCCCGTTGAGGGTGTCGGCCACGTCCCAGACGAGATGGAGAGACCCTATCGCGCCAAGGTAGATGAACACAAGCCAGATGAGCCGGTACGGCAGGGCCGCCCTGGTGCCCAGCAGGTAGACGATGCCCGTCTCGCCGTAATAGCTCCACCCAATCAGCGTCGAGAACGCGAAGAGCACCAGGCTCGTCGTCACGACGATGTTGCCCCACGTGCCGGGCAGTCCCACGGAGAACGCGTGTCCGGCGAGGGCCGCCCCCGTCGCGCCCTCCGCCCACACGCCGGTGGACAGGATCACGAGGCCCGTCACCGTGCACACCAGGATGGTGTCCACGAATACTTCGAAGATGCCGTAGAGGCCCTGCCGCACGGGGTGGTCGGTCTGTGCCGCCGAGTGCACCATGGGTGCACTGCCGAGGCCCGCCTCGTTCGAGAACAGTCCGCGGGCCACGCCGTAGCGGAGTGCCATCATCACCGTGGCGCCGGCAAAGCCGCCCGTGGCCGCCGCACCCGAGAACGCACTCTCGAAGACCAGGGCAATGGCGCCGGGCACCTCCGCTGCGAAGCGGATGAGGATCACGAGCCCGCCGCCCAGGTAGAAGATGGCCATGAACGGCACCAGGATCTCCGTCACCTCGCCGATGCGGCGGAGGCCGCCCAGGATGACGGCGGCCGACAGCACGGCCATCACGATGCCGGTGACGGACGGCGCGATCCCGAACGTCGCCCGGAGGCTGTCGGCGACGGAGTTGGCCTGCACCATGTTGCCGATGCCGAAGGCCGCCAGCGACACCAGCAACGCGAAGATCGTCCCGAGCCATGGCAGCCCCAGGCCGTTCTTGAGCGTGTACATCGCCCCGCCGCGCATCGTTCCGGTCTCGTCACGCTCCCGGTAGTGGAGCGCGATGACAATCTCCGCGAACTTGGTGCACATGCCCAGCAGGCCCGAGACCCAGAGCCAGAAGAGCGCGCCCGGCCCGCCGATCGAGATGGCCGTGGCCACGCCGGCGATGTTGCCGACACCCACCGTCGACGCCAGCGCGGTCGCGACCGCCTGGAAGGGCGAGACGGTGCCGGGGCCCGTGCTCTTCTGTGTGAGCTTCCCGAGCACCTCGCGGAGCGCGAAGCCGAGGTAGCGGAACTGCACGGCCCCGGTGAGCACCGTCAGCAGGATGCCCGTACCAAGCAGCAGTACGATCATCGGCCATCCCCACACGTAGCCATTCAGCCAGCTGTTGGCGGCCGCTATCTGTTCGACCATCGCGGACGCCCTCCCAGGCGCCAGTCGGAGTCCATGCGTGCAATTGGTGGATGGTGAGGGCGTCAGTACGCGTTGACGAGCGCCTGCCAGCCCGTGGCCCGCCGGTCCGGGCCCTCGGCGGCGCGGCGCCGGGCAGGAGCGCCCTCTGGCGGTGTGCGACAGGAGTCGTGGCGGATGTAGTGGAACGCTTCCGCAAGCGAGGCCTCCTCGGGATCCCCGAGCTCGCGGTCTATCCCATCACCAGCCACGCAGGTGGGGGCAAAGCCCTCGAAGTAGTCCGCCTCGCCGCTGGCGTTCTTCAGCGAGAAGGCGACGGGCGCCAGCACTTTGCTGCAGAACTCGACGAGGTACTGCCCGACGGGCTTGCCGTACGTGGCATCGCCAATCAGGATCACGGGCATGAAGGGCCGCAGCCCGTTGATCACCAGCTCGCTCGCGGACGCCGAGGACCGTGACGTGATCACGATCAGGCGGGACAGCGTGGGGGCCGCCGGCGACGCCTCGTCGAAGCGGAGCGTCTCGTTGCGGAAGGCGTTGCGGGTGTTGTGCGCAAAGGTGGCGAAGGGCTGGCCGGCCGTCACCGAGCCGCCGATGAGGCTCGAGAGGTGGACGGCCACGTCCACGAGCCCGCCGCCGTTGTAGCGCAGGTCGAGCACGAGGTCGGTCACGCCTGCCTCGCGGAGCGCGGCGAAGGCCTCGTCGAGGGCCGCCACGGACGGGCGGACGAAGTTCCGGAAGAACAGGTAGCCGACGCGACGCCCGTCCACGTCGTAGGCGCGCGTCAGCGACACCGTCGGGATGGTCACCGCGCGCTTGGTCATCCGCTCGCGGCGCTCCACGCCGGAGAGCGATCGAAACACCACCTCCGAGGAATACCCGGCCTCGCTCGGCCCGAAGGCCCCGCCAATCTGTCCGGTGGCAATCAGCGACGCCACGCTGCGGCCGTCCACCTCGAGGATGGAATCCCCACGGGCCAGCCCCGCCTCGGAGGCCGGGCTGTCGGGATACACCTGCAGCACCCGCAGCTCGTCCCCCTGGACGCTGGTCCCGAAGCCGTACCCGATGAACTGGCTATCGCTGTAGAACGCGTTCGAGGCCGCCGCCGACGTGATGTAGCTGAACCGGCTGTCGAGCGGCCGGTAGCGCACGGCCTCGAGGTACGCCTCGGGCGAGGCGAACGACGTGGGGTTCACGAACGGCAGGAACTCGCTCCAGAGGTAGAGGTCCTGCATCACGTCGCGGACGAACAGGTTCTGTCCGGTGACCGAGCACGAGGCCGGACCGCTCTGCGCGCCTGCGGGCCACGTGCCAGGGCCACTCAGCAGGAGCGCCAGAATCAGCAGAGCGCGACGCACCCCCCGATTGTGCCTCGCCTGCCCGCTCCAGCGGAAGGGGAACTTCCCTGCCCGGCCGGGACGGCGGAGCGCGCTCACACGGTCAAGGCCTCGTTCCTGGCGCGACGCTGCAACACCTCGCGGAGGGGCAGGAAGTTGAGGCTCGAGCGATCCAGCATGCGGAACTCGCCGCTCGGGATGTCGAAGACCATCCCGTGCACGTAGAGATTGCCCGATCGCGCCTTGGCGGCCACGCAGGGATACGTCATGAGGTGGTCAATCTGTGCAACCACGTTCTCCTCGATGAGACGGTTCAGGAAGTCGCGGTCGTTGAGATCGCCGTGGAGCTCGGCCGCGACGGCCGCGACGCGATCCGCGTGCCGGATCCAGTGGGGCACGATCTTGAGCCCCTTCAGCTTCTCCGGGTTCATCAACGCCTTCATCGCCCCGCAGTCGGAATGGCCGCAGAGCACGACATGGCGGACCTTCAGCACCTCGACCGCGAACTCGACCGTCGCACCGACGCCCTCGACCGCCTCGCCATACGGGGGCACGAGGTTGCCGGCCGTCCGGCAGATGAAGAGCTCTCCCGGCTTCGCCTGCATCAGCTCGTTCGGCAGCACCCGCGAGTCGGAGCAGCCGATGTACAGCGTCTCGGGATTCTGTCCGTCGGCGAGCTGCTCGTACAGGTGACGGCTGGTGGGAAATACGTCGTTCTGAAAACGGGTAATGCCGGCGATGAACTTTTCCATGACACGCGCTCCTTCCACACACAACGACATCGAGCCGGGTCGCGCCGGGGCGTCTCGTCGAGCGAACCCACCACCGTGCGTTTGCCGGCACCAGTACTGGCGTCGGCCGTCAGGCCGTCTCAGGCGTGTGGAGGGGCGCGACCGGCCGAGCGAAGCGACGGCCGCCGGGACAGCGGTGCGCTGACGTGGGTCTGGGACGACAGGCGGCGGAACGAGGGCGTCGCCAGGATGCCGGGAACCACCAGCAGGGCCGCGGCACCAGTCCCCGGCGCCGCCTGCCCCGCGGCGGCTCCATCCTCGCCCGGCGTCAGTGCGCACGCGGGCGGGGCGTGGTCGTCGGCGGGGCCGTGCGCGGCGTCGGCGAAGTCGAGCCGCTGGCTGCCCGCACGGGCGGGCCGCACGCGGTCGAACTCGCGCGGCGTGACCAGCAGCATCGCGCCGGCCAGCGCCACCCACAGCACCGCCACTATCGAGACTCGCGCTCGTGGCACTCGCATCGGGACCTATCAGCATACGACGTGAGGCCGCCCGCGGCAAGATGGGCACGGGAGTACACTCGCGGAGTGAAGACCATCAAGACCTGGCTGGTCCGGCTGGCCGGAGCGGCCCTGCTCGTGGCCGCCACCCTGATCATCGGGGGCGCCGTGGACGCCAGGCACCGTCACCCGGACCTGAAGCCCTGGCATCAGCTGATCCCCAACGACCTCGCGGCCGCCGAGTTGAGCGACGCCTTCACCTTCGAGCAGTGGGTGACGCGGGAGGCCGAGGTGTTCGCCGAGGTCGAGGCCCTCGAAGGCCGCCTGCCGAAAGCGGATCACACCCCGGTCAACCGCTACGCCGTCGGGAGCCGGACGCACCCGTCCCGGCTTGGCCGCAACTGGAATCGCACCTTCGAGCTGGAGCCGGCCGATCCCCGCGGTGGCGTGCTCCTGGTGCACGGCCTCACCGACTCCCCCTACAGCATGCGACCACTCGCGCAGCTGCTGCACGATGAGGGCTTCTACACCCTGGTCCTGCGGATGCCCGGCCATGGCACCGTGCCGGCCGGGCTCATCGATGCCACGTGGGAGGACTGGCTGGCGGCCGTCCGCATGGGCATGCGGCATGCCCGGCAGAAGGTCGGCGCCGATCGCCCGCTGATCCTGGTCGGCTATTCCAACGGCGGCGCGCTCGCGGTGATGTACACCGCGGCGTCCCTGGAACGCCCGCAGGACCCGCGGCCTGCGAAACTGATCCTGCTCTCCCCGATGATCGGCGTCACGCCCGCGGCCCGGCTCGCGTGGTGGATCAGCCGACTGGGCGTCGTGCCGTACTTCGAGAAGGCCCGCTGGCTCGATGTGCTCCCCGAGTACAACCCGGTCAAGTACAACTCGTTTCCGGCGAATGCCGGGTTCCAGACGGCGTCGCTCACCAACGCCCTGCAGGCCGCCATCGTCCGGCTGGCCGGCGCTGGACGCCTCTCGGCGCTGCCGCCGATCCTCACGTTCCAGTCCGCGGTGGATGCCACCGTCAGCACCGGGGCCATCGTGCGGGCGCTCTACGATCGGCTGCCCGCCAACGGCAGCGAGCTCGTGCTCTTCGACGTCAACCACCAGTCCGGGATCGAGGCCTTCGTCAAGGCCGATGATCTCACCCTGGTCGATCGGCTGTTCGATGGCAACGGACGCGCGTATCGGCGCACGCTCGTCACCAACCGCTCGCCGGACACCGTGGCGGTGGTGGCACGCACGATCCAGGAGGGGCAGACCACGTCATCGGATCAGGATCTGGGCCTCGCGTGGCCGCAAGGTGTCTTCTCGCTGACGCACATCGCCGTCCCGTTCCCGCTCGACGACCCACTCTACGGCACGGAGTCGGTCGAGGACGGGAGCGGGCTGTTCCGACTGGGGCGGCTCAGCCCGCGCGGCGAGCGCGCGGTGTTGATCGCGGGCGCGGACACGCTGACGCGCCTGGCATCGAACCCGTTCTTCCCCTATCTGGCCGAGCGGGTGCGCCAGTGGGCGACGACGCCCTGATCACAGGGGCGGATTGGTGAGGAACGCGTCTGCGGGCCCGAGCAGGGCGCCCGGGACGAACCCCAGCACCAACAGGCCGAGCAGCAGCAGCATGAGCACCAGCCGTTCCCGCGCGTGCAGGTCGGGCGCGAGCGACGGCGTCGTGCGGCCGAGGAACACCTTCGAGAAGCTGGCGAGCGTCGCCACGGCCAGCATCGCGCTGGAGAGGATGACCGTCACGGTACTGGTGGGGCTCTCGAACCACAGGGTGTGCAGCAGGAGGTCGTCGGCCACGAACCCGGCCGTCCCCGGCAGTCCCACCCCCGCGCCGCCAAACAGCGCGAACGCCGCCGCCAGCCGCGGAAAGGTCCGGGCGCGCCCGCCGGGCCCGGCGAACACCACGGGGCCGACGCGGTTCTCCAGCGAGGTGATGATCAGTCCGAGCCCACCGAGCGCCAGTCCCATCGCCACGGCCACGAGCAGCGCCGCCGCGAAGTTGCCGAGGCTGGCCGCGCCCATGCCGGCCAGCAGCATGCCTCCGTGCATGGCCGTGGTGCCTCGGTAGAGCCCTCGCAGGTCCCGCTGCACCAGCGTCATCAGCGCGGCCGCGACGCACGCAGCGGCCCCGTAGCGCACGAGCGTGGGGGCCAGTTCCACCGCCGCGGCGTGGTGATCCACGAACCGCAGGTGCACGAACACGAGCGCGATCGTCGAGGCGAGCTGCTCGGTCTGGACGACCGGCGCGCGCTCGCAGATCGCGGCCACACCGACGTGAAACGGCATCACGCCCGCGCGAATGGCCACGGCCAGGCCCGACAGGAGGAAGGCGGCGGTCAGGTGATCTCCAGCCATCGCCGCGGCGGCACTGACGGAGGCCACCGCCGACAGGGCAAGGAAGAGGGCCCCGGTTCGGCTCCGCGGCCACGCGCCAAGCGCGTGGATCAGCGCCCCGGCAGCCACGGCGGCGTATGCCAGCGTTGCCGTGGACGCAAACAGCGCGGCGACCAGCGCGACGGCGAGGCCGAGCAGCTGCCAGGCCGGGGTCGCGCGCTGCGAGGCCAGCGACGGCGCGAAGAGCAGCACCGCGCACACCAGCAGCGCTTCCCATGGCGCGGACTGCACCGCCACGTCGGGACTCACGTCGACGCTCCATCGACCGACAGCGTCCGGCGCCACCACTGATCGAGCCGATCGAGGCGGTGCGCAAGGCGCAGCACCGGCGAGAACGCCCAGTCGATGCGGTCGTCGAGTCGAAGCCGATGCAGGGATGCCGCATACAGCCGGGCCGCGACCGCCGGCGCCCGGTGCTCGAGCCAGCTCACCCGGCCATGGGCGTGCCCGAGGCGGTGCGCGTCGTGAATCGTGTTGGGCGCCTTCAGGTACTGACCGAGGCGGAGGAAGGCGTGGCACACCAGGTGCACCAGCGCCAGGGTGGTCCATCCCATGCAGATCTCCGCCAGGATCAGCCCCACCTGCGCCAGCGTCGCGTGCGCGAGGGCACCTTTGGCGTCCGTGTGCACACGCACCACGGCCGCCGCGTACAGGGCCGTCGACAACCCGACCACCACGCCGACCGCACGGGCCACCATCGAGACCTCGAGCACCGGCCACACGCGCAGCATCAGGAACAGCCCCGCGTGAATCGAGACCGCCCCGTAGAACAGCGCGCTCGACGGTGTCGGCCCTTCCATCGCGCGCGGCAGCCAGCCCGAGAACGGCAGCTGGGCCGACTTGCCCATCGCGGACAGCAGGAACAGCAGCGCGATGGTCGTGGACTCCCAGGGCGGAAGGGCGCCCGCGCGCTCGAAGGCGGAGAAGCGCGCCGACCCCAGCAACTCGAACGTCGTCACCGTGGCGATCAGCAGCCCGGCGTCCGACAGGCGGTACGTCGCGAAGGCCCGGACCGAGGACCGGACGGGCTCGCCACGCTCGTGGAAGAACCCGATGAAGAACGCCGAGGCGATCCCGATGATCTCCCAGCCCGCGAAGAACAGCTCCAGGGCGCCGGCGAGGGCGACCAGCTGGGTGCCCGTGGCGAAGAGCCCGAGCAGCACGAAGAACCGGATGAAGCCCGGCTCCTTGTGGAGGTACGTCCGCGAGAAACGTGCGATGAGCGCCGTCAGGGCTGCGGCGAACACCGAGATCGTCACGGAGATCCCATCGACGAGCAGCACGGCGGGAATGAAGAAGTCCCCGATGCGGAGCCACTCGCCGAACTCGACGTCTCCGCGAACCTCGGGGCCCCACGCGCCTGCCCAGGCGCCCACCACCCCGAGCGCCGCCGAGAGCGAGGCGATCAGGCCGGCGCCAATCGTGCGGACCGTCTCGCGCTCCGACGGTGGCTGATCTCCCAGCAGGACGCGGAGCCCCATCACCGCCACGGCGACGAGCGGCGCCAGGACGGCCGCCGCAAGGGCGAGCTGCACGGCGGTCATGTGGGCGAGAGGCCCAGCGCCTCGGGCGTGGGGCGGTGTCCCGGACCGACCGCCGATTCGGGCAGCGCGCGGCGCACCAGGGCCGGCGCCAGGTGCTCGCGAGTCCGCATGTGCCACTCCGCCGACCGTTCCACCACGGGCAGCAGTGTCGGCGACGGTTCGTACGGGACGAAGCGCCCGTCCTCGAAAACGTGCATCGCGCCCGTGTCCGGATCGGCCGCGACGAGCTGAATCCACTGGTGCACGACGAGCTCGGCGACGTCGGGCTGCCGCCCGGCCACCGCCAGCAGCGCCTCGGGCGTCGCGTCCACGATCAGCAGCAGGCGCATCGGCTCGTGAATCTCCACCATCTGCAGCGGCAGCCCCGTGCGGAGGTCGCTCTGGTGCCCGTTCATCACCCCGATGAGCCCCGTGACGTTGTGCGGCAGCTTCGTGCCGCACCCGAATCGCTCGTTGTCCACCGACGAGAAGTAGTACTCCAGGCTGATGCCGGCGCCGACCGGGCCGACCGCGGCCAGGATGCGCTCGAGAATCGCGAACGTCGGGTCGATGGTGGGGTCGTAGCTCACCAGGAACGCCCGCCGATCGAGGTGCAGGCCGCGCGTCAACCGACGCCGGCCGACGATGCAGATGGCGTTGGTGCAATGGCCGTACTCGGGACGCGGCTGGGCGAGGTGGGCCGACCGCGCCTCCACGTGGCGCAGGGCCTCCTCCGGCGTGGCGTCCAGGTTCACGTCGTCGAAGCGCCGGCACCGTTCGAGCGCGCTCTCGCGCCGCGCACGTTCAAGCACCTCGAACGCCTCGCTGAAGGCGACCGCGTGCGAGGCCGGCAGCAATTCGAGGTCGTAGTAGCGGACCTCGTCGCTGGCCGTGTCGTGCAGGGCTCCCACGAACCAGGTGCCCGCCGGGATGTCGATGCCCTTGCGCCGCACACCCTCGCGGACATCCGGCCGATTGGCCATGTCCGCGAAGAGCCGCGCGTTGGCGCCTCCACGACGTCCGCCGCACGCGCCGCAGTCGTGCGCCGACTCGTGTGGATTGTTGAGGCTGGTCGAGCCGTGACCCAGCACGATCACGATGGGCGCGAAGTCGCTGATCAGGCCGAGGTTCGTGAGCATCGCCGCCACGCGGTCCACCGACTCGCTCAGCGAGAAGCCCAGGGGCTTGCGCCGCGCCTCGGGCGCCGCGGCCCCCTCCGCCCGGAAGGTCGACAGCCGTGTGCCCGGAAGGGGCGCCAGCCGGTCGAGCATGCGATCGCTCATCCGGCTCGACGCGCGCGGCGCCAGGACGTGGGCCAGCGTCTTCACGGCCGACAGCGGCCCGAGCAGGAAGGACAGCCCGGCGCCGCCGCTGAGCGTCCGCGAGGCGGCCAGGGCCCGGCGCTCCATCGCGTGCCATCGATCGCGAAGCCGCTGGCGGAGCTCGTGCCACCCGAGATCGGTGTAGACGGGCTTCTCGTGCACCTCGTGCCCGGGCGTCACGACCACCGGGCAATGGGCGGCGGGCTCGCGGTCGTAGAGCCCCAGGTAATCGATGGCCACGCCGAAGAAGCCCGCAGCGCCGTACGTGATGTACCCCGGGTGCTGTTCCTCCAGCGCCCGGCGAATCGACTCCTCGCGCTCGTCGATGCAGAACACGAATTGCGCCCTCGGGGGCTCGGTCACCCGATCGTCCGGCAGGGCGCGCCGGGCCGCCAACGCGTCGAGGATCCGGCGCCGGTAGGTGCGCTCGTACGCGTCCTGGAAGATCTGTCTGCGCCGCAGCTCGGGGCAGGCGTCGCACTCCCTCCAGAGCCGGGCGAGGTCGGCATCGGGCATCGCGCGGATGTCGGCCGCGGTGAGCCCGGCGATGGCGCTGATGCCCCACAGGAGCGCGGCGTCGAGCACGTGCGGCCGCGGCTCCGCGGCCGGCATCTGCTGCCGCAGCCGTGACCAGTCAGGATCGAGTGTCCGTGACCCGCAGGCGCTCTGAATCGCGTGCCGCTCGAGCACGAGGCGGACCGCCAGGAAGTCCTCCAGTGCGGTGGGCGGGCCGTCCGGGTGTTCCTCGGGGTGGCCTTCGAGCCGGGCGAACATCCCGGCCCACCCCGGCAGGGCGAGTGCGGTGGCCAGCAGGAAGGGCTCGACGTCGTCTCCTGCAACGCCCAGTGCGGCGAGGGAGGACTCGATGGCCTCACGGGCGCTCGTGCCAGCCTCGTGCACGCGCCGGAACTCGGCAGCGGCCCCTCGGCAGGCCCGGGGTGGAGCCCCTCCCGTCGCATAGAGCGCGGCGACCGAGCGCAGGAACCCCCGTTCGCGTCCGGGAAGGTGCACGTGCGCATGCCCCTGATCGAGGAAGCCCGACCCGAGCCGGATCAGCTCGCCGTGCAGGGGAGGATCGGTGTCGTCGGCCCCGAGGGCCGTGAGTACGTCGCGATGCCGCCGCGGAGGCACCCGGGCGGGGCGGTACCGCGCCGGTCCGGTCCCGACGCGCGCCAGACACGCCTCCCACCGCGCACGGTCCGCACACTCCGGCGCGATGCCCGCACGAATCGTGAACTCGAGCCCCGCGGCATCGTCGGTGTCGTATCCCGCGGTCAACAACGCGTGCCAGAGCTGTGCCCGCGTCAGGCCGGGAAGGACTGGCTCGTCGCCGCCCGTGCCGAGCGCGCGCACGATCTCCAGTCGCACGTCCTCGTCCGCGATGCGGCCACTCCGGTGATGGGCCCGGAAGGCCCGAAGCGACAGGTAGGGCTGCGCGCCCAGCGCCTCGGCGCCGTCCTGGACGCCGGCGTGGAACGGCTGGTGCTGGAAGGCATGCAGCGTGTTGTGGTGGATGAACACGCCGATCGGTCCCTGATCCGGCAGCACGCCGCGCGCGCGGGCAAGGGCCCGGGCGACGGGATCCGGATCGTGCGGGGCCTGGCCGTGCATGGCCTAGTGGCCACCCCCCGCCTGCGCGTGTGTCATGTCGATGCCGATCACCGTCACCTTGATGTTCCGGTGCCGCGCGTCCTCGATGAACGACGCCAGGACCTCCTTCACGTCGTGATCGATGTACTCGCCGCTGCCGTCGATGACCACCTGTTCGCCATCATCCACCTCGTCCAGCGTCGAGACGATGCCCGGCTTGGACACGAAGGTCCCGTCCCGGCGGAAGCGCATCCGCCACGTGCCGGTGTCGTCCCGCACCGCGACCACGGCGCGCTTCGAGTTCTCGTACAGCACGAAGGCAATGCCGGCGATGATGCCGACCACGACGCCCTTCAGCAGGTCCGTCGCGAGCACGGCCGTGATCGTGATGGCGAAGGGGAGCAGCTGCGTCACCCCCAACCGGGCCTGCGTCGCGAAGAGCGCCGGCTTGCACAGGTTCAGGCCGACCTGGACGAGGACGGCGGCGAGGGCCGCGAGCGGGATCGTGTTCAGGAGGGGACCGGCGAACACCACCGCGACGAGCAGCAGCACGCCGTGCACGAGGGCGGACATGCGTTCGCGCGCGCCCGCGGCGACGTTGGCGCCGCTGCGGACGATCACGGCCGTGAGAGGCAACCCCCCGAGCAGACCGGAGATCGCGTTCGCGGTGCCCTGCGCGAGCAGCTCGCGATCGGGCGGGCTGTGGCGCCGCAGCGGATCCAGCCGGTCCACGGCCTGCACAGATAGCAGGGTCTCGATACTGGCCACGATCGCGATGGTGGCCCCGGCCATCCATGTCGCGGGGTTGGCGAGGGCCGCCACGTCGGGGCGTGGCATCGCAGACCACAAGGCGCCGATGCCGCCAAGCGGCACGTCCACGTAGTGCTGGGCCGCCAGGCCGAGCGTCCCAGCGCCCCGCAGGAGCTCCGCCAGCACGCTCGCCACGACCACGACCACCAGGGCCGGAGAAATCAGCTTGAAGCGGGCCAACGGCGTGTGTTTCCAGCCATAGAGCAAGACCAGCGAGACGGCCGCGATCAGCACGACGCCGCTGTGCCACTGGCCCGGGATGTCGGCGATGCCTCCGGTCGCGCCGAACGCGACCGGCAGCTGCTTCCAGACGATCGTGATGCCGATGGCCGCGAGCATCCCCTTGATGACCGCGGACGGCACGACCGCCGTGAACCGGCCCGAGCGCAGGACGCCGAGCAGGAACTGGAACACGCCGGCAATCACCACCGCGGTCAGGAACGGATTGACGCCGCCGAGGTGCTGGACTTCCACCAGCACGATCGACGTCAGCCCGGCGGCCGGCCCCGAGACCGACAGCGCCGATCGGCTGATCCAGGGCACCACGAGGCCGCCGACGACGCCGGCGACGAGCCCGGAGACCGGGGGCACCCCGCTCGCGACCGCGATGCCCAGGCACAGGGGCAGGGCGACGAGGAAGACGACGATGCCGGCGACCGTGTCTTCCTTGGCGTGACCGAACATGGAGGGGTAGTGATGCATGGCTCTTCAGGACACGGGAAACGGGTGGACGCTTCGTCGCCAGCTCTGCCACTCCGTCGCGGAGTCCGGCAGGGATGTCGTGTTGACGTCTGGGCGGCGGGTATTCGTCGGCGAGATCAGGCGGGGGGCGGGGCGCGGTCCGGGGCGTGCGCGTCGAGGGCGGCGCTTCGAAAGGCGCAGACCGCCGGGCGAGCCGGGCTGCCACGCCACTGCGCGCGCGACGGGAGGACGAATCCGGCGGGCACGATGGCCGCCGGAGTGGCGCAGGGCTCCTCCTTGTCCGTGCTCCCGTCGATCACCTGTGCCACCGCGACCACGGCGGTGCCGTCGGCCTCGTCCAGGCCATGGGCACCTTCGAGCGCGTCGGTCCGCTGCGGGCCGACCCGCGTGGTCCGGAGGACGCGGTCGCGGTCACGTCCCGTTCTCGAGACGGCCGGGCCACACGCCGCGACGAGCGCGATGAGTATCGCGATGCAGGCGGTCATGCGAGACGCAGGTAGACTCATGCCGAATCAGGATCGGTCGACCGGGGTGGGGACTGGCGAGTGGTAAGGATACGCTACCGACGGCCCGGGCTCCAAGCGATCAGGCGGGCGTGTCCGAGGGGATCGGCGGCGTGCGAATCGCCGTACAACGAAAAAGGCCCGCGGGGGTGAACCCCCTCGGGCCTGTCGTGGTAACAATCCCGGCAGCGACCTACTCTCCCACGCACCTTCGCACGCAGTACCATCGGCGGTAGCAGGCTTAACTTCCGTGTTCGGAATGGGAACGGGTGTGACCCTGCTCCTATGACCACCGGGAAACTTGGCGTCTGGGATTTCCCACCTTCGCGCCTGTCGGCGCTCCGGCGGGCGAGCCACTTTGCGGCTTGCCCGACGTCAGCTCGCAAAGCGAGCGAAGTTGGGAGTCGTCCCAGAACATGTCGATGTCAAAGAACGCTCTTTGGCGACCCTTCGACGATACTCAGGTTCGTCCTGAGCGTCGTCGAAGGACGAACTGAATACTCTGCAATGCCCGATAGTTGTTTGACCACACACCCGCGATGCGGGAAATGAATGGTCAAGCCTCACGACTGATTAGTATCGGTTAGCTGAACGTGTTGCCACGCTTGCACACCCGACCTATCGACCAAGTGGTCTACTTGGAGTCTTCAGGGACTTTCGTCCAGGGAGATCTCATCTCGAGGTGGGTTTCACGCTTAGATGCATTCAGCGTTTCTCCCTTCCGGACTTAGCTACTCAGCGCTGCCACTGGCGTGACAACTGATACACTAGCGGTCCGTCCAACCCGGTCCTCTCGTACTAAGGTCAGATCCTCTCAAATCTCCTGCGCCCACCGTAGATAGAGACCGAACTGTCTCGCGACGTTCTAAACCCAGCTCACGTACCGCTTTAACCGGCGAACAGCCGGACCCTTGGAACCTGCTACAGCTCCAGGATGCGATGAGCCGACATCGAGGTGCCAAACCTGGGCGTCGATGTGAACTCTTGGCCCAGATCAGCCTGTTATCCCCGGCGTACCTTTTATCCGTTGAGCGATGGCCCTTCCATGCGGGACCACCGGATCACTAAGACCTGCTTTCGCATCTGCTCGACTTGTTTGTCTCGCAGTTAAGCTCGCTTATGCCTTTGCACTCTAGGGCCGATTTCCAAACGGCCTGAGCGAACCTTCGTGCGCCTCCGTTACTGTTTAGGAGGCGACCGCCCCAGTCAAACTACCCGCCTAGCAGTGTCCCGAACCCGGATGACGGGTTGCGGTTAGAACGTCCGAGTCGTAAGGGTAGTATCTCACCGTTGACTCCCCCAAGCCCGAGAGCCTGGGATCACAGTCTCCTACCTATCCTGCGCATACGGCGCAGACATTCACTACTAAGGTGCAGTAAAGGTGCACGGGGTCTTTTCGTCTTACGGCGGGCAACCGGCGTCTTCACCGGTACCACAAATTCGCAGCGCTCCACGTTGAGACAGCGGTCAAATCGTTACGCCATTCGTGCAGGTCGGAACTTACCCGACAAGGAATTTCGCTACCTTAGGACCGTTATAGTTACGGCCGCCGTTTACCGGGGCTTCAATTCAAGGCTTCACCTTGCGGCTGACCTCTCCTTTTAACCTTCCGGCACCGGGCAGGCGTCAGACCCTATACGTCGTTTTCGACTTAGCAGAGCCCTGTGTTTTTAGTAAACAGTCGCTTGACCCTCTTTATTGCAACTCCTTCATGCTTCATGGCGCGAGGCCACTGACATTAACGGAGCACCCCTTCTCCCGAAGTTACGGGGTAATTTTGCCTAGTTCCTAAACGTGGATTCTCACTTGCGCCTGAGGATTTTCTCCTCGCCTACCTGTGTCGGTTTGCGGTACGGGTACCAAACGATCTCCTTAGAGGCTTTTCTCGGCAGCGTGGCGTCTACGACTTTGTTGCCTTGCGGCATCGCTTCGACCCCTCAGGGAATGTGACCGAACGGATTTACCTGCTCGATCCCCCTACAGGCCTCAACCTGGCTGTCTTGCGACCCTATCCAGGCTCGTATAGCCTCCTGCGTCCCCCCATCGTGATAACGATCGTCTGGTAGTTCTGGAATATTAACCAGATGTGCATCCGCTACGCCTTTCGGCCTCGCGTTAGCTCCCGACTAACCCTGAGCGGACGAACCTACCTCAGGAATCCTTAGGCTTACGGCGGGGAAGATTCTCACTTCCCTTATCGCTACTTATGCCGGCAGGGTCACTTCTCTCCGCTCCACCAGTCCTCACGGTCTGACTTCGCGGCGAAGAGAACGCTCCTCTACCAATCGCGGACCTCGCAAGATCCGCTATTCATCGACTTCGGTCCTATGCTTGAGCCCCGTTACATTGTCGGCCCAGAGCCACTTGACCAGTGAGCTATTACGCTTTCTTTAAAGGATGGCTGCTTCTAAGCCAACCTCCTGGTTGTCTGAGTGTCTCCAGATCCTTTACCACTTAGCATAGAGTTTGGGACCTTAGTCGGATGTCTGGGCTGTTTCCCTTTTGACTATGAAGCTTAGCCCCCACAGTCTCACTCCCGGAGTACGTGTCGATGGCATTCGAAGTTTGATTGGATTCAGTAACCTGGTAAGGCCCCTAGTCCATTCAGTGCTCTACCACCATCGCCGACCCTCCGAGGCTGCCCCTAAAGGCATTTCGAGGAGAACGGGCAATCACGAAATTTGATTAGCCTTTCACCCCTACCCTCAGCTCATCCGAGCTGTTTTCAACCAACACCGGTTCGGACCTCCACGCGGTGTTACCCGCGCTTCATCCTGGCCAAGGGTAGATCATCTCGCTTCGCGTCTATTCCCAGCGACTGAATCGCCCATTTCGGACTCGCTTTCGCTACGGCTCGCTTACGCTTAACCTCGCCACTGAGAATAACTAGCCGGCTCATTATGCAAAAGGCACGTCGTCAGGCGTGCAGGATTGCTCCTGTATAGCCCTCCGACTGCTTGTAGGCATACGGTTTCAGGTACTCTTTCACTCCCCTCACAGGGGTGCTTTTCACCTTTCCCTCACGGTACTGGTTCACTATCGGTCGCTGACGAGTATTTAGCCTTACGAGATGGTCCTCGTAGATTCCCACGGGATTTCACGTGTCCCGCGGTACTCAGGTGCCTACCCACCGAGCCGGTTCGATTTCGCCTACAGGACTGTCACCTGCTATGGTCCCACTTTCCAGAGGGTTCGACTATCGATCCGGTTGATCACTCGGCGGCCTTACGGCCAGATAGGTCCTACAACCCCAGGGAGCATGCCCCCTGGTTTGGGCTCTTCCGCGTTCGCTCGCCGCTACTAGCGGAATCACTGTCTTGTTTTCTGTTCCTGCGGGTACTGAGATGGTTCACTTCCCCGCGTTGCCTTCCGC
>Ga0268299_1000300_pt1:0-72500 | contig 174369 bp, 142 predicted proteins | sample NOBtaG_FD_193484 | JGI IMG/M metagenome (GOLD analysis project Ga0268299, IMG submission 193484) | Activated sludge microbial communities from bioreactor in Nijmegen, Gelderland, Netherland - NOB reactor | ecosystem: Engineered > Bioreactor > Aerobic > Activated sludge | place... | reverse complement strand
GTCGCCCATTGGGGGCAGACTTTCGAGCTTACGTCACGCTTGCCTGTCGTGTCAACCCCTTTTTTTGAACGTCGACGGGGTCTTGCGGGACCTTCCGGCTGGCGTCTGGGGTTTCCAGTCAGCTACTTCGAAGCCGTTGGCGGAAAACTTATCCCTTCCAGCGAACCAGCTCTCGAGCTTCCTTGCAGCACGGGCCCTAGACCGAGGGACCGCGTCAAGCGCGTCTCACCAATATAGAAAACCGCGAGGACCATGTCAACCACAAAAGCCAGGGGTGCCTTTTGCCTTCTTGCCTTCTGCCTTTTCAGCCGCTACGCCCCCGCGATGCGCACGAGCCGACGCTCGCGCTGCCCCTTCTGGAAGACGACCAGGCGCCCCCCGATCGTGTCGTCCATCGTCAGCAATCGCCGGTCGTCGGTCACCCGCTCGCCATTCAGGTAGACGCCGCCCTGCTTGATGAGGCGCCCCGCCTCGCCCTTCGACGCGGCCAGGCCCGCGGCGTGCGCCGCTGCCGCCACCGTCGACTCGAGCAGCGCCGCCTGGGTCATCGTCGTCGACGGGACGTCCTCGAAGACCATCAGCAGGTCGGTGAGCTCGGCGTCCTTCAGACGGCCGCCGAACAGGATCCGCGACGCCCGCTCCGCGCGCGCGAGCTCCTCCGGGCCGTGCACCATCGCGGTCACCTCGCGCGCGAGCGTCCGCTGCGCCTCGCGCGCCTGCGGCGCGTCGGTCACCGCGCGCTCGAGCGCCTCGATGGTGTCGCGGTCGAGCCAGGTGAAGAACTTCAGGTACCGCACGACGTCCCGATCGTCGGCGTTCAGCCAGAACTGGTAGAAGCGGTACGGCGAGGTCCGCTCGGGATCGAGCCACACCGTCCCCGCCTCCGTCTTGCCGAACTTCGTGCCGGCCGCGGTCGTCACCAGCGGCAGGACGAGGCCGTGCGCCTTGCCGCCCGCCACCTTGCGGACCAGGTCGCACCCGGCGGTGATGTTGCCCCACTGATCGGATCCGCCCATCTGCAGCGTGCAGCCGAGCCGCTCGTGCAGCACGAGGTAGTCGTACGCCTGCAGCAGCAGGTAGCTGAACTCGGTGAACGAGATGCCCTCGTCGCCACCCAGCCGCCGCTTCACCGACTCCTTCGCCAGCATGTAGTTCACGGTGAAGTGCTTGCCGGTGTCGCGCAGGAACTCCAGCAGCGTGATCGGCCGCAGCCAGTCGGCGTTGTTGATCAACCGTGCGGCATTCGGTTGCGCGTCGAAGTCGAGGAAGCGCTCGAGCTGCGCGCGCATGCCGGCCACGTTCCGATCCACGTCCTCGATCGAGAGCAGCGAGCGTTCCTGGGTCTTCCCGCTCGGGTCGCCGATCATGCCGGTGCCGCCGCCGACGAGCGCGATGGGCACGTGGCCGGCGCGCTGCATGCGCGCCAGCGCCATGATCGGCAGCAGCGAGCCGACGTGGAGGCTCGAGGCGGTCGGATCGAACCCGACGTAGACCGTCACGTGATCGCGCGCGCACATCTCGCGCGCGCCCTCGGTGACGTCGTACAGCATGCCGCGCCACTCGAACTCGTCCACGATGCTCATCCGATTAACTATACTGCCCACGATGGGCATCTCGCGGCGTGGCGCGCTCAAGGCCCTCGTCGCCGGCAGCGTGGGCCTCGGCACGGGTACGCTCGCCTACGGCATGGCGTACGAGCGCCATCACATCCGGCGCGTCGAGATCGACCTGACGGTCACCGGACTGCCGCACGCGCTCGAAGGGTTGCGGATCGGGCTCATCACCGACATCCATCACAGCGAGACGGTGTCGGCCGCCGACGTCGCGCGATCGGTCGCGTTGCTGCGGGACAGCCGCCCGGATCTGATCGTGCTCGGCGGGGACTACGTCTCGTTCGGCGATCGTCGCCATGTCGGGCCGGTCGCAGAGCTGCTCGCCCCGCTCGCCGACGCCCCGCACGGTTCCTTTGCCGTCCTGGGGAACCACGACGACGACCGCGAGATGCCCGCGGCGCTCCAGCAGCAGGGGTTTGCCGTCCTGCGCGACCAGCGCACCAGCGTGTCGATCAACGGCGAGACGCTGGACCTCGCCGGCCTTCGGTTCTGGACGCGCCGCCCGTCCGACCTGGCCCGGGTGCTGCGCGGCACCAGTGGGACCACCATTCTGCTCGCGCACGACCCCAGACGGCTCACGGAGGCCGCCGCCCTCGACGTGCAACTCGTCCTCTCGGGCCATACCCACGGCGGCCAGGTCCTGCTGCCGGGCGTCGGCGCCATCGCAGGCCGCAAGTTCCCCGTGCTGGCGGGTACGGGCCGCGAGGGGAACGCCACGGTGTTCGTGAGCCGCGGCGTAGGCACCGTCTACGTGCCGGTGCGCATCAACTGCCCGCCCGAGGTCGCGGTCCTGACGCTGAGGGCGACGGCCTCGAGGTCTTGAGGGCGTGGGGGCGTGGGGGCGTGGGGGTCCGAGGGCCGCTCAGCTCGCCGGCATCGACTCCAGGAAACGGCGGCCATCGATGCGCCAGCCCCCGGCCAGCACGAGCGCGATGGCCCGAGGGTAGAGCCTGTGCTCTTCGAGGAGGATCCGGGCCGCCAGCGTCTCGGGCGTGTCGCCTGGCAGGACGGGCACGGCGGCCTGCAGCACGATCGGGCCCGCGTCGAGCGCCTCGGTCACGAAGTGCACCGTGCACCCGGCCACTTTCACGCCGTGCGCCAGTGCCTGCCGCTGCGCGTCAGCACCGGGAAATGCCGGCAGCAGCGAGGGGTGGACGTTGAGGATGGCGTGCGGAAACGCGTGCACGAAGGCCGGACCCAGGAGCCGCATGAAGCCGGCCAGGCAGACGAGGCCCACGTCGTGCTGGCGCAGGCACTCGACGAGGGCCGTGTCGTAGTCGGCGCGGGCGCGGAACGCCCGGTGGTCCAGCACCTCGGTGGCAATGCCGCTCGTGCGCGCGAGACCCAGGCCGGGCGCATCAGCCCGGTTCGAGATCACAACGGCCACCGTGGCGTCGAGGTCGCCGCGCCGAATCGCCGCGAGGATGGCCTGCAGGTTCGATCCGCGCCCCGAGATCAGCACGCCCAGCCGGCGTGTCACGCGTACCGGACCTCGCGGGGGCCTGCCTCGATGGCGCCGATGACGCTGGCATTCGCCTCACCGGCCTCGAGCAGCGCCGCCTGGGTGGCCGCCACGTCGGCCTCCGCGACGACGACGATCAGGCCGATGCCCATGTTGAGGGATCGTCGCAGGTCCATCTCCGGCACGGACCCGGATTCTCCCAGCCACCGGAACACCGCGGGGGTCCGCCACGACAGGCGATCCACGCGGGCCCGCGTCCCCTCCGGCAGGACGCGCGGCAGGTTGTCCGTGATACCGCCCCCGGTGATGTGGGCCATGCCCTTCACCAGCCCTCGCCCGAGGAGCGGCCTCAGCACCGGCAGGTAGCTGCGGTGCGGCCGCAGCAGCGCCTCGCCCACCGTCTCACCGAGATCGGGCACGTGGCTGTCGACCGTGAGCCCCAGCCGCTCGAAGACAATGCTGCGGGCCAGCGAGTACCCGTTGGTGTGCAGGCCGGAGGACGGCAACCCGAGGAGCACGTCGCCCGGGGCAATCGTTGCTCCAGTGATCAAGCGCTCTCGCTCCACCGCGCCGACGATGAAGCCCGCCAGGTCGTACTCGCCGGTCGCGTAGAAGCCGGGCATCTCCGCCGTCTCGCCACCCAGCAGCGCGCAGCCATTGTCCTGGCAGCCCCGCGCAAGGCCCTTGACGATCTGCTCGGCCACGTCTGGCACCAGCGTGCCGGTGGCCAGGTAGTCCAGGAAGAACAGCGGCACCGCCCCCTGCACGAGGATGTCGTTGACGCAGTGGTTCACCAGGTCCACCCCGATCGTGTCGTGCCGGCCGGTCATGAACGCGATCTTCAGCTTGGTCCCGACGCCGTCGGCGCTCGAGACCAGCACCGGGTCGCGCCAGGCGGAGCCGAGCGTGAACAGCCCGCCGAACGACCCGATTTCGCTGAGCACCCCGGGCGTGAACGTCGCCCGCGCGAGCCCCTTGATGCGCCGCACCGTCTCGTTGCCTGCGTCGATGTTCACACCGGAAGACTTGTAATCCATGGCACGAGTAAGGAGGTAGGAGGCAGGAGGTAGGAAATCGGAAGTGGGAAGTGGGAGTCTGGAAGAAAGCACCGTCTCCCGTGCTTCCCTGTTCTCTCAGTCTCCTGTCCTACCTCCTGACTCCTGTCTCCCGTCTCCTGTCTGTTAGAAGTCCAGCTTCGTAATGAGATACTCGCACAACGACCGCGTGGCCGAACCGTCCGGTGCGGCCCAGTAGTTGCGGCGCACCGCGGCGAAGAACCGTTCCTCCTCGAGGTCCTCCTCGAGCATGTCGAAGCCCTCGGCCACCAGGGACACGGCCTGTTCGCGGTCCATGCGGGTCTCGAGCGCCTTCAGCAACACCGGCGTGTTCCGCAGCGCCACCATGCCGAGCGCCAGCGCCATCGGCGCGCGCAACGGATCCTCGGAGGGGACGCCGATGTCGAGCAGCATCGCCACCGCCTCGGAGTTGCCCCCCGCACCCAGCGCGCCCAGCCCCGCTGCGGCACTGCGGATCAGCTCCTGGTACCCGGGGAAGTCCTCCGCGAAGCCCAGCGTCTTCTGGATGAACCCCAGATGGGACGAACAGTTCTGCCCGAGCAGGCAGATGGCCGCGGCCACGGACGGCTGGAGCACCTGGTTGCCCGTCCGCTGCAGTTCCGCCAGGGGCCCCAGCGCGGCCTTGTCCCCCAGCTTCCCGAGCGCCAGCACCGCATCGTCCTGGAGAGGACCGTCGATCTTCGCGATCTCCACCAGACGCGGCAGCGCGGCGGCAATGCGGTAATCACCGAGCGCCTCGATGACGGAACTGCGGAAGTAGTCCTGCCCGCGCATGGCGTCGCGGATCAGCACGTCCCGGATCTGGGTGTTCGACGGGGCGAGCGCCGCCAGCGCGCGTACGAGCGAGGGGCGGACGAACTCACCGGTCTCCTTGTCGAGGGCCGCGAGCAGGCGCGGCGCCAGGCGCGGCGCCGGCTCGTGCTCGAAGTAACCGTAGGCCACCTCGCGGAGCCGGTCGTTGGGCGAGTCGAGCGACTCCTCCATGACGTCGACCGTGCGCGGGTCGCTGAAGCCTGTGAGCAGGATGAGCGCCTTGAACCGGATGTACCCGTCGGCGTGCTCGCGAACGGCGTCGAGCAGCGCCGGCACGGCCACGGCGCCTGTCGCGCGGCGAATCGCGCGTCCGGCTTTCATCCGCGTGGGGTAATCCAGGTCGCCCAGCCGGCCGACGGCGGCCTGCAGATCCTCTGGCGAGAGCGGTGTCGGACCACGCTCCTGCGACCGCGCGGCCGGGACCGCGCCCGCGATGGCGGTCAGCAGCACCATCAGGATCACCCGCCCCGCTGCAGCTCCGAAGCCTTTCACGTTTCTCTTCTCACTTCTCTCTTCCCCTACGCCACCGGCTCCGTCTCTTCCTGGGGCAGCGCGGCCGGCTGGTCGTTGAGCTTCAGCGTGAGCTGCAGATAGGCGTTCTGGTCCTGGGGGAAGGCGACGGGGTACTTGCCCGTGTAACACGACGTGCAGTACGACCGGCCGCCTCCGTTCACCGACTGGACGAGGCCGTCGAGGCTCAGGTACCCGAGCGAATCGGCGCCCAGGTAGCGGCGAATCTCCTCCAGGGAGTGCGTCGCCGCGATGAGCTCGCTGCGGCGCGGCGTATCCACACCGTAGAAGCACGGTGAGATCGTCGGCGGACAGCTGATCCGGACGTGCACCTCGCGGGCGCCCGCGGCGCGGACCATCTTCACGATCTTGCGGCTCGTGGTGCCCCGGACGATGGAGTCGTCAATCAGCACGACCCGCTGGCCCCGCAGGATGCTCTTCACGGGATTGAGCTTCACCTTGACGCCGAAGTGCCGGATCGACTGCGCCGGCTCGATGAACGTGCGCCCTACGTAGTGGTTCCGGATCAACCCGAAGCGCAGCGGCACGCCGGTCTCCTCCGCGTAGCCGATGGCCGCGCATACGCCCGAGTCCGGCACGGGCACGATGACGTCGGCCGGGATGCCCGTCTCGCGGGCCAGCCGCCGGCCGAGCTCCGTGCGCACCTCGTTGACGCTCTGGCCGAACACCTCGCTGTCGGGCCGCGCGAAGTAGACGTGCTCGAAGATGCAATGGGACAGCGGCAGGGCCGGGTAGGGCTTGACCGAGCGCAGGCCGTCCGCGCCCACGATGATCATCTCGCCCGGCTCGACGTCGCGCACGTAGCTGGCGCCGATCAGGTCGAGCGCGCACGTCTCCGAACAGACCACCCATGCCTCACCCAGCCGACCGAGCGCCAGCGGGCGGAAGCCGTGCGGATCGCGCACCGCGATCAGGTGGTCCCGTGTGATCAGCGCCAGCGAGAACGCGCCCGTCAACTGCGTCACCGACTCGACGAGCGCGTCCTCGAAGGTCCCGGCCTGCGACCGCGCGTACAGGTGCAGGACCACCTCGGTGTCGCTGTTGCTCTGGAAGATCGATCCGGCGCGCACGAGCCGCTCGCGAATCTCGTTGGCGTTGACGATGTTGCCGTTGTGGCAGATGCCGATCTGGCCGTGGACGCAGTCGATGAGAATGGGCTGGGCGTTGCTGAGCTTGCTCTCACCCGCCGTGGAGTAGCGGGTGTGACCGATGGCGATGTGGCCGGGGAGCTCGGCCAGCGTGGGCTCGTCGAAGATGTCGGCCACGTGGCCCATCCTGCGGATCACGCGCACGCGGGACCCATCGGCCGACGCGATGCCCGCGCTCTCCTGGCCCCGGTGCTGCAGGGAGTAGAGACCGAGGTAGGCGAGCTTCGAGGCTTCGGCGTGGCCGAAGATCCCGAACACGCCGCAGGCTTCGTGAAGCTTGTCGAACATCGCATCTCCGGACGGGCCGCGGCCCGTCACTCGCCCCTCGCGGGGCAGCAGCCCAACCAGGCCCGATTATCGCCGAACACCACCACGCCGCGCCGACGCGCTTGAAGATGCGGGTGCGCGTCCTCGTGCCGTCCCCGCTGAGCCCGGCGCCCACGCGACGCGCCGGCCGCGGGCGGGCAGGTCAGCCACGACTCATGCCCACCCAGCACCAGCGCGCACTCGACCGGCGCCAGCACGCGCCCGTTGGCGATTCCGGGCCGGGCATCGCCCGCACGTCACCAGCCCCCGTCGAAGACGCGGTCGAAGATCGCGTCGACGTTGCGCAGCTGCTCGTTGAGGTCGAACGCCCGGTCGATGTCGGCCTCGCCCAGCACGCCCCGCACATCCGGGTCGGCGTGCAGCAGCGGCTTGAAGTCCCGCTGCTCGTGGAAGGCGCGCATGGCGTTGCGCTGCACCCACTCGTACGCCTGCTCGCGCGAGACGCCGCGGCGCGCCAGTTCCAGCAGCACCTGGCCCGAGAACACCACGCCACGCGAGCGGTTCAGGTTCTCGATCATGCGCTCCGGGTACACCACCATGCCGGCGACGATGCGCGTGAAGCGGCGCAGCATGTGATCGAGCGCGATGAAGCTGTCGGGCAGGATGACGCGCTCGACCGACGAATGGGAAATGTCCCGCTCGTGCCACAGCGCCACGTTCTCGAGCGCGGCCATGGCGTTGGCGCGAACCAGGCGCGCCAGCCCCACCACCTGCTCGCAGCCGATCGGGTTGCGCTTGTGGGGCATGGCAGACGACCCCTTCTGCCCCTTGGCGAAGGGCTCCTCCACCTCGCCGATCTCCGTCTTCTGCAGGCCGCGAACCTCGAGCGCGAACTTTTCGAGCGACGCCGCCGTGATGGCCAGCGCGCCCAGCAGCTCCGCGTGCCGGTCCCGCTGGATGACCTGCGACGAGATCGGCGCGGGCTCGAGGTCCAGGCGGCGGCACACGTCGGCCTCGATGGCAGGATCCAGGTGCGCGAAGGTGCCGACGGCGCCGGAGATCTTGCCGACGCGTACCGTCTCGCGGGCGCGCTCGACGCGGGCGATGTTCCGCCGCGTCTCCGCGTACCACATCGCCATCTTCAACCCGAAGGTCATCGGCTCGGCGTGCACGCCGTGGGTCCGGCCGATCATCGGCGTGGTCCGGTGCTCCACCGCGCGCCGCTTGATGGCCTCGGCCAGCGCCCGCAGGTTCACCAGCGTGAGGTCGCAGGCCTGCACCATCTGCAGGGCCTGGGCCGTGTCGACGACGTCCGACGAGGTGAGCCCGAAGTGGAGCCAGCGCGCGGCGGGGCCCACCTTCTCGGCCACCGCCGTGGTGAACGCGATCACGTCGTGCTGCGTCGTCTTCTCGATCTCCTCGATGCGGGCGATGTCGAAGGCGCCCTTCGCCCGCAGTTCGCGGGCCGCCTCGGCCGGCACCAGCCCCGCCGCCGCCATGGCGTCCGCGGCCGCCAGTTCCACCTCTAGCCAGCTCTCGTAGCGCCGCTCCTCGCTCCAGATGCGGCCCATCTCGGGGTGCGTATAACGGGGAATCATCGGTCAGACGGCCAGCTGCTCGCGGGTCACTTCCAGGCCGTTCACGTTGCCGAGCACCGTCACGCCAAGCGTGCCCGCGGCGAAGAACCGCCCGGCGATGCGATGCACGTCCTCGGCGGTCACCCGCTCGATGGCCGCCAGCATCTCGTCCAGCGTGTCCGAGCGATCCCGGTAGATCTCCTGCCGTGCCAGGTGCGACATGCGGCTCGAGGTGCTCTCGAGGTTGAGCATCAGCGAGCCCTTCAGGTGATCCTTGGCGCGGCGCAGTTCCGCGTCGCCGACGCGCTCGTCCCGCAGCTGCCGCAGCTCCGCCACGACCACGTCGATCAGCTCGGAGACCGCGTCGTTGGCGCACCCCGCGTAGATGCTGAGCGCGCCAGAGTCCTGATAGGCAGAGAGCCCCGAGAACACCGCATACGCCAGCCCCCGCTTCTCGCGGACGTTCTGGAACAGCCGGGAGCTCATCGAGCCGCCCAGGACCGTGTTCAGCGCGTAGCTGACATACCGATCCGGATCGTTCTGCGGCAGCGCGGCCATGCCGAGGCACACGTGGCTCTGCTCGAGTTCCTTCCGGCGCACGAGCGTGTGCTGCGTCGCGACGGGCGGGTGCACGGTCACGGCCGCGCCCTGCAGCGGCACGTCGGCCAGCGCCTGGTCCAGCAGCGCCTTGAGCCGATCGTGATCGAGGTTCCCCACGGCCACGACCGACATGTTGGGGGCCACGTAGGTGCCGGCGAAGTACGACCGCAGGACAGTCTGGTCGAGCGCCGCCACCGACGACGGGATGCCGAGGATGGGCCGCCCGAGCGGGTGATCCGGCCAGAACCCCTCGGCGAACAGCTCGTGGACGAGATCGTCTGGCGTGTCCTCCACCATCTTGATCTCCTCGAGCACCACCTTCTGCTCCTTCTCGATGTCCACCGGATCGAAGGTCGGGTGCGAGACGAGATCGGCGAGCAGGTCCACGGCCACCGGCAGGTGCTCGTCGAGCACCTTCATGTAGTAGCCGGCGTACTCCTTGGAGGTGAACGCATCGAGCTGGCCGCCGATGGAGTCCACTTCCTGGGCGATGCCTTCGGCCGTCCGGCGGTCGGTCCCCTTGAACAGCATGTGCTCGACGAAGTGGGCGATGCCCGACCGCGACAGCGGTTCGTGACGCGATCCGCGCGACAGCCAGACGCCGATGCTGACCGAGCGGACGTGAGGCATGCGCTCGGTGACGAATCGGACACCGTTGGCCAGGACGTCGCGGCGGATGTTCGGGTCGGACACAGGTGGCGGATGTGCTGCTAAATGATTGCAGCACAAGGGAATGATTATAGCACGGTGGCGCACGTTACACTGGGGAGGTGGACACCGCCACGCCCCTCGATCTCACGAGCGTCGAGCTGGCCGCCCTCGAGGATTTCCTCGAGGCCCGGGGGGCGCCCCGCTTCCACGCCCGGCAGATATTCCGCTGGATCTGGCGACGCGGGGTCACCGATGTCGGGCAGATGACCGACCTGCCGCACGCCCTACGCGCGGACCTGACCGCCGCCACCGTCACCCGCACGCCCGCCATCGTCCACCACGCCCACTCCGAGGACGGCACACAGAAGTTGGTGCTGCGGCTGGCCGACGGCCGGCAGATCGAGTCCGTGTTCATTCCTGATACCCCGGCGCAGACCTTCTGCGTCTCGACGCAGGTGGGATGCGCCATGGGCTGCGCCTTCTGCCTGACGGGCAAGATGGGGCTGGTGCGCCACTTGACGGCGGGTGAGATCGCCGGCCAGGTCCGGGTGCTGGCCAAGGCCCTCAACATGCTGGACACCGCGTTCAACATCGTCCTGATGGGCATGGGAGAGCCGCTGCACAACTACGACGAGACGATGAAAGCCCTGCGGATGCTGGCCGATGTGCACGGCCTGGGCGTGAACCCGAAGCGCGTGACGCTGTCCACGGTCGGGCTGGTGCCCATGCTCGACCGCCTCGCGGCCGAGCCGCTGATGCCCAACCTCGCCATCTCGCTGCACGCCACGACCGAAGCACAGCGGGGGGCGCTGGTCCCCCCGACGAAGAAGTACTCCCTGGCGGACGTGCTGGCGGCCTGTCACCGCTTTCCAGTCTCGAAACGCGGCCGCATCACCTTCGAGTACGTCATGCTGGCAGGCGTGAACGACACTCCGGAGGATGCCCGGCGGCTGGTCCGATTGCTCGCCGGCATCAAGGGCAAGGTCAATCTGATACCGCTCAACGCAGCGCCGGGCATCCCGTTCGAGCGCCCGTCGGACGAACGGGTGGACCGGTTCGCCCGGATCCTTGCCGACCGCGGCGTCCTGGTGTCCGTGCGCAAGAGCCGCGGGCGCGACATCCGCGCGGCGTGCGGACAGCTGATCGTGGAGGGCCAGGGCCGCCGCACCCCCGCCCAGCAACTGTCGGAGGCCCTGAAACGGGGACTGGCACCGTGACACGCGTCCTTGCTGCAATTCTTGCGATCGGGGCCATGACCGCCGCCTGCGGGCGTGCCGAACCGCGTTCGTTCAAGGGGCTCATCGACCAGGTGGCGGGGCTGCCTCCCGCCGATCGCGGCGCCGCCATCGAGCAATACATCGCCAGCCGCGGCGGCACACCGCTCATCGAGAACCAGTCGAAGGCCATCTTCCTGGTGCAGGACCGCGAGGGCGCCCCACCGCGCATCGTCGGCGACTTCAACAACTGGGCGGCAGGCGCGACCGGTCAGGACCCCTCGATTGGCGTGCCAACGCGCATCGAGGGTACCGAGTGGTCGTACCTGGAAGCGTCGATCTACACCAACGCCCGAGCGGAGTACGTGTTGCTGTCGGCCACCGAAGCGGTCGCGGACCCGAAGAACCCGCGCACGGTCACGGCGTTTGCCGGACCGCGGTCCGAGGTGCGGATGCCCCAGTGGGTCGCCCAACCGGAGATCGACGAGACCGCCGAGGTCCCGTCGGGCACGGTGGTCGGCGAGGCAGTCGCCTCGAAAGCGCTCGGCTCGCCGCGGCGCGTGTGGTTCTACACGCCTCCGGGGTACGAGGCGAGCCAGGACTGGTATCCGGTGCTGTACGTCCTCGACGGTGGCAACTACGTCGAGCGCATGCGCACGCCGACAATCCTGGACCGGCTGATCGCCCGCAAGGCCATCCCGCCGGTGGTGGCGGTGTTCGTGGAGCCCGCCGATCGGCAGGAGGAGTACTCGCGGAACGTCCGCTGGCGGGCGTTCATGGCCACCGAACTGGTACCGCTCGTGGACAAGCGGTTCCGCACGTTCCCGGCGCCGGAGAAACGCCTTGTGCTCGGCAGCTCGCTGTCCGCGTACGGAGCGGTCGATCTTGCGGTGGAATACCCGATGGTGTTCGGCCTGTGCGCGGCCCTGGCTCCCCCGGCGCAGACCCCCACGGTGATCACGAACCAGGCGAAAGGCCAGCAGGCCATCCGCGCGGTGCGGTTCTTCGTTCTTGCCGGGACGTACGACTCGATGGCGATGGGGGGACGGAAGCTGCGCACCGCGCTCGACATCGGGACCGGTGCGGTCACCTATGTCGAGGTGCCCGAAGGCCACTCCATCGAAACGTTCCGGGGACACCTCGACGAGGCAATCAACGCCCTCCTGCCTCCTGCCTCCTAGCTCCTGTCTCCTGTCGCGAGCGCCTTCCGCCCGATGTCGCGGCGGTACTGCATGCCTTCGAAACGCACCCTCGACGCCGCGTCGTACGCGCGGGCGATGGCGGCTTCGTAGGTCCCCGCGCGCGCAACCAGCGTCATCACGCGCCCGCCCGCCGTCACCAGCCCGTGGTCTGCCGTCTTGACGCCGGCGAAAAACGCCAACACGTCGGGGTACTCGTGCGCGAGGTGGTCCAGACCCTCGATGGGTCGGCCGGTTTCCACCTCGCCCGGATACCCCCCTGCGGCAAGCACGACACCCACGGCACGCTGCGCCGTCGCGCCTGGCCTGCCCGTGCCCGCCGGCAACCGGCCTGTGGCCGCGTCGAGCAACAGGGGCGCCAGGGGCGCCTCGACCAGCGGTAACACCACCTGCGCCTCCGGATCTCCGAAGCGGACGTTGAACTCGATGACCCTGGGCCCGTCCGTCGTCAGCATCAGGCCGCAGTAGAGGAACCCCCGGTAGGGCGCTCCCTCGCGGGCCATCCCCTGGAGCACGGGCTCGACGACCTCTCGCTGAATCCGGGCCTCGAGGCTCTCGTCGACCAGCGGGCTCGGCGCGAACGCCCCCATCCCCCCCGTGTTGGGGCCGACATCGCCATCGAAGATGCGCTTGTGGTCCTGCGCGGAGACCAGGGGCCGGTACCGCTCCCCGTCCGCGAGGACGAAGTAGGACACCTCCGGACCGGTCAGGCACTCCTCGAGTACGACCCGGGCGCCTGCCTCGCCAAACGCCCGGTCGAGCATCGCGGCCCGGATGGCGGCCTCCGCCGTGTCCGTGTCGGATGCGACCACCACGCCCTTGCCCGCCGCCAGCCCATCCGCCTTGACGACCACGGCCCGTCCCAGATCACCCCGCCGGACGATGGCCATGGCTTCGTCCGGGGAAGCCGGGACCCGATAGCGCGCGGTGGGCACGCCGTGGCGGGCCATGAAGTCCTTGGCGAAGGCCTTGCTCGTTTCGAGCTGGGCCGCCTGGCGCGTCGGCCCGAACAGGGGGCGTCCAGCCTCGGCGAACCGGTCCGCCACGCCGGCGGCGAGCGGCGCCTCGGGGCCGACCACGGTCAGGTCCGCGCCGAGCCGGGCGGCCAGCGCCAGGACATCGTCGGGGTCATTGGGCCGGACCGGCTCGGTCGCGACCGTCCTGGCCATGCCCGCGTTGCCGGGGGCGCAGATGACGCGGTTCACGCCGGGATCGAGGGCAAGGCGCCAGCAGAGGGCGTGTTCGCGGGCGCCGGAGCCGAGGACGAGAATGGTCATCGCGGGAGACGGGAGGCAGGAGATAGGAGATAGGAGATAGGAGATAGGAGATAGGAGACAGGAAGTTGGAAGTAGGAAGTGGGGTCAGGGCGGCCGGGCGCAGCGGGCGGGGCTCGGGGCCTGGGCGGGCCTTGACGGCCGGATGTTTGTGATAGCCTAGCATGCTTGACCGAATGTCGCCGGACCACCGGTGCGATCGGTCTTCCGCCGGAGGCAATCCTGGGCCGGCAATCCCAGCCAGAAAGGGGGTGTTTGCTTATGGCCGAAGTGAAGATTCAGGAAGGTGAGTCCATCGAAAGTGCGCTCCGCCGCTTCAAGCGGAAAGTGCAGCAGGAGGACATCATCAAGGACATCAAGAAGCACTCCTTCTATCTGAAGCCGGGTGACAAGAAGCGCGCGAAGCAGGCGCTGGCGCGCAAGCGCAACCGGAAGAAGATGCGCCGGGAAACCGATTAGCTTGTGGTAACATTCGGCACCTTTTTGCGGGCATAACGGCCCGTTATTCAGGGGTTTCAACCAGAGTCAGGGGACACGGGGCATGGAAATCGCCGAGCGCACTGTCAACGACGTCACCATTCTCGACCTGAAGGGCAAGATGACCCTCGGAGAGGGCGACGAGTTGCTGAAGGACAAGATCAACAGCCTGCTGGCGGGTGGCCGCAAGAAGCTGTTGCTCAATCTCGAAGGCGTGCCGTACATCGACAGCGCGGGTCTCGGCGAAGTCGTCCGGACCTACACCACGGTGAGCCGTCAGGGTGGCAGCCTGAAGCTGCTGAACCTGACCAAGCGCATCGAGGATCTGCTGTCGATCACGAAGCTGCTGACGGTGTTCGAGACCTACGACACGGAATCCGAAGCCGTCCAGAGCTACAAGTAAGGTGGAGCGGCGGTCCCTGGTCATGAGCGTGATCGCGTCGCTCAGGCCGGAGCAGTGGACCAAGAACTTCATTGTCTTCGCGGCGCTGATCTTCGCGCGCCGCCTGCTCGACCCGGCCGCCGTCGCGTACGCGTTGGCGGCCTTTTTGATTTTCTGCGGGCTGTCCGGGGCGGTCTATCTCGTCAACGACGTCTCGGATCGCGAAGCCGACCGGCAGCATCCGATCAAGTCACGGCGTCCCGTCGCGTCCGGTGCGCTGTCGGCGGGAGCGGCCCTGCTCTGGGCCGCCGCCCTCATCGGAGCCGGGGTGGGCGCGGCCTTCTGGCTGCAACCGGCATTCGGATGGTCGGCGTTCGCGTACGTGGTCCTGCAGGCGGCGTACAGCCGCTGGCTGAAGCACGTCGTCATCCTGGACGTGATGGCGATTGCCGCGGGCTTCGTGGTCCGCGCGGTGGCCGGTGGTCTCGTGATTTCGGTGCCGATCAGCGAGTGGTTGCTGGTCTGCACCATCCTGCTGGCGTTGTTCCTCGGCCTCAGCAAGCGGCGGCACGAGCTCACGCTGCTCGCCGCGGGGGCGGCCGGACATCGCCGCATTCTGGAGGAGTACGATCCGTATCTGCTCGATCAGATGATTGCGGTGGTCGCCGCGTCCACGCTGGTGGCCTACATCATCTACTGTCTGAGCTCCGAGACGGCGGAGCGGTTCGGCACGCGGTGGCTGGTGCTGACCGTGCCGTTTCCGATCTACGGCATCTTCCGGTACCTGTACATCGTCCATCGCAAGGACGGCGGCGGGAACCCCTCGGAGGTGCTGCTGACCGATCGCCCGCTGCTGGCCTGCGTTGCGCTCTGGAGCCTGTCGGTAGTCGCCATCATCTATCGGCCGATCGGGTCCTGACCGGCCCATGGCACGATCGACGGTCGCGATCCTGAGAACGTCGCCCGCGACGGTCCTCCGGGACTATCACGCGCTGATGAACCTGGCCGGGTATCAGGACGTCCTGCCCACGGACGTCGATACCGCGCTCAAGGTCAACATCTCGTGGCACTTCTTCTTCCCCGGATCGTCCACGACGCCCTGGCAGCTCGACGGGGTCATCCGCGCGCTGCTGGCGGACGGCTACGCCCGCGACCGCATCCACGCCTGTCACAACCGCACGGTGGTGATCGACGCCCACCTCGGCGAGCGCGAGAACAAGCAGCTCCCCGTGGTGGAGGCGCACGGCCTGCGGAACATCCACCTCTACGAGGGCGACGAGGAGTGGATACACATCCGTGACGCCGTCGGGGACCTGACGAAGCAGTTCCTGTGCCTCAACGAGGTCTACCCCGACGGGTTCATGATCCCGCGACGCTTCATCGGCGAGAACATCATCCACCTGCCGACGGTGAAGACCCACGTCTTCACCACGACGACCGGCGCGATGAAGAACGCGTTCGGCGGGCTGCTGAACGAACGCCGCCACTGGACGCATCCCGTGATTCACGAGACGCTCGTGGACTTGCTGCGGATCCAGAGGAAGATTCACCGCGGGGTGTTCGCGGTCATGGACGGCACCTTCGCGGGCGACGGCCCGGGCCCCCGCTGCATGGTGCCGCACGTGAAGAACGTCATCCTGGCCAGTGCGGACCAGGTGGCCATCGATGCCGTGGCGGCACGGCTCATGGGGTTCGACCCGCTGTCCATCAAGTACATCCGCCTTGCGCACGACGCGGGCCTCGGCTGCGGCGACCCCCGCGAGATCCGCATCGTCGGTGACGAGGACGCGGCCCGCGAGTCGTGGGACTTCGTGGGGCCGTTCCGGAAGATGACGTTCGCGGCGCGCATGCAACACCGGATCTACTGGGGGCCGCTGCGCAAGCCCATCGAGTGGTCGCTGAAGACGGTGCTGGCGCCGTGGGCGTATCTCGCCAGCGTGGTCTATCACGACAGCTTCTGGTACCCGCTGGTCGCGGAGCGCCAGATGACGCACGTCCTGGGCAGTCCCTGGGGACGGTTGTTCGAGAACTGGGAGCGCCTCACGCCAGACGCCGACGGCTTCCCGCAGGTGGGCGACGGGCCTGCCGCGGTCAGGCGGACGGGATGGCGGGCGTTCGGACAGTCACTGGGCATCCTGGGCACCTGCCTGAAGGAAGCACCCGAGTTTGCCAGCCGCCGGCGGCGCCAGCCGCCACGGGCGGCGTGAGGAGTTCCATGGCCGATTTCAACATCCGATCCGAATCGGTGGACGTCGAGCAGATCATGACGCAGATCCGCGGGCGCATCGCCGAAAAGCGCGGGGTGGACTACACCGAAGACCAGATTCGCGAACTGGCCACCGTGCGGCTCGAGAAGTTCCTCGACCCGAAGAATCTCCGATCCGACCTGCTCGAGGAGTTCCGCCGCAGCCGTCCCGCCATCAAGGTGGACGCGGCGGCCTTCGAAGCGCCCTACACGTTCGATGACCAGACGCTCTTCACGTCCCACCGTGCACCGCTTCGGTTCATCCGGAAGCTGCTGCTGCCGATCCTGAAGCTGTTCTTCAATCCGAACACGCTCAACCAGATCCTGCACACGCAGTCGCAGTTCAACGTCGACATGCTGAAGCGCGATGCCACCCGGCGCATCGAGCGCGCCGAGTGGAACGCGCTGTACTACGAAGTGCTGCACAACATCGTCCTCGAAACCACCCGGATGAGCATCGAGGTGAAGAACCTGCGCATGCGGCTCGAGTCGCTGTCGAGCCGGCTCGACTTCAGCGAGCGTCGGGTCCGTGCGCTGGAAGGCGTCGTGCAGTACCGGCCCGAGGCGATGCGCCCGCGCGACCGCCGCGAAGTGTTGCCCGAGGCTGCGGCTGGCGCCGCCACCGAAGGGGTGGTGGCCGAGGGGCTCGACGCCGACGCGGCCGCGGGGAGCGGCCCACGGCCGGACGGCGACGGCAGCGCGCGCCGGCGACGTCGTCGCCGGCGGGGGCGGCGCGGCCAGCGGGAAGGCTTCGCGGGCGCGGCGCCGGACGGATCGGCCGCCGGCGACCAGGGCCCCGAGGAGGCTGGCGGCGACGCTGGCGCGGATGCCGACAGCTTCGACGGGCCCGGCTCCGACAGCGACCCGTCGTCTTCGCCAGACGAGCAGTGAAGGTCGCGGTCGTCGTCCAGCGCTACGGCGCCGATATCAACGGTGGCGCCGAGCTGCATGCCCGGTACGTGGCCGAGCACCTGGCCAGGCATGTACAGGTCGAGGTGCTCACGACATGTGCGACCGATTACATCACCTGGCGCAACGAACGGCCGGAAGGTGTGGAGAGCGTGCACGGCGTGCCGGTGCGCCGGTTCCCCGTGGCGCGCGAGCGGGATCCGGAGGAGTTCGCCGGGTGGTCCACGCGGGTGTTCGGCACCACGCACTCGCTGCGTGACGAGCTGGCGTGGCTCGATGCGGAGGGCCCGACGAGCCCGGCGCTCGTCGAGTACATCCGCCAGCACACCGGCACGTACGACTTCTTCATCTTCTTCAGCTTCCGCTACTATCACGCGTTCCACGGTGCCAGGGCAGTGCCGGACAAGGCGATCCTGGTTCCGACGGCCGAACGCGACAGCGCGCTCGGTCTGGCGATGTTCCAGCCCGTGTTCCGGGGGGTGCGGGCCCTCATGTACAACTCGTACGAAGAGCGCGCCCTCATCAATGCCGTGTCGCAGAACCAGGCGGTGCCAGGCGTCGTGGTCGGCATCGGCTCGGACATCCCCGAACATCCCGATGGCAGCCGGTTCCGCCAGAAGTACGGCATCCGCGACCGATTCGCCATCTACGTCGGACGCATCGACGAGAACAAGGGCTGCAGGGAGCTGTTCGAGTTCTTCGAGCTCTACTCCTCGGCGCTGATGGACGGCGTGCACCTCGTGCTGATCGGCAACCCCGTCATCCCGATCCCGACGCACCCGAAGATCCATCACCTCGGTTTCGTGACCGACCAGGACAAGTTTGACGCCATCGCGGCGTCCGAGCTGCTGATCATGCCGTCCTACTTCGAGAGCCTCTCGATGGTGGCGCTCGAGGCATGGGCGCTCGGCCGGCCCGTGCTGGCCAACGCCGCCTGCGACGTGCTGCAGGGGCAGTGCCTGAGGAGCAACGCCGGCCTGTTCTACGCGGGATTCCGCGAGTTCTTCGAGACCTTGCGGACGCTCGACGGCACGCCGTCGCTCGCCGCCGCGCTCGGCCACAACGGGCGTCAGTACTTCCAGCGCCACTACAGCTGGCCGGTGATCGAGCGGAAGTACACGGACATGCTCGACCGTCTCACGCGGGAGCCCGCGACGAGAACGCTGGAGCCGATGCCGGGCTGGTGGGCACGCCGACGCCGCGTGATCGAGGGCGCCGAGGCCGTCGTGGCACGCCTGCCCAGGGGTGCGGCGGTCAACATCACGGATCAGCCTGAAGGGCGTCCCAAGCCCCGGCGCGAGCCCGTCCCGACTCGTGCGGCGGCCCCGGCGGCGACACCCGACGCGCGGCCAGCGGCTGCCGTCCCGAGCGCACCGGAGCAGAGGCCCACGCCAGATCCAGAGCCGTCCCGCACCGGACGGCCGCGGTCCGGGCGCGACAACGGCCGAGGCCGCCCCGACGGCCACCGCAGGCAGGCCCGGCCACGGCCGGCGGGCACGAGGCCGGCCGATCGCCCCTCGGGCGCGCCTCCAGCCGATGATGGTCAGGCGCCCGCCCCGGCCGACCGTGGTCCGCAAGGCCGGCGCCGCGGCGTCCGCGGCCGGCGCCGCGCGCCAGGAGGCCGCTGATGCCCCCCGCCGTGCACCAGGTACTGGCGACGCTCGGCTACGGCGACGCCATCGGCAACGAAGTGCTGGGCATCCAGCGCGTGCTGCGCGCGGCCGGCTACGAGTCGGAGATCTTCGTCGAGACCGCGGACTTCCGTCTCGAGCACCTGACCGAGGACTACAGGGATCTGCCGGGCGCGAGCCACCCCGACAACATCCTGCTGCACCACTTCTCCCTCGGCTCCAGGGCGTCGCGAATGGCGTACGCCCTGCCCGAGCGCATGGCGCTCATCTACCACAACATCACGCCGCCGGAGTACTTCATCGACATCCACCCGCGGCTGGTGCAGCTCTGTTATCTGGGCCGGCGCGAGCTGGGCCTGTACGCGAACCGCTGCGAGCTGGGCCTGGGGGATTCCGACTACAACAGGCAGGAGCTCGAGGCCCTCGGGTTCCCGCGGACGGACGTCCTGCCGGTCGTGCCCGACTTCTCGCACCTGGCCGGCCCGCCCAACTTCATGCAGGCCGGCGCCTTCGACGACGCGTGGGTGAACGTGCTGTTCGTGGGCCGCATGATCCCGAACAAGCGCATCGACGACGTCATCCGGTTCTTCCACGCGTACAACCGCTGGTTCAACCCGCGATCGCGCCTCCTGCTCGTGGGCTCGCATGCGGGCTTCGAGCGGTACTTCGCGATGCTGCAGGACATGATCGACCGGCTCGCCGTGCCGCACGTGCACTTCCTCGGCCATGTGAGCAACGACGAGCTCGCCGCGTACTACGAGCTGGCGGACGTGTTCCTCTGCGCCAGCGAGCACGAAGGCTTCTGCGTGCCGCTGGTGGAATCGTTCCACATGGGCGTCCCGGTCCTGGCGTACGCGGCCGCGGCCGTGCCCGGCACGATGGACGGGGCGGGCATCCTCTATCACCAGAAGGATCCCATGCGCGTGGCGGCGCTGATCGATCTGATCGCCACCGACCGCGACCTGGCCGACCGCATCGTGGCGGGCCAGGACGCCGCCCTGGAGCGCCTCGAGCACAAGGACTTCGCGGGCACGCTGCTCCGCTTCGTGGACGGGCTCTGCGCCATGCCGAAGCGGGAACACCCTCCGGTCGCATTCGACTTCTGGGCGCAGGTCACCGAGGCGGAGGAGATGGACGAGCTCCGTCCGTTCCGCCCCGCGGCGTTCCAGGCGCTGCCCAAGGCCCTGGCTGGCGATGCCCGCCGCGCCGAAGCTCGCGACGCGGGCGAAGGCGGGGACGCATCGTGATCGTCAACCAGTGGGTGCCCGCGGCACATCGCGGCGATGCGGTCGGCGACTCCGCCAGGAGGGTGCGGGATCTGCTGCGGAGCCTGGGCCACCAGTCCGACGTCTTCGCCCTCACGATTGACGACGACCTCCATGGAGACGTCCGGCCGTTCGAGGATCCCGCGTCCGGCCAGGGCGACCTGACGATCTTCCACTTCGCGCTCGTGTCGCCGATGACGGCGGCGTTCGCGCGGCTGCCACGCGGACGCATCCTGCAGTACCACAACGTGACGCCCGCCCACTTCTTTGCGCCGTGGGATGCCGGCATGTTCCGCCTCGCGGAGCTCAGCCGGGCCGACCTGCGGTCGCTCGTCGGCCACACGGACGTGGCGCTGGGGGACTCGGAGTACAACCGGCAGGAGCTGGAGCAGCTCGGGTTCACCAATACTGGCGTGTTCCCCATCGCCGTGGACCTGTCGCGCATCACCGCGCCGGTCCGGCGGCCCGCGCTCGAAGCGGTCCTGGACGACGGCGTGCACAACTTCCTGTTCGTGGGACGCATCGCCCCGAACAAGAAGGTCGAGGACATCATCCGGCTCGCCGAGTTCTACAAGCGCTACGTGAACGAACGCTACCGTTTCATCTTCGTCGGCCGGACGGACGTCGTCCCGCGCTACTTCAGCATGCTGGGGGCGCTCATCAGCGAGTTCCAGATGCCCCCGGACCGCTTCATCTTCACGGGGCCGGTCCCCGACGAGGACCTGGCGGTCTACTACCGCATGGCGAGCGTCTACATCTCGCTCTCCGAGCACGAGGGCTTCTGCGTGCCGCTCCTCGAGGCCATGGCCGCGGACGTGCCGGTGCTGGCCTACGCGTCGAGCGCGGTGCCCGACACGCTCGGGGGCGCCGGCGTCTCGTTCGCCCCCAAGGACCTCGAGTTCGCGGCGGAGCTGCTCGGCGAGCTCGCCTTCAACGACCAACTGCGCGTGTCGGTCATCGCCGGTCAGCGCCGCCGGCTGCAGGACTTCGGCGACGATCGGATCGTCCGCGAGCTCACACGGCTCGTCGGCATGCCCGGAGACCCATCGTGAAGATCGCATTCATCGTTCAGCGCTACGGCGCGGAGATTCTCGGCGGCTCGGAGTACCACTGCCGGCTGATCGCGGAGCGGATGGCCGCCAAACACGACGTGGAGGTGCTCACGACCTGCGCGCGTGACTACATCACGTGGAAGAACGAGTACCCCGAGGGGACGGACCGGATTCGCGGTGTCACGGTGCGCCGCTTCGCGAACACCCGGACCCGCGACATCCAGCACTTCAACCAGTATTCGGACTGGATCTTCCACCACGAGCACACACGAGACGACGAGCTGCGCTGGCTCGAGGAGCAGGGGCCGTGGTCACCGGCGCTGGTCGAATACCTCCGCCGGCACCACAAGGCCTACGATGCGCTGATCTTCTTCACCTACCTCTACGCCCCGACCGTGCTGGGCCTCGGCATCGATCCGGCACGCAGCATCCTCGTGCCCACGGCGCACGACGAGCCGGCCATACGCCTGGGCCTCTATCGCGACATGTTCGCGCAGGCCACGGCGGTGGCGTTCAACACCGAGGTGGAGAAGCACTTCCTGAAGACTACCTTCGACATGCGGCTGGTGGCCGAGGAGACCGTCGGCTGCGGCGTGGACCTGCTGCAGGACGAGCCGCTCCAACCGCACGAGGAGCCGGAGGACGAGGAGGAGATCCACAAGGCGCTCCCGCCGCACCTCCGCGCGCGCGGGACCTCGTTCCGCCGCCGGCACCGGCTGCAGGGGCAGTTCCTGCTCTACGGGGGCCGCATCGACGCGGGCAAGGGCTGCGAGGAGCTGATCGAGTACTTCACCAGCTACAAGGAGCAGGGCGGCGACGCCACGCTGGCGCTGATGGGCGTCAAGCTGATGCAGCTGCCCGAGGTGCCGTGGGTGAAGTTCGCGGGGCTGCTGTCCGAGCGCGAGCGGCTGCAGGCGCTGGAAGCGGCGACGGTCGTGGTGGTGCCCTCACCCTTCGAGAGCCTCTCGCTGCTCGCCCTCGAGGCGATGGCCGTGGGCACGCCGGTCCTCTGCAACGCACGCGCCGAGGTGCTGGTGGATCACTGCCACAAGAGCAACGCCGGCCTCTACTACCAGGACCGCGACGAGTTCGTGGAGTGCGCCAAGCTGCTGCTGGCCGACGATCGCCTCCGCGAGCGGATGGGCCGGAACGGCAAGGAGTACATCCGCCGCAACTACCGGTGGGATGTCATCATGCAGAAGTATGACAAGCTGATCGGGGCGCTGAAGCGGTAGGGTCGCCGCTTGGTTGCCCGCCGTAGCCTTGGCGAAGGCGGGCGGCGTGGGTGACCGGCGTCGCAGCGATGACGCCGGTCACACCGGTGTCACCGTTGGCGTTGTTCGGTAATCGACGCGGGCACCGGCTCGGGGCCGTTCAGCAGCGCGTTGAACACCAGCTTGAACGTCCCGTGCGTCTGCGCGCGGTTCTGCGCGCGGAAGCCCAGCAGCACCACGCGCCCCTGGCCGTGTTTCACCGACACGGCCGCCGCCTTCTTCGCGATCACCTGCTCGCCGATCAACCACCCGCTCTGCAGGAGGTCGCGCTCCACGAAGGTCGAGAGCACCTCCACGTCCTGGCTGCGCTCGGTGCTCGTCACCTCGTAGACCTGGCTGCCGGCGAGGAACAACGCGAGGCCATCCGCCGGCATGCCGTAGGCGAGCGGGTGTGCGTTGCGGAAGCGCGCCCGCAGCGTCGATCCCGGCGACCAGAACTCCTTGCCGGGGAGGCCGGCCACGACGTTGCGCACCGGCAGGCCGAAGCGCTGCATCACGAGGTCGCCCGCCTGCGCGAAGGTCACCAGCGTGCCGCCCTTCTGCACGAAGGCCTCCAGCGCCTTGACGCCCTCGGCGCCAAAGCCGCTCCGGTACTCCGGAGGCGTGTTGTCCTCGCGCGCGCCAGGGCCCTCGCCACGACCGCCACCCGCCCCTGCGGGCGGGCGCTCGCCCGTCATGGCCGCCACCGAGTCGGCGGGCAGGACGATCACGTCGTAGGAGCCCTCCAGGCCGCCCTTCTTCAGCTCCGCGTCCATCAGCGTCTTGTACGGGACGTCGAACTGCTCGAACATCAGCCGCGTCCAGCCCTCGTCCATGTTGCCGCCGCCGTAGCGCTGGAAGAGCGCGATGCGCGGCCGTCGCAGCGCGTAGGTCCCCGACGTCACCGGGGCCTTGAGCGCCGCAAAGTCCACGCCCGCCCGCGTCGCCACCGCCGTGTGGTCCCCCGGCGCGACCAGGAAGTCGCCGGTTCGCACGGTGCCGTCCGCGGACGGCTGCGTGGCGCGCCTGACCGCCACGCCCTTCTCCAGGAGCAACAGGGCCGCACGGAAGCTGTCGTTGAGGCGCCCGTCGAGCACGTAGCCATTGGCTGCCCCCGCCGGTGCGGATCCCGTCAGCACGACAGGTGCCGCCACCTTCACCAGATCCGACGCCATCGCCACGCCGACCGGCTCTGACCGCACGCCCATGAACTCACCGAGCGTGTCCGTCGACATGTCGTAGGGCCGGATGGGGTTCCCCTCCCGGTCCCGCGTGTACGTGTTGTCCGGGTAGAAGGTGCGGCCGAGCATCCAGCGCACGAGGCCCATCTTGGGCTGCGCCATCGGGATGACGTAGGAGCCGGCGCCGAAGAACCTGCCGTCGGCCACGAACTGCCCCTTCGACTGCATCACCTCTACGCCGGAGTCGAGGAACATGTTCACCAGCTTCTTCGCCGTGTTCGGATCGTGCTGCTCCGCCGGGATGACGTACGCCTTCACGGCGCCCTCGGCGCCACGCTGTGCCTGGCGCGAGGCCTTGAGGTACATGTTGCGGAGGATCGTCTCGCGGTTCCGCGCCGGCAGGTCCACCATCGACCACGCCACGATCTTCTGGTTCTCGACGATGTCGCGCACGCGCCACCATCCGCCCGGCCACACGCTCGGCATCGTCGTCTGCGACTCGTACTCGGGGAGCCCGCGGGTGCCGCCCTTCAGTTGGTCGGGGTGAACGAACACCGGCGTGGCCAGCCGGGCGCTCGCGGACTCGTTCAGCATGCCGGCGATGTTGTGGAAGGGCGTGATCCAGTGGAAGCCCATGTGGCCCCAGCCGGAGTAGATGGCGGCGCCGATGACGCCGGTGCGGTTGGCCATCTCGAGACGGTTGCCCATGTGGCCGCCCCACCAGTCCATCTCGCGCCAGACCAGCGGGTCGCCGTCCGGGCGAATCGGCTCGGCGTAGGGCGGAATGTAGAGCCGCGCATTGCCGCCGCCCATCTGGTGGTGATCCATGTAGGCCTGCGGGATCCAGTCCCGGTACATCAGCTTGCCGATCAGCTTCGATTCGGGGAGGTTCAGGGCGAAGCCGTCGCGGTTGTTGTCGTGACCGGCGTATTTCTGGTACAGCCAGGGCGGGTTCGAGGCCTCGTGCTCCGTGCCGACGTACTTCATGTACCAGTCGGCCACCATCTGCGTGCCGTCGGGGTTGATCGACGGCAGGACGATGCTGATGACGTTGTCGAGGATGCGCAGGGCCTCTTCGTCGGTGCGGCTGAGCGACTCGTAGACGAACTCCGCGGCGGTCTGCGAGGCCGCCACCTCCGTCGAGTGCAGGGCGAAGCTCTGAATGACGACGGCCTTGCCCTCCGCGACGATGCGGTCGATCTCCGCGGGAGCCACGCCCCGCGGGTCCGCGAGCTTCGCGTTCATCTCGCGGTACTGGTCCAGCTTCGCGAGGTTGGCGGGCGAGGAGATGAAGAGCGCCAGGTAGGGGCGGCCCTCGCTGCTCTTGCCCAGCTCGACCAGCTTCAGGCGGTTCGAGCTCTTCGCCAGGAGCTGGTAGTACTCCTGCAGCTTGTCCCAGTTGGCGAGCCTGCGGTCGGCGCCCATCTGGTGGCCGAAGAACTGCTCGGGCGTGCGCAGGGCCGGCGCCTGGGCCAGTGCGGGAGCGGCCGCGCAGAGCACGGTCAGCGTCAGGCAGGCCACGCCTGCCGGTCGGAACCTCATCATTGCCATCGTCCTCCGAACGCTCGCATCTTACCCCTGCGGGACGCGCGTCGGCCGATGTGAATCGCGTGGGGGAATCGTCTATTCGGCGTCGGACCCGACGGGCTCGAGCTGGTCGCCGTTCTCGGCGCCGGCCGGGGCGGCGCTGCTGCCGGGCTCGCCCCCGCCCGCCGTGGGCGCTGTCGCCTTCTTGCGGCGCGGGCGGATGTCGTACCGCTTGATCATCTCGTTGAGCGTCGTCGGCTTGATGCGAAGCAGCTCCGCAGCCCGCTTCTGGACGCCGCCGGCGGCCTCGAGCGCGGACTCGATCCACTGGCGCTCGTAGGCGGCCGTTACTTCCTTCAGCGACACGCCCTCGGCCGGCATCACCACGTGCGGCAGCTGGAACCGCGGGGACCTGCGCACGTTCTCGGGAATCCGATCGGCGCCGATGCGCGTGCCGCTGCTCAACACCACCGCGCGCTCGATCACGTTCTCGAGCTCGCGCACGTTGCCGGGCCAGTCGTACTCCACGAGCAGCTCGAGTGCGTCCGGCGCCAGCTCCAGCGGCGGGCGCCCGTTCTCCTGCGCGTACTTCTCCAGGAAGTGCTGGGCGAGGAGCGGGACGTCCTCCCGGCGATCGCGCAGGGCCGGCAGCTCGATGCTGATCACGTGCAGGCGATAGAAGAGGTCCTCGCGGAACCGCCCGTCCTCCATCTCCCGCTTCAGGTCGACGTTGGTGGCCGCGATGATGCGCACGTCCACCTTGATGGTCTCCATCCCGCCGAGCCGCATGAACTCCCGCTCCTGCATCACGCGCAGCAGCTTGGCCTGCGTCTCCATCGGGATGTTCCCGATCTCGTCGAAGAAGATGCTGCCCTTGTCCGCGAGGTCGAACAGGCCCTTCTTCGGGTAGACGGCACCGGTGAACGCGCCCTTCACGTGCCCGAACAGCGTGGACTCGAGCAGGTCGGGCGGCAGGTTGCCCGAGTTCACGGTGACGAACGCCTTGTCGGCGCGCGCCGAGTTGACGTGGATGGCCCGGGCCACCAGCTCCTTGCCCGTGCCGCTCTCGCCGGTGATGAGGATGGTGGACCGGCTCGGCGCCGCCTGCGCGATGAGCTCGAAGACCTGCGTCATCCGCGGGCTGCGCCCGATGATGCCGGAGAACTTGTGGTGCCGCCGCGCCGCGTCGCTCTTGAGCTGCGTGTTCTCGTCGCGAAGCCGCCGGTGCTCGATGGCGTTCTGCAGCACCACCAGCACCTCGTCGTTCTTGAAGGGCTTGGTGATGTAGTCGAAGGCGCCCAGCTTCATCGCGCGGATCGCCGTGTCCATCGACGCGTACGCGGTGATCATCAGGACGGGCAGCCCCTCGTCGTGCTTCTTCAGCTCGTCGAGCACCTGCAGCCCGTCGATGCCGGGCATCATCACGTCCACGATGACCGCATCGAACGGCAGGGCCTTCGCCAGCTCCAGCCCTTCCTGTCCCGACGCGGCCACGCGCACCGCGTACCCTTCCCGCTCGAGGAGGGTCTGCAGGATCTCCCGCATGATCTCTTCGTCGTCGATGACGAGGACGGAGCCGCTCCGGCGCATAGGTGACGCCTACATGACGGCCAGCTGCGCGTCCGGCCGGGCCAGCGCGAAGCGCAGCGTGAATCGCGTGCCCTGGCCCGGGGCGCTGACGCAGCGGATCTCGGCGCCGTGCTCGCGCACGATGCCGTAGGCAATCGACAGCCCCAGGCCGGTGCCCTGGCCGATGGGCTTGGTCGTGAAGAAGGGATCGTAGATACGGTCGAGGTGCTCGGCCGGGATGCCGCCACCGGTGTCGGACACCTCGGCGACCGTCTCGTCGCCCTCGATGCGCGTGGCGATGGTCAGCCAGCCGCCGCTCGGCATCGCGTCCCGCGCGTTGAGGAAGAGGTTCAGGAACACCTGCTGGAGCTTGAACTCGAAGCCGAGGACCGGCACCTCGGAGGACGCCAGCTCGCGGCGGATCTTCACGCTCCCCTTCTGGAACTGGTGCTCGAGCAGCGACAGCACATCTCCTACGACGGCATTCAGGTCCACGCGGGTGCGTTCGGAGGCGTCGCCGACGTTGCTGCGCGACAAGTGGAGCAGGCCGTTGACGATACGGGCGGCACGGAACGTCTGCTTCTCGATCTTCTCCAGCACCGCCGTGCGGGGATCCTGCGGGTCAGACTGCTCCAGCAGCATCTGCGTGTAGCTGGAGATCCCCGTGAGCGGCGTGTTCACCTCGTGCGCCACCCCGGCGGCCAGGACCCCGAGCGAGGCCATCTTCTCGGAGATCCGGAGCTGCTCCTCGAGCTGTGTGCGCTCGGTGATGTCCTCGAAGATGACGATGCTGCCCGTGGCCGGGGCCGGGAGCCCCATCGGCTGCAGCGGCACGGTCGTGATGTTGACGAGCAGGCGCGCCCCCTGACGGCTGCCCCGGCCCGTCACGGGCACACGGAACGCGGCGGCCCCCTCCGGATGGTCCAGCCGGTGGGCGCGGAGCACCTCCGCCACGTGCGGATCGAACAACTGATCCACTGGACGGCCGAGCGCCGCCTCCGGCGTCGGGCCGTACATCCGGGCCAGCGCGTGGTTCCAGCGGATGACGCGACCGTCCAGGCCGACCACCATCAGCCCGTCGTCGAGCGACTCGAGGATGTTCTCGTTGAAGGCGCTGAGCCGGTCGAGCTCCGAGGCCTTGAGGTGGAGCTGACGGTAGAGGCGGCCGTTCTCGATGGCCACACCGGCCTGGCTGGCCACGGCGGTCACCAGGCTGAGATCCTCGCTGGTCAGCGGCTCACCGTTCTGGCGACGTCCCAGCACGAGCACGGCGACAGCCGATCCCTTCGAGACGCACGGCACGAAGTAGTAGATGCCGTGGTCGCGCCAGAACTCGATCTCCTCCGCCGTGAAGCGCGTGGCGGCCAGCGGGTCGTCCAGGCGCACGGTGTCGCCGGCGCCGACGCGCCCACCGATGCCGGACTCGGCTGTGAGGCGTGGCAGCCCGCGCTCGAGGCCGTAGACATGGAGCGCCTCGAAGTCGCCCCGGTCGTCGGCCAGCAGGAAGGCCATGGCGTCGAGCTCGATCGTCTCGCCGACGCGCGTGACCAGGCGCTCGGCCAGGCGGTCGAGCACCAGATCCGAACTGAGGTCCCGCGCGAACTCGACCAGCGCCTGCCGGTAGTCGTACCGGTCGCGGTAGAAGGCGCGATCGACGGCACGCTGCAGGCCGTCCTTCACCGGCCTGGCCAGCAGGATCACGACAATCGTCGCCAGGAACGCAATCACCCAGCGCTGGTCCGACTCGCCCTGGATGAAGGACCCACCCGACGTCTTCAGGATGAGGACGTAGATCCCCACGCTCGCCGCGACGGCGGCCGTGTAGACCAGCAGGCGCTTGAGGATGATCTCGACGTCCATCAGCCGGTAGCGGACGATGGCCGACGCGAAGGCGAACGGGACGAAGCCGAGCGGCACCGCCGACAGCTCCATCGTCAGCGAGGGCTCCACGCCGAGCGCGAAGGGGATGGCGTAGCCCAGGGCGAAGGGCAGCGTCCCGAGCGCCGTTCCCCACACGATCCACCGGAGCTGGCGCATCACGGTGACACACCGCGTCCGCACGAGCGCGCGCACGAGCACCACCAGCCCCGCGGTGAGGAAGCTGGCGAGGTAGAGCAGTTCGAGCCGGTCGAGGACACCGACGAGACGGACGAAGTAGCTCGGATCGATCGCGGCGCGAACCAGGGCGATCACCCGGGCGAGGCCAAGGACCGCGGCCGGAAGGTAGATGGCCGGCAGCCACCGCGACAGCAGGGTCGCAAACCCCTGATGATGGGGCCGTTCGGGGAACACCAGCGCGAAGTGGAGGAAGAGCGGCGGCAGCAGGAGCAGCGCCACCACGTCCGCCCAGTAGAACGCCCAATCGACCTTGTCGAGCCGCCCGCTGAAGGAGAACGCCAGTACCCCGAAGAAGGCCACCGAGAGCCAGAAGAAGTGCAGCGTCGCCTGATCGCCGGGACGGCGGGCGCGGACGGCCGCGCCGACCAGGAGCGTGAGGATGCCGACCGCGGCCAGCAGGTAATACAGCAGCCCGGCGCCGTCTGGCAGCGGGGCCAACTGGACCTGCGCGACCTCGCGGGAGCCGAGGCGGAGCAGGGTGTAGACATGGCGCTCCTCCGGCTCCGCCCGCTGCTGCACGGCCAGCACCTGGCTGCGCCGCTCCACCGGCTGGCCGTCGATGGCGAGCAGGATGTCGCCGGGCCGGACCCCGGCCCGGTCGGCGGCGGATGGCACTGCCACTTCCGCAGCCACCACGCCCGCGGAGCGCTCCACCCAGAGCACGCCGTCCTCGACCTCGCGGGACGTGGCCCGCGACACGACGTTGGCCAGGCCAAACGCCAGCAGGCACACCGTCACCACGACCGGCAGCGCGGTATGCCTCCAGTCGAGCGTGCGGACCTGGCTTGCCGGCGGCAGCTCGTACGAGTACCGGGGTTCGGAACTCAAGACAGATTCGTCCGGGCGTGACGGGAGCAAACCGTATACCAGTGGCTGGGGTGGACGAGAGCCACTAAATCCTTTTGGAATCTACAGTTTAGGGGATGAACAGGATGCGAGTCCAGCCGGAAATTCAAACGGCCGTCTGGACGATCCAACGCAGCGGATACCGCCTCGAACCTGGAACCCGGAACCCTGGAACCCGGAACCCCGGCGCCCCCTCAGAACCGAACGGTGAGCCCGCCGACGATGCGCTTCGGGGGTCGGACGACGAGGATCTCGTCGTAGATGGAGGCGCCGGGCGCCATCTCGTGAAACATGTTGCGAACCGCCACGAGCATCTCCCACTGCGAGCGCATGAAGTTCATGAACGGCAGGGACTGGTTCACCTGCAACTCGAACCGCCCGTCCAGGCCGCCCTCGTCGGTGCCGTCTTCGGCGTTCACGAAGGCGGTATTCATCCGGTAGAACAGGACGACACGGGTGGCCGTCTGGGGCACCTCGGTCTCGAGCGAGGTCATCACGTCGTGGATGCGCTGCCGGTCGGCGCCACCGACCATGGTCGGCAGGACGCGCGCGAGCAGCGCGCCGTCTGCCCTCGGCGGCCCGGCGATCCACTGTGAGGACGCAAACGAGTATTCGACCGAGCCCCGCACGTTCGACGACAACGCGTGGGCGATCGAGACGCCGACGCCGTCCACGTTGGCATCGCCCCTCGTGCCCACGTAGTAGTGGCCGAGCGCGGCCGCCGGAGCCTCCGGTCGCCGGAGTCCGAAGAGCGTGACGATCTGGTCGTCCACCTGCTGCCGGAAGGCTCGCACCCCGAAGGTGGCGCCGTTGACGAGGTGGCTCAGGCCGACCTCGTAGTGCTGCAGGCCCTGGGTCCGGAAGCCGTCGCGCGAGAGCGGCGAGAACGTGCGCTGGGGTGGCAGCCACGACGCGCGCGTCGGGGGCAGGAACTCCTGGGCGCCAGGCGCGGTCAACTGCCGGGCCGCGAGGCCGCGCACGTGCCACGCCGGGGCGATCGCAAACGACACGCTGACGCGCGGGCTCAGCAGGGACGGCTCGGTCAGGTAGTTGTAGTACGCGAAGTTGGCGCCGTATCCCACCGACAGGCGGGGCGTGACGGTCCACTCGTCGTAGGCGAACGCCGACCCGACGTTGCGCGTCGAGTCCGGCAGCGTGGCGAGCGCCGCCGTGTTCGCCGCCTGGTACCCCTGGAAGCTGAAGGAGGAGCCGGCCGTGTAGCGGTGGGGCACGCCGGCCCGCGCCGCGTAGCTGCCCGCCACCATCCACGAGTCGAGGTCGCTCTGGTTCATCGCGGCGCGCACGGCCCATGCGCCATGTTCACCGACGTTGGAGCCCACCGAGAAGAACGCCACGTTGTGGGTGCGGTCCAGCTGCAGCAGCTGGGCAGGGCTGTCGAACGCTCCGGTGGTGAGCAGGTCCACCTGACCGTCGATGCGCATGTCGGCGAACAGCGCCCCGGCGGCACGGGCCGACTGCTCGACGGCGCGGCCGAGGAACTCGAACGGGTCCGTGAACGAGAAGTCGTCCTGCGGCACGGCGGCCATCGTCTCGGTGTCGCGGAGGACGCTGCGCTTCATCCGGCGAAGGTACCAGGCGAGCCCGCTCTCGCCGCGCTCGGCGTCCTCGGTCTCGGGCCCGGGGGCTGCGCCGATGGCGGTGGCGCCCACTCCGGCCTCGGCCACGCGTGGCGCCGCGGCCGTCCCTTCACGGTGCATGGTGAGGGACGAGGGCGTGCGTGACGAGGGCCGGACCTCGATGATGGTACCGCGCACCGTGAGATAGCCCTCCCGGTGGGCGCGCACGAGGTAGGGCCCGGGTGGCAGCTGCCGCAGGGAGAACTGCCCGAGTGGGTCGGACACGGCAAAGGCGTTGGAGGATCCCAGCGCCGAGATGACGACGCCCTCGATGGGCTGTCCGGCCTGGTCGTTGACCTGCCCCACGATCTGGCCCGTGGAGAGGGTGGCGAGTTCGGTGATGCGCTGGGCCTGGTGAACCTGAGGCTGCGCCAGGGCGAGACCCGGACCGGCTGCCAGGAGGCAGGCGGTCAACGCCGGGATGGTCAGGCGACCACGATGGCCCATAGATGCTGCCGAAGACCGCCCCCGGGCGCTAACGGGGGCGGTCCGGGAAATGTACTACAGTTTACGAAGCCTTCACCGTGAAGTTCACGTCGCGGCTGAGGACCTTGCCCGACACCTTGTCGCTGATCTTGATGGCGAGCCGGTACTGCCCTTCGCCGAAGCTCGCCAGCGGGACCGTGATGCCTCCCGGCACCGGGAACTTGGCCGGGTCGAACTGCGGCGGGAGGTTGGAGGCATTGACCGTCTGCGGGTTGGTCTTGTTGAAGAACTTCTCGGCCTCGCCTTCCTTCTTGTGGAACTCGTACTCCATCACGATGTTCGGCTTGCCTGCCTGGTCCAGCCCCGGGTTGTAGACCTGGAAGAAGATCGAGAGCTCCTCGGCCTTGGCGAAGTCCATGTCTGCGGCGGGGATGAGCTCCTGGGCGCCGAAGACGAACGGCCGCTCGCGCGACTCGTCCGCGCTGATCGGGGCCGTCAGCATGTTCACCTTGTCGGTGATGAGCAGCGAGCTGGTGTTGATCTCGCCGTTCTGGAAGTCGGGCACGGTGATCTGCTGCTTCACGACGCCGATCTTCGCCACCTGGCCCTTGGGTGCCTTCTCGGGGAGCCGCTCCTTCATCGCGAGGTACACGTCATAGGTGCCGGGGGCGGCCATGAACACGCGATTCAGTTTGCCGCTGGCGAGCTGGGCGGCGGAAACGAAGTGAATGTCGTCCCACGGGTACTCGACCTTCTTGGCCTTCGGGTCGGGCTTGGCCTCCGGGTTCACCACCCGGACGTACATGGCGACGTCGGCGGCCGGGGCGCCCGTCACGTCGAGGACGAACGGCACGAAGGTGCGCGGCTCCTGCGACTTGAGGAAGTACGGCGTGAGGGTCATCTGGATGTCGGTCGGGGCCGGCTGTCCCGCCATCGCGCCGTCCACCACTTTCACGATTTCCTCGATTTCCTTCTGCTCCTGCTTGCTGCGCTTCTTGGTATCGGGCTTCGCCGACTGCGCCAGCGCGAAGGTGCCCGAGAGCGCAACCGCGACGGCGAGTGCGACAACACGACGAATGGCGATCATCTAAGTTCTCCTGAGCGGCAGTACAAAGTCCCCGAGCCTGAACGCTCAATAATATGAGTGCCCCGGTGGGAAGTCAAACCCGGCAACACCTTGCGATTGCTGAGGTTTCGGCTCCCGCCGGCGGCCACCGTATAATCAGGCCCGTGCGTGCGGAGGATGTGCTCGTCATCGTGCTGGCCGGGGGCGTCGGCGAACGCCTCGCCCCCCTGACGCGGGACCGGGCCAAGCCCGCGGTGTTCTTCGGCGGCCCCTACCGCATCATCGACTTCGTCCTGAGCAACTGCATCAACTCCGGCCTTCGCAAGGTCTTCATCGCCACCCAGTACAAGTCCCTCTCGCTCAACCGCCACGTCCGACAGGGCTGGAGCATCGTGTCGGAGGAGCTCGGCGAGTTCATCGAGATCCTGCCGCCCCAGAAGCGCGTGGGCGAACAGTGGTACATGGGCACGGCGGACGCGGTGTACCAGAACCTCTATTCGATCGTGCGCGAGGAGTCCCGCTACGTCGTGGTCCTGGCCGGCGACCACGTCTACAAGATGGACTACCTCAAGATGCTGCGGTTCCACCAGGAGAAGGACGCCACCGTCACCCTCGCCGCCATCGAGGTCCCCGTCGAAGACGGCCGCCGCTTCGGCATCGTCGCCGTGGACGACACCGACAAGGTGACCGGGTTCCTGGAGAAGCCGAAGGATCCGCCCTCGATGCCCGGGCAGCCGCACATGGCGCTCGCCTCGATGGGCATCTACGTGTTCAACAGCGACGTCCTGGTCCGCGCGCTCGAGGCCGACGCCGCGGATCCCGCGAGCCAGCACGATTTCGGCAAGAACATCATCCCCTCGCTGATCCCCGGCGGACGGATGTACGCGTACCCCTTCTACGACGAGAACAAGAAGGCCGCGAAATACTGGCGCGACATCGGGACGCTGGACGCCTACTTCGAGGCCAACATGGATCTCTGCCAGGTGAACCCCGAGTTCAACCTGTACGACCCGGAGTGGCCGCTGCGCACCTACATGCCGCAGGCGCCTCCGGCGAAGTTCGTGTTCGCCGAGGACTGGAGGCGCGGTGAGGCGCAGGACTCCCTCATCTCCCCGGGCTGCATCGTCTCGGGCAGCCGTATCCACGGCAGCATCCTGTGCCCGAACGTGCGCGTGCACAGCTTCTGCCGGATCGAATCGTCGATCCTGATGCCGGGCGTGCGCGTGGGCCGGCACGCGAGCATCCGGCGCGCCATCATCGACCGCGACGTGCACATCCCGCGCGGCGCACGCATCGGGTACGACCTGGAGGAGGATCGGCGGCGCCACACCGTCAGCGACGGCGGCGTCGTCGTGGTCGCGCCCGGCGAGGAGCCCCTGATCGGCCCGATCGACGACAAGGCGCTGCGGCTGGAAGCCGAGGCCGACCGCCGCGGGTGAGGGTGTCACAAGAAACACGAAGACACGAAGGACACGAAGGACACGAAGGACGCACGAAGAATATCGAGGGGAACCAGGCAGGGACGAGCCGAATCACCAACCAGATCGTTGGCACGCGTACACGCAGCGTTTCTCGCGAGGGCCTTCTCTAGTGTTCTTCCTGAAGAGTTCTTCGTGCGTCCTTCGTGTCCTCGTGCCTTCGTGGTTTCTTTTTCTCAGAGGCAGACGTGACGATTATCGAGGTGCGTGGGCGGGAAGTGCTCGACTCGCGGGGGAACCCGACGGTCGAAGTGGACGTGGTACTCGAGGGCGGCGCACGGGGCCGCGCGGGCGTGCCGTCGGGCGCCTCGACCGGCGAGCGCGAAGCGCTGGAACTGCGGGACGGTGACAAGGGCCGCTACCTGGGCAAGGGCGTCACGAAGGCCGTGTCCCACGTCAACGGCGCGATCGCGAAGGCGATCGTCGGCTCCCAGTTCGACTCGCTCCGCGCGCTCGACGAGGCGATGATCGCGCTCGACGGGACCCCCACGAAGGGCCGCCTGGGCGCCAATGCCATCCTCGGCGTCTCGATGGCGGCACTCAAGGCCGAGGCGGCGGCTGAGCGCCGCCCGCTCTACGCCCACGTCGCGCGCCTCGCCGGCAACACCAGCGGCTACACGCTGCCCGTGCCGATGATGAACATCCTCAACGGCGGCGCGCACGCGGACTCGAACGTGGACTTCCAGGAGTTCATGGTCATGCCCGTCGGCTTCGGCTCGTTCCGCGAGGGGCTTCGGGCCGGCGCCGAGATCTTCCACGCCCTGCGCAGCATCCTGAAGGGCCGCGGGCTCTCCACGGGCGTGGGCGACGAGGGCGGCTTCGCGCCCAGCCTCAGGTCGAACCGCGAGGCGGTCGAAGTGGTGCTGGAGGCCATCGGGAAGACCGGGGCGAAGGCTGGCGAGGACGTCTTCATCGCGTTGGACCCCGCCGCGAGCGAGTTCTACGAGGGCGGGGGACGATACGCCCTCAAACGATCCGGCGAGGGCACGCTCGACTCGGCAGGCATGGTCGCGCTCTGGGCCGACTGGGCGCGTCAGTACCCCATTCTCTCCATCGAGGACGGCCTGGCCGAGTCAGACTGGGACGGCTGGCAGCTCATCACCCGCGAGCTGGGCGGCCGCATCCAGCTGGTGGGCGACGACGTGTTCGTGACGAACCCGGCGATCCTGCGGAAGGGCATCGACGAAGGCATCGGCAACGCCCTGCTCGTGAAGCTCAACCAGATCGGCACCGTCACCGAGACGCTCGACGCCATCGCGATGGCCTCCGCCGCCGGATACCGCAGCGTCATCTCACACCGCTCGGGCGAAACCGAGGACTCGACGATCGCCGACCTCGCCGTTGGCACCGCCGCCGGCCAGATCAAGACCGGATCGGCCTCCCGCAGCGACCGGGTCGCGAAGTACAACCAGCTGCTGCGCATCGAAGAGGAACTGGGCACCGCCGCGACGTACGCCGGCCGCGCCGCCATCAAGCAACTGCAGTAAAAAGAAACCACGAAGACACGAAGGAAGACACACGAAGAACACGAGACCTCCTGGGATTGGCTGAAGACACGGTCTTTCCATGAAGCTTCGTGCCGATCCTCGTGTCCTTCGTGCCTTCGTGGTTTCCGTGAGGACACCATGTACAAGGTCGTTTTGCTCCGCCACGGCGAGTCCACCTGGAACAAGGAGAACCGTTTCACCGGCTGGACCGACGTCGATCTCACCGAGAAGGGCCGCGAGGAGGCCGTGGAGGCCGGGCGCCTGTTGAAGGCTGACGGCTACGCCTTCGACCTCGCCTTCACCAGCGTCCTGACGCGCGCCATCCGCACCTGCTGGATGACGCTCGACGAGCTGGGTGAGCTCTGGATCCCGGTGCAGCGCAGCTGGCGCCTGAACGAGCGCCACTACGGCGCGCTGCAGGGCCTGAACAAGGCCGAAACCGCCGCGAAGCACGGGGAGGCCCAGGTGAAGGTCTGGCGACGCGCCTACGACATCCCGCCGCCGCCGCTCACGCCGGACGATGAGCGCCACCCCTCGCGCGATCGCCGCTACGCGGGGCTCGCGCCATCGGAGGTGCCGCTCACCGAGTCGCTGAAGGACACGGTAGCGCGCTTCCTGCCCTATTGGCACGGCACGATCGCGCCGGCGATTGCGAGCGGCCAGCGCGTGCTGGTCGCCGCGCACGGCAACTCGCTGCGTGCGCTGGTCAAGTACCTCGACAACATCTCCGAGGCCGATATCGTCGAGCTCAACATCCCGACCGGCATCCCGCTCGTCTACGAGCTGGACGCCGAGCTGACGCCGATCAGGAGTTACTACCTGGGAGACGCGGAAGCCGCGAAGAAAGCTGCCGCGGCCGTGGCGAACCAGGCCAAGGGTTAGTTCGCCTCTTCGACCTTCGCCTCTTCCGCGGCAATCCGGAGCGAGCGGAGGAAGCGCCGGTCGTTCACCGTCATCTCGTAGGGCTTGCGCGGCACGACGGCGCGCGCCGTCGCGCCCACCCGGGCCGCCACCGGCTGCCCCTCAGGCGCCTGCGATCGGTTGACGAAGCCCACGACCGCCTCGAGGTTCACCTTCATCTCGTACCCGGCGGCCCGGGCACGCTCGCGGCAGGCTTCCACGTCGGCGTTGTTCGAGACCGCGGCCGCGATGGCGTCGGCCAGCTCGCGCGCGAACCGGTTGACCATGTCATCCATGAGATGACCCCTCCTCACCCTGGGGCCCGCCGGCGGGATTCCGGAGGCCGTTGCCGACAGGTACCCACCGGGCGGCAGGTTGATGTCGGTGCGATGTCGTCATGGGGCGGGACGTACAGCTGGGGATTCGCTGCTCATTTTAGGGACGCCGATTGTGGCTGTCAAGCGGGAACACACAATAAGTTGTGCCTTTTCTGTAACTTGCCGCCCAGCATTACAATGCCGACCATGTCTGCCCAGCAGAGCCCCCGGCACTATGCCGTGGCGGAGGACCTGGCCGGGTTCGACCCGGAGCGCGACCTCGGCTTCCCCGGCGCCTTCCCCTTCACCCGCGGGATCCAGCCCACGATGTACCGGGGCCGGCTCTGGACGATGCGGCAGTACGCGGGGTTCGGGACGGCCGCGGAGTCGAATCGGCGGTACCGCTACCTGCTGTCCCAGGGGGTGAGCGGCCTGAGCGTGGCTTTCGACCTCCCGACCCAGATCGGCTACGACTCGGACGCGGCGCTGGCCGCGGGCGAGGTGGGCCGGGTGGGCGTCGCGATCGACTCCATCGAGGACATGGCCACGCTGTTCGACGGCATCCCGCTGGACCGCGTGTCCACGTCGATGACCATCAACGCCACCGCCGTCATCCTGCTGGCCCTGTACGTCGCGGTGGGCCGGCGCCAGGGCCTGGCGCCGAAGCAGCTGTCGGGCACCGTCCAGAACGACGTGCTCAAGGAGTACGTCGCCCGGGGCACCTACATCTACCCGCCCGCGCAGTCGCTGCGCATCATCACCGACATCTTCGCGTTCTGCGAGCGCGAGGTGCCGCAGTGGAACACGATCTCGATCAGCGGGTACCACATCCGGGAGGCCGGCTCGACGGCGGTCCAGGAAGTGGCGTTCACCTTCGCCAACGCCATCGCCTACGTGCAGGCCGCCCTCGACGCCGGGATGGAGGTCAACGCCCTCGGCCAGCGCCTCTCCTTCTTCTTCAACGCGCACAACGACTTCCTGGAGGAGGTGGCGAAGTTCCGGGCGGCCCGGCGCCTGTGGGCGCGCCTGATGCGGGAACGGTTCGGCGCCACGCACCCCCGCGCGCTGCAGCTGCGCTTCCACACGCAGACCGCCGGCTCCACCCTCACCGCCCAGCAGCCCGACAACAACATCGTCCGGGTGGCCGTGCAGGCGATGGCCGCGGTGCTGGGCGGCACGCAATCGCTGCACACCAACGGACGCGACGAGGCGCTGGCGCTCCCGACCGAGGACTCCGCGCGCATCGCGCTGCGGACGCAGCAGATCATCGCGCACGAGACGGGCGTGACGAACACGATGGACCCATTCGCCGGGGCGTACGAGATCGAGCGACGCACGAGCGCGATCGAGCAGGGCGCGCGCGATCTGCTGGACCGGATCGACACCCTCGGGGGCACGCTGGCCGCCATCGAGACGGGCTACATCCAGCGGCAGATCCAGGACTCCGCCTACAAGGCGCAGGTGGCGGTCGACGAGGGCTCGGCGGTCGTCGTGGGCGTGAACCGCTTCCAGAGCGACGAGGCGTCACGCGTCGAGGTGTTCCAGCTCGATCCGGAGATCGAACGCGATCAGGTGGCGCGCGTGCGCGCCGTGCGCGCCGCGCGCGACGGGGCCGCCTGCCGCGCGGCGCTGGACGCGGTCGGGACCGCGGCGCGAGGCCGTGACAACCTCGTGCCCCCGATCATCGCGGCCGTCGAGGCGCGCGCCACCGTGGGGGAGATCGCCGACACCCTGCGTGCGGTGTTCGGGGAGTTTCGCGAAGCAGGCCTCGATGTCTGATCCGTTGCTGTCCGTCGAGGGGCTGACGACCACGTTCGACACGCCCGCGGGACCGTTGACGGCGGTCAACGGCGCGTCGTTCTCGATCGGAAAGGGCGAGACGCTGGGCCTGGTCGGCGAGTCGGGCAGCGGCAAGTCGGTCACCGCCTTTTCCCTCATCCGGCTCGTGCCTCCACCCGGCCGCATCACCGGCGGCCGCGTCCTGTTCCAGGGCCGGGACCTGATGGGGCTGGGCGAGGAGGAGATGCGGCGGGTCCGCGGCGCGGGGATCGGATTCGTGTTCCAGGAGCCCATGGCGGCGCTCAACCCCGTGATGCGCGTCGGCGCCCACATCGCGGAGGCCCTCGGCGCCCACGGGCTGGCCTCGCGCGGGGAGGCGCGGTCCCGCGCCATCGACCTGCTGCGAGCGGTGAAGATCGCCGACGCGGAGCGTCGCGTGGACGACTACCCGCACCAGCTCTCCGGCGGCATGCGCCAGCGCGTCATGATCGCGATTGCCCTGGCCTGTCGCCCCCCCCTGGTGATTGCGGACGAGCCCACCACGGCGCTCGACGTCACCGTCCAGGCCCAGATTCTGGATCTGCTGCGCGAGATGAAACGCGAGTTCGGGATCAGCCTGCTCCTCATCACGCACGATCTCGGCGTCATCGCAGAGACCGCTGACCACGTCGCCATCATGTACGCGGGGCGCATCGTCGAGCAGGGGCCGGTGCGGGCCATCTTCCGGTCGCCGGCGCATCCCTACACGCAGGGGCTGCTCGCGTCGATTCCGGGCGGTGCCGCGGGCTCGCGGCTCAAGGCCATCGACGGCACGGTGCCCAACCTTGCGATGCTGCCGCCCGGCTGCTCGTTCGCCCCGCGGTGCGGCGACCGGATGCCGCAGTGCACGCAGGCGGTTCCGGATGAGACGATGGTGAAGGCGGGGCACACGGTTCGTTGCTACCTTCACTCGTCCGCCCCGCGCCGGAGCTCGGGGGACGTCCAGCCGAGCGGAGGCGGGTGATGCCGCTGGTCGAGGTCCGCAACCTCGTGAAGCACTTCACGCGCGGCGGAGGGCTGTTCCGCCCGACGTCCGTGGTGAAGGCGGTGGACGGCGTGAGCTTCACGATCGACGAGGGCGAGACCTTCGCGCTCGTCGGCGAGTCGGGCAGCGGCAAGAGCACGACCGGCCGCTGCATGCTGCGGCTGGTGGAGCCCACGTCCGGCGAGGTGCTGTTCCGCGGCGAGAACGTGCTTGCGTTCCCGGGCGCCCGGATGCGGGCGGCCCGCCGCGACATGCAGATGGTTTTCCAGGATCCGTACTCATCGCTGAACCCGCGGATGCGCGCCCGCACGATCGTCGAGGAGCCCCTCGCGATCCACCGGATCGGCTCGAAGGCGGAGCGGCGGGACCGCGTCGCGGAGCTCTTCCGCGTCGTCGGCCTGGATCCGGCGCACCTCGACCGCCATCCTCATGAGTTCAGCGGCGGCCAGCGGCAACGCATCGGGCTGGCGCGTGCGCTGGCGCTGAACCCGTCGTTCATCATCGCGGACGAGCCGGTCTCCGCGCTGGACGTCTCGATCCAGGCGCAGGTGATCAACCTGCTGATGGACCTCCAGCAGCAGCTGCGGCTCACCTACCTCTTCGTCGCGCACGACCTGCGGCTCGTGCGTCACATCTCCAGCCGCGTTGCCGTGATGTACCTGGGCCGGATCGTGGAGATGGGGCGCACCGAGCGGATCTTCGAGGACCCGCGCCACCCGTACACGCAGGCGCTGCTCTCGGCGGTGCCCGTGACGGATCCTGACGCACCGCGCGCCCGCATCGAGCTCGATCCGGCGCGGGTGAGTCGCGACGCGCCGCTCCGGGAGGTCGCAGAGGGCCATCTGGCGGCGGTGTAGGCTTGCGGCTTGCGGCTTGCGGCCTGCGGCTTGTGGCTTGTGGCTTGTGGCTTGTGGCTTGTGGCTTGCGGCTTCGCAGATGCTTCGGGGGACCGCCGTCGCCTTGCCGGAGGCTGGTCAGTCCCGGCGGGGGTGTATAACCACTGCATGCAAGGCCGCTTGCCGTGGCCTGTCGTGCTGACGGTCGTGCTGGCCGTCTCCGGTGCTGCCGCCGCGCGGGGCGACGTCGCGCTCGACCTCGCGAGCCGCGTGCGGGCCTACGTGGCCGATTACGAGCCGCGAATAGGCGCGGTGGTGGCGGACGAGGAGCTGGTGCAACTCATCCGCGGCGGTTCGACGAGCCGGAGACGCCACCTGGTGTCGGAAGTGGGATTCCTGCGACTGCCGGGCGACAGCGACTGGATCGGCCACCGGAGCGTGCGCACGGTGGATGGACGGCGGGTGCGGCTCGGCGCGAAGCCCCTGAGCGAAATCCTCTCACAGAGCGGAGCGACGCTCCGCGAGCAGGCGCTCGCCATCGCGGCCGAGAACGCACAGTACAACCTCGGGTTCTCGCGAACGATCAACCTGCCGACACTGCCCCTCGACCTGCTCCACCCGCGTCGACAGGACCAGTTCTCGATCACGCACCTCGGAACCGATCGCAGCCAGGGTCTGGTGCTCCAGAAGCTGCGATTCCTCGAGCACCCGCCGGGAGCCATCATCGCGGCCAGCCCGACCAGCTTCAACCGCGTGGTGGTGGACGCCTGGATCGACGGCGGGACCGGTGCCCTGCACCGCGCGCACGTCACGCTGCGCGCACCTGGACGATCCGTCATCGAGAATCAGTTCACCGTGGTCTTCGAGCCCGATGCCGATCTTGACATGCTGGTGCCCGTGAAGATGAGCGAGATCTTCTACGCCGGTGGCTATGGCACCGGCGAGGCGACCTATCGGGGATTCAAGCGCTTCGCGACCGCCGCCCGCATCGTTCCGCAGCCATGACCAGGCTCCTGGCCGTGCTCGTCGTCTCCATCACGGCCTTCGTCCCGGCGACGCGCGCGCAGGCTCCGGACACTGCGTCGCAGAACCTCGTCCTCGACGTCACGCAACGGCTGCGCACCTACCTGACCAACTACGAGCACCAGCTCGGCGCGCTCGTCGCGGAGGAACGCTTCGAGCAGTCCATCAGAACGGTGTCGAGCGATCGGCTCGCCTCAGGCACGCTCCGCGACCGTCGCGTGCTGGTGTCGGAGGTCGGCTTCCTGCGCCTCCCCGGGGATGGCGCCTGGCTCGCGCATCGCCGCGTCCAGTCGGTCAACGGACGGCCGGCTCGCACGGGTGCGCCGGACCTGCGGAACTTGTATGCCAGCACGGGCAACGACCAGGCTGCACTCGCCAGGGAAATCGCCGACGAGAACGCGCGCCACAACATCGGCCATCCACGCACGATGAACGTGCCGACGCTTCCGCTCGAACTGCTGCACGCGCGCCACGAGTCGGTGTACACCGTGTCCGTGGACGGTGTCGAACGACGCGGTGGGCACGACATCTGGCGTCTGGATTTCCGCGAGGGTGCCACCGGATTCATCGTGGCCCACGACCAGCATCGCTTCGTGCGCACGCTCGTTCGGGCCTGGATCGAGGCCGCCACCGGTGCGCTCACGCGAGCCGAGGTGACGCTGATCCCCCCAGTGCCGGCGCGCGCCAACCACGTCGTCCTGGTCGAGTTCGAGCCCGATCCGCAGCTCGGCCTTCGTGTGCCCACCCGCCTGCGCGAGACATTCTGGGCCAGCGGCAGCGGCGAGGGCGTCGCGACGTATCGCAACTACCGCCGCTTCGAGACCGCCGCGCGCATCGTCAAGCCAGGCGGGCCCCACTGAGAGAGCTTGTTGAGGCCTCGGCCCCGAGGCGTGCGCCGCGCACGCTGATGCAGCGCTGCGCACGGTGGGCAGGGGCACGCGCAGGCCCGCCGGTGTGCGGCGCTCAGCGAACCCGTTCGGTCAGCGGCAGGGCGGTCACGGCGCCGGACGGGTCCGTGTCCGGATCCACGTTGCCGGCCGGCCGCGCGTACGCGATGGCCGCGTGCAGCTGCTCCCGGGCCGACAGCCTGCCGATGCACGCGTTGAACGTGTTGTACATCGTGTCCTCGCGCCCGTCGGTGTGCCAGTACCCCATCGCGTGGCCGACCTCGTGCGCGACGATCCAGCGTGACACCTGCCCCGGGTCGCCCGCGCACCGGCAGCCGGCGTTCCTGGGGTGCAGCTCGATGATGTTCGGATTGGCGCCCACGCGGGCCCGACCGCACACCCGGTCCCCGAGCGACTCGCTCCACACCACGGTGATCCACCCTGGCGTGCCTTCCCGGGTCTCACTCCCCCGCTCGATGGCCGCCACGCTCAGGCGCCCCCCGGTCCAGAGCGGCACGAACGTCGCGATCGTGTCGGCCACGCTGTCGAGCGTGCTCGTATCCATGGCGCGGTCGGTCGCGCCAAACACCGTTCGCAGGTAGATTCTGGGGCTCTCGCTCCACCGGCGCAGCGGCTGCAGGACGCCCGGCTGCTCGTGAGCGTTGCGCACCAGTTGACGATAGAAGGTGAGGGAGAAGTCTCCCGCCAGCTGGATGGCGTCGAGCGTCACGCTCCGGGTGCGGGCGGCCAGTGTCAACCGTCGCGGGACGATGGCCGAGCCGGTGAACTCGACGCTCGTCGTGGTCGTGGCCACCGGAAGCGTGAACGACACCCGCCCCGCGCCGTCCGTGGTGGCGGCGGGCACACCGGGAACCGAGACCGCGACGCCGCCCAGGGGCTGCCCCCCGTTAGTGGCCGTGAGCGTCACGTCCACCGCGCTCGTAGATGGGGCTGGTGTCACCACGGGCCCGGATGTGGTCGAGGTTGGCGCGGTGGGCGAGGACGATCCGCCACACGCTGCCGCCACGCAACAGGCGGCCACCGTCAGGAGGCGTCGCAGGGTCCGCATGGCGAGGAGTTCAGCACGGCTGAGCGGCCCCGTCAACGCACGTACATGCCACCCGGACCCTGTGTTCTCCGAACAGCGACGGCCGCGGGCGAGGGGCTCTACGCGTGCGCGTGCTGCGTCGCGCCGTGCGGCTCCTGCCGGTAGTCCTTCTCCACCTGCCCGTCGCGGATCGAGACGACGCGGTGCGCGTAGGCGGCGATGTCGGCCTCGTGTGTGACGACGATGATGGTGTTGCCGGCGGAGTGCAGTCGTGCGAAGAGGCCCATGATCTCGATGCCCGTCTTCGAGTCGAGGTTGCCCGTGGGCTCGTCGGCCAGCAGGATGGAAGGGTTGTTGACCAGCGCCCGCGCGATGGCCACGCGCTGCCGCTGACCGCCGGACAACTCGTTCGGGCGATGGCTCATCCGGTGTGTCAGTTCCACCTTCTCGAGCGCCGCCTTCGCGCGTTCCAGGCGGTCCTTCTTGGAGATGCCGGCGTAGACCAGGGGCAGTTCCACGTTGTGGAGCGCCGACGCCCGGGGCAGCAGGTTGAAGGTCTGGAAGACGAACCCGATCTCCTCGTTGCGGATGCGCGCCAGTTCGTTGTCGTTCATCTGGCTCACCTCCTTGTCGTTCAGGAGGTATGTGCCCTTCGAGGGGGTGTCCAGGCACCCGATCAGGTTCATCAGGGTCGACTTGCCGGACCCCGAGGGGCCCATGATGGCGACGTACTCCCCGCGCTCGATGGTGATGGAGACGCCCTTGAGGGCATGGATCTCCTCATCACCCATCACGTAGGTTTTCCAGAGGTCGCGTGTCTCGATCAGGGGCATAGGACCAGATTATATGGACGTCGGCGCCGGGGGAGGGGTTCCCGCCTTCGCGCCCTTCGGGCGGCTACGGCGGGCAGGCCCGGCGTCCGTTCCGGGCGCTCCGGCAGGCAGGCCCGGGGCTTGGGATCTTGGGGGCCTGGGGGTCTGGGGGACCCGATCAACTGATCACCAGATAGATCACCACATCCCCAGATCGCCACCTCGATCTCCAGATCACCACATCACGAGATCACCAGATTCGCGATGTACCTATGCCTCTTCCTGATACTGCTCCCGCAGCCGCGCCACCACCGACGGGTCGGCAAGGGTCGTCGTATCGCCCAAGGTCTTCCCTTCGGCGATGTCCCGGAGCAGCCGCCGCATGATCTTGCCGGACCGCGTCTTCGGAAGGTCGGCCGCGAAGATGATGTCGTCGGGCTTCGCGATGGCGCCGATCTTGTGTGCCACGTGGGCCTTCAGCTCGTCGGCCAGGTCCTCGGAGTGGTGCACGCCTTCCTTGACGGTGACGAAGGCGCAGAGGGCCTGCCCCTTGATCTGGTGATGGCGGCCCACCACCGCGGACTCGGCCACCTTCGGGTGGTCCACCAGCGCGCTCTCCACCTCCATCGTCCCGATCCGGTGGCCCGCCACGTTGAGCACATCGTCCACGCGGCCGAGCAGCCAGTAGTAGCCCTCCTCGTCGAGCTTCGCGCCGTCGCCGGTGAAGTAGATGTCCTTCGACCAGCGGCTCCAGTACTGCGTCACGTAGCGGTCCGGATCGCCGTAGATGCCGCGGAGCATCGAGGGCCACGGCCGCGTCAGGGCCAACAGGCCGCCGCCGACGGGCACGGGCTTCCCCTGCTGATCGAGAATCTGCGCCGAGATGCCGGGGAACGGCTGCGTGGCGGAACCGGGCTTGGTGCGCGTGATGCCGGGAAGCGGCGTGATGAGGATGGAGCCCGTCTCGGTCTGCCACCACGTGTCCACGACCGGGCAGCGCTCGCCGCCGATGTGCAGGTGATACCAGACCCACGCCTCGGGATTGATCGGTTCACCGACCGAGCCGAGCAGGCGCAACGACGACATGTTGCGACGTGCGGGCCATTCCGTGCCCCAGCGCATGAACGCACGGATGGCCGTCGGCGCCGTGTAGAAGATCGTGACGCCGTAGCGCTCGATGATCTCCCAGAAACGATCCTTCTGGGGCCAGTCGGGCGCGCCTTCGTACATGACGACGGTGGCACCGTTGGCGAGCGGGCCGTAGACCACGTAGCTGTGGCCCGTCACCCAACCGATGTCCGCCGTGCACCAGTAGACGTCGTCTTCCTTGAGATCGAACACCCACTTCGTCGTGGCGTAGGTGCCGAGCAGATAGCCGGCGGTGGTGTGGACGATCCCCTTGGGCTTTCCCGTCGTGCCCGAGGTGTAGAGGATGTAGAGCATGTCCTCGGAGTCCATGGGCTCGGGCGCGCACTCGAACGGCGCGCCGTCCATCAGCTCGTGGTACCAGCGATCGCGGCCGTCCTTCATGTGCACGGGGATGTCCGCGTACCCGCGGCGCACGACGACGACGTGCTCGATGGTGGGCGTTTCGAGCAGCGCCTCGTCGGCCATCTGCTTCAGGGGAACGATGGCGCCGCGGCGATAGCCGCCGTCGGCGGTGACGAGCAGCCTCGCTTGCGCGTCGTTGATGCGATCGCGCAGCGACTCGGCCGAGAAGCCGCCGAAGACGACCGAGTGCACCGCGCCGATGCGCGCGCAGGCCAGCATGGCGATCGCCAGTTCGGGCACGAGCGGCATGTAGAGCGCCACGCGGTCGCCCTTGCCGACGCCCAGCGTCTTCAGGACATTGGCGAACTGGCACACCTGCCGGTAGAGATCGAAGTAGGTGAGCGTGCGGCGATCGCCGGGCTCCCCTTCCCAGACGAAGGCGGCCTTGTTGCGGCGCCACGTGCGGACGTGCCGATCCAGGCAGTTGGCGCTGACGTTCAGCCTGCCGCCGACGAACCACTTCGCGTGCGGCGGATTCCACTCGAGCACCTGCGACCACGGCTGCATCCACTCGAGCTCGCGCGCGAACTCGGCCCAGAAGGCTTCGGGATCCTTCGCCGCGCGCGCGTAGACCTCGGGGTCCGAGACATGGGCCTGTGCGCGGAACCCGGCGGAGGGCTCGAACCAGCGGTCCTCCTGGAGCAGGGCGTCGATCTCGGACATAAGGGGGATTATAGCCATCCCGAATCTGACGATCTCGTGATGTGGTGATCTGGAGATCGATTTTGGGATCTGGTGAGCTGGTGATCTATCTGGCGAGCTGGTGATCTATCTGGTGAGCTGGTGATCTATCTGGTGAGCTGGTGATCTATCTGGTGAAGGGGCGATCTATCTGGTGAAGGGGTGAGCCGAAGGCATGCCGACGGGCTGAAGTCGCGGCCAACCGTGAACTTCAACTCTGCGCTTCAACTCTGAATGTGCACCTTTCAACTGTCAACCTCCGCAGGCACCGACGCCTGGGGTGCAGGGGTGCTGGGGTGCAGGGGTGCAGGGGTGCACGGGTGCACGGGTGCACGGTGCACGGTGCAGGGTGCAGGGTGCAGGGTGCAGGGTGCAGGGTGCACGGAGAGTGTGGTGAGCGAGAGGCCGGGCTACTCAGCGTTAGGAGGCGGAGGGGGTGGCGGCCAGGGCGGGGCCGGGGCTGGCCGCTCGGGCGCGGTCGGATGGGCCGGGAATGGAGGTGGAGCCTGCCACGCACGAGTGTCGAAATCCGCAGGGGGCGAGGGCGGAGCCTGCTTCTTGAAGAACACCGCCCCGAAGAGCCCGCCGACCAGGCCAAAGACACTGAAGACGACCAGGCTGAGCATGAAGGCGAACACCGAAGCGACGCCGGCCAGAGTGCCCCCGCGCAGGCTTTCGAGGAACGCGCGCGCCTCGGGGGGCATGTCGCCGGCGTTCGACAGCGCCTGGTCCAGCATGCCCGCCTGGAATGGCATCATGATCGCGTTGATCGGAATGGACACGAACGTCGACACCACCGCGCCGATGGCGCCGGCCATCAGGCCTACGAGCGCGCCGTCCCCGACGCTGATCGGCTGGGGCCGCTGCTGCTGCATCAGGTAGGCCGCCAGCCCGCCGCCGAAGAGCACCCACCCGCAGCAGCAGATGTTCACGAGGTTGACCACCGGCAACGCCGACAGCACGCCGATGACCACGCCGCCGAGGAGGGCTGGCTGAAGCATGGGGGGATGATACCCGACAGGAGACAGGAGACAGGAGATAGGAGATAGGAGATAGGAGATAGGAGATAGGAGGCAGGAGGGAGGAGGGAGGAGGGAGGAGAGAGGAGGGAGGAGGGAGGAGACAACGCCACACCGACAGGTCGGCAGGCCTTGAGGCAAACGGCCAGCGGTTCCTCGTCGCGCTGCCCGCGACGAATCACCCCAGCGCACGCCCGCTGATCGTCACCCTCAACTGGCCCGCCCTCGCCCGCCAGGGCCAGCGCTGGGTCATACGAGCCCGCAGGTCCCGAGCAGTGGAGATCGCCAGATAGATCCCCCCATCACCAGATAGCCAAATAGATCGTCAGATCACCAGATAGCCAGATAGATCGTCAGATCACCAGATAGCCCAGATAGATCGTCAGATCACCAGATCAAAAAATCGATCACCAGATCACCACATCACGAGATCGCCAGATTCGCCCGCACCGAGGGCTCAGTCGTAATACTCGAGCCCGAGGTGCGTAATGAGCTCTTCCCCCTTCATGTACCGGAGCGTGTTCTTCAGCTTCATCAGCTGGATGAACAGGTCGTGTTCGGGGTAGACCTCTTTGGCGTGCATCGGCGCCTTGAAGTAGAACGACAACCACTCCTGGATGCCGTGCATGCCGGCGCGCTTGGCGAGGTCGAGGAAGAGCGCCGAGTCCAGCACGATCGGCGCAGCGAGGATGGAGTCCCGGCACAGGAAGTTGATCTTGAGCTGCATCGGGTAGCCGAGCCAGCCCACCAGATCGATGTTGTCCCAGCCTTCCTTGTTGTCGCCGCGCGGCGGATAGTAGTTGATGCGGACGACGTGCGAGATGTCCTTGTAGAGCTCGGGGTAGAGGTGCGGCTGGAAGATATAGTCGAGCGCGCTCTTCTTGCTCTCTTCCTTGGTCTTGAACGACTCGGGGTCGTCCAGCACCTCGCCGTCCCGGTTGCCCAGGATGTTCGTGGAGTACCACCCGCGCACGCCCAGCAGGCGCGCCTTGAGCCCAGGGGCAATGACGGTCTTGATGAGCGTCTGCCCCGTCTTCATGTCGTTGCCCGCCACCGGCGCCTTGGTCTGCGCGGCCAGTTCCAGCATCGCGGGGACGTCGGCGGTGAGGTTCGGCGCGGCGTTCGCGAACGGGATACCTTCCTTCAACGCGGCGTACGCGTACACCATGCTCGACGGAATCGCCTCGTCGCTCGCCTCGAGGCCCTGCTCGAAGGCCGCGAGCGACTGGTGCACGGGGCCTTCCTTCATGAAGACCTCCGTGCTGCCGCACCACACCATCACCAGGCGCGAGCAGCCGTGCGTCTCCTTGAACGCACGGATGTCGGCGATGAGCTGGTCGGCGAGGTCCTTCTTGTTCTTCCCCTTCTTGACGTTCGGCCCGCTCAAGCGCTTCACGTAGCGCTGGTCGAACACGGCGGGCATCGGCTTGATGGACTCCATCTCCGTGCGGACCTTGTCGAGCAGCGCCGGCTCCAGCACGCCCGCGGTGCGCGCGGCGGCGTAGCAGTCCTCCTCGAAGATGTCCCAGCCGCCGAAGACGATGTCGTCCAGGCTGGCGAGATCGACGAAGTCCTTGATCTTCGGGGAGCGGCCGTCGGTGCGCTTGCCGAGCCGGATCGTGCCCATCTGCGTGAGCGATCCGATGGGCTGCGCAAGCCCCTTGCGGATGGCGGCGACGCCCGCAATCGTGGTGGTGCTGACCGCGCCCAGGCCCACGAGGAGAACCCCGAGTTTGCCCTGTGCCGGTGCGATGTTCACTGGCGTTTTCACAATCGGACGATCTTATCATGGGGGCATGATTGGCCAGTTCCTCCGCACCGTGCGCCGGCATCGCCAGATGGACCCGCTGCACGTCACGATGACGGGCGTGCGCATGGGCGAGCGCTTCCTGCAGATCGGGTGCGACGATACGCAGTTGCTGGGCGGGCTGGCGGCGAAGGTGGGGCTGAGCGGGGCGTGCGCCGTGGTGGTGTTCGACGAGGACTCGGCCGATCGCGCGCGCGCCGTCGGCGCGAAGGTCGGGGCCCTGATCGACGTCCGCGTGGCGGAGCCCGGCGCGTTTGGCGTGACCGGTGCCAGCGTCGACATGGTGGTGGTGGACGACACGCGCGGCACCTTTGCGCGGATGCGCGACGCCGATCGCGCGGCGGCGCTGGCGGAAGCCAGGCGCGTGGTCCGCGAGGGCGGCCGCGTCGAACTGGTGGAGCGCGTCGCGGTGAAGGGTCTGCTGGGCGGGCATATCACGCGACCGGACGGCTACAGCGCCGAAGCCAACCTGAGCGCCGCGGGGTTCAAGCCGGTACGGATGCTCGCGGAAAAGGAAGGCGTGCGGTTCGTGGAGGGCTTGCGCGGCGTCGGGGCATTGAGTGATTGAGTGACGCTGTCACGGTACGCGGATGGTGATCCGGCAGCCAGCTCCCGAAGACGACGACACGTCGCACGTCCCGCCCAGCGCGCGAGCGCGGGTGGCCATGTTCGGCAGGCCATTCCCACTGTCCCCACTGCCGTTCCCGTTGCCGTTCCCGTTCGCGCGCCGCGCCGTGGTCGTGTCGAACCCCCGGCCATCGTCCGCGATGATGATGACGAGTTGACCCTCGACGACGCGGGCCTCGAGGCTCGCCTGTCGCGCGTCCGCGTGCTTGGCGATGTTGTTGAGCGCCTCCTTGAGGAGCAGCAGCAGGTGCCGCTTCTCCTCGGGGCCGAGACGACGGACGGCGGCCGACTCGTCGACCGTGCACCGCCACTCGGTACCCCGCATCGCAAACAGTTCCGACCCGAACCACGACGCGCGGCCAATGACGTTGGCCAGCGTGTCTTCGCGGGGATCGTTGGCCCACACGATGTCGGCCGTCTGCGCGGCGAGCGACCGCGCCATGGCCGCCACCTCGCCCAGCGCGCTCTGGGCCACGGCCTCGCGACCCTCGCCCGGATGCCCGCGCGCCGCCTCGCTCAGGAGCGCGATGCGCGACAGGCTGGCCCCCACATCGTCGTGGAGGTCCGACGCGATGCGCGATTGCACGCGCTCCAGGGCGAGCAGATGGCGCACGCGGAGGTGGTAGGCCGCGGCCGCCATCGCGAGCACGACCAGGCCCTCGAGAGCGAGCGACCACGGCCGTAACCACCACGGACGCAGGATGGTGAATGCGACGGAGATCGTCGAGGGCCCGCTGCGACCCGATGCGGTCGCGCGAGCCACGAAACGGTAGGCGCCGGGCTGCAGGTTCAACAGCATGGTCGGACGCCCGGGCTCGATGGGTACCCAGCCCGCCCCGGAGCCTTCGAGCCGTCCCTCGAAGCGGAGCCCGGGCATCGGCTCCGATGCCAGCGCGCCGACCGTGATCTGGACCGCGTTCTGATTCGGCTGTAGTTCCACGGCGGGCACCGCCGACTCGCCCAGGTCGGAGAGCCCCATGTCGAGGCCCGGCGCGGTCACCCGCATGACACGCAGTTCGGGCCAATCGGGATCCTCGAACGTCGAAGGGGTGAAGCGGGAGAGCCCCTGACGCGTGCCGAACCACAGGTCGCCCGCCGCATCCCTGATCGCGGAAACGACCGGCCCGCCGGGAAGCCCGTCTTCGACGCCGTAGCGACGGACCTCGAACGTGTCCGGATCGAGCCGATCCACGCCGAGACCCGTTCCCACGTAGATGAACCCGTCGAGATCCTCGGTCAACGCCAGCACCGCATCGGACGACAGGCCATCGGTCTTGCGGATCGGCACGAACACCGGCTGTTCCTCATCCGGCCGATCGAGGCGCGCCAGGCCACTGGTAGTACTGCCGATCCAGAGACGCCCGCGACGGTCGCGCAGCAACGACTGGATGCGCCCCGCCGGCGCACCCTGGCGCTCGTCGTAGAAGGTCCACCGCTCATTCCTGAAGCGGGAAAGGCCGCCGTACGCGGACCCGACCCAGATGGCCCCGCCCGTGGTTTCCGCGAAGAACAGCGGTACGAACCCGAACCCGAAGCCTGCCACGTACGGAAAGGTCCGCACTTCGTGACGTTCGATGCGGCCGGTCTCACGCCGCCAGCGCGACACGTTGTGCAGTTGCGCATAGGTGCCAATCCATACGTCGCCGCGGGAGTCCTCGAAGACCTTGAACGCCTGGTTCGACCACGTCCCGTCGGATTCGCCGTAGCGCCGGGCCGGCAAGACGCCCACGGCTTCCATCCTGCGCGCCGCCGTGCGCACGACACCCGTCCACGTGGCGTACCACCAGTCACCGACGCGGTCGCGCAGCACGAGCTGATTGGTGCCCCATGCGAGTGGATCGACGTAGTAGGGCCGCGGCGCAGCGGTGAATCGTCCGTCCGCGAAGCGGTTCAGGAAGAGCCCGCTCCCGTTCGCCGTGACGACGTGGAGCGCGCCCTGCGCCACGAAGAGGTCCTTGATCTCGTCACCGGCGAGGCCGTCCGCGATCGTGAAGGTCCGGAACCCACCGCGCCGGAGCCGGAACACGCCCGCGCCGTCGGTGCCGATCCAGATGTTGCCTGCCGCATCCTCCACCACGGCTTCCACATCGCTTGGCGCGAGGCCCTGGTGGACACCCCAGACACGGGGCGTGTGGGGAGGCCCGGCGTCGAGCGTGACCTCGCGGGCGCCGCCCGGTCCGCTGTACCACAGGTGCCCGTCCGAGGTGATCGTCAGGCTGTTGACCGTGTCTCCGCCCTGTGTCGTCTCCGAGCGCCACGACCGGATCACCGCCCGCTGGCCGGGGCTGGCATCCGGATCGATCTCGTGGAGCCCGGCCAGCCGGGTCCCGACGAACAACCGGGATCCCACGACGAGCAGGCTCCCGATGTCCTCGTGCATGGACCCGTTCTCAAGGGCGAGGCCTTCGCGATACCCGAACCACTGGTCCGGCGCGTTCGGCTGGCGCCGCAGCAGTCCGCGGTTCGTCCCTATCCACATCGTCCCGTTCGGCGCCTCTGCCAGCGCGTTGACCTGCGTGTCGATAGGCAGCTCCGGGAGCGCGCGCACCAGCCGGATGTCCTCGCCGGTCTCGTCGACGGTGAACAGGCCGGCCTGCGCAAAGCCGCACCAGACCCGGCCCGAGCGGTCCTCGAGCAGGGAGAGCACGCGGTTGGCGATCACCGTGTCGGGGAACCAGTTGGCCGGGGCGGGCGGGCGAATGGCGGTGAACCGTGGTTCGCCGGGCCGGCGCGAAGGACGGAACCGCACGAGCCCGTCCTCGGTGCCGATCCAGTAGGCGCCATCGCGCGCGTGCAGGACGCGCGTCACGCGGCTGTGCGGAAGGCCATCGGCCGTGCCGAACGTGCGGAAGGTGAAGCCGTCGTACACCGTGAGTCCCTCGCTGGTGCAGATCCAGAGGAACCCGGAGCGGTCGCGGACGAGGCAGGTGATGCTGTCGCTAGGGAGCCCGTCGCGCATGGTGAACTGCTGCAACGGCAGCCGCTCGGCCCTGGCGGTCGAGCCGAAGGGCAATCCCAGCAGCGCAGCGAAGGCCAACGACGCGCGAACGCGACAGGCACGGGCGTACATGGGAGGACGGGTGCCTGAACGATACCCTGCACGCGTCCGAACCGGAAGAGGGACCCGGGGGCGGGGCGCATGAACATGCCATGGCGGGGGCGCGTGCCAGGGACTAGCCTGCCGGCACGCCCCCGCTGCCACTACGTGCTCCCGGGGCGGACCGATGCCGATGCTGCCCCACGAACCGGAGCGGGACATCCCGACTGCGGAGACGAATGCCGACTCGACGACCGCGGCCCCAACTGGGTCGCCGGCGCCGAGCGCACGTGGCCTGGGTCCGCTCACCGTCGGACAGGCACTTGGGCCCCGGTACCGGATCCTCGCGCTGCTGGGCCGCGGAGGCATGGGTGCCGTCTACAAGGCCTGGGACGAGGAGCTCGGCCTCGCCGTGGCCCTGAAGACAATCGCGCCGGCACCGGGGGCCGACGAGCACACCACGATCCTGCTCGCCCGCCGTTTCAAGCGCGAGGCCCTGCTCGCCCGCCAGATCACCCACCGCAACGTCGTTCGCGTCCACGACGTCGGCGAGATCGATGGCGTGAAGTTCCTCACGATGGCATTCGTCGAAGGGGAGACGCTCAGCGAGCTGATGCGGCGGCGCGGGAGGCTGGATCCTCCGGAGGTGATCCAGCTGGCACGGCAGGTCGCGGACGGGCTGTCCGCGGCTCACGACGCCGGCGTCGTGCATCGAGACCTCAAGCCGGCCAACGTCATGATCACGCCCGGTGGAGAGGCGTGCATCATGGACTTCGGGATCGCGCGCTCGGCCAACACCACCGTGACGCAGTCAGGCGTGGTGGTCGGTACGCTCGAGTACATGGCGCCGGAGCAGTTGCACGGCGACACCGACGAGCGGACGGACGTCTATGCGCTCGGGTTGATCGCGTACGACATGCTGCTCGGCCGGCATCGGCTCGAGGGCGTGGACCAGCCAATGCTGGAGGCGCTGGCACGGTCGCAGCGCCCCCTGCCGGCGGTCTCTTCCCGGCAGCCGGAGGTCCCGTCCCCCCTTGCGACCATCGTCGATCGCGCGATCCGCCCACGACCCGACGAGCGGTTCCCCTCGGCCCGTGCCCTCCTCGACGCGCTCGGCACGCTCGCTGCTGACGGGCATCTCCGGCGCGACCTGGTCGTCGAGCCCGAGCCGCGGCCGGACATCAAGAGCCCGGATGCCCAGCGTCGGAAGCCACTGCTGCGCGCCGCGATGGTCGCCGCCATCGTGGCTCTCGTGGCGACGGGCGGGTGGATCTGGCGCGGACTGGACGAGGGGTCGCCTGCGACGCCACCCGGCCCTCTCTCGGTCGTCGTGGCGGAGTTCGCCAATCGTACGGGCGACGCCGCCTTCGACGGGTTGCTCGATCAGGCGATGACGATCGGCCTCGAGGGCGCGTCGTTCATCAACGTCTACCCGCGACGCGAAGCCCTGCGACACGCCGCACAACTCGAGACGCTGAATCTGGACCTGCAGACGTCGCGCCTGATCGGGCTGCGCGAGGGGATTCCCCTTGTGGTCTCCGGGGGCATCGACACGAGCGGCACCGGATATCGACTGTCCGTCGAGGTCCATCAGGCCGGGACGGACGGCACGCGGGTCTTCGACTGGTCTACCACCGCGTCCAACCGTGACGACGTGCTGGAGGAGGTGGGCCGTCTGGCCGTGCAGGTCCGGAGAGCCCTCGGCGACGGGACCGTCGACGTCCAGTCGGTGAGCCCGTCCGAGACGTTCACCGCTGCCTCGATCGAGGCCGCCGCGGAGTACGTGCGCGGCCAGGAGCTGCTGGCTGCCGGCAACCGGCAGGAGGCCTTCGCCGCGTACGAGCGCGCGGTGACGCTCGACCCCAACCTGGGTCGGGCGTGGGCGGGGATGGGCACGGTTGCGTACAACCAGCGACGTCTGGAGGATGCCGAGCGCTACCTGCGCACGGCCCTGGGGCACGTCGATCGCATGACGGAGCGCGAGCAGCTCCGGACGCGGGTCACTTACTACGACGTCACGGGCAACGCAGAGGAGGCGCGTGCGCAGGGCGAGACGCTCGTCGCGAAGTTTCCGTCCGACGCCGCCGGCCTCAGCAACCTGGCGCTGGCGCACTTCAAGGCCTGGCACTTCGCACGCGCGCTGGAGCTCGGGCAGCAGGCAGCAGCCCTGTTCCCAAAGAACGTCCTCCGGCAGAGCAACGTCGCGCTGTACGCCCTGTACGCCAGCGACTTCGAGGGCGCGGCGCGGCAGGTGGCCCTGGTCCAGGGCCTCAGCCCCGATTACCCGTACGCGCAGCTCACCTCCGCCCTGATCGATGTGGCCGCGGGTCGCTGGGACGAGGCCACGGCCGGGTACACCCGCCTCGGGACGCTGGCGACACCAGGGCCCAGCCTGTCGGTCCACGGCCGCGCCGACCTCGCCCGCCATCGCGGACGGCTGAAGGATGCGGAGACGGTGCTGGCCACCGCCCTCGCCACCGCCGACGCCGCATCCCGAAGCCGCCTCGTCGCCTCGCTGGCCGCCGTCCGGGCGGCTCGAAGCAACCGGGCCGGAGCCCTCGATCTGCTGGCAGGCCTGCCGCCGGACACACCGGAGCCGGGAGCCCTGGTCGAGGCCGGCGAGACGTACCTCGCACTGGGACTGCGGGCCCAGGCAACTGCCCTGCTCCGCCGCGTCGAGGGCCGCCTCGGCATCCAGGGCGACATCTTTGCGTCCGTGCTCCGTGCGCAGATGGCGCTCGCCGAGGGCCGTCCCCGAGAGTCGGTGGCGATGCTGCTGGACACGCGTCGAAAGGCGGATGCGTGGCTGGTTCGCTATTGGCTGGGCCGCAGCTACGTGGCGCTCGGCGCGTTTGCCGAGGCGGATGCCGAGTTCGAGGCCTGCCTCCGGCGGCGGGGAGAGGCCCTGGCGGTCTTCCTCGACGACTTCCCCACGTACCACCGGCTCGCCGACGTGTACTACTACCAGGGCCTGGCACGAACCGGACTGAAGAGCCCGGCCGCCCTCGAATCGTTCAAGGCGTTCGTGGCGATCAAGGACGCCGGCGACGAGACCGGTGGCCTCGTCGCCGACGCGCGTGAACGGCTGGGCGATTCGCGCTAGGTATCCAGGGAGCTACGGCACCATCACCGGCGGCGACAGCTCGGAGGTGTTGCCCAGCGCATCGGTTGCCGTGGCCCTGACGAACTGACCGCTCGCCAGCGTCACGGACTGTGCGGGAATCAACGCGTATCCCGCGCCATCCGTGGTGACCACGGCACTGGCAATCCACGTGCGCGCGTCGCCCGCGGCCGCGCTGGCGTAGAAGTCGATGGTGTAGCTGCCAAGCGGGGCCGAGAACAGCTCGCCTCCAACCGATGTGGCCGTCACGCCGCTCACGCCCGGGTAGTTCTGGAACTGGTTCGGCCCGACGTCGGCGTCATTCGCATCGTTGAGCGTGACCCCGTCGACGCCCAGGTCGATGGCCTGGAAGCCGAAGCCGAACATCGAGTTGCCCCGCATCGTGATGGTGGTGGTGTCCTGAATCCATGCCCCGAAGACGCTGAACGCGATGGTGTTCGCCTCTCCTGGAAGGGTGCCACCGACGATGGCGCGGGCCGCACCGGCGGCGAACACGGCGGCCTGAACGTTCCCGACCGGGTCGACTCCATTGGCCGCAGTGCCAAGGAGGTTGCCGACCACCACCGCGGGCTGCGCGGCGCCGGTCGAGAACGCCAGCCCGAGGCCGAAGCCGTTGCCCGAGATCTGGTTCCCTTCACCAGGTGCGGTGCCGCCGATGATGGCGCCCTCGGCATCCCAGACGCCCAGCCCGATCCCGTTGGCGATCGCTGCGGTGCCCGCCGCGTTCGTGCCAATCCGGTTGGCCCGGACGACGTTTCCGGAGCCCCGGATGATCGTGCCGGCCGAGTCGTTGCCGCTGATCAGATTACCGGCCCCCGGCTCGCCGATGACGTTGGCCCCGACACCGGTGTCGATGCCGTAGATCGCGTTGCCGAGATCGATTGTGCCCGTGGCGTCCGTGCCGATGCGGTTGCCCACCACGCGGTGCCCACCGGACAGCAGCAGCAGCCCGACGCCGGTGTTGCCGGAAATGACGTTGCCCTCGTTCGGCAGTACGCCACCGATGGTGCTGAACGGCGACGAGAAGTCCGCGCGGATGCCGGTCGTGTTCGGCAGCGGCACAGCGCCTCCTGGATCCGTGCCGATGCGCGATGCGATCACGGCATTCCCGCCGGCCACGGTCATGTCGATGCCCGTCGTGAAGCGATTGATCGCCAGTGCTCGAACGGTCGAAGCCCCGCCCTGGAGCTGGAGGCCGATGACACCGCCGGCGGCCGACCCTTCGATCTCGACCAAGGGCGTGCCCGCATAGCCCGGCTGTGACGTACCATCGATCACGGTTGGCTGCGTCAGCGCCGGCAGCGCCGACAGCGGGGAGATCGTATGCGGCCCCGCTCCGGGAATGTCGAACAGGATCGAGTCCAGGCCCGCCTGCGCGTTCGCACCGAGGATGGCCGCGCGCAGCGACCCCGGCCCCGCGTCGGCTGTCGTCGTGACCGTGAAGAACGGGAACGGGTCGGCACGAACCGGCAACGGCTCGGTCTCACCACCCTCGGCAAGCGGCGTGCTGACCGGTTGCGGCCGGGACACGAGCGAGACATCCTGCTCGGGAATCACCTGCGGGTCGATGGACGCACCGTTGACGATGACGTTGTCCGAAGCGTCCGGATCGAACACGCGAAGCGTGACCTGCGCCTCCTCGCCAGGCGCCAGCCACAGCGTCGCATTCGACGCGTCCGGGTCGTTCTGATCGCCGGGCAACTCGGTGCCGACCAGCAACTCGAGACCGGGGATGTTGGCGACGAGCACGTTCTGCGTGATGGTCCTGAGGTCGCAGCTGTTGTAGGCAATCGCCGGCGTGCGGTAGCGCCGGTACACCAGCAGCTGCAAATCCAGCGCCGGGGACACGGTCGTGCCGTTCAAGTACACGTTCAGGTTGTAGGCCGTCGTCGTGTTGCCGACGTTCGAGATGGTCCAGGTGATGTCGGTGATCGTGCCGCCGCCCTCGAGCAGCGACGTGTTGTCCACTTCCGGGTTGTCCACTTCCGGGTTGTCGACCTCCGGATTGTCCACCTCCGGATTGTCGACTTCCGGGTTGTCCACCTCCGGGTTCGAGATGACGATGTTGTCCACCTCCGGGTTGTCCACTTCGGGATTGTCGACTTCGGGGTTGTCCACCTCCGGGTTGTCCACCTCCGGGTTGTCCACCTCCGGGTTCTGAATCTCGGCCTGGAGGATGTCGGTGTTGTCGACATCGGGATTGTCGACCTCCGGGTTGTCCACCTCGGGGTTCGTGATGTCCGGGTTGAGGCGGATGGTGCCCTCGAGCCCGCCGACGATCTCGGTGCCGCCCACGCCGGCAATCTCCGACACGTCGACGGTGACCGTCGCATGCGGATCCGTGGAAGTCACATACACGGTCCGCGATGCCGTGGTGTACTTCGGTGTCGTGACGTCCACGGTCGTCAGCGGCGCGGGTGAGGCCGTGGTGTAGGGCGGCAGTGGGAACTGCTCGAACGAGGCGCGCCCACCCGGTGGCTGGTTCAGGATCGTGAAGCGGAAGGTCTTGCTCTCACCGGTCGTGTTCTCGGCGAACACCACGAAGGCCCGCTGCAGATCGAGCGAGAGCGGCTTCGCGTTCCCGGGCGACCCGACTCGGAGCCCCGCCGAGATCGGCGCCGTGTAGATGTTCTGGTTGCGCATGCCCGCGCGGCCCGGGACACAGGCGATGGCCGAGGTCCCCGGATCGGGCCGAGGCCCGGAGTAGTCCGGCGGCGTGTAGAGCGTCCAGTTGCCGTCGAAGGGCGCCCGCACGTCGCGGTTGTCTGCCCAGGCCACGTGGAACACCGGGGCCACGGCCCCGGGACCGACGTTGTAGGCCCACCCACCCGTGGCGTTGGGTATGAACGCGGGCGCAGGCGCGACGTCGATGTAGTCGCCGAGGAAGGGCACGCTGCCCAGCTTGAACATCGGCAGGTTGGGAGGGTTCACCTGCAGCTGGTTGGGCACCACGTTGCCGGCGTCATCGCGCTGGACCGGCAGGCCGCTGACGAAGCCCTGCAGGTACCGCGACACGCGTGTGGACGGCTCGAAGGTCGGCGTCGCGCCAGGCCAGCCCATGGTGGCGCGAATGTCGATCGTGTGCCGGCGATCGGGCGAGGTCCGGGCGAACGCCGTGAGGTCGTCGATGTGCTTGGTGTCGACCACGCCGGAGCGATCCTCCTGCAGGTCGTAGTAGGCGAGAAGGAGGCGCCCGCCAGACAGCGCGAGCGCCGGCATGATCTGGTGGCCCCTCTGCCCCGCATCGGCCACCACCGACGGATCGGACCACGTCCGTCCGTCGACGCTCGTGGCGACGATGATGCGGGCATCACCGTCAATGGGATCGGCCCGGTTGGGGTCCGTCGCAAAGCCCCGCTCGCTCCACGCCAGGTAGATCCGGCCATCGCCGTCTATGGCCATGGTGGGATAGGAGTTCGTTCGGAACGCCAGGGCAGCAGCGGAACTCCCCTGGTCGAATGGGGAGATCTCTGCGGCAGTCTGCACCGGCCCCTTCTTCGGCCGGCCCCGCTGCGAGAACTTCCAGGGATCCGCCCCACCGGTGCCCCGGCGATGGAAGCGGCGCGCCCACCCGGGGGGCGTGAAGGTCCGGCCACGATCGGAGGAGCGAACGACGGCGATGGCATCGTTGTCGCCGGTCAGATCGAGCCTGCGCCAGGCCACGAACACGTCACCGGTCGCCGGTGCGATGGCAATCGTCGCACCCTGGTTGATGCGATCCTCGGCTCGAGAGATCTGGACCGGCGCCGTGAACGTCGCGCCGCAGTCGAGCGACCGGGACAGGAAGAGATCCCAGCGCTCACCCGTGGAGTCGGTAGATTTCCGGGTATAGGCGACATACACGGCGCCACCCGGAAACTCCTGGGTCGACGGGCCGTCAGCGCTCGGGGTGACGATACGACAGAGGGCCGCGCCCGTTCGGGGGACATCAACCGCCATCCAGGGCTTGTCGAGGAAGATGCCCGTGGCGCCACCGGCGTCCGACGCGAGGCGGGTCGTGCCGGCGTACTTGACGGGATCGCCCGCCTCCAGGTTGTTGTTGTCGATGAAGCGCGCAACGAAGATGGCACTCTTGCCGGGCACGGCCGGGTCCGCGCTCCGATCGAAGGCCAGTCCGGCGTAGTAGAACAGCCCGTTCGTCCCCGCGCGGACGACGGGATCCGCCGCAGCTTGGTAGCCCTTGATCGGCGAGGACAGCCCGTTCGGCGACGTGTCCTGCGGGAAACCCGGGAGCAGCGTGCTGACCCACTGCTTGCCACCGTCGAGAGACCTGTATAGTCCCAGCCAGGCATCGCCCGTTTCATCGCCCTCCGGCAGGCCTGGGAGATCGACGGATCGGTAATCGTTCGAGCCCGCGAGCAGGTGCAGCGGGTTGCGCGTCGACGCCGCGATCGAGGGCTCGTTCTGCCGCTGGAGGAACGGATCCCCGCCGGGCCATTCGAGCCCGGACACCATGTTCACGTTGCGACCTACGACTTGCGCGGACAGTGTGGGCCAGACGGCGGTGGCAGCCAGGAAGGCGGACAGCGACCCGTTGATGATGATGCGTCGGACGGCCGATCGGCGCGTGGCTTCCATGAAGGTCTCCCTCGCAGGCCCACATGCGTGGACACTGGAAGCGCAACCTTATCTGGACCGAGCGCGATCGGGCAGCGCATGAACGTGCGTCGAGAGAAGCATGAACATGCGTCACCGCGCGGATGGGCGACATCGCGATCGCGATGCGAGAGCCTCCGCCCCGGCGGAGACCGTCAGTGCAGGCGGGAAAGGCGGGCGCGCCGCAATCGGCAGGGGACGATGAGCGTGATGCGGGTACCGGGGTCCGCGGGCTCGATCAGCAACTCCCCGCCGATAGCCGCGGCGCGCGCGCGCATGTTGGTCAGGCCGTTGCCGGTGCGGCCGTTCGGACTGTCAGCCTCGATCCTCCGCCCATCGTCGCAGACAGTGATGTCGGCGCTGTCGGCGCCCAGTCGCACCGAGAGCTCCGCGCGCGTGCAGCCCGCGTGCGTGGCGGCATTCGTCACCGCCTCCTTCAGTACGAGGTACACCTCCTTGCGCACCTCCGCGGTCAGCGTCACCTCGGCGGCTTCGCGCGGGACCGTGCACACCCAGGCGACATCCTGCGGATCGAACAGCTCGCGCCCATGCGCGGCCACCAGGTCGATCACGCTCGCCAGATCGTCCTTGCGGGGGTCCACCAGCCACACCACTTCGCCCAGCGCCTCCGCCAGCCGCCGCGCCGTCGCCGACACGTCAGCCAGCACCGACGAGACGCGCGCGGGATCCCGCTGCGCCACTTCCCCCAGGATGGCCAGCCGCGCCAGGTTCGACCCGAGGTCGTCGTGCAGGTCCCGCGCCAGTCCCAGCCGCACACGCTCCACCGCCACCGCGCGCGCCACGCGCGTCCGGTCGACGGCGTAGAGCGCCCCACCCACACCCAGCGCGACCAGCGACAGGAACCACCAGCGGGCCCAGACCGGTTGGAGCACCGTGAAGGAGACCACGCCAACATCGGAGAGCACCTGGCCGCCAGGCGACACCGCGCGCACCAGCAGGCGGTACGAGCCCGCCGCCAGCTGCGCGAACTCGACCGACTGGCGCGACGACGGCGCACTCCAGCCGAGTGCGCCGCCCTCGAGCCTGAACTGGTAGCGCACGGCCGCCGGTGTTGGCGCACCGAGCGCCGCGAACTGCACCTGGACGGCGGGAGATTCCGGGGGCACCGTGAACGGCGTGACCTCCTGCTCACCCACCTCGCTGATGGCGAGCGGCCGGCCCCCGACGCTCACCGCGGTGATCGTCACCTGCGCGATCGGCGTCGCGCGCCCGGTGTCCGGGACGAACCGGGACAACCCGGACGCCGTTCCGAACCAGAGTGCGCCCGATCGATCGCGGTACGCGGCCCACACGGTCCCCGCCGCCAGGCCATCGGCCGCGGTGAAGTTGCGTCCGACGCCGTCGTCGGCCTCGATGACGTCGATACCGCGCGAGTGTCCCACGTAGATGCGCCCGCGCTCGTCCTCGACCAGCGAGTGCACATCGACCGACGTGAGGCCGTCCCGCATCGAGTACACGCGGCTCACCTCGGGTGACTCCCACGGCAGATCGATGCGCACCACGCCGCCCTCGGCCGTCCCCACCCAGAGCCGACCGCGCCGATCCGACAACAGCGCGCGGACCTGGCCATGCGGCGCAAGCGCGGTGTGGTCGTCGAGTCGCATCCCGCCCGGCGGCACACGGCGGAGCCCGCCGTTGTAGCCGCCGATCCACACGCCGCCCGCACGGTCCTCCGCGAACGACATCGGGACGAAGGATTCGTCCGGATTCGGAAAGGTCGCGAAGCGATCCGTCGCGGGATCCCAGCGCACCAGCTCATTCGGCGTGTCATGGCCTCCCACACGGTTCATCGTTCCGGCCCAGACGACACCGCGCGAGTCCTGGAACAAGCGGAACGCCGCCCACGCCTGCAGCTCGTAGGGGTTGTCCGAGAAGTCGGTGATCAGGCGGCCGGCCCGCAGGAAGGGCTGCGGGGGAAACGGACTGGGGAACTTGACGAACGGCGCGGCGGACAGCTGCGCGAACCGCGTCACAGGCCCCGCGCGGTACACCGCCTGCCCCGTCGGCAGCCACCATCGTCCGTCACGATCCTGGAACGCGAGCTGTGACCACCCCCATCCCCAGTCGTCGTGCGGGATGTTGAACCGGACGGCCTCGAAGCGTTGCCCATCGAAGCGGTTGTGATGCCACGAGCCGCGCGCCTCGGCGGTGACGACCACCACTGCCCCGTCAACGGCGCCGGTGATCGCGCGGACCGAGCGGCTCCCCAGCCCGTCGGCCTCGGTGAACGTGGTGAACCCGCGCCGCGTGATCCTGGCGACGCCCGTGTCGTCGCTGGCCACCCAGAGGTCGCCGGTCGCGTCTTCGGCGATCCACTCGTGCTGGAGCCCGCTCAGCCCGTCGGTCGGGTCGTAGGTGTTCAGCTCGGCGTCCGCCCAGTCACCGCGGCCACCCCTGCGCAGGGAGCGCATCCCGTGCATGCCGACCCACCAGATGAGGCCGTCGGCTCCCTGCATCACGTGAGCTGCCCGATCGCGGTTGAGGCTCGTGGGACGAAACCACGCGCGCATCACGGCACCGGGGCCCGGCACGGCGTCGGGGGCCAGCATCCGCAGCCCGCTGTGTTCCGTGCCGGCCCAGATCCAGCCATCCCGTCCCTCGAGCAGCGCGATCACCATGTTGTGGTTGACCCCAGCCGCCAGGAATCCCTCGTTGCCGAAATCCGAGACGACGCCGTCGGCACGCCGGCGATACAGGCCGCTGTGCGCTCCGACCCAGAGGGAGCCCTGCCGGTCGGTGATCACCGCCCGCACGACCGCGGGAGGCCGGATCGCGATGTCCGCGGGCACCAGCGTCTGCTGAGGCGCGGACCCGGCGACGCGGAACAGGCCATCCCCGGTCCCGCACCAGATCACGCCTGCCGGGTCCTCGTGGATCGCGTAGGCCGGGCCGCGGGACGTGGCAGGGACCGACCGGTGCGGCGGCTCCGACGGAGTCGGAAGAGAAGCGGCGGGCGAGACCACGCGAAACGGCTGGATCGGCGGCGCGCCCGGCGCTGCAGCACGCGCCGCTCGCGGATCGAAATGGGCCAGGCCATCGGCCGTCCCCACCCAGTACGTGCCGTCACGTGCCTCGAGAAACGCCGTGATCTTCCTGTGTGGCAGACCATCGGCCGTCGTGTAGATCTTGAATCGCGTGCCGTCGAATCGCGCAAGCCCTTCACTGGTGCAGAACCAGAGAAAGCCGCGGCTGTCGGGGACAACGCAGGTGACGTTTTCGGAGGGGAGGCCGTCTTCCAGGCCGAACGTGCGTGTGGACAGGCGCTCCGCGGAAGCCGGCACGCCGCCGAGCCACAGGCTCGACAGAGCCAGGACTGCCAGGCTGCCGCGCGTCCGAGAGACCATGCCGACTGGACAATAACCTGCAGTCCGGCCGAAATGAAAGCGGCCGTACATGTTCATGCGTGGTGGCCGAGGACGACTGCCGCTACACTGGCCCGGGAAAGGCAAAGGCAAAGGTAGAAGGCACAAGGTAGAAGGCAGAAGCCAACAAGGAAGCGGTTACCGTGCCTGCAGCAACCGTTGACTCATCTCCCTCCGGCGCCAGCCCCTCCGTGCTCCGCGTGGCCATCGTGGACGACGATGCGCGGTTGCGGGATGCGCTGGCGACGTTGATCGGGCAGAGCCCGGGGTTGGAGATCGTGGGGCAATACGGGTCGGTCGAGCAGGCCATGCGCGGCCTCGCCGGCGCGGCAGCGGACGTGCTGCTGCTGGACGTCAACATGCCCCGCGAGTCGGGCGCCGAGGGCGTGCGCCGCATCCGCGAGGCACACCCGGGCATCGCAGTGCTGATGCTCACCGCCTTTTCGGACGAGGCGCGCATCTTCGAGTCCATCTGCAACGGGGCCGTGGGCTACCTGCTGAAGACGATCACGCCCGCGCGGCTGGTGATGGCCATCGAGGACGCCGCGGCCGGGGGGTCGCCGATGTCGCCCGAGGTCGCACGGAGGGTCGTGGCGTTGTTCCAGCGGACGGGTGCCCCCGGGGTGGACAACGCGACGCTGACGCCGCAGGAAGTGCGGCTCCTCGCACTCCTGGCCCGCGGCAGCACCTACCAGGCGGCCGCCGACGACATGCACGTCAGCGTCAACACCGTCAGGAACTACGTGCGGAGCATCTACGAGAAGCTGCACGTGCACTCGAAGTCCGAGGCTGTCGCCAAGGCGTTCCGGCAAGGGCTGATCTAACCAGGAGGCAGCAGATAGGAGGCAGGAGACAGGAAGGAGGAAACAGGACACAGTGCGGTCCTACCTCCTGACTCCTACCTCCTACCTCCTACCTCCTGTCTCCTTTCTCTGTTCGATCCTCGCCCGCGTGGCGTTGAGTCACGGTGAAGCCGAAAGGCGCGCCATGCTCAACGGAACCAGTCTCCTCGTGGCCGGCGCACCGGCCGCGCTCTCCTTCGTCTCGTGCCCGCCTGCCGCCAGGACCGTCGTCCGCGTGGCCGTGGTGGACCACGACCCTGTGCTGCGCCTGGCGCTGGCCGCGCGGATTGGCGCAGCCGCCGGGCAGGTGTGTGTCGGCCACTACCTGTCCGTGGGTCAGGCCATGCGAGGTCTCGCCGGAGCCGCGGCGGACGTGCTGCTGCTCGACGGGCACCTCCTCGAGGGATCGGCCATCGACGGAATCCGTCGCATCCGTGCATTCCATCCCCGCACGTCGGTGTTGGTCCTGACCGACGGCGTCGATCGGCAGCGTGTCTTCCGGTTCCTGTGCAGCGGGGCGGTCGGCTGCCTGCTCAAGTCCATCACGCCGGCCCGTCTGGTGATGGCGATCGAGGACGCCGCGGCCGGAGGCTCGCCACTGTCACCCGAGATCGCCCGCGCCATCGTCGGGCTGTTCCAGCGCACGGGCGCTCCGGGTGTCGGCCGCACGTCGCTGACGCCCCAGGAGACCCGCCTCCTCGCGCTCCTGGCGCGCGGGATGACCTACCAGGCGGCCGGCGACGACCTGCACGTCAGCGTGAACACCGTGCGCAACTACGTCCGCAGCATCTACGAGAAGCTCCAGGTGCACTCGAAGTCCGCGGCGGTGGCGAAGGCGCTCCGGCAGGGCCTCATCTAGACAGACGCATGTTCATGCCGTTGTGGGCGCCTGTCGCGGGTCATAGACTCAGCCATTCCTGGAGGTCCTCGCATGACGATGCACCCGGTGAGCAGAGCGCGGGTCGGAGTGGCGGTTGCGGCGGCGGCGTGCATCCTGATGCAGCCGTTGGCCGGCGCGCGGCAACCAGAGGTCGAGAAGGCCGTGCTGCAGGCGATCGCTGAGGTGAACCGGGCCTTCCAGCTCCGGGACGCCCGCGGGTATGCAGTGCTCACCACGGCGGACTTCGTCCGCGTGGGGGGCAACGGGCGCGTCTTCGGCAAGGCCGACTGGCTGAAGACCGTCGCCACGGCGGCGGCGGAGCGCCGACCGGGGACGTTCGATCAGACCGCCGTGCGCATCTACGGCGACGCGGCGCTCGTGACCTACAGGAACAAGCCCGTGAACCCCGACGGCAAGCCAGGACCCCTCGGCTATCTGACACGCGTGTTCGAGCGGCAGGGATCCCAGTGGAGGATGGCGTTTGCGCAGAGCACGGACCTGCAGCCGCCTCCGCCGCCGACAGGTGCCGCGCCAGCCATGCTGCCCGCGTGGTCGCCCTCGACGCCGATCGAGAAGGAGGCGCTCGCCGCGTTCGAGGCCATCCAGAAGGCGAACCAGGACCGCGACGTGGCCGCATGGGAGCGGCTCTCCGCGGCGGACCATCTGATCATCGGCGCCGATGGTCGCCGCACGACCCGTGCCGAGCGCGTGGCGGCGCTGAAGGCGCCACCCGCGGCCAATGCGGCGCCCGGCGCCGCGCAGACCGACGTGCGTCTCTCGGTCAAGGGTGGGTCTGTCGCTATCGTTACCTGGAGGGCCGGACAGGCCCGCTCCCTGAAGGTGCTGGCAAAGACGGCAGGTGGCTGGCAGCAGGTGCTGCAGCAGTCGTCCCCGATTATCGCGTCGACGCCGTAGGCAACCGGACGGCCCCCGGCATCGGGCCACACGAAGGAGCGTCCCATGCCGTTCGTCACGAAATCGTTCAACCAGTACGTCATCTACCACGAGACGCGACAGACGTCGGGCTCGGCGCACATCGCGGAGATCGACTGCTTCCTCGGAAGCGACCGCGCCGGGGCGATGTACTTCTATCCCGACGGCTTCGCCCTCCCCGCCGACGCGGACACGGTCAACGGTGTGTACCTGCACTTTCCGATCTCGCGGTTCCTGGAGATCGTGGAAACGCTGCGCGAGGAGGCCCCGCTGACTCTCTGGTACGACGACGTGCGACAGTTCGGCTACCTCTCGACCGGCTGGGAACCGATCGGCTCCAGAGAGTAGTTGCGGCTCTCCGGACGCTGTGACAGTGCGCCAGGCCTGGGCCGCTGTGCAGACTGCCACCAGATTCCCGGCCGCCCCTGATAAGATGGCCCTCCACCGGCTTGGAGGGCTCCGCATGACCAGCGACGAGATCCGCTCCTTTCTCGATCGATTCGTGCGCGCGTGGGAGAAACAGGACGTCCAGGCACTGGGGGCCTGCTACACGACCGACTGCACGGTCGTCAGCCCGATCTTCCACACCGTGAAAGGCCGGGCGCAGGTGGAACGGACCTACGCCGATCTGTTCCGCGCCTTCGCGAATCCCAGCGTGCGGGTGGAGGACACCGTCATTAGCACCGGCGACCCGCCGCGCGCGGTCATCGTCTGGACCAGCCAGGCCATCCACGCGGGGGAGATTTTCGGCATGGCGGGCTCGGGGAAGCGCATCGAGCGCACCGCGGCGTACATCCTGACGTTCCGGGACGGGCTCATCCACAACGAGCGCCGCGTCTACGACTTCACGAACATGCTGATGCAGATGGGCGTGTTGAAGGCGAAGCCGGCGTGACACGAAGTGAGAAGTGAGAAGAGACAAGTGAGAAGAGCAAAGCGCATGCAACGCCTCTTCGCCGGCGTGGTCGTCGTCGGAATCATCGCACCTGCCGTGCTCGCGCAGTCGCCCACAGGGCCGCGGCCGGTCGAGCCGCCGTTTGCCTACGTCGAATCGCGGATTCGCGAGGCCAGTCCGGGCCAGCAGGCGGCCATCGAGGAGTTCTACGTCAAGCTTCGCGCCGCGGAAGCGAAGCTGAACGTGCCGGGACTGACCGACATCTACGTCCTCGAGCAGGGAGGCGCGGGCCAGCGGTACTGGTCGTTCCGCTCGCTGCGCTCCTGGACCGATCTCGACACCAGCCTGGCCGAGGTCACCGCCGACAAGCTGCAGAAGGCTTACGGCGAAGCCGAGCAGCAGCGCCTGACGGCGGCGCTGCAGGCCGCGACGCTGTCCACGAGCACCGAGGTTCTGCGCGTCCTGCCGGGCCGCAGCACGTGGCGCGACAACAACGGCCAGGCGTGGCCGTACATCGAAGTGCGCCGCACGAAGGTCCGTCCGGAGCGCGTGGCGCAGCACGACGAGTTCCAGGAACGGATTCGCGCCGTCCGAGCGAACGCCGGCACGGCCCCCGAGGTGCGCTTCCAGGTGGCGCTCGGGGACGGGTTCACGTTCGTCACCTCACGCTACTTCCGGAAGTGGGCGGAACGGGACACGTGGCAGGACGAACTGGCCAAAGCCTACGGTCAGCCCGAAGCGGACCGGCTGATCAACCAGTGGCGGCAGACGCTGGTGGAGACAGAGGCACATGTGCTGCGTCATCGCCCGGACCTCAGTCGCAGGCGCTGACCGAGCGCGTCCATTGCCGATTGACAAATTGCCGATTGACGATTCATTGAGCGGTTGCGGATTGGGGCATTGATGATTCATTGGAGCATTGATGCAATGAGGCATTCCGATTGCCGCAATGCCCAATCCGCGATCGCCCGATGAATCGCCGGATCGGCAATGGGCAATCGACAATGGACGCCGAGCGAGGCAGCTAACGCGGCAGCGGTGTGTCGAGCGAGTCCCACTGGTAGACTGCGGCCACGCGCTCGACGATTTCGTTCACCACCTGGCCCCCATTGTCGCCGTTGGTCATCACGACCACGCCGTAGCCCTTGCGGAGGTGCGCGACGAGCGTGCAGCGGAAGCCCCAGTTCGATCCCCCGTGGCTGAAGTACCACCCTTCGCCGCGCTTCTCGAGCGACAATCCCACGCCGTACGGCCCGACGCCGACCGGCGTTGTCATCTCGCGCGCCGACGCCTGCGTGAGCACGGCCCCGCGCGGACCCGCGAGCGCACGCTGCACCTCGATGGCGAACGTCGCCAGGTCCGAAGGCGTCGTCCACAACCCCGCCGCCGCGTGCTCGGGGTAGACGTGCCACGGCGCGGCCCGGACCTTACCGTCGCGGTCGTGCGCATGCGCCGCTCGTGAGGCCCGGGGCTCCGGCAGCGGTTGCTCGAAGGTGCTGTTGGTCATCCGCAGCGGCCCGAGCACGAGATCCTGCAATAGTTGCGGAAAGGCCGTGCCGGTCGCGTCCGACAGCGCCAGCTCCATCAGGGTCACGCCGCCGCCGGAGTACTTGTACGCCTGGAACGGCGGCCGCGCGAAGATCACCTGGCCTACGTTCGACGGTGCCTGGCCGTTGAGGATCTGCACCAGCGTGGGCCGCGAGGCCGCCGGGTCGTAGCCCGGGAACCCGAATCCATCGTCTGCCCCTGACGTGTGGCTGGAGAGCGAGCGGGGCGTGACGGGCTGACCGCGCGTGTGCTCCGACGCGGGCACCTTCCACGACGTCAGGAGCGTGTTGATGTCCGCATCGAGCGAGAAACGCCCCTCCTGCGCGAGGCGGACCGTTGCCATCGCCGTCACCGGCTTGCTGATCGAGGCCGCCTGGAACAGCGTGTCCACCTGCACCGGCCGGTTCGCGCCAGTGTCCGCCAGCCCATAGCCCTTCGCGAAGTGAAGGGCCCGATCCTTGATGACCGCGAGGCTGACACCCGGCACGTTCGTGCGCCGCAGCAGTTCCGTCATCGTCAGCGCACCCAGCTTGCGCGTAGTACCTGACTGCGCCGCTTCGATGCGTGCGGCATACCCGTCAGCCGTGTCTTGAGCACCAGGCGCTGCGTGCCCCCAGGCCACAGCCAGCAGAATGACGAGCCACGGACGCCGCACACAATTCACCAATCGCATCCAAGTCACCTCAATCGGCAATCATCAATGCAGTATCTACAGGAGCGCCCACCACGGCGCCGCCAGCACCCCCGGGTGCAGCCACTCGACCGTCGTGCCCGTGTGCAGCAGCAGGCCCGGCCTGCAGCGCGCCCCATACTCTTCACGGAACGACAGCAGGTGCGTGATGTCGCCAGTCCTCGGGCGAGGGGTCGCCTTCACCTCGATGGGGAGCAGGCTCTCACCTGCTTCGATCACGAAGTCCACTTCCTCGCCGGTGGCCGTTCTCCAGTAAAGCACCTCCGGCCGCCGTGCCACGTGCCCGTCGCGCCACGCGAGCAGATCGCACAGGACCAGGTTCTCCAGGTGCGGCCCCCCGGGCTCGCCGCCGGACAGGTGCAGCGCCAGACCCGTGTCCGACCAGTACAGCTTCGGCGCCTTGATGAGGCGTTTGGTCCTGTTCACCGAATACGCCGGGAGCCTGACGAGCTGGTACGAGGCCTCCAGCAGGTTGAGCCACCGATGAACCGTCGGCTGCGGCAGGGCCACGTCCCGCCCCAGCTCCGTCTGGTTGACCAGCTGACCCAGGCGCAGGCACACCGCCCGCATCAGCCGCCGCAGGTCCGGAAGGCTGGACACGGCCGACAGCTGGTGGACGTCGCGCTCCAGGTAGGTCTGCGCGTAGCTCGAGAACCATGTCTCGCGGTCTGCCGCAGCGAGCTCGAGGGCGGGCGTCGGATACCCACCGCGTCGTGCCAGTCCCCGCCAGTCCTCGGAGTCGAGCCTGTGAGAGTCCAGGACGTCGACCCATCGCTCGTCGCGCGTGTCCAGCAGTTCCTGCCACAGCCCGCATCGGCCGAGACCGCGCTGTTCACGCCGCGTCATCGGCCACAAAGTCAGGTAGCTGGCCCTGCCCGCCAGTGACTCGGACACCGTGGTCATCAGCAGCAGATTGGCCGAGCCCGTGAGCAGGAACCGTCCCCGTCGCCGCTGGCCGTCCACGGCGCGCTTGACAGCGAGCAGCAGCGACGGCGCACGCTGGACTTCGTCGAGCGTCAGCCGGGGGGCGCGCCGCACGAGCGCGTCCGGTTCCCTGGTCGCCTGCTCCAGGACGTCGAGGTCGTCGAGCGACAGATACGGCCGGTCACCGCCAGCAACTCGTGCCAGCGTGCTCTTCCCGGTCTGTCTGGCGCCGGTGAGCACCACCACGGGCATGGCTCGGCCGGCCGCGGACAGCGCAGGGCTCGCCAGCCGTGACAGGGTCTTCACAGCGTGAATGATAATCATTCATGCAGTGAATTGTCCAATCAACGCGCCTTCACAAACTTCCTGACGATGTTCCCGCCCGGCAGGCCCGTCAGCGTCTCCCCGGGCACCGTCTCGCCGACGTAGATGTTCCCCGCCGCGTCCACCGCCACGGACTCGGCCACCGCATCGTCCAGCTTCTGCCGCACCACGCCGGTCTCCGCGCTCGCGATGAAGATGCCCTTGCGATCGTTGTAGTCCACCACGTAGAGCGTGTCGTCGGGCGCGATGAACATGCCGCTCGGCGACCCGAGGTGCGTCCACTCGGTCAGGTAGCGGCCTTCCTGATCGAAGATCTGCACCCGCTTGTTGGAGCGGTCGCCCACCAGCAGCCGCCCGCGCTTGTCGATGACGAGCGTGTGCGGCACGTCGAGCTCGCCGGGGCCTGTCCCCTTCCTCCCCCATGCCTTGATGAACGTGCCGTCCTTCGCGAACTTGACGATGCGTGCGTTCCAGTGGCCGTCGGCGACGAAGATGTCGCCGTTCTCCGCCACCGCCACGTCGCACGGCCCGTTGAACGTGTCGGGGCCCTCGCCGGCCACGCCCTTCGTGCCGAGCGTCATCACGAGCCTGCCGTCTCGCGTGTACTTGAACACCTGCTGCCCGGCGCCATCACGCGCACGCCCGTCGGTGATCCAGAGGTAGCCTTCGCGATCCACGCGGATGCCGTGCGGCCAGACGAACTGCTTCTCGCCCCACGTCTTCAGCACCGTCCCGTCGGCGTCGAGCTCCACCACCGGCGGCTCGCCTCGGCGGAAGACGAAGAGGCGGCCGGTGGCATCGATGGCCATGCCCGGCACCTGCCCCCAGGTGACGCCACCCGGCGCCGGCGCCCACCCGACCACACGCTGGTACGTCGCCGTCGCGGGCTGCGCCGCCAGGGCTGCGCCTCCCAGCACGACGGCGACCGCAACGGCGACCGCGACCATTGCCAATAGCGGATTGACGATTGGCGATTCATCGGGCGATTGCGGATTTCTGCGGTGTTTATTCATTGGAACATCGAGGCATTGGGGCATTGGG